>Ga0310810_10000154_pt1 | contig 70707 bp, 69 predicted proteins | sample NCmetagenome_FD_207641 | JGI IMG/M metagenome (GOLD analysis project Ga0310810, IMG submission 207641) | Soil microbial communities from experimental microcosm in Duke University, North Carolina, United States - NC | ecosystem: Engineered > Artificial ecosystem > Soil microcosm > Unclassified ...
CGATCGCGGTGGAGATCGGCACGACGGTGCACAAGACCGCGTACTCCGAGCAGGCGCGGGAGGGCCAGGACTTCTCGGTCGCGGTGTTCGACGCGCGCGGCCGCATGGTCGCGCAGGGGCCCTACTCGCCCGGCCACATGGGCGCGATGTCGTTCGCGGTGCGCAACGCGCTCGCCGCGCATCCGCCCGAGACGCTCCGGCCCGGCGACGCGATCTTGCTGAACGATCCGCTGCTCGGCTCCGGACATCTGCCCGACTTCTTCATCACGCAGCCGGCGTTCCATCACGGCGAGCTCGTGGGGTTCGCAGTGAACATCCTGCATCACACCGACGTCGGGGGCTCGCGCCCCGGCAGCCAGGGCGTGGAAGGGATCGCCGATTACTTCCAGGAAGGCCTGCGGATCCCGCCGACGAAGGTCTGGGAGCAGTACCGCGAGCACGAAGGCATCGTCGGTATCATCGGCGCGAACACGCGGACCCCGGACAAGGTGCTGGGCGATCTCCGTGCGCAGCGCAGCGCGCTGCGCGTCGGGGAGCTGCGGCTCACCGAGCTGGCCGAGCGGTATGGGCGCCAGACGCTGGTCGCCGCGATGGACGAGATCGTCGCGCGCACGGAGGCCAACATGCGCGCGGCGATTCGCGCCGTCCCCGACGGCGTCTACCGGTTCGAGGATTTCCTCGACGACTGGGGGCCCGGGACGGACCCGCTCCGTGTCGCGGTCACGGTCACCGTCGCCGGCGACGAGATGACGATCGACTACGCCGGCTCGAGCCCACAGACCGCATCGGGCATGAACTCCTACATCAACTACACGCGCTCGTATTCCTACGCCGCGGTGAAGTGCTTGACCGATCCGTACGGGCCGATGAACGAGGGCGCGCTGCGTCCGATCACGGTGAACGCGCCGGAAGGCTCGTTTCTCAATCCGCGCCCGCCGGCCGGCGGTGGCCCGCGCGCGATCATCTGTTACCGCACGTTCGAGGCGGTCATCGGCGCGCTCGCGCCCGCGTTGCGCGATCGCGTGGCCGCCGCCGCGTCGCACTTCGCCAACCCGACGTTCGGCGGCTGGGACCGCGCGCGCCGGCGACGCTTCGTCGCGTACGAGCTCGTGCTGTCCGGCACGGGCGCCCGCGCGACGCGCGACGGCTGCGAGGCAATGTCGTACGCGTTCAACGCCTCCAACATTCCCGTCGAGGCGCAGGAGGCGAACCAGCCGCTGGTGGTCGAGCGCTTCGAGTTCATCCGCGACTCCGCGGGGCCCGGGAAATATCGCGGCGGCGCCGGCATCCGTCGCGACCTGCGCTTTCTCGCCGACGAGGGCAAGCTCACGAACCTGTCCGAGCGGCAGCGATTCGCGCCCTACGGACTCTTCGGTGGCAAGCCCGGCGCGCTCGCGCGCACGGTGATCAACCCCGGCTCGGGCGAGCAGACGGTGCACGGCAAGGCGTCGCGCGAGTTCGCGTATGGCGACGTGATCTCGTTTCAGCAATCCGGCGCCGGCGGCTATGGTGACCCGTTCGAGCGCGATCCCCAGGCGGTGCTCGACGACGTGTTGGACGATTTCGTCTCCATCGAGGCGGCACGCGAGCAGTATGGCGTCGTGATCGTCGCCAGCGGCACGGCGCTCTCCGTCGACGAGGCGGCGACGACCGCGCTCCGGAGTCGACGGTGATCGGCTTCACGCCCGAGCAGGAAGAGTTCCGCAAGAGCGTGGCCCGGTTCGTCGAGTCGGAGGTCGCGCCCGCCGCGCAGACGCTGGACGAGCGAGGAGAGTTCCCCGCCGGTCTGTTCCGTCGGCTGGGCGAGCTCGGCTGGCTCGGCCTGCGGTATCCGGAGAAGTACGGCGGCACGGACGCGGACATGACGACGTACTGTCTGTTTGCCGAGGAGCTGGCGCGCGGCTCGCTGTCGGTGGCGGCGGCGGCGTGCATGCAGTCGCTCATGGGCACGCACTTCATCCACACATACGGCGACGACACGCTGCGCGAGCGCTATCTCGTCCCCGCGCTGCGAGGCGAGCTCGTCGCGACGTTCGCGATGACCGAGCCGAACGCCGGCTCCGACGTCGCGAATCTCGGCACGCGCGCCGAGCGTCGCGGCGACCACTGGGTGCTGCGCGGCACCAAGACATGGGTGACGAACGCGCCGGTCGCGGATGTCCTCACCGTGGCCGCGAAGACCTCGGCGGAGCGCGGGATGCGGAACATCGCGCTCTTTCTCCTCGATCGCCGCACCATGCGCGGGATCACGCTCGGCAAACCGATCGACAAGATGGCCGTGCGTGCTTCGGCGACCGGCGAGATCCTGCTCGAGGACGTCGAGGTGCCCGCCGCCCACCTGCTCGGCGGCGAGACGGGCGGTGTCGAGAAGATCGGCGGTATCCTCGCCGAGATCCGGATCATGACGGCGGCGCTCTCCGTCGGTCTCGCGCGCGCGGCGTACGAGGCGGCGCTGGCGTACTCACGCGAGCGCGTGGCGTTCGGCAAGCCGATTGGCGAGCATCAGGCCATCGGCTTCAAGCTCGCCGACATGCTCGCTGGCATCCACGCCGCCGCGCTGATGACGTACCAGGCGGCCGGGCGACTCGACGCACGCCGCCCGGTGGGCCGCGAGGCGGCGATCACCAAGCTGCTCGCGTCGGAGACGGCTGTCCGCGTCACCGACGAGGCGGCGCGCATCTTCGCGTCGTACGGGCTCGCGATGGAGTATCCGGTGCAGCGGTACTTCCGCGACGCGCGCTTTCTGCTGCCCGGCGGCGGCACGTCGGAGATTCTGCGATTGGTGATCGGAAGAGAGCTCGACTGGGACCGGGGGACGGCATTCAAATGACCGGCCGGTACTTCGAGGAGTTCAGCGTGGGCGAGGTGCTGGTCACCGGCCGCCGCACGATCGATGCCGGCGAGGTGTCGCGCTATGCCGGGCTCAGCGGGGACTTCAACCCACTGCACGTCGACGCCGAGTACGCCAAGACGACGCCGTTCGGCGAGCGCGTGGCGCATGGCATCCTGACGCTGGCCGTGTCCAACGGCCAGCAGAATCTCGGTGGCTGGTTCGAGGGCACGACGCTCGCGCTTCTCGGCGTCGACGGGCTCCGGTTCACCGCCCCGGTGAAGTTTGGCGACACCGTGCACACCGAGATGACGGTGAAGGCGATGCGACCGTCCTCCAAGCCCGATCGCGGTGTCATCGTGTTCGATGTGATGGTGCGAAACCAGCGCGGCGACGCGGTATGCAACTACCAGGAGACCGTGCTGATGCGGAAGAAGCCGTGACGCTGACGGGACCCACACCGATCCTCGACGCCGTGTACCGGCGCGACGCGAGCGCGCTCGCGCGATTGCTGGAAGCCGGCGCCCCGCCGACGCTCTGCGAGGCGGCTGCGCTCGGCGATGCCGCGCTCGTGAAGCGGCTCGTCGCGAACGATCGCGCTGCCGTCGCGGCGCGCAGCCCAGACGGGTGGCCGCCGCTGCACCTCGCCGCGCACTTCGGGCACGGTGACGCGGTCGATGCGCTCATCGCCGCGCGGGCCGACGTCAACGCGCGCTCGACGAACGGCGAGGGCAACACCGCGCTGCACGCTGCGGTCGCCGGTTGCGCCGACGTCCGTATCGTGAGCCGGCTGTTGGGCGCTGGCGCCGACGTCAACGCCGCGGCGGCCCGCGGACACCGAGCGCTGCACGAAAGTGCGTTCCGGGGGAACCTCGCGCTCGCCGAGCTGCTGCTGGCCCATGGAGCCGATGCGACGGCGCGGAACGATGACGGCGAGACAGCGCTCGACATCGCCCAGGCGCGTGGCCACGCGACGCTCGCGCGGCGACTGTGTGGAGAACTGCCATGAGAAACGTTGCGCTGGTTGGTGCGGGCGTGTCGAAGTTCGGCGTACGCAAGGCGTCGTATCGCGACCTGATCTGGGAAGCGGGCAAGGCGTGCTTCGATTCCGTTCCGGGCGTGAAGCCCAAGGACGTCGAAGGGCTTGTCGTCGGCTCCGTCATGCCCGAGCGGACGGCGTTTCAGAGCCACATCTCGTCGATGGCGGCCGAGGCCCTCGGCATCCGACCCAGCACGCTCAGCGCCCGCACCGAGCACATGTGCGCGTCGGGGACGGTTGGTATCCGCTATGCCTATGCATTCATCGCGGCGGGTCTTGCCGACCTCGTGATGGTGGTCGGCGTCGAGAAGCTGAACCAGCCGAGTGGCGACGAGGCGATCCTGAACATGGGCACCGGCGTGGACCGGGAGTGGGAAGCCGCGTTCGGGCTGACGGCGCCGCCGTGCTTCGCGCTGGCCGCGCAGCGCCACATGGCGGCCTATGGCACCACCGAAGAGCAGCTCGCGATGGTCGGCGTCAAGAACCACACGCACGCCTCCAAGAACCCGAACGCCCACTTCAACAAGGGCGCGACCCTCGACCAGGTGCTCTGCTCGCGCATGATCTCGACGCCGTTGCGGCTGTTCATGTGCTCGCCCATCACCGACGGCGCGGCGGCCGTGATCCTCGCGAGCGAGGATCGCGCACGCGCGTTGACGGACCGACCCGTGTGGATTCGCGGCTCGGGGCAGGCGCTCGACGGCTTCCAGCTCACGTCGCTGCACGAGGACTACGCGCACTGGCCGGCGATGCAGCGCGCCGCCGCGTCGGCGTACCGCGCCGCTGGCGTCGCGGCACAGGACGTCGACGTCGCCGAGGTGCACGACTGCTTCGCGATCGCGGAGCTCATCGCGTACGAGGAGCTCGGGTTCTGCGCGAAAGGCGAGGCGGGACCGTTCGTCGCCGCGGGCCGCAGCGACTACGGCGGCGACGTCGTGATCAACCCGCGCGGCGGGCTGATCGGCTGTGGCCATCCGCTGGGGGCCACTGGCGTTGCGCAGGCGGCCGAGATCTTCGTGCAGCTGCGTGGCGAGGCGGGCGCGCGCCAGGTCCCCGACGCGGCGATCGGCCTCACCCACAACAACAGCGGGATGGGCGAGCACATCGTGATGATTTACGGCCGGGACGCGAAGTGATGCCGCACGCCAAGGATCCCGCGTGAACGAGACCGTCGCCGTTCTGGGTCCCGGCCGCATCGGCCGGCAGATCGCGCTCACGTTCGCGCTGGGCGGCTGCCGCGTCTTGCTGGTCGATCTCAAGGACCGCTCCGTGGCGGACAGTGAGCGCGGACTGGCCGACGCGCGACGCGAGATCGCGCGCGACCTCTCGCTGATGGCCGAGGAGCAGGTGATCGGCGATGACGCCGTCGCCCCTGCGCTCGACCGGATCGAGGAGCGCGTGGGGCTCGGCGATCTGGCTGCATGCGCGTTCGTGCAGGAAGCGCTGCCCGAATCCGTCGAGCTCAAGCGCGCGACCTTCAAGCGACTCTCCGACGTGATCGCGCCCGAGGCCATCGTCGCGTCGACATCGTCTACGATCTCGCCCTCGCATCTCGCGGACGCGGTGGCGCGCCCAGAGCGCTTCCTCGTCGTACACTGGCTGAACCCCGCGCACATCATCCCGCTCGTCGAAGTCGTGCCGGCGAGGCAGACGACGGCGGCCACCGTCGAGCGCACGCTGAGACTGCTCGAGCGGCTCGGCAAGACGCCCGTGCGCTGCGCCGACTCGCCGGGGTTCATCGGACCGCGGATCCAGGTGCTGCTGATGAACGAGGCGGTGCGTCTGGTCGAAGAAGGCGTCGCGACGCCCGAGGACATCGACCGTGCCTTCCGTGCCGGCATGGGGTTCCGCTACGCCTCGGTGGGCATCTTCGAGTTCATCGATTGGGGCGGCGTCGACATTCTCTACCGCGCCAGCCGCTATATGGCCGAGGCGCTCGGCGACGATCGGTTCAAGCCGGCGCGCCTCGTCGAGCGCAAGATGGCCTACAACGAGCTCGGGCCCAAGACGGGGCGCGGCTTCTTCGACTATGCCGGCGAGCGGCGCGAGACGTTCGAGACGGCCAAGATCCGCGCGCTGCTGCGACAGCTCAAGCGCGATCGCGAGTCCGCGCGATGACCGCATACCTGCGCGCGGTCGATCCGTTTCCCCTCGAAAGCGCCGAGTACACGAAGCTGCACGAGTTCTACGCGCGGCTCGGCGAGGGGCGGCTCGTCACCACCCGCTGCTCGGCCTGCGGCGCCACCGCGTGGCCGCCCCGCGGCTTCTGCGCCGAGTGCGCGTCCGACGCATTCGAGTGGATCGATCTGCCGCGCGAGGGCACGATTCACGCGTTCACCGTGCAGGACACGGGACTGCCCGCGGGGTTCGACGGCCCTCGCGTGTTCGCGATCGTGAAGGTCGGCGCGCTCCGCGTGTTCGCCGTAGTCAGCGGCGTGAGCGATCCCGCCGCGCTGCGCATCGGCCAGCGTGTGCGCCTGGCCCCGCTGCGCGTGGCCGACGACCCGAAGGGCAACCCGCGTTATCTTCCGGCGTTTGCGGTCGCATGAAAGTCCTCGTCGCCAAGCCCGGACTCGACGGCCACGATCGCGGTGCCAAGGTCGTCGTGCAGGCGTTACGCGACGCCGGCCTCGAGGTCGTCTACACGGGCCTGAAACGAACACCCGAGGAAATCGTCGCGGAGGCGGTGCAGGAGGACGTGGACGTGGTCGGGCTGTCGATCCTCTCGGGCGCCCACGTGCCGCTCGCCCGGCGCGTGCTGGACGGCCTCCGGGCGCAGGGCGCCGACGATGTGCGCGTCGTCGTCGGCGGCATCATCCCGCCGCGCGACGTCGAGACGCTGCGCGCGCTGGGGGTGAGTCGGGTGTTCCCGATGGGCACGCCGCTGCCCGACATCGTGAAGGCGTTTCAGGGAGACCTCGCGTGAATCCACGGAGGACGCGATGAAGGAGCTGAGAACGCACGCCGGCTTTCCGATCGAGCCCGTGTACGGCCCCGAGCAGCTTGCCGACCTCGACGTCGAGCGCGATCTCGGCCGGCCCGGCGAGTACCCGTTCACGCGCGGCATCCACCGGCACATGTACCGCGAGCGACTCTGGACGATGCGCCAGTACATCGGCTTCGGGACGCCAGACGAGACCAATGCGCGCTTCAAATACCTCATGGCGCATGGGCAAGACGCGCTCAACGTCGCCTTCGACCTGCCGACTCAATTAGGCCTCGACTCGGACGACCCGCGCGCGGACGGCGAGGTCGGGCGGGTCGGCATGGCCATCGACACGCTCGCCGATATGGAAGAAGCGTTTGCGGGCATTCCGCTCGACCGCGTGAGCGTGTCGCTGACCATCAACGGCATGGCCGCTCCGATCACCGCCATGTACTTCGCGGTGGCCGACAAGCAGGGCGCGCCGCGCGAGCGCGTCGTCACCACGCCGCAGAACGACATCCTCAAGGAATTCGTCGCGCGGGGAACGTGGGTCTACCCGGTCGAGCCGTCGCTGCGGCTCGTCGGCGACCTCATCGAGTACTCCGCGCGCCACTACCCGCGCTCGAATCCCGTGTCGGTATGTGGCTATCACATCCGCGAGGCCGGCTGCACCACAGCGCAGGAGATGGCGTATGGCCTCGCCATCGCCGCCGCCTACATCGAGCTGATGGTGCGCCGGGGCATGGACGTCGACGAGTTCGCGCCGCGCGTGTCGTTCAACTTCACGGCGTGGGGCAAGATCTTCGAGGAGGTGGCCAAGTTCCGCGCCGGCCGCCGGCTCTACGCCCGCATGCTGCGCGAGCGGTTCGGCGCCAAGAATCCCAGGTCGTGCATGTTCCGCACACTCATCGGGGGCGGCGGCTCGGCATTCGTGCCGCAGGAGCCCGAGAACAACATCGTGCGCGGCGCCTACATCGCCCTGGCCGCGGCTCTCTCCGGCGCCCAGACGATGGCGCTGCCGACCTACGACGAGGCGTACACGATTCCGTCGGCGAAGGCGCAGCTGATCGCGCTGCGGACGATGCAAATCTGCGCGGAGGAGTCCGGCGCCGCCGATACCGTCGATCCGCTCGGCGGGTCGTACTACGTCGAGGCGCTCACGAATCAGATGGAGGACGCGATCGTCGCGGAGATGGCCGCAGTCGACCGCATGGGCGGGATCGTCGACGCGATCAAGTCTGGCGCCGTGCAGGCCGAGGTGGCGCGCCAGGCGTATCGCTTCGAGCAGGCGCTCGCGTCCGGCGCGGTGCCCAAGGTGGGCGTCAACTGCCACGTCGCGGAAGGCACGGCCGCGGCCGATCCCGAGGTCGAGCTCTACGCGTTCGATCCGAAGGTCGCACAGACGCAGATCGCCAAGCTCGCGCGGATTCGCCGCGAGCGCGACGACCGCGCGGCGCGAGCGGCGCTGTCGCGGCTGACGGACGAGGCGCGCGGCCACGCGAACCTGCTGCCCGCAATCCTCGAGGCGGTGCGCGCGTACGCGACGCTGGGTGAGATCAATCGAGCCATGAAGGACGTCTTCGGTGAGCACAAGGAGCCTGTTCAATGGTGAGTCCGGAACGGTTTGCGCAAGGCATGACGTTCGACCAGTACGTGAAGTTCGTCGGCACGCCCGACAATCTGAAGCGCGAAGGCGCGTTCAACATGCCGCGCAAGGACTACGGCGACTTCCTTCGCAAGGCATTCGAGTCGACGCGGCTCAGCGACGCTCAGCGCGAGGCCTGGCAATGGATCGTGGCGCAGCCGAACGGCCCGGCCAAGGTGCTCGTAATTTCCGAGGAGTGGTCGTCGGATTGCCGGCGTGACGTTCCGGTCATCGCGCGGCTGGCGGCCGAGGGCGGCCTCGACATGCGCATCTTCCCGCGCGACGGTCACAAGATCAGCTTGCTGCCGATGCCGGACCCCAAGGAGTCGCCGTACGCCGACGTGATGACGCCGTTCGTGCGCAAGCGCGACGGGCAGACGTTCCAGTCGATCCCGGTCGCCGCCTTCTTCACGAAGGAGTTCCAGCATCTCTACACGTACACGGAGTTCCCGCAGATCTATCGCAAGGACCGGGTGCGGCCGGCGCTGTCGAATCCGAAGCCGGGTGAGTCGAAGGAAGAATTCGCCAAGCGCAATCTGAGCGAGTTCTTCGCGTTCCAGCAGTCGCCGTTCTTCCGGCTCTATGCCACCGCAGCGGTCGACGAGATCATCGCCATGCTCCACGAGCGGCTGCGGGTGGGCTCGGTGGCGTGAGCGAGCTGTCCGTCCTCGGCAAGGCGACGCCGAAGAAGGACGGCGCGGAGAAGGTCACGGGGCGCACGCGCTACCTGCACGATCTCGTGCTGCCGCGGCTGGCCCACGGCAAGATCCTGCGCGCGCGTCACCCGCACGCGCGTCTGGTGCGCATCGACACGCGGCGCGCGGCGGCGCTCCCCGGCGTGCTCGCGGTGCTCACCGCCGCCGACGTCGAGCAGGAACGCTTCGGCTTCGCCCACGATCAGCCGGCCCTGAAGGGCGGCAAGGTGCGCTGCATCCGCGACGAGATCGCGGCCGTCGCCGCGGAGAGCGCGGCCATCGCCGAGGAGGCGCTGGAGCTCATCGACGTCGAGTACGAGGTGCTGCCCGCCGTGTTCGATCCCACGGACGCGGTGCGCCCCGGAGCGCCGCGGGTGCACGACGAGCGCGCCGACAATCTGACCGACCTGCGCTATCAGTTCAGCCACGGCGACGTCGATCGCGCGTTCGCCGAGGCGGTGGCGGTGGTCGAGGGCGTCTACCGGTTGAACTTCGTCACCACGTGCTGTCTGGAGACGATGGTCGCCATTGCCGACTGGGACGCGCACGGCGCCCTCACCATGTGGTCCACGACCCAGGTGCCGTTTCTGTATCAGCGCGAGCTCGCGCGCGCGCTCGGGATCGCGGGCGATCGCATTCGGGTGATGCAGCCGCCGATCGGCGGCAACTTCGGTCGCGGACTCGATCTCTACCCGATCGACGTGATCGCGGCGCTGCTCGCCCGCCGCGTTGGCCGCCCCGTCAAGGTCGAGCTCGAGCGCCTGGAGGAATTCGTCGCGAGCCCCACGCGCGAGCCGTGCGCGATCCGGCTGCGCACGGCCGCGGACGCGAGCGGCCGCCTCCTCGCACGCGAGGCGCACGTGACGATCGACAACGGCGCGTACGTGTCGTGGGGCTCGACCACGCCGTACGTGATGTTGGCCACGGTGGCCGGACTCTATCGCGTGCCCAACGTCCGTTTCGACACGACGATCGCCTACACGAACAATCCGTACTCGGGCTCGATGCGCGGCTACGGCAATCTGGAGTCGACGTTCGCCGTCGAGTCGCAGATGGACGAGCTCGCCGATCGTCTGGGTCTCGATCGCCTCGAGATCCGCCGCCGCAACGTGACGAAGTCGGGTGACGTCAACCCGCAGGGCTTCGTCGTCAGCTCGTGCGCGATGCGCGAATGCCTCGATGTGGTGGCGGAGGCCATCGCGCAACCGCTGCCGGCCCCCGGGCCCGGATGGCGGCGCGGCGTCGGCTACGCCGGCATGTTCCACGTCGGCGGCGGCGCGCGCATCTATCGTTCGGACGGGTGCGGCGCCATCGTCAAGATGGACGATTTCGGCAAAGTCGTGCTCATCACCGGCGCGACCGAGCTCGGTCAGGGCTCGGAGACGGTGCTGGCGATGATCGTGGCCGAAACTCTCGGCGTGCCGCTCGAGCGCGTGGACGTCGTGAACTCCGACACCGCCGTGAAGCCGTGGGATGTCGGTGCGCACGCCAGTCGCACGACGTTCATCGCGGGCAACGCCGCGCGCCTGGCCGCCGAGAAGCTGCGCGCCGATCTGCTCGCGATGGCCGCCGAGCAGCTCGACGAGCCGGTCGAGCACCTGACGATGAAGGACGGCGCGATCCTCGTCGCGGCCGAGCCGCAGCGGCGGTTGCCGTACGACCGCGTCGCGCGTGCCGGCCACTACCAGCCGGGCGGCCGAACGCTCGTGGCCGAAGCGTTCTACGATCCGCCCACGAGTATGCTCGACAAGGATCTGCGCGGCAACGTCTCGGCCACATATGGATTCGCCGCGCAGGCGGTGCTGCTCGACGTCGAGGAGGCGACGGGCGTGATCCGCGTTCGACGCGTCGCATCCGCGCACGACGTCGGCCGCGCGCTGAACCCGCTGGCGGCCGAGGGCCAGATCCACGGCGGCATCCACATGGGCCTGGGCTACGCGCTGGCGGAGCGGCTCGTCGTGCAGGACGGGCAGGTGATCACCGCATCGTTCATGGACTATGCGCTGCTGCGCGCGACGGACATGCCGGAGCTCCTCGTGCGGCTCATCGAGACGAACGATGCCGAGGGGCCGTTCGGCGCCAAGGGGCTCGGCGAATCGGGCGTCATCCCCGTGTCAGCGGCGGTCGCCAACGCCGTGCACGACGCGATCGGCGCGCGTTTCACCGAGCTGCCGATCACCCCGGCGCGCGTTCGCGCCGCGGTGGAGACCGCCCGCCGGTGAAGCTCTTCGACGGCGTCCGGGTGCTCGATCTCTCGCGCATGCTCGCGGGCCCGTACGGCTCGATGCTGCTCGCGGACATGGGCGCCGAGGTGCTGAAGATCGAGGCGCCCGACGGCGGCGATCCGATGCGCGCGATGGGGCCGCCGTTTCTGCCCGGCGGTGAGAGTGCGTATTTTCTCGCGATCAATCGCAACAAGAAGTCCCTCGTGCTCGATCTGGCCAAGGCCGCCGGCCGTGATGTGTTCCTCGATCTCGTCGCCGAGGCCGACGTCGTCTGGGAAAACTTCCGCCCGGGCGTCATGGCGCGCCTGGGTCTCGATTACGCCGCGCTCTCGGCGGTCAATCCGGCGCTCGTGATGTGCTCGCTCTCGGCCTACGGTCAGGATGGCCCGTACCACGACTGGCCGGCGTTCGACCTCGCGCTGCAGGCGATGGGCGGCGCGATGTCGCTGACCGGCGAAGCGGGCGGCCGTCCCGTGCGCATGGGGCTGCCGATGGGCGACCTCGCGGGCGGACTGTTCGGCGCGCTCGCCGTCGCGGGCGCGCTGCTGCGTCGCGCGGGGACGGGACGCGGCGCGCACATCGATCTCTCGCTCCTCGACTGTCAGGTCTCGCTGCTGTCCTATCTCGCGCAGTACTTCTGGACCGACGGCGTCGTGCCGGGGCCGATGGGCACCGAGCACGCCTCGGTCGTGCCGTACGGGATGCTGCCGACGCGCGATGGCCACCTGATCGTCGCCGTGTTCGAGCGCTTCTGGCCCGCCTTTTGCCGCGCCGCCGGCCGTCCGGAGTGGACCGAGGATCCGCGCTTCGCCCGCAACGGCGATCGTGTGGCCAACCGCGCGACGCTCATGTCGGCGATCGGGCACGCATTCGCGGAGCGGCCGACGAGCGAGTGGCTCACGCGCTTGCACGCCGAGGGCGTGCCGGCGGCACCGATTCAGACGCTCGATCGAGTGCTCGCCGATCCGCAGGTGCGCCATCGTGGAATGATCGCGGAGGTCGAGCACGAACGGCTGGGCCGGCTGCCGACGCTCGGCACGCCGATCAAGGTGGACGGCGCGACGGACTTCGCGCCGACGGCCGCACCGCGTCTCGGTCAGCACACCGACGACGTGCTGACGACGCGACTCAAATATCCGGGCGAGCGCATCGCCGCGCTCCGTCGCGAGGGAGTCATCCCGTGAATATCGCCGTCCTGGGTGGCAGCAACGGCGCGTACGCGACCGCCGCGGACCTTTCTCTCGCCGGCCATCGGGTGCGGCTATGGCGGCGGCGCGCGGAAGACGTCGGCGCCCTCGTGAACGGCATCGCCCTCACCGCGGAGCAGCGCCAGGGCCAGGCGCGGCTCGACCGGGTCACGGCCGATCTCGGCGAGGCCGTGCGCGACGCGGACGTCGTGATCGCGCCGCTGCCTGCATCGACGCACGAGGATCTCGGTCGCAGGCTCGCGGGCGTCGTGACCGAGCGGCAGATCGTCCTCCTCGGTGCGGCGACGCTCGGCTCGTTCGTCATCGCGCGCGAGCTCGTGCGCGCCCGCAAGCCGCTGCCGCTGGCCGTGGCCGAGACGGGCACCTTGCCGTATCTGGCGCGCAAGACCGGGCCCGCCGCCGTCGCGGCACCGGTCCGCGCCGCAAACCTGCCCGTCGGCGTGTTCCCCGCCTCGCGCACGAAGGACGTCCTGGCGCGCGTGCGCGAGCTCTATCCTGCGACGCGACCCTGCGTGGATGCGGTCGACGTCGCGCTCACCAACGTGGGACCCGTGATTCATCCGGCGCTCGTGCTCGTCAACGCCGGCGCGATCGATCGCGGCGCGTTCGACATCCACGCGGCCGGCACGACGCCGAGCGCGCGCCGTCTGATCGACGCGGTCGACGCCGAGCGCGTGGCGACGCGCGCGGGCTGGGGATTTCCGGCCCCGCACTACGAGATGGCGACGTACTACGACGACGCCCGCGCCTCGGAAGGCCTCTATGGCGTCGGCGCCAAGGCCAAGCTCGTCGCGAGCGGCCTCTGGCACGAGGTCGTGAGCTTCGAGCATCGGTACGTTTCCGAGGACGTGGAGCTCGGGCTGCCGCTGCTCGAGTCGGCGGCGCGCTCGGTGTCCGTGGCCTCGTCGGCGACGTCGGGGCTGCTCGGCGTGTTCGGCGCGCTGCTCGGGCGCCCGCTGGCGGGCCGAGGCCGCGATCTCGATCACATGGGGCTCGGCGAGCTCACGCTGCGTGAAGTGCGCGAGCTGTTCTACGAGGGCTGGTCATCGGCCCTCTGGCGTCGCGCCGTTCGCACATGACGCCGCCCCCCGGCTACATTCTCATCCGCCCCGAAACACTGGCCGGCGTGCAGAAGGCGGTGGAGGCCGCGCTGGGTACGAGCGCGGCCGAGTGTCTGGCCGCCGGTGGTCGTGCCGGCGGTGCCGTCGCGACGGCGGCGCTGCAGGGCGATGCCGCGAGCCGCGCGCAGCGACTGCTGAGCGCCGGGCGCGAGATCGGCTGGGGCGACTTCGCACTGGAGCGGCTCACGCCGACCACGCTCGTCGTCACGGTGGCCGGCTCCCCGTTCGCGCGCGCGTACGGCGCCGCGTCCGGGCCCGTGTGCCATCTGACCCGTGGCGTGCTCGAGGCGCTGGCGGCAACGGTGCTCGCCACGCCCGCGCGCCTCGTCGAGACCGCCTGTGCGGCGACCGGTGCGGCGGTCTGCCGCTTCGAGAGCGTGGCATGACCGCGGCGTCGTTGCTCCACGTGGTTGTCTCGGGGCTCGCCACCGGGTCGATCTACGCGCTGATGGCGCTGGCGCTCGTCATCATCTACAACGCCACACGCACGCTGAACTTCGCGCAGGGCGAGATGCTCATGATCTCGACGTTCGTCGGCTGGACGGTGCAGCATACGCTCGGCTGGCCGCTGGTGGCCAGTCTCCTCGCGGCCGTCGTCGCGGCCGCGCTCCTCGCATGGATCGTCGAGCGCGTGCTCATCCGCTCGGCGGTTTCGGCCACGCACTGGGACGTCCTGATCATCACGCTCGGCCTGTCGCTCATCTTGCGGTCGGTAGCCGGGCTCGTGTGGACACACGACGAGTTTCCGTTCCCGTCGTTCTTCGGCACACGGCCGATCGCCCTCGGAGCGGTACGCGTCGCGCCCGTGTCGCTCGGGATCGTCGGCGCCTCGCTCGCGCTGATGGCCGCGCTCGCCGCGCTGTTCCGCTGGACGCGACTGGGACGCGCGATGCGCGCCGTCGCACAGAATCAGCAAGCCGCGCGTCTCATGGGCATCAGCGTCGAGCGCGTGTATGCGACCTCCTGGGTGCTGGCCTCCGTCGTCGGCGCGGTCGCGGGCGTCCTCGTGGCGCCGGTCGTGTTCCTGTCGTCCAAGATGGGGCTCATCGTCATCAGCGGCTTCACGGCCGCGGTGCTCGGTGGCTTCGGCTCGATGCCGGGGGCCGTCGCCGGCGGGATGCTGCTGGGTCTCATCGAAAATCTCGCGCCGCTCTACCTGCCGTCGGGCGTCCGCTACTCCGTGCCCTTCCTGGTGCTGATCGCGATCCTCGTCGTGCGGCCGGCCGGTCTGCTCGGTCGCGTCCAGCGGAGGAAGGTCTGACGGCAGGGCGCGTGCGCGCGGTGCTGGTCATCGTGACGGTGGCCGCGATCGTCGCGTGGCCGTGGATCGCGCCCCGCTACTTCGTGTTCCTGGCCAGCCTGATCTTCGTCAACGCCGTCGTGGCGCTCGGCCTGAACCTGCTCTCGGGCTACACGCATCAGCTCTCGTTCGGTCACGCCGGATTTCTCGCCATTGGCGCGTACACGGCGGCGCTGATCGTGATCCATGCCCCGCGCACACCCGTGATCGTTACGCTCGCCGCGGCCGGGGCCGTCACCGCCCTCGTGGGCGTGGCCTTCGGCGTGCCGTGTCTCCGGCTGGGGGGGCTGTATCTCACGATGGCGACGCTGGCGTTCGGCTTCGTCATCGTCGAGGCGATTCTCGCCCTGGACGTGCTGACCCGCGGCGCCGACGGGCTGCGCGTGCCCCCGCCCGCGGTCGGCGGGCTGGGCGATACCGGCCGTTACTACCTGACGGCGACGACGGCGGCCGTGATGGTCGTGGCGGCCGTGAACGTCGTGCGCACACGGATCGGACGCGCCTTCCTCGCCATCCGCGAGAGCGAGATCGCCGCGCAGGCGAGCGGGGTGCCCGTCGCCGCCTACAAGACCCTCGCGTTCGGTCTGTCGGCCTTCTACACGGGCGTCGCGGGTGGACTGTTCGCGTTCGTGGTCGGCTTCCTGTCGCCCGACGCGTTCGATGTGTTCCTGTCCGTCGACTTCGTCACGATGATCATCGTGGGCGGTCTCGCATCCGTTCCCGGCTCGATCGTCGGCGCGGCGATCGTCACCGTGCTCCATGACTCGCTCGCCGCGTTCCAGAACTACCGACCCCTGATCTTCGGCGTCATCCTGATCGCCTGCATGCGGTTCATGCCGGGCGGCATCGCGGCCGCCACAAGGAGGATCTTTATGCGTCTGGTCCCGTCGCTGCTGATGATGCTCGTCCTGCTCGGTGGCGTGACCAGCGTCTTCGCCCAGCAGGGAGTCAGCGACACCGAGATCGTGCTCGGCTGCTCCAACTCGTTCTCGGGGCCGTTGGCCTACACGGGCGAGCAGGCGACACGGTATGGCGTCGATCTGTACTTCAAGGTCGTGAACGACGCGGGCGGAATCAACGGGCGCCGCGTGCGCACGGTGTACTACGACGACGGCTACAAGCCGCAGGAGGCGGTCGCCAACACGCGGAAGCTCGTGGAGCAGGACAAGATCTTCGCGGTCATCGCGCCGCAGGGGACGCCCCCCGTGATGGCGACGCTCGACTACCTCGAGGAAAATCGCGTCCCGCTGCTGTTTCCGTTCCAGGGCTCGCCGGCGATTCGCGGCAAGAAATACGTCTTCAGCGGCATGACGCTCTACGACCGGCAATCGAAGATGATGATCGACTACCTCGTCGGGCAGCGACACTTCAAGACGTTCGGCGTGCTCTACCAGGACGACGACTACGGCAAGGCGTTCCTCAGCGCGTACGAGAAGGATCTCGCGCGTCACAATCTGAAGATGGCCGCGGCCGAGTCCGTCAAGCGAGGCGTGACCGACGTGAGCGCGCAGATCGCGAAGCTGCGCGCCGCCGCGCCGCAGGTGACCTTCCTGGTGCTCACCCCCGGGCCGGGCGCCCAGGCGCTGAAGGAGCGGCAGAAGATCGGCTGGACCGACACGGTGATAGTCTCGTCGGGCCCACTCACCGACGAGAAGTACCTGGCGCTCGCCGGCGACGCCGCCGAGGGCGTCGAGGGACTGTCGCTCTGGCCCGATCCGCTGGCCTCCGACCTGCCCGGGGTCAAAGCCTATCGCGCCGCCATGCAGAAGTACTTCGACAAGAACGAGCCGAACCGCTACTCGCTCTCGGGATATTTCGCGGCGATGCTCTTCACCGACGCCGCGAAGCGCGCCGGGCGCGCCCTCACTCGCGAGACACTGGTGACGGCGCTCGAGAACACCAGGAATTTCGACAGCGGCATCCTGCCGCCGCTCAGCATTGGCTCCGACCACGAGACGCAGAAGCAGGGCTTCTGGGTGCGTGTCGAGAAGGGCCACTTCAAGCCGCTCACGGATTGGCTCAAGGCGGACTGAGCGCGCGTGGCGCTGCTGGGCGTCGAGGGGCTCAGCCTCCGCTTCGGTGGGCTGGCGGCGCTGTCGGATGTGACGCTGGAGGCGAAGGACGGTGAGATCGTCGGCCTCATCGGCCCGAACGGTGCGGGCAAGTCGACGGTCTTCAACGTGCTGACGGGACTCTACCGGCCGGACGCGGGGCGCGTGAGCTTTGCAGGCGAGAGCCTGCTCGGCCTGCCCCCGCACGTGATCGCGCGGCGTGGGATCGCGCGCACGTTTCAGAACACCGAGGTGTTTCGGCCGCTGAGCGCGCTCGACAACGTGCTGGTCGGGCGCCACGCGCGGCTCGCCGGTGGGGTGCTCGGCGCGGCGTTCTGGTCGCCGCACGTGGCGCGCGAAGAGCGGGCGGCTCGGGAACGGGCGCACGCGCTGCTCATGCGGCTCGGCCTGGCCGACGTGGCCGCCGTCGAGGCCGGCGCACTGCCGCTCGGCCGTCAGAAGCGTCTCGAGCTCGCCCGGGCGCTCGCGGCCGAGCCGCGCTGCCTGCTGCTCGACGAGCCGGCCGGCGGGCTTAACCCGGCCGAGACGCGGGCGCTCATGGAGCTGATCGCGCAGCTGCGCGACGAGCTGAAGCTGACGATCGTCGTCGTCGAGCACGACATGGATCTGGTGATGGGACTCTGCGAGCGGGTGGTGGTGCTGCACTACGGGCGGACGATTGCGTCCGGCAAGCCGCGCGAGGTGGCGACCGACCCTGCCGTCATCGAAGCGTATCTCGGCACCGACGACGCGTGACGAGCAACGGGGTGTGGAGATTGCCATTGTTGGTCGTCGCCGTATGGCGAGCCGTCGTCGCCGCAACTCGCTCGGGCATGGCTCGCTGTACCCCCATGCCTATTTCGGCGGGGGCCTCGACGGCCCCCTCCGATACCTCCCCCACGATTCGATTGCGCCGGCAAAGCCGGCGCTCGAACCACGCGAGACACGGCTCGCCATACGGCGGCTTGCGACACTACCAACCTCCGCGCCCGGTCGCTCATCGCGCGTCCTCCGCCAGATACGCTTCGATGACCGCCGAATCGGCGCGACGGTGGCGCCCGTGATCCTTCAAATCGAAGAGCTGAGTGTTGCGTATGGGCAGAGGCGGGCGCTGGAGGGCGTGTCGCTCAGCGTGCACGAGGGCGAAATCGTCACGCTGCTCGGCGCCAACGGCAGCGGCAAGTCGACGACGCTGCGTGCCGTGTCCGGCCTCGTGCCGGCGCAGCGTGGTCGCATCGTGTACCGCGGCCGCGACCTGCATGGACTCACCGCCGACGCGATCGTGCCCGAGGGGCGCGAGATTTTTGGCGACTTCAGCGTCGGCGAGAATCTGCTCGTCGGTGCCCACACGACGCCGCGCCGGGAGATCGGCGCGCGACTCGCCGCGGCCTACGAGGCGTTTCCGGTGCTGCGCGAGCGGCGGCAGCAGCGCGCCGGGACACTGTCGGGAGGCGAGCAGCAAATGCTCGCCATCGCGCGCGCGCTCATGGCCCGGCCGCGCCTGCTGCTGCTCGACGAGCCGTCGCTCGGGCTCGCGCCGCGGCTCGTTCGCGAGATCTTTCGCGTCGTCGAGCGGATCAATCGCGATGGGGTCACCGTCCTGCTGGTGGAGCAGAACGCGCGGCAGGCGCTTGCGCTCGCGGCGCGCGGGTACGTGCTCGATACCGGTCGCGTCGTCCTCGCCGGTCCGAGTGCGACGCTCGCGGCCGACGCGCGTATCCGGGCCGCGTATCTCGGCATGCCGGGCGCGATCTCGAGATCTTGCTGAATCGTCCGCGTCGCCTCGTGTAGGCTGGCACGCATGAGCCGACCCCTGTGGCCGGTCGCCACGTGTGTCGGGGTGGTGCTGCTCTCGCTGGTCCTCGCATCGCTGCCCGCGGGGCGGCGACCGGTCTGGTCGTCGGACGAGGCGCGGTTCGTGCTGCTGGCGCAGGACGTGCGCGACCACGGACGATGGCTCGTCGCCGAGCTCCGCGGACGTGAGTACCTGAACAAGCCGCAGCTGTTCTTCTGGCTCGTGGCCGTGGCCTCGGCCCCGTTCGGCCGCGTCACGGAGGTCAGCGCCGCGATTCCGGGCATCGTTGCCGCCGTGGCCTCGGTCGCGGGCGTCGTCGCGCTGGGCTCGCGCGTGTGGGGCTGGACGACGGGCGCGCTGGCCGGACTCATCCTCGCGACGGCGCCGCTGCAGTTCGACATGGCGCCCCAGGTGTTGCCGGACATGATGCTGAGCGCGTGCCTGGTGTGGGCGCTGTATTTCTTCGTCACGGGCGCCGAGTCGGGCTGGCACCGGATGGCCCTCGTCGGCTTCTATGCGTGCGTGACGGCGGCGCTGCTGAGCAAGGGACCGCAGGCGCTCGCGGCCGTCGCGGCGGCCGGGGTCGCGGTCGCGTTCACCGACGGCGTGCGGACACTGCCACGACTGCGACCGCTGGGCGGGCTCGGCGCGATGCTCGTGGTCGCCATCGTGGTGTGGATCGTGCCCTACCACTTCGGCTCCTCGGGCACGTTCAGTCACGACGTCCTGGGCGGACATTACGTCACGTGGTATATGCTCGGCTCGCTGGTGGGACGACTGCAGAGCCTCGCCGTGCCGCTCGGCGCGTTCATGCCGTGGACGGTGCTCCTGCTCGCGGCGCCGCGGTGGTGGCGTGATCAGCCGGATGCCGCGCGGCGGCGGGTGGCGCTGTGGACGGCGACGATGTGGGTGCTCGTCGCGCTGTCCGGCAACTTCCGCTCACGCTACGTGCTGCCGGTGCTCCCGGGCCTCGCGTTACTGACAGCCGAGCTCGTCACGGCGCCTCTGACGCCGGGCGCGGCGCGCGGCATGCGCCGGGCCGCACTCGCATGCGCGGCGTTCACGGTCGTCGCCGCGGTCGTCGTCGCCACTCCCGCGCTGCGGCCGGCGATCGCCGGCGTGCTCAGCGCCGAAGATCGCACGTATCTGCCGTCGACGGCGCTCGAGCGGAGCGCGATCGCGGCCTGCGCGCTGATCGGGGCCGCGCTGCTGGTGCTGGGCGCTCGCCGCAATGCGCCGCGGCTTGGGGCCGCGGGATTCGGCGCCGCGCTCGCCGGTGTGCTGGTCGTCGCGGGGGTGTACGCGCCCGCACGGTACACGCGCGCGTTCGACGTTCGACCACTGGCCGCCGCCGCGGTCGTGGGTCTGCCGGCCGATGCCGTCGTGTTCGGCCATCCCGACCTGCATCTGAGCTACGACGTCTATCTGCGGCGGCGCGTCGTCGAGCTGCCGACGGCGGAACGCGTTCGCGCGGAGCTCGCGTCCGATCCCGCGGCCCGGGTCATCATGCCGGCGGCGCAATGGGAGCGGCTTGCTCCGACGCTCGATCCGGGCTGGCGGCCGCTTGCCTCCGGCACGCTACGCGGACGCGACATGGTCGTCGTGGGACGGGGCGCCTCGTGACCGACGACGTTTACCTGTCCGTCGTCGTTCCGATGTTCAACGAGGTCGAGAACGTGCCGCTGCTCTGGGAAGAGCTGGATAGCGCCCTGGCCAAGCTCGGCCGTCCGGCGGAGATCATTTTCGTCGACGACGGCTCCACCGACGGCAGCGGGGCGGCCGTGCAGGTACTGATGGCGCGCGATCCGCGTGTGCGCCTGCTGACGTTCGAGCGCAATGCGGGGCTCAGCGCGGCCTTTCAGGCCGGCTACGCCGCGGCGCGGGGGGCGATCGTCGTCACACTCGACGCCGATCTGCAGAACGATCCGCGCGACATCGAGGTATTGCTCGATGCGCTCCAGGGCGCGGATGCCGCCGTGGGCTACCGGTCGCGCCGGCGCGACCGCTGGCTCAAGCGGGTCTCCTCACGCATCGCCAACGCCATCCGCAACCGGCTCAGCGGCGACCGCGTCCGCGACAGCGCGTGCAGCCTGCGCGCCATGCGGCGCCCGTGTGTGGCGGCGATTCCGCCGTACACCGGCATGCATCGCTTCGTGCCGACGCTGCTCCGCATTGCCGGCTATCGCGTCGTCGAGGTGCCGGTGCACCATCGGCCACGCACCCTCGGGCGGTCGAAGTTCGGCGTCCGGAATCGAGCGTGGCCCGCGTTCGTCGATCTGCTCGCGGTGCGCTGGATGATGCAACGCACGGTGCACCCTCGCGTGCGCGAGCTGGGCGCCGCCGATTCTTCGCGCGGCCCCGACGCGCACTGATCCTCGCCGACGCCATGCTGCAGCCGGAGCTGGAAGCGCTCGATCGCGAGGCGCTCGCACGATTGCAGCTCGAGCGGATGCGCGTCACCCTCGCGCGCTGTCTGACCAATGTCGCATGGCGTGGCCGGCTCGGCGACGTTCGCCCCGACGATCTGCGGCGCATCGATGACTGGGCGCGGCTGCCGTTTCTGACCAAGGACGACCTCCGCGACGCGTACCCCTACGGGCTCGCGTGCGGCGCAGCGTACCGGCGCGTGCACATGTCCAGCGGCACGACCGGCAATCCGATCCTGAACCCGTACACGGCGGCCGACATCGCGCAGTGGGGCGAGATCATGGCGCGCTGTTACGTCGCGGCCGGCGTCACGCGCGACGACGTGATCCAGATCACGCCGTCGTTCGGCCTCTTCACCGGCGGCTTCGGGTTTCACTACGGCGCCGAGCGGCTGGGCGCAATGGTCGTCCCCGTGGGCGCGGGCCGCACCTCGCTGCAGCTGCGGCTGATGCGGGATCTCAAAGCGACGGTGCTCACCGCGATCGCGACCTATCCGCTGCGGCTGCTCGAGGTCGCGCGCGACGAGCGCTTCGACCTGTCCACGCTCGCGCTGCGCATCGGCATCTTCGGCTCGGAGATGTGGTCGGACGCGCTGCGCGCGCGGATCGAGCGCGAGCTCGCGATCCGCACCTACGACATCATCGGCATGACCGAAACGGGCGGTCCCGGTCTCGGCATCGATTGCGTGGCGCGCGCGGGCGTGCACGTCTGGGAGGATCACTACCTCGCCGAGATCGTCGATCCGCGGAGCGGGGCGCCGCGGCCCGACGGCGACGAGGGCGAGCTCGTGCTCTCCACGCTGACGCGTGAGGGGCTGCCGCTCGTTCGCTATCGGACGCACGATCTCACGCGCGTGCTGTCGCGCGCGCGCTGCGAGTGCGGCCGGACGTCGTTGCGGCTCGATCGGCTGCGCGGGCGGACCGACGACATGGTGATTTACAAGGGCGTGAACTTCTACCCGCGCCAGGTGGAGACGCTGCTGCTCGCCCACCCCGGCGTGAGCCACGAGTACCAGATCGTCCTCGACGCCGAGGGGGGCGGCGAGCGCATGACCGTGCTCGTGGAGACCGAGCCCGGCTGCGATCCCGGCGTGGCGACGCGTATCCGGCGTGCGCTGCACGACGCGCTGGCGCTCGGGCCAGACGTGCGCCTGTGCCCGGAAGGAACACTCGAGCGGCCGCAGGGCAAAGCGGTGCGCGTGGTCGATCGTCGGCCGAAAGCATGAATCGAGTTCTCGAAGGCCTCACGGTCCTGTCGCTGGAGCAGGCGACGACGCTGCCGTTTCTGACGTATCGCCTCGCGTGCGACGGCGCGCGCGTGATCCGTGTCGAGAACCCGCAGCGGCCTGATCCCAATCGCTTCGTCGGCCGCGACGTGCTGGGCGAGCCCGCGATGCGCGCCTACTTCCTGCCCAACAATTGCGGCAAGGAGGCGATCACGCTGAATCTCGCGGTGCCCGAGGGCCGCGCGCTGCTGCACGACCTCGTGCGGCGGCTTCGCGTCGACGTGGTCGCCACCAACCAGCGGCCTCGCGCGTATGCCGCGCTGGGCCTCGACGAACCGACGCTGCGCGCCGTGCGCCGCGATCTCATCTGGCTCGGCATCAGCGGCTTCGGCCCCGAGCACGACGAGCCCGCGTACGATCCCGTGCTCCAGGCGCGCGCCGGGTTCATGGCGCTCACCGGCGAGCGCGACGGTCCGCCGACGCCGTTCGGTGCGCCGATGGTGGATCTGGGTGCCGCCGAGCACGCCTATGGCGAAGTCATGAAGGCGCTCTACCGGCGCGCGACGACGGGCGAGGGCGCACGGATCGACGTCGCGATGTTTCGCAGCGCCCTGTCCTGGCTGGTCGCGCCCTTCGTCGTCGAGAGCCTGGGCGAGCGCGTCGGACGTCGCGGCAGCGGCCATCAGTTCTTCGCACCGGTCGGCGTGCACGCCACGCGCGACGGCCACGTCTACCTCGCGGTCGGCAACGACGCGCAGTGGAAGGCGCTGGCCGCGCTGCCGGCTTTTGCGGGCATCGAGCGGCCGGAGTATGCAGCCAACGCCGGCCGCATCGCGGACGCCGCGCGGCTGCACGCGGCACTCGGTGAGCGGATCGCGCGCCTTTCGACCGATGACGCGCTGGCGCAGCTGCGCAGCGCCGAGGTGCCGGTCGCGCGGGTTGCGACGCTGCCGCAGGTGCTCGCCGACCCGCTCGTCGCGCCGCACCTCGTCCGCGTCCGCGATCCGCGGACCGGGGTCACGCTCGCGCTGCCGCCGCCACCGACGGGCGAGGCGCCGGCACTGACCTTTCCGCCGCGCCTCGGCGAGCACAACGCACGCGTGTACGGCGCGGTCGGCGTCACGCCCGCCCGGCTCGCGGATCTCGCCGCACGCGGGATCGTCTGATCGACGGTCGTCCGCGACACGCGACACGCCGCGGCCCGAGTCGGCGCGGCCTGTATAGTATGCGCGCATGAGCGAGCCGTTCTATCTCAGTGACGATCAGCGCATGATCCGCGACCTCGCGCGCAAGCTCGCCCGCGAGCGGGTGGCGCCGAATGCCGCGCGCTATGACGAGAGCGAGCAGTATCCGGAGGACTCCATCCGCGCGCTGATCGAGGCCGGACTCTACGGCATCTGGGTGCCCGAGACGTACGGAGGCACGGCCATGGGCGCGCTGGCGCTGGCGCTCGTGTGCGAGGAGGTCGCCGCGGCATGCGCGGCAACCGGCACACAGTATCTCGACCAGGCGCTGGGCGGCCTGCCGATCGTGCTGGCGGGCAGCGAGCAGCAGAAGAAGCAGTGGCTGCCCGTGCTCGCGACGGGGGAGCGGCTCTGCGCGTTTTCGCTGTCCGAGCCGGCCGCGGGCTCCGATGCCGCGAGCCTGCGCACGACCGCCGTGCGCCGCGGCGATCACTACGTGCTCAACGGCTCCAAGCAGTGGTGCACAAACGGCGATCACGCCGACGTCATCACGGTGTTTGCCACGGTCGACGCCGGACGCGGTGCTCGCGGCGTGACGGCGTTTCTCGTCGAGAAGGACAGGCCGGGGTTTTCAGTCGGCAAGAAGGAAAAGAAGATGGGCATCCGCGCCTCGCCGACGGTGGCGCTGCACTTCAGCGACTGTGCGGTGCCCGTCGCGAACCGACTCGGCGCCGAAGGCGAGGGGTTCAAGCTTGCCATGCGGACGCTCGACATGACGCGCCCGGCCACGGGCGCGCTCGGCCTCGGCATCGCGCAGGCGGCGCTCGATGCGGCGGTCGGGTATGCGAAGGAGCGGCAGCAGTTCGGTCGTGCGATCGGCAGCTTCCAGGGCATCCAGTTCATGCTCGCGGACATGGCGATGGCGGTGCACGCCGCGCGGCTGATGATCCATCACTGCGCGCGTCAGCTCGACGCCGGTGTGACGGGCAACACGTACGAGGCGTCGATGGCGAAGTGCTTCGCCTCCGACGCCGCGATGAAGGTGGCCACGGACGCGGTGCAGATTTTCGGCGGCTACGGCTACACGCGCGACTTCCCGGTCGAGCGGTACATGCGCGACGCCAAGATCATGCAGATCTACGAGGGCACCAACCAGATCCAGCGCGTGGTGATCGCGAAGGAGCTGCTCGAGTGAGCGTGGTGATCGCGAAGGAGCTGCTCGAGTGAGCGTGCTGATCGCGAAGGAGCTGCTCGAGTGAGCGTGCTGATCGCGAAGGAGCTGCTCGAGTGACCGCCGCGCAGCGGCTCGCGCGCTTCGTGACCGACCTCACGCTCGACGGGGTTCCCAGCGCCGTCGTCGATCGCGCCGCGCTGCTGGCGCTCGACACGCTCGGCAACGCGCTGGCCGCGGCCGGCGACGATTTCGGCCGCGCCGCGCTCGACGTGGCCGAGCGGCTCGGCGGGCCCACGGAGAGCGCGCTGCTCGGCCGCGCGACGCGCGTGGCCGCCGCCAACGCCGTGCTCGCCAACGCCACGCTCGCCCACGGCCTCGATTTCGACGACACGCGGGAGGACGCCATCGTCCACACGGGCTGCGTGGCGGTCACGACGGCGCTGGCCGCCGGCGAGATGGCGGGTGCGTCCGGCCGCGCGATGCTCGAGGCGCTGATCGCCGGCGTCGAGGTGATGTGCCGCGTCGGCCTCGCCGTCCCCGGCGCGCTACACGCGCGTCATTTCCACCCGACGGCAATTGCGGGCGGCTTCGGCGCCGTCGCGGCGGCCGGGCGACTGGCCGGGCTCGACGAAGAACAGCTCACGCGCGCGTTCGGCATCGTCGGCAGCCAGGCGGCCGGCATCATCGAATATCTCGCCGACGGGTCGTGGACGAAGCGCATGCATCCGGGCTGGGCCGCGCACGCGGGCCTCGTCGCCACGCTGCTCTCGCGTGCGGGCTTCACCGGGCCCGCGAGCGTGCTGGAGGGTGAGCACGGGCTCTACGCCGCGTTCGCCGGCGGGCACGATACGAAGCGACTGGGCGGCCTGCTCGACACGCTCGGTCGCGACTGGGAGCTCGACGCGCTCACCCTCAAGCCGTATCCGTGCGGATCGATCGCGCAGCCGTACATGGACTGCGCGGCGCGGCTGCGCGCGCGTGACGGCATCACGCCCGACGCCGTCCGCGCCATCCGGTGCCGGACTTCCGCCGGACCCGTGCCGCGATTGTGGGAGCCGCTCGCCGCGAAGCACGTCCCGCCGAACGGCTATGCGGCGAAGTTCAGCCTGCCGTATCTCATCGCCGTGATTCTCGTCAAAGGACGCGCCGGCCTCGCCGAGTTCACCGACACGGCCGTGCGTGATCGCGAGGTGCTCGGGCTGGCGTCGCGCGTGACGTACGAGATCGACCCGACGATCGACTACCCGCGTCAGTTCGTCGGCGACGTCGAGCTGACGCTGGTCGATGGACGGCGCGTGCGCGAGCGCCAGGACCGCCCGCGCGGCGGACCCGACGCACCGCTCACGCGCGCCGAGATCGAGGCGAAGTTCCACGGCAACGCGGCGCTCGCGCTGCCGGCGCGTCAGGTCGACGCGGTCGTCGCGGCCGTCGATGCGCTGCCCGCCGCGCCGAGCCTCAAGGACCTGATCGCAGCTCTCACCCCGGAGACCCATCGATGAGCAGACGAACGACCGGCCTCGCCGTTGCCATCGTCATCGTGCTCGTCGCCGCCCTCGCCGGAGGCGGCGCCGCGCAGACCGCGCCGACGGCGAGCCCGCACCTCGAGGCCGCGAAGAAGGAAGGCAAGGTCGTCTGGTATACGTCGCTCGTGCTGCCGAGCGCCGAGAAAGTCGCCAAGCTGTTCGAAACGACGTATCCGGACATCAAGGTCGAGGTGCATCGCACGGGCTCGCAGCGCATCTTGCAGCGGGTAATGCAGGAGCTCTCGGCGAACATCAAGAACGTCGACGTCATCCACACCTCGGACGCCGGCCACTACGTGCTCCTGAAGGAGAAGAAGCTGCTCGCGAAGTACACGCCGGCCGGCGTGGAGAAATTCCCCGCGGGTTTCAAGGACAAGGACGGCTACTACTACGGCCTGCGCGCGACGGTGAACGCGATCTTCTACAACACCAAGGCCGTCACGGCCGCCGACGCGCCGAAGAGGTGGAAGGACCTGCTCGATCCGAAGTGGAAGGGCAAGATGGTGACCGCGCATCCAGGCTACAGCGGCGTCATCGCCACCCATGTGCTGGCGCTCGTGCACCTGCACGGCTGGGACTACTTCAAGGCGCTCGCGCAGAACAAGCTGATGATCGTGCAGTCGGCGAACGATCCGACCACGGTGGTGAGCTCCGGCGAGCGCGTGGTGGCCGTCGACGGCGGCGAATACAGCGCGTACCAGCTCAAGAAGAAAGGCAACCCGATCGAGATCGTCTATCCAAAGGAGGGCGTGCCGCTGGTGGTCTCGCCGACCGCGATCACGGCATTCGCGCCGCATCCGAACGCGGCACGCCTGTTCACCGACTTCATCTTCACCCGCGAGCTCCAGCAGGTCATGGCCGACAGCGAAGGCCTCTACACGGGCCACCCGGAGGTCACCTACCCGGCCGACAAGCCGAAGCTGAATGACCTGAAGCTGTTGACGGTGACGCCGGAGGAGCTCGAGAAGCGCAACGACGAGATCAAGAAGCACTTCGTCGAGTTCTTCGGAGCGTAGCGCGTGGACCGCTCGATCGCGGTCTGGGGCGGCGCGGCGCTCGCGCTGGTCGTCCTCATGGCGCTGCCGCTCGGCTGGCTGGCGTGGCTGAGCGTCAGCGGAGAGCACGGCGCGACGCTCGCCAACTATCGCGAGGCTTTCGGCGACCCGGCGCTTCAGAAGGCGCTCTGGAACACGCTCGTGCTCGCGTTCTGGGTCGGCCTCGTGTCGGTGGCGATCGGCGCACCGCTGGCGTGGCTGACCGCGCGGACGGACGTGCCGGCGCGCGGGCTCATCCGCGGGCTCGTCCTCGCGTCGTTCGTGACCCCGCCGTTCCTCGGCGCCTTCGCGTGGGTGATGCTGGCGGGACCCAATGCCGGCGTTCTGAACACGCTGTGGCGGTCGCTGACCAGTGCGGACGCGCCGCTGCTCAACATCTTCACGATGCCCGGACTCGTCTTCGTCGTCTCGATCTACACGTTTCCGTATGTGTACATCATGGTGGCGAACACGCTCGCGCTCATCGCCTCGGATTTGGAAGAGGCCGCGGCCATCCTGGGCGCGGGCCGCCTGGCGGTGGCGCGGACGATCACGCTGCCCATGGTGCTCCCGGCACTGGCCAGCGGCTTCATCCTCGCGGTGCTTCAGGCGCTGGCGCTGTTCGGCTCGCCGGCGATCCTCGCGCTGCCCGCCGGCTTTCACACGATCACCACGCAGATCTGGTCGTTGTTCCAGTTTCCGCCGAAGACCGAGCAGGCCGCGGCATTTTCGTTTCCGCTGCTGCTCGCGACAGCGCTGCTGCTGCAGATCCAGAAGCGCGTTCTCGGGCGCCGCGGTTTTGCCGCGGTCGGGGGCAAGGGCGGTCAGCGGCGCACGATTCCGCTCGGACCTTGGCGCTGGCCGGCGCTGCTGGCCTGCCTCGCGATCATGTCGACGGCGATCTTCCTGCCGTACGGTGTGCTCGCGAAGGCCGCATTCGCGCGTGCGTGGGCTCAGCCGCTGACGCGTGAGAACTTCACGCTGGGCAACTTCACGTTCACGTTCTTCGAGTACGGCTCGACACGCGACGCCATCGTGAACACGCTCGAGCTGGCCGTGCTGACCGCGTGCATCGGCGCGGCGATGGTGGCCCTGCTGTCGTATGTCGCGAACCGTCGGCTCGTCGTGGGCCACCAGCTCGTCGGCTTCCTGGCGCTGGCCCCCGTCGTCGTGCCGGGCGTCGTGCTGGCCGTCGGTCTCTTCATCGCCTACACGCGCCCGCCGTTCGTGCTCTACGGCACGCTGTGGATTTTGTTTCTCGCATATCTGACCAAGGAGATGCCGGTGGGGTATGCGCAGGCGGACTCGACGTTCCGCGCGATCCCCGCCGATCTCGAGGACGCCGGACGCGTCCTCGGCGCCGGGCGGCTGCGCATCCTCCGCGAGATCACGGCCCCACTCGCGAAGAGCGGCATCATCGCCGCCTGGTGCTTCATCTTCATCGGGGTGATTCGCGAGCTCTCGGCATCGATCTTGTTGTTCACGCCGCGCACGAAAGTGATGTCGGTCGTCATCTTCGATCTCAAGGAAGAGGGTCAGTTCGGCGCCATCAGCGTGCTCGGCCTCGTCATGCTGGTACTGACGTTCGGCGTCGTGGCCGTCGTGCAGGCCGCCCTCGGGCGCGACGTGCTCGGCGCACGCCGGTGACGGAGGCCTCATGCCCGGCGTGACGCTGAAGGCGCTGTCCAAGCGGTACGGCGACGTGGGGGCCGTGAACGGCTTGTCGCTGGACGTCAAGCCCGGCGAGTTGCTCGCGCTGCTCGGCCCCTCCGGCTGCGGCAAAACCACGACGCTCCGGCTCGTCGCCGGGTTTCTGGTCCCCGAAGCGGGCGAGATCTGGGTCGGCGACCGGTGCTTGTCGTCGCCGGCGACCGTCGTGCCACCGGAGCGGCGGCGCATGGCCATGATCTTTCAGAGCTACGCGCTGTGGCCGCACATGACCGTTGCGCAGAACGTCGCGTACGGTCTGCGGTTCAGAACCGGTGTGTCGCGCGCCGACCGGGACGCGCGGGTGCGCGAGATGCTGCGCGTCGTGCAGCTCGCCGGCTACGAGGCGCGCTACCCCGGCGAGCTGTCGGGCGGTCAGCAGCAGCGTGTCGCCGTCGCGCGCGCGCTCGTCGTCGAGCCCGAGATCTTGCTCCTCGACGAGCCGCTGTCCAATCTGGACGCGAACCTGCGCGAGGAGATGCGGTTCGAGATTCGGCGCCTGCACGAGACGTTTGGCAACACGACGCTCTATGTCACGCACGACCAGGCCGAAGCCATGGTCATCTCCGACCGCATCGCCGTGCTCAAGGACGGTCGGATTGCTCAGGCCGGAACGGCGGACGATCTGTATCACCGACCGCGGACGCGCTTTGTCGCCGAGTTCATCGGCCGCACGAACGTGGTGGAGGGCACCGCGGCGTCCACCGACACGCTAGTGCACGAGACGCTGCGCCTGCGTGTCGCGCCGCCGCGGCTAGAGCCCGGCGCCCGCGTCGCGCTCTCGATCCGTCCGCACCAGGTGCGTCTCGGGCCGCCCGGTGACGCGGGGGGCGCGGTGAACGTGTTCCGCGGCACGGTGCGGCGCGCAGCGTTTCTCGGCGACGCGATCGACTACGAGGTCGCGATTGCGGAAAGCAGCGTGGTGTTGCGCGCGGCGGCGGCGCCGAGCCCGCGTTTCGAGTTGGGCGCCGCGGTCGGCGTCACGATCGACCCGGGGGCATGTGTGCCGCTCGGCGAGGACTGATCGACGCATCGCCGAAACGCCGAGCGCCTCGGGAAGTCTCCCGAGGCGCTCGGTACTGCCGGGGCGAACCGACCGATTAGCGGTAGTAGCCGTGCCTGCTGTCCCATCTGCCCCACTTCGTGTGCCGGTACGGCGGACCATATACGACGACCGGATGCGGAGCCACGTACACCGGCCGCGGGGCGACGATCACCGGCGGCGGCGGCGTGTAGTACACGGGGGCCGGGGGCGCGACGTAGACCGGCGGAGGCGTATAGACGACGGGCGGTGGGGGCGGGGTCACGACCACCGGCGCCGGCGCGACGACCGCGGGATGGGCCGCGCCGAAGACGCCGACGCCGCCGAGGATCTGATTGAATACCGCGAAAGCGCCGAGGCCGAGGGCGGCATCGGTCGAGGAACTCGCGAACGCAACGCCGGGCAGCAGGACCACACTCATCAGGGCTGCGGCAGCTAGGTGTTTCATGGGTGGCCTCCTGTAATTTCTGTACTTTCGACGCCGGCGCGACCGCGGCTATTCGCCGCTGGACATATATAGGGAGGCGGTATCATCGGCTCGGCGATGCCCCTGCGCAGCGATGTCGTAGGCAGTCTGTTGCGCCCTCCGAGCTTGGCCGAGGCACGCGTCGCTTTCGAGGCGGGGCGCATCAGCGCCGCGGAGCTCAAGCGCATCGAGGACGGGGCCGTCGACGAGGCCGTTCGGCTTCAGGAAGCGGCCGGACTGGACGTCGTCACGGACGGTGAGATGCGACGCTACGCGTTCTTCGGCCATCTCGTCGACTCGCTCGCCGGCTTCGACAAGCACGGCGGCTGGGCCATTCCGTTCCGCGACGAGCAGGGTGAGCAGCTGATCTTCAAGCGGCCGGTCGTCGTCGAGAAGCTCGCGTGGCGGCGCAGCATGTGCGGCGAGGAGTTCACGTACCTGCGTGCCCGCGCGACGCGCGCAACGAAGGTGACGCTCATCAGCGCCCAGCAAGCGGCGGCGTACTACGATCCGAAGCAGTCGGCGAGCGCTTATCCGACGCGCGACGCCTACCTGGCCGACATCGTCGAGTTCAACCGTCGCGAGGTCGCCGAGCTCGTCCGCCTCGGCTGCACGTACATTCAGATCGACGCTCCGCAATACGCGGCGCTGCTCGACCCCGAGCTGCGCGCCGGCTACGTGCAGCGCGGCAGTGATCCCGATCGGCTCATCGACGCATGCATCGAGCTGGACAACGCTGTGATCGGACACCATCCGGGCGTGCTCTTCGGCCTGCACATCTGCCGTGGCAACAACCAGTCGAAGTTCTATGCCAGTGGCGGCTACGAGCCCATCAAGCGCGTGTTCGAGAAGAGCCGATTCGGGCGCTTTCTGCTCGAGTACGACGATGAGCGCTCGGGGGATTTCGAGCCGCTGCGCGCGGTACCCCGCGATCGCGAGGTCGTGCTCGGCCTCGTCACGACGAAGAAGCCCCGGCTCGAGACGGTCGACGAGCTGCGCCGGCGCATCGATGCCGCCGCCAAGTACGTCCCGCTCGAGCGACTCGCGCTGAGCCCGCAGTGCGGATTCGCCTCCACGATGGAGGGGAATCGGATCACCCCCGCCGACCAGCGCGCCAAGCTCGAGCGCGTGGGTGAAGTGGCGAGGCTCGTGTGGGGCGGCTGATGAACCCCGTAACGCATGGGCGGGGCGGCGAGTCATCCGTGTCGACCGCGCAAATCGACAGGGCGTTGGCGCCTGTCATCGTTGCGGTGCTCCTCACGCTCGCGGTCGTGGTGCCGGCGGCGTCGGCGTGGGACGACGCCATCGACGACTACATCAAGGCGGAGATGGAGCGACGCCACATCCCGGGTGTGGCCTTGGCGGTGGCGCGTGACGGCAAGCTCGTGAAGGCACGCGGGTACGGTGTCGCGAACGTCGAGCACGACGTCCCCGTCACGCCAGACACCGTGTTCGAGCTCGCATCGCTGACGAAGCAGTTCACGGCGACCGCGATCATGCTCCTCGTCGAGGACGGCAAGGTCCAGCTCGACGACCCGGTGTCCGCGCACCTGCCGCGTACGCCGGAGACGTGGAAGGACGTCACCGTCCGTCATCTCCTCACGCATACCGCCGGCTTGCCGGGACTGGACGGCGGGTTCAAGAGCCTCGCGACGGGTGGTGTGCGGCTGCGCTACAGCACGGCCCAGATGTTCGATGCCGCGACGAAAGACGCGCTGAGCTTTCCCGCGGGCGAGCGCTGGCAGTACAGCGACGTCGGTTACTTCCTGCTCGGCATGATCATCGAGAGCGCGAGCGGTCAGCGCTATCGCGAGTTCGTCGGCGAGCGTTTCTTCAAGCCGCTGGGCATGACGTCCACATCGGTCCTCGATCACGTGAAAATCCTCAAGCATCGCGCGGCGGGCTACACGCTACGGGATGGACAGCTCGTGAACATTCGTCGGGTGATCGACGTCGAGCTGCCGTCCCACTATGGCGTCTTCTCGACGGTCAAGGATCTCGTGACCTGGGACGCCGCGCTCGCCGCCGGCAAGGTGCTCAAGCCGGCGACGCTGGCCCAGATGTGGACGCCGGTGCGGCTCAACTCGGGTGCCACATATCCGTACGGCTTCGGCTGGTTCGTGGACGCACGCCGCGGCCATGCGTGGATCGCGCACACGGGAATCACCGGCACCGAGCTGTCGCGTTTTCCCGACGACGGCGTGACGGTCGTCGTGCTCTCGAACCTCGGCGCGACGCTCGCGCCGGACAATCGTGTGAACTCGTGGGGGCTGACATACGGCGTCGCGGGGCGCTACATCAAGGGTCTGCTCGTCGGACGTGAAAAGTCCCGGCCGGATCCCGATCCGCCACGAACCACCGCGCTTCGCCAGGTTCTCGAGACGTACGCGCGCGGCGAGGAGCCCCTCGACGTGCTGCCGCTCACGCGTCGCTACTTCACGCCGGCCGGCCGGGCCCTCACGGCCGAGCGACTCAAGACGATGCGGGAGTTCACGTTCATCACGTGCGACGAGATGGCCGCGCGGCCGAGCGCGCGACATGGCGACCTCGTGGCCCGGGTCTGCCACTACCGGCTCGTGAACGCCGACGAGACGCGGTACTACTCGTTCTGGCTGCGGGCCGACGGCGTCGTCATCGATGTCTGGTCGTCGACCGAATGAAGCTCCGCTTCCGGAGGGATCGATGAGACTGCTCGCTGCGGTGATTTTCGCCTCGCTTTCATTCTCGCCGTCGCTGGCGGCGGCTCAAGCCGTGAAGCTCGGCGCGGTTGTTCCGCTCACCGGCCGCTACGGCGCGGGGGGCGCGCAGGTCCGCTCGGGCTACGAGATCGCGGTGGAGCAGATCAACGCCGCGGGCGGTGTGACCGTCGCCGGCAAGAAGATGCCGCTGGAGCTCATTCTGCTCGACGACGAGTCCGACGCGACCAAAACCGTTTCGCGGCTCGAGAGCCTCGCGTCGCAAGGCGTGGTCGCCTATCTCGGCGGCTTCGGCTCCGATCTGCACGCCGCCGCGGCGTCGGTGGCGGAGAAGAACAAGATTCCGTACCTCGGCGTGGCGTTCGCGCTCAACCGGGTGCACCAGCAGGGCTTCACGTACCTGTTCTCGCCGTTCTGGAAATCGCCGGACATCGCGCACGCGACCGAAGGTCTTCTCGGCCTCATTCCGGCCGGCGAGCGACCGAAAACCGTCGCGATCTTCCAGGAGAAGACGGACTGGGGTAAGGAGATGACGACGGCGTGGACCGAGGCCGGCCGCGCGGCCGGGTACACCGCGACGGTCGGCGAGTACTCGCCCGGCGCCAAGGACTTTTCGGACCTGATCCTCAAGGCCAAGGCCGCGAACGCCGACGCCGTCTTCGCGCTGCCGACCCCGCCCGACGGCATGACGCTCGTCAAGCAGATGAAAGAGCTCGGCTACACGCCGAAGCTGGCGCTGTTCATCCGCGCGCCCGACGCCGTCGTGTGGTCGAAGAACCTCGGCAAGGACGGCGACTGGATGGTCCTGGCCGCGGGCTGGCATCATGCGATGCGCGCGCCCGGCGTCCGAGAGCTCAACGAGGCACACGAGAAGAAATACGGCCGGCCGACCGATCCCATTACCGGCCCCGCGTACGCGTGCGTGCAGATCGTCGCCGCCGCGCTCACGAAGGCCGGCACTCTCGACCACCAGAAGCTGCGTGACGCCATCGCCGCGACGGACGCGACGACGGTGATCGGCACGGTGAAGTTCCGACCCGACGGCACGGGCATCGTGCGGCAAGCGTTTCTCCAATGGCAGAACGGCAAGCAAGAGCTCGTGTGGCCCAAGGAGTTCGCCACGGCGCCGCTCGCGTATCCGGCGCCGCCGTTCGCCCGGCGTTGATCGCGGCGCGTTCATAGCCGCCGCATGCCGCTGCTCGAGGTCGAGCGGCTGTCGAAGCGGTTCGGCGGCGTCCGCGCCGTCCACGACGTCAGCTTCGTTCTCGAGGAGGGGGAGCTCCTCGGGATCATGGGGCCGAACGGCTCGGGCAAGACGACGTTGTTCAACCTCATCGCGGGAGCGCTTCGTCCCGACGCCGGACGCATCCGGCTCGATGGCGTGGACATCGCCGCGCTTCCCGCGCATCGCGTGTGCGCCGCCGGCGTCGCGCGCACGTTTCAGCTCGTCCGGCCATTCCCGGGGCTGACGGCGCTCGAGAACGTTCTGGTCGGTCGCCTCTACGGCCGCGCGCGCACGACGACCGCCGAAGCGGTGACCGAGGCACGGCGGCTGCTCCGCGTGCTCGGCCTGGAGCCGCGCGCCGACGAGCCGGCGGCGCGGCTGACGCTGATCGATCGCAAGCGGCTCGAGCTGGCCCGCGCGCTCGCGACGTCGCCACGCGTGCTCCTGCTCGACGAGTTCATGGCCGGTCTCAATCCCACCGAGACCGCTACGGCGATCGAGCTCGTGCGCGACTTGCTTGCCGCGGGCGTCACCGTGCTCATGGTCGAGCACATCGTGTGGGCGCTGATGGACCTGGCGCGGCGCATCGTCGTGCTGAGCGCCGGGCAGAAGATCGCCGACGGGCCGCCGGCGGAGATCGCCGCCGATCCGAACGTCGTCGACGTCTACATCGGCGGCGAGCCGGGACATCACTCGCGTGCTTGAAGTTCGCGACGTCGAGGCCGGCTATGGCGACGTGCGCGTGCTCGCGGGCGTCAGCCTCTCGGTGGCACCCGGCGAAATCGTGGCGCTGCTCGGACCCAACGGCGCCGGCAAGAGCACGCTGCTCGCCTGCATCGCGGGGCTGACGCGGTTCTCCGCGGGCTCCATCTCCTGGGAGGGCCAGGATCTGCGCACCGTTCACACCCACCTCATCGTGGAGCGGGGCATCGCGCTCGTGCCGGAAGGCCGCCGGCTCTTCGGCGGCATGACCGTGCAGGACAACCTGGAGCTCGGCGCGTTCGCTCCGCGCGCCTGGCCGGCGCGTCGCGTGGCGCTCGAGCAAGTCTATGCGCTCTTTCCCGTGCTGGCCGAGCGTCGCCGGACCACCGTGCAGGCGCTGTCGGGCGGACAGCAGCAGATGGTCGCGGTCGGTCGTGCGCTCATGGCCGCTCCGCGGCTGCTGATGCTCGACGAGCCGTCGCTCGGCCTCGCGCCCCGCCTCGTCAGCGCGATCCTCGACGCGTTGGCGACGATCAATCGCGCCGGCGTGGCCGTGTTCGTCGTCGAGCAGAACGTGCCTGCGGCGCTCCGCCTGGCCCATCGCGGGTACGTGCTCGAGGGTGGGCGCATCGTCGGCGAGGGCACCGGCGCCGCGCTCATGGCCGACGCGCACGTGCGCCGCGCGTATCTCGGTCCGCTCGCCGTCCGCCCCTCCGGGGAGCGCGGAGAATGAGCGTGCTCACGCAGCAGCTGGTGCTCGGGGTGCTGATCGGCGGGCTGTACGGCCTGGCCGCCACCGGCCTCTCGCTCGTGTTCGGGGTGATGCGCGTCCTCAACGTCGCGCACGGCGAGCTCATCATGCTGGGCGGCTATGGCGCGTTCTGGCTCGCCGCGCTGCTGGGCGTCGATCCGTTCGCTGCGCTCCTCGTCGTCGTGCCCGCTGCGCTGCTGTTCGGCGCGCTGCTGTACTGGGGCCTGTTCAGCTTCGTCGTCCGCGCGCACGAGGAGGCGCGCGTGAAGAATTCGCTGCTCATCGGCTTCGGCCTGGCGCTGGCGCTGCACGCGCTCGCCGTGCGTCTGTGGACGGCGGACGAGCGGGCGATCCCGACGCCGTACAGCGGCGCCGTGCTTAGCGTCGGCGATCTCGCCATCCCCGTCGTCCGTCTCGCGACGCTCGCCATCGCGCTCGGACTCACGGTGGCGTTGCAGCTGCTGCTCGCGCATTGGCGCTGGGGCAAGGCCATCCGCGCCACGGCGGAAGACTGGCAGGCTGCGCTGCTGACGGGGATCGACGTCCGCCGCGCGTATGTGCTCGCGTTCGCGCTGGGCACGGGCCTCGCCGGCGCGGCCGGCACGCTCGTGACCGTCGCGTATTCGGTCAGCCCGGCGATCGGACTGGAATGGACGCTGAAGGCGCTCATCGTCGTCGTGCTCGCCGGGCTCGGCTCGATGCTCGGCACGTTCGTCGGCGGTGTCGTGCTCGGCGTCGCCGAAGCGGCGAGCGCGGCGACGTTCGGCGGGCCGTACCGCGAGATCGTCGGCCTCGTCATCTTCGTCGTCGTGCTCGTCGTGCGCCCGCGCGGGCTCTTCGGCCGGTGACCGCGGCGGGCCGCGAGCGCCGCTGGGCCGTGGTCGTGCTCGCGGGGCTCGCACTCCTTGCGCTGCTGCCGCTGGCCCGCCCGCGCGACGACGTGCTGAACTTCGTCTTCCTGGTGCTGCTCTCGATCACGCTCGCCGAGGCCTGGAACATCGTCGCGGGATACGCCGGGCAGGTGAACCTGGGCCACGCCGCGTTCTTCGGCATCGGCGCGCTCGTCACGCGCATGCTGTGGATGGAGGGTGTGCCCGTGCTGGCCGCGATGGTCGCGGGCGCGGTCACGGCGACGGTGTTCGCGCTGGTGATCGGGGCGGCGGCGTTCCGGCTGCGTGGCGCGTACTTTGCGATCGGCACTCTCGCGCTCGGCGAGATCTTACGGACGACGGTGGGCACTGTGCTGCCGGAAATCTCGACGCTGCCCGCGGCCACGATCGCCGGCTATCGGCTGACGCTGCGTTACTACTTGGCGCTCGGGCTGGCCGCGATCTCGGTCGTTGCGGTGGCGATGCTCGCCACGTCGCGGTTGGGACTGGGCATGCGCGCGATCCGCGAGGACGAGGAGGCTGCGGAGGCCTCGGGCGTCGGCACGCTCGCGCTCAAGCTCATCGCGCTCGCGTTGTCGACGGCGCTCGCGGGTCTTGCCGGCGGCCTGTTCGCGTACTACCACATCAGCTATTACCCGGCGCATGGTTTCGGCCCGCAGTGGACCTTCGACGCGCTGCTGATGACGTTCATCGGCGGTGTCGGCACCCTGCAGGGCCCGGTGTTCGGTGCGGTGCTGTACGTCGTGCTCAAGGAGTATCTGGCGCTGCATTGGGTCGACATCCACCTGTTGATTTTCGGCGCGCTCTTCGTCGCCATCGTGCTGCTCCTGCCCGGCGGTCTCGTCCAGGGCGTGGAGCGCGTGCGCGGGATGCTTGGTCGCCGAGGCTGACGCCGTCTATCCTGGGCGGGATGGACGAGCGCGTGCTCTTCTACGGCCTGCTGTGGTTCGTCGCGTTCCTGTTCTCGACGACCGTGCACGAGGCGATGCACGCGCTCGTCGCCTACCGCGGCGGTGATCCGACGGCGTACCGCGGTGGACAGGTCTCGCTCTCGCCGCTGCCGCACATCCGTCGCGAGCCGATCGGCATGCTCGTGGTGCCGCTGCTGACCGCGTTCACCAGCGGCTGGGCGCTCGGCTGGGCGAGCACGCCGTACGATCCGGGCTGGGCCGCGCGCCATTCGCGCCGCGCGGCGAGCATGGCGGCGGCCGGGCCCGCCGGCAATCTCGTCATCGCCGCCGCCGCATTCGGCGTGCTGAGGCTCGGCATCGTGACCGGCGTGTTCGTGTCCCCGGATCGCGTCAATGCGCACCACCTCGTCGAGCCCGCCCACGGCCATGCGTGGCTCGCGCCCGCGGGTGAGCTGCTGAGCGTGCTGCTCGTGCTCAACGTGCTGCTCTTCGTCTTCAACATGCTGCCGGTGCCGCCGCTCGACGGCGGCTCGGCGATCACGGGCGTGCTGCCCGAGCGCCTCGCGCACGCGGCGCGCGCCGTCGTCGGCAATCCCGCGTTCTCGATGCTCGGCCTCTTCGTCGCGTGGCAGGCGTTCCCGACCCTCGCACGCCCGATCATCAACATGCTGATCCGGGTCGTGCATCCGTCGGAGCAATACGACCTCGGCTGACGCCGGGAGTACGATGGGACAGCCAAGGAGGCGAGCGTGACGACGATCGGGATTCTGCATCCGGGCGAGATGGGCAGCGCGGTGGGCGGCGCGGCGCGGGCGGGCGGCGCGCGCGTCGTCTGGGCGTCCGCGGGACGCGGAGCCGCGACGCGGCGGCGCGCGGAGACCGACGGACTCGAGGACGTCGGCACGATCGCACGGCTGGCGCGCGAGAGCGAGACGATCGTGTCCGTGTGCCCGCCCGCCAGCGCGGCCGACGTCGCGCGCGAGGTGGCCACCCTGCGATTCGGAGGCACGTTCGTCGACGCCAATGCGATCGCGCCCGCGACCACGCGCGCGGTGGGCGACATCATCACGGCCGGCGGCGCACGCTTCGTCGACGGCGGCATCATCGGCCCGCCGCCGCGCAAGGCCGGCGAGACGCGGCTGTATCTGTCGGGGCCTGGCGCCGCGGCCGTCGCCGCAATCTTCAAGGGCTCGCTGCTCGGCGCGATCGTCGTCGACGGCGGCGTCGGCGCCGCCTCTGCGGTGAAGATGGCGTACGCCGCGTGGACGAAAGGCTCGCAGGCGCTGCTGCTCGCGATCCGCGCGCTTGCCACGCACGAGGGTGTCGACGCCGCGCTCGTGGCCGAATGGGCGCGCTCGCAGCCGGACGCGACGGCACGCTCCGAGCGCGCGGTATCCGCCAATATCAAGAAGGCGTGGCGCTTCGTCGGGGAGATGGAAGAGATCGCGTCCACGTTCGAGGCGGCGGGCTTGCCGGGCGGCTTCCACGAGGCCGCCGGCGAGGTCTATCGTCGCCTGGCGGGGTGGAAGGACACGGCCACGCCGCCGTCGATGGCGGACGTCGCCAAGACGCTCGCGCCATGACGGCCGGCGTCGGGCTCAAGCGGCTGCAGCATCTCGTGCTGTGGGTTGCGGACGTCGAGCGCAGCGTGCGCTTCTATCGCGACGTGCTCGGCTTCGAGGTCGGCCACCGCTCGCCTCACGCCGCGTTCCTGCGTATCGCGGGCAGCGGCGACGATCACAATCTCGGCCTGTTCCAGCAGCCCGGCGTGCGCCCCCCGGACGAGCGCGTCGCCCGGATGTATCACGCGGCCTGGGAGGTGAGCACGCTCGCCGACCTCGCGCGGGCGCGGCGCATTCTGATCGACGCCGGCGCGCTCGTCGGCCAGTCGGACCACGGTGTGAGCCTATCGCTCTACGCCAAGGATCCGGATGGGCTCGAGTTCGAGCTGTTCTGGACGGTGCCCGATGGCAAGCCCGTCGGCACGCGGCCGCTCGATCTCGAGGCCGAGCTCGCCCGCCGCGGCGTCAGCATAGTGGCGTAGTCGGCCAGAGGCCCCGCTGCTCGTCAGCCCTTCGACGGCGTGTGCTTGCCGCTGAGCTGCGGCGTGGTGCCTTCCACGCCTTTCTGCTGGCGCTCGAGCCGCGTCTCACGGGCCCACGTGCGCTTGAGCGGATCGCGGACGCCGAACCGCAGCCGGCCGAGGCCTTGCGTCTCGAGCTCGATCGCGTCGCCGTCCTGAAACGCGCTCAAGCCCCGATGGTTGGTGCCAGTGGCGAGCACGTCACCCGGTTCGAGCGCGTGGATCGAGGTCACCCACTCGATGCAGCGCGGGATCTTGTGCGCCATGTCGTTCGTGTTGAAGTTCTGCTTCACGGTGCCGTTGACCGAAAGCCGGATCTGCAGCTGGTGCGGATCGGCGATCTCGTCGGCGGTGACGAGATACGGACCGAGCGGCGCGAACGTGTCGCGTGACTTCATCTGATAGAACGTGTTGCCGGACGGCGGCAGCCCGCGCGCCGAGCCGTCGATGAAGTTGGTGTAGCCGAAGACGTAGCTCATGGCATTGGCCGCGCTCACGTGCGAGGCGCGCTTGCCGATGATCAGCGCCATCTCGGCCTCGCCCTCGAAGATCGTCGCCGGCACGTCGGGCAGCACCATCGTGTCGCCGTCGCCGATCACGGCCGAGGGCGATTTGAGAAACGCGTTGATCGGCGCGGGCTCGCTCCGCGTGCCGTCCTCCATGTAGTTCACGGCCATGCACACGACGTTCGCCGGCTTCGGCAGCGGCGGCCGGATCTTCACGCGATCGACGGGTACGCCCTGGCCCTGGGCGGCGGCCGCCTCCAGTCGAGGGCGGAATTCCGCGAAGCGCTCGATGACGCCGCGGATGACGTCCTGGGGCCCGAGGTGGGGGATGTCCTGCACGACGCGCGAGACGTCTACGACGGTGTCGCCTTTCAGCACACCGAGCTTGAAGTCGTCGAAGAACAGGATCTTCATGGGCACCCTCCTCGGGTCAGAACTTCAAAAACGCGCGCAGCGCATCGAGGACGGCTTCGGGATTGTCCTCGTGCAGCGTGTGGACGGCGCGCGGGATCTCGACCAGCGTTCCCTGCGGCAGCTCATGGGCCATGCGCTCGGCCACGTCGCGGTCGAGCACGGTACTCTCGGCGCCGCGCAGCAGCAGCAGCGGCCGCTTGATCTCGCGGACGATGCTCCACCAGTCGACGTCGCCCATCACGCGGCGTTCCTTGATCGAGGGATGCCACTTCCACACCAGGGCGCCGTCCGGACGCGCGCGCAGGCTGGTCGACGCCACCCAGCGGTAATAGTGAATGCCGGGGTACGGGTTGCCGCGGTAGAGATGCCGCGCGGCCTGCTCGATCGACTCCCACGTCTCGGGCTCCGGCGGCCCCGACGACGGCGCCATCGCGCGCTTGCTGATCTCCGGTCCGATGTCGAGCACGACCACGCGCTCGACCAGCTCGGGTCGCTTTGCCGTGAAGTACATCGCGCTGCGTCCGCCCATCGACAGACCCACCAGCGTGAACGCACGCGCGCCGATGTGCTCGATGACGCTCGCCAGATCGCGGAACGCCCCGGCCGCGTCGTAGACGTCGGCCGGATCGCTGTCGCCGTGGCCGCGCGCGTCCATCGCGTAGACGTGAAAGTGCGGCTGCAGCGCGATGGCGAGTGTGTCCCACGCGTGCGCGTGGCCCGTGAAGCCGTGCAGCAGGAGCAGGGGCGGCCGGGCGTCACCGCCCCAGTCGAGCACGTGCAGTCGCCGGCCGTCGACGACGAGATCGCGCTCGTGCGGACGCAGCAGGTTCATCGCTCTACATCAGACCGTAGAACTTGCCGGCGTTCTCGCACGTGATCTTGTGTGTGACGTCGGCCGGCAGATGGCCGAACTGCTCGGCGAGGTACTTCGACGACTCCGGCCACACGCCGTCGGGGTGCGGATAGTCGGAGCCCCACATCAGCGTCTCGACGCCCATGTCGTCGATGAGCTTCCCGCCGATGCGGTCGTACTGGAACGTCGCCTTGCACTGCCGGCGCCAGTAATCGCTCGGCTTCATCTTCAAGCCGAGATCGCGGAAGCGGTCCTCCCATTCGTAGTCCATGCGATCGAGGACGTACGGAATCCAGCCGATGCCGCTCTCGCCGAACGAGATGCGGATGTTCGGATACCGCTCGAGGATGGCGCGACCGATGACGGCGGAGATGATGTTCACCAGATTGAGCTGGAAGCTCGACACCACGCTGAAGAACGCGGCGCGACGGACGATGCCCTTCTGCGCGTCGATCACGTTCGGCGGCAGCGATGGGAACGTGTGGAAGTGGAGCGGGAGGTTCACATCGTGCACCGCCTGCCACAGCGGCTCCCACACCGGATGCCACATGGGCTCCATGTCCCAGGAGCACGAAAGCTCCATGCCGCGCAGCCCCATGCGCGCCACGCGGTAGATCTCCTTCACCGCGGCGTCGATGTCGCCATACGGCAGGCACGCGAGCCCGACGAAGCGCGTCGGATCGTACTTGCAGAAATCCACGAGCCAGTCATTGTAGATCCTGAACATCTCCGTGGCCGCTTCGTGGTCGTTCAGCCGCGTGGCGGCGCCGAGGATGCCGAAGATGACCTCGGCCTGCACGCCGTCGCGGTCCATGTCCTTCGCGCGCAGCTCGGGCGTGGACGGGCGCAGAATGCCGCGCTTGCCGTCCTCGTAGAGGCCCGTCGCGGCCATGGCATCGACGCGGTGGTTCTGCCCGGGGAGCAGCTTCTGTCCGGCCGGACCGACGCCGGCGTGGAGCCCGAAGGAGCCGCCATTCTTGCACGTCCAGTACGGACCGTCGGGGCCCTCGGTCACGTAGGGCATGCGATCCTTCATCGCTGCCGACGCGTTCGCGGTGAATAGGTCCGGCGGCAGCATGGGCAGGTCGATGTGACAGTCGGCAGAGATGCGCGTGTAGGTCGGCATAGCTGTCTCCTCGGCCGGGATAGTACACCTGTGCGGCGGACGTTGTAGACTCACGCGGTCATGACGGCGCGACGTCCTCTCGACGGCATCCGGGTGCTCGAGCTGGCGCAGGTCGTGGCCGGTCCCTTCTGCGGCACGCTGATGGCCGAGTTCGGCGCCGAGGTCATCAAGACGGAGATGCCGGGCAAGGGCGACGATCTCCGACGGCTCGGACCGAGCGAGGATGGCGTGTCGTACTGGTTCGCCGTCGACAACCGCAACAAGAAGCTGATGACGCTCGATCTCCGCACGCCGAAGGGCCAGGACATCGTCCGGCGACTGGTGCCCAAGGTGGACGTCGTCCTCGAAAACTTCCGTCCCGGCGTGCTCGAGAACTGGGGCCTCGGCTGGGACGCGCTGCACGCGCTGAATCCGCGTCTCGTCATGGCCCGCATCACCGCGTTCGGCCAGACCGGTCCGCTACGCCAGGGTCCCGGCTACGCGGCGATCGGCTCGGCGTTCGGCGGGACGTGGTTCGTCAACGGGCCCGCCGATCGGCCGCCGGCGCGGCCGACGCCGGTGTATCCGGACTACATGACGGGATTGTTCACGGCGTTCGGTGTGATGGCGGCGCTGCGCCATCGCGATGCGACGGGCGAGGGGCAGTGGATCGACGCCGCGCTCTACGAATCCGCGTTTCGCGTCATGGAATACACGACCACGTTCTACGGCCGGCAGAAGGTCGTGCGCGAGCGTGGTGGGTTGCAGCACGCCGGCTGGCCGGGCGGCGCGTTCCAGACACATGATGGCCACTGGATCGTGTTCACGGCGCCCGCCCAGCACCTCTTCGACCGACTATGCGCGATGCTCGGGGAGCCCGATCTTCCGAAAGATCCGCGGTTCGCGAGCGCCGCCGAGCGCCCGAAGCACATCGGGCTGATTCTCGAGATGGCCGAGCGCTGGTTCGCGGCGCGGACGGCCGACAAGGCGATGCACGAGCTGCGAACGCACGACATCCCGCACTCGCCGATCATGAGCATGGCCGACATCTTCACGGATCCGCACTACCGCGCGCGCGAGATGATCCTCGACGTGCCGTCGGACATCGGCCCGCTGCCCCAGCCCGGCGTCACGCCGAAGCTCTCGCTGACGCCGGGACGCGTGACGCACGCGGGCGCCGCGCTCGGCCGCCACACCGACGAGGTGCTCTCCGAGCTGCTCGGCATGTCGGCGGCGGAGATCGCGGCGCTGCGCGCCGACGGCGTCGTCTGAGGCGGTCGGCGCTGTCCGACTACCGGGGCCGCGGATAGACGACGATGAAGCCGTCGCGATTGGGCATCTTCACGCTCGGTAGCGTCTGCGCGTTCATTTCGTCGTGCTCGCCGATGATGCCGTTGAGATTCAGCAGATACGCCGCCACCGCATAGACCTCGTCGTTCGAGAGTGACTGCGGCTGAACGTAGGGCATTGCGCGCCGCACGTAATCGAAGATCGTCGTCGCGTAGGGCCAGTAGCTGCCAATGGTTCGCACGGGCGTCCCGGTCGCGAGCGTGCCCTGGCCGCCGACGAGGCGGTCGTTCGGCTGGCCGGCGCCTTTCGCGCCGTGGCACGCCTGGCATTTCTGCTCGTACACGGCGGCGCCCATCGCGACGGTGCCTCGACCGGACGGTAGGCCCGCACCGTCTGGCCCGACGCTGATGTCCCAGCCCGCGATCTGCTCCGGTTTCGCGTCGATGCCGAGGTTTGGCGTCACCACCGCCGGCTGTGCGCCGGTTCGCAGATTCGCCGTCGACCCGGCGCCCGTCGTCGTGCATGCGCCCAGCACGAGCACGAGCGCGACACCGCACAGCCGATCACGCGTAGACATGCTTCACCTCGCCATTGGCCGCCACGCTCCACGCCTGAATACCGTTGAAGTGGAAGGTCGCATTCGTGCCGTGCCGTGCGATGAACGCCGCGCGCTCGGGTTGCACGGCGCCCGTGTCGTCCGTCGCGCGCGATTTCAACACGGCCGCTCGCCCGTCCCAGCGCCACGGCGCCCGGAACCGCGTGATCGCTCGCGGCAGCACGGGTGCGCTCAGCGGCGCGCCGACCCAGGTCGTGCCGCCGTCCGTGGTCACTTCGACCTTCGCGATCGTTCCGTTCCCCGACCACGCGATGCCGGAGATCTCGTAGGCGCCAGCGCCGGCGAGCGTCATTCCGTGCGACGGTCTCGTGATCACCGACTTCACCTCCATCGGATACGTGAACATCAGTGCTTTGCCGTCCGCCTGGAGATCCGTGTAGCGCGAGGTCTCGTCCTTGGTCATGATCGGCGCCGCCACGACTTTGAGTCGCCGCAGCCACTTCACGTTCATGTTGCCTTCGTAGCCGGGCAGGAACAGGCGGAGCGGGTAGCCGTTCTCCGGCCGCAAGCGCTCGCCGTTCTGATAGAGCGCGAGCATCGCGTCGTCCATCGCCTTCGCCATCGGGATGCTGCGGCTCATCGCCGCGGCGTCCGCGCCCTCGGCCAGGATCCAGGGCGCCGTGCGATCGACGCCGGCCTCTTCGAGGAGCAGCCGCAGCGGCACGCCCGTCCACTCGCTGCACGACACCAGCCCGTGCGTCTGTCCGGCGGTGAGGTTGGGCGGATTCGGCTGATACATCAGCTGGCTGTTGCCCGCGCACTCGATGAAGTGAATGCGCGACACCATCGGGTAGCGCAGCAGCGCGTCGACGGTGAAGATCAGCGGACGCTTCACCATGCCGTGGATCAGGACTCGATGCCGAGCGGGATCGATGTCGGGCACCCCGCTGTGCGAACGCTCGAAATGCAGCCCGCTCGGCGTGAGCATGCCGTCGAGCGCCTCCAGCGGTGTGCGCGCCGCGCCGCTGCCGGTCGTGCCGGGCTGTGACCGGATGAACGTGCGCGTGACCTTGCTTTCGTACTTCGCGGGCGAGCCGTACTCGTTGAAGCCCGCGCCCGGCGATTTCATCCATTGAGGAACGTCGGGCGGCTCGGCGGCGTCCGCTCGTGCCGCGCGTCCGGCCAGCAGGCCGCTCGCGCCGAGCAGCACGCCGATGGTTTTTTTGAGAAACCCGCGCTTGGTGTCGTCCATGGCGTCCTCCCGTCGCGCGCGCTATCGCTTTCGGCTTGCCGCGGTCCGCGGTATGGTACCAACCCCACAGGAGGCATCGACATGCATCGTGTTGCCCGCGTTGTTCTGGCCGCACCGCTCGTCGCCCTGGCCGTATGGCTCGCCGCCGCGCCGGGTGAGGCCCAGGCGCCGGCACCGAAGAAGGGTGGCGTGCTTCGCGTGGCGATGATCGGCGAGCCGCCCACACTCGACGCGCACGCGACCACCGCCGTGATCACGCGCGAGATCGTCATCAACATCTTCGAGGGATTGTTCGCGCTCGACGCGAAGTACCAGCCGGTGCCGCTGCTGGCCGAGAGCGCCGACGTCCAGGACGGCGGCAAGCGGTACGTAATTCGCCTGCGGAACAACGTGAAGTTCCACAACGGCAAGACGCTCGGGTCGGCCGATGTCGTCGCCTCGCTCAAGCGCTGGGGCGCCGTCGCGAGCCCGGGCAAGGCCGTCTTCAAGAACGTGGAAGCCGTCGAGGCGAAGGACCCGCTGACCGTCGAGATCCGGCTCAAGGAGCCGTCGAGCGCGCTGCTGACGATCCTGGCTCACGTCGACAGCGCCGCGTCGATCTATCCCAAGGAAGTCGTCGACCGCGCGGGTGACGCCCCGCTGAAGGAATTCATCGGGACCGGGCCGTTCAGGTTCGTCGAGCACCGGCCCGATCGTCACATCAAGCTCGCGCGCTTCGACGGCTATGTGTCGCGCAGTGAGCCGGCGAACGGGCTCGGCGGGCAGCGCGCCGCCTACGTCGACGAGCTGCTGTTCCTGCCGGTGCCCGACTACGCCACGCGGCAGGCGGGAATCACCACCGGCGAGTACCAGTACATCCAGCAGATCAAGCCGGATCAGTACGATCGCATCAAGGGCGCGGCGGGCGTCGAGCCGATCGTCGTCAAGCCGTACGGGTGGGTCACCGCGGTGCTCAACACCAAGCAGGGCATCATGACCGACAAGCGATTGCGGCTGGCGATCCAGGCCGCGCTCGACATGGAGCCGATGATGCTTGCCGGTCTGGGGCACAAGGATTTCTATCGGCTGGATCCGGGCCTCGTGTTCCAGGAGCAGGCGTACCACTCGCGCGCGGGCGCGGCGGCCTACAACCAGCACGACCGTGAGAAGGCCAGGCGGCTCGTCAAGGAAGCCGGCTACAGCGGCCAGCCGCTACGCTGGATCGTCACCACGGAGTACGAGCATCACTACAAGCCCGCGCTCGTCGCCAAGAGTCAGCTCGAGGAGGTCGGCTTCAAGATCGACATGCAGGTGTCCGACTGGGCCACCGTCGTGCAGCGTCGGGCGAAGCCGGAGCTCTGGGACATCTTCAGCACAGCCTTCGTCTTCGTACCCGAGCCGACCGTCACGCCGCAGGTGCTCTGCGACTGGCCCGGCTGGTGGTGCAATCCCGAGAAGGACTCGCTGCTGCAGGCGATGGGTCGCGAATCGGACGTGAAGAAGCGGCAGGCGCTGTGGGAGAAGATCCAGACTCTCTTCTATGCCGACGCGGCGCGGATCAAGGTCGGCGATTACTTCCGTCTCGACGCGCGCCGCAAGGATGTTCAGGGCTACGAGCCCGGGCCGTACATGCATTTCTGGAACGTCTGGCTGGATCGGAGGTAAGTCATGCGAGAGCTCGTCGAACGTCTCGATGCGCTGTGCGACGCGGTGCCGTTTCATGCGAGCTGGTACCTCAAAGACACCGCGACGGGCGCGCGCGCCGATCGGCTCGGCGACGTGCCCGTGCCGTCGGCGAGTACCCGGAAGATCTCGATCATGATGGCCGCGCTGGCGGCGGTGCACGCGGGCAAGCTTGCGCTCGATCAGAAGGTGACGATCGACAAACGCTTCCAGGACAACGACTCGGGCACGTTCCAGCATCTGACGCCGGGATTCTGGATCACGTTCCGCGACGCGCTCGTGATGATGATCATCGTCAGCGACAATACGTGCACCGGACACGTCGTGGAGCTCGTGGGTCTGCCGAACATCCAGCGCTGGTGCGAGGGCGTCGGCATGACCGCGACGATCCATCGGTTCGGAATTCCGCCGAAGCTGCCCGCCGACCACGCGCTGGACCAGGTCACCAGCACCACGCCGAACGATCAGGGACTGCTGCTCGAGCTGATCCTCAAGGGCACGAGCGACCCGGCCGTCGCCGCGCGGTTGGGGTCGACACCCGAGCTGTGTCGTCTCGGGCTCGACATCCTGTCGTGGCAGAAGCTGAAGACGCGGCTGCCATCGCTGCTGCCGCTGGGCACGAAGGTCGCGCACAAGACCGGCACCGGCGCGCGCGGGTACATGGACGCCGGCATCCTCTATAAGGACGATCGGCCGCTCTGCATCCTGAGCGCGTACACCGACCGCGTTCCGGCCGCGCTGCCCGACGGCACGCCGGGTTTCGCGGCGGCGGCGCAGCTCATCGGACGCATGGCGCGGCTCTGCTACGACGGGCTCGGCGCGCGCGGCTGAGGCGGCTCAGGCTTCGCGCAGCAAACGACCGAAGCCGTCGACGCGTTGCGGTCGGCCGCCGACACGGAGCGCGTGCCACAGGCACGCCTGGATGCTGCTGACCACGGGCTTGCGCAGCTCGCGCTCGAGCCGCTCGAGCACGCCAACCGTCGGCAGGCCGGTGCCGCTCAGCAGCACCGCGTCGGCGTCGGGCGTGTCCGCCTGGCGCGCCAGCTCGTAGGCGCGCGCTTCGGTCTCGTCGTAGATCGAGCCCGCATCGCCGAGACGTCCGTAGCCGACGATCTGAAAGCCGGCGGACTCCCAGTACGTTTTGCCCTGCTCGCTCACGCTCGCCTGATACGGCGTGCCGAGCGCCACGCGTTTGACGCCGAGGTGCTTCAGCGCCGCTTGCACCGCACCCGCCGCGGTGACCGCGGGCGCGCCGGCGAGCGACGACAGCCGCTGCACGAGTGCCGGCTCGTTCGCCAGGCCGTTGGCGTAGCTCGACGCGGTATGGGCGTGAACGACGACCGCGGGCCGAACCTGCGCCAGCCCGCGCATCACGCTCGGGAGGCTGTCGAGGTAGGCGCGCGTGCGATCGTCCTGCCCCGTGCGACTGCCGGGATCGCCTGGCGCCTCACCCGGGTCGAGCCGAGCGAAGTGAATCGTCACGCCGGGCGGGGCCATGCGATAGAGCTCCGGCTCCACGGTCGGGTTGCCGGGCGGAACGAGCACGCCGATGCGCACGCGGCATTATAGGCGCGCGCGGTAGCTTTCGGGCGCGAGCCGAGCGAACAGCAGGCTCACGATGACCAGTGCGGCGGCCGTACCGCCCAGCGCCGCATTGGCGCCGAGCAGATCGGTCACGATGCCGAGGACGAGCGGCCCGAGCACGTAGCCGAGATCGGCCAGCATGCGAAACGTACTCATGGCCGCCGCGTTCATGCCGGACGGCGCGACGTCCGCGGCGTACGCGGCCGGCGCCGCACCACTCACGCCGACCGCGAGGCTCCAGACGACGCACGCGCCCAGGAACCCGACGTACGAGCCCGCGGTGAGAAACAGCACGAGCGAGGTACCGGCGATGACGCTCGCGGGCACGATCACGACCTTGCGGCCGAAGCGGTCGACGAGGACGCCGGCGGGATACGTCAGCACGAGCCCCACCAGGCTCGAGAGCGCGAGTCCAACGCCGATGCGGTCGGCGGTGAGCCCGAGGCGGTCGCGCGCGAGCACCGGGATCACGTTGAAGAGCGCGCCGGTGCGAGCGACCGCGTTCATGAAGCTGACCAGCGACACGAGCACGAAGCCGGCGTGACGCGTGAGCTGCCGGACCTGCGCGGCGAACGGCGGCGCCGCTGCGTCGGCCGCGCTGACACCCGTCGCGCGCGTCTCGGGGATGTGCACCCACGCGACGGCGGCGGCGATCGTGCCCATGACCGCGTAGACCGCGAACGGCGCGGCGAGACCGAACCGCTCGGCGAGGAGCCCGCCGGGCAGCGGACCGATGCCGACCGCAAACACGAACACGCCCTGATAAATCGCCATCACGCGGCCGCGACGCGCGGGCGTCGTGATGTCGGCCAGCACAATCTGTCCGGCGACCAGGACGAGCGCCGCGCCGACCCCGGCGACGAAACGCGCCGCGACGAAGACGGCGAACGTCGGGGCCAGCGCACAGAGCGCGTTGCCGGCGGCCGTGACCAGTCCGCCGAGAGCCAGCGCCGCGCGCCGGCCGACGACGTCGGCGAGACGGCCGACGGGCATGGCGACGAGAAACCGCGCAAGGCCGTACACGGCGATCGCCAGCCCGATCGCCGACTGCGTGACGCCGTACGAGCGCGCGTAGAGGGCGAGAACCGGAACGACGCTGCCGAAGCCGAGCTGGTTGACGGCGATCAGCACGCACATCCACACCAGGACGCGCGTGGGGTGAGGGGCGGTCATGGGGCGGGACTATCTTATAATCCGCGTACGCATCGCGAGGAGGAGCTCATGACGCCGCACGCACTCAGTCGCCGCACGTTCCTGAAGGCCACCGTCGCCGGCGCCGCCGTCATCGGCGTTCCGCAGACGCTTCGCGCGCAGCCGAAGACGTTCAAGATCGGTGCGGTGCATCCGGTAACGGGGCCGCTGGCAGAGCCCGGGCAGGCGTGTCGCCTCGGCGCTCAGCTCGGCGTGGAGGCCATCAATGCGGCGGGCGGTGTGAAGGGTAAGGGCGGCATGCAGCTCGAGCTGCTGCTCGGCGACACCCAGAGCAAGCCCGAGAACGGTCGGGTCGAAGCCGAGCGGCTCGTCAATCAGGGTGCGCAGATGCTCCTGGGCTCGTTCGATTCGGGCAGCACCGCGGCCATGGTCTCGGTCGCGCAGCAGAAGCGTGTGCCGTTCCTCGTCGACATCGCCGCGGCGGACCCGATCACCGCGAACGTGGCCAAAGCGGTCAAGGAGGGGCAGCAGAAGGTCCAGTACGTCTATCGCAACTTTCCGACGGGCTCGTCGTTCGGCCGCAAAGCGGTGCAGTACTTCACCGAGATCTTCGCCGAGGCGAAGGTCACGCCCAAGCGTGTCGCGCTCATGCATTGCAATGATCTCTTCGGCGTGAATCAGGCGCGTGGCTTCCTGGCCGCGTACAAGGCGGCGAAGCCGGCGTGGACGCTGCTCGAGGACGACGTGATCCCGTGGCCCGAGCCGCCCGCCGATCTGTCGACGGAGGTCGCGAAGCTGAAAACGCTCAAGCCCGATGTGATCGCGCCGATCACTCGGCCGGCGAGCGCGCAGATCCTGCTGCCGGAGCTCCGTAAGCAGCGTGTCGAGTCGCTGGCCATCCTTGGCCCGGGCAGCCCCGGGCTCTACGAAGCCGGGCAGATCGCCGCGCTCAAAGATGACCTCGAGTACGTGCTCGACTCGGTGCCGTGGCCGAACTTCAAAAACCCTCGCACGCAGAAGCTCGCCGAGGACTACCAGAAGCGCTCGAATGGCCGGCTGTTCGACACGAATTCCGGCTACTCGTATGACGCGATCTCGATCATCGCCGACGTGCTCGAGCGCGCGGCCAAGCTCGACGACCCCGACGCGATCGTCGACGCGATCCACAAGACGACGTTCACCGGCGGCCTCATGCAGTACGGCGGCCCGATCCACTTCAGCGAGGTCGGCGACAACCCCAACGCCATCTCGACGATGATCCAGATCCTCAAGGCCAAGCCGGTGGCCGTGTGGCCCAAGGACGCGGCCGTGCAGAAGCTGGTCTTCCCGCGCCCCAAGGCCTGACCGCGATCGACGCGACCCTCGTCGCGCAGGCCCTGCTCAACGGCGTGCTGTTCGGCGGCGTCTTCAGTCTCATGGCCGTCGGACTCACGCTCATCTTCGGCGTGATGCGCGTCGTGAACTTCGCCCACGGCGACATGATGGTGTGGGGGATGTACCTCGCGTGGCTCATGGCCACGCGCGCCGGCGTCGATCCCTACCTCGGCTTCGTCCTCTGTGCCGCCGCGCTGTTCGTCCTGGGGTTCCTGGTGCAGCGGCTTCTGGTGCAGCGCATCGTCGACGCGCCGCACGAGATGCAGATCCTCTTGATGCTCGGCGTGGCGCTGGTGCTCGAGAACACGGCGCTGCTTCTGTTCGGCCCCGAGCCGCAGCGCGTGCGGAGCGTGCTGGCGCGCTCCACACTCTGGCTCGGCCCCGTGTTCGTCGACGTCGCCCGGCTGATCGCGTTCGGCGTGGCCGCGCTGTTGACGCTGGCGCTGTCGCTCTTTCTCTTTCGCACCGACCTCGGTCGGTCGATCCGTGCCGCCGCCGACAATACGTATGGTGCGCTCGTCATCGGGACCGACGTCCAGCGCGTGTACGCGGCGGCATTCGGCGTCGGGGCCGCCTGCGTCGGCGCCGCCGGCGCGCTCGTGTCGCCGCTGCTGCCATTTTCGCCGCCGACCGGGCTGCAGCTGTCCGTCGCCTCGTTCAACATTGTCATCATCGGCGGCATGGGAAGCCTGCTCGGCGCGTTCGTGGGCGGGCTGCTCGTCGCCGTGGCCGAATCGCTCGGCGCCGTGTTCTTGAAGCCGTCGCTCAAGGAGCTCGTCAGCTTCTCACTGCTCGTTCTGATTCTGTTGTTCCGGCCGGCCGGGTTGTTCGGACGGCGCGCGTCGTGAGCCGGCGCCGGCGATGAGCCGCGTGATGGCCGTCGCCGCGCTGCTCGTGCTGGTCGCGCTCCCGCTCGCGCCGACGCTGGTCGGCTCCTACGTCGTCACGCTGCTCACGCTGATCTTCTTCTACGGCTATCTCGGCCAGGCGTGGAACATCGTGGGCGGCTATGCGGGCCAGCTGTCGGCCGGTCACGCCGCGTTCCTCGGAATCGGCGCGTACGCGTGCGCCGTGCTCGCGGTGGAGAAGGGGCTCACGCCGTGGATCGGCATGTTCGTCGGCGGCGCGCTGGCGGCGGTGCTCGGCACGCTCATCGGGTTCCTCGGCTTCCGGTTCGGGCTGCGTGGGTTCTACTTCGTCCTGCTCACCGTCGCGTTCGCCGAGATCTGTCGCATCGTCGCGTCGAACGTCGACGCGATCGGCGGCGCCGTCGGCTACTACATCACGTTCACCGGCGACCCGCGCCAGTTCCAGTTTCAGGACGCACGCGCGTACTACTACATCGCGCTCGTGCTCATGCTCGGCGCCACCGGCCTCGTGGCGTGGCTGGAGCGCCGGCGCTTCGGCGTCTATCTCAGCGCGATCCGTGAGGACGAAGGCGCCTGCGAGGCGCTGGGCGTCGACACCTTCCGCTACAAGATGCTCGCGATGATGCTGTCGTCGTTCCTCACCGGCATCGGCGGCGCCTTCTACGCCTTCTACGTGTTCTCGCTGCAGCCCGCCTCCGTGTTCGGGATTCCGCTTTCGGTCGAGATCATCATCCGCGCGGTGGTCGGCGGTGCGGGGACCGTGGCAGGGCCGATCGTCGGCTCGTTCATCTTGAGCCCGCTCGCCGAGCTGGCTCGCCATTACTTCGCGCAGAGCGGCTGGCACGGCGCCCACCTCATCGTGTACGGCGCGCTGCTGATCGCCGTCGTGCTGTTCCTGCCCGAGGGCGCCTATCCGCGCTTGGCGCGTCTGCTACGCCGATGACGGCGCCGACGCTGCTGGAGACTCGTGGCCTGGTCAAGCATTTCGGCGGTGTCCAGGCGGTGGCGGGCCTGGATCTCACCATGGCAGAGGGGGAGGTTCTCGGGCTGATCGGGCCGAACGGCGCGGGCAAGACGACGGTGTTCAATTTGCTCTCGGGCTTTCTCTCGCCGAACTCGGGGAGCATCCACTTCCGCGGCCGCTCGGTGCGCGGTCTGAAGCCGCACGCGATCTGCCGGCTCGGACTGGCGCGGACGTTTCAGATCGTGCGGCCGTTCGCGCGTCTCAGCGTGCTCGACAACGTCATGGTTGGTGCGCTCGCGCGGCACCCGGAGGCGCCACGCGCGCGTGAGCGCGCGCGTGCTGTCATCGAGGGGCTGGGGCTCGGCCCCAAAGCCTCCCAGCCCGCCGGCGGCCTCACGCTGCCCGAGCGCAAGCGGCTCGAGCTGGCGCGCGCGCTCGCCACCGAGCCGACGTTGTTGCTGCTCGACGAGGTCATGGCCGGGTTGAACGCGACGGAGATCGCCACCCTCGTCGCGCTCATCGGCGAGATCCACCGCGGCGGCGTGTCGATTCTGTTAATCGAGCACAACATGCGCGCGGTGATGGCGCTGTCGCACCGCATCGTCGTGCTCAATTTCGGCGAGACCGTGACCGAAGGCCCCCCGGCCGTCGTCGCCAACGATCCGCGTGTCGTGGAGGCGTACCTCGGTGAGGACTATGCCGCCGCTTCTCCGCCTCGATAGCGTCGAGGCCGGCTACGGCGACCTCGTCGCCGTGCGCGACGTGTCGTTCGAGGTGCGCGCGGGCGAAGTCGTGGCGCTGATCGGCGCCAATGGCGCCGGCAAGACGACCACGCTGCGCGCCATCACCGGTCTGCTGCCCGTCCGCCGTGGTCGCATCGAGCTGGACGGCCAGCGGATCGACGGCGAGCCGTCATCGCGCATCGTGGGGCGCGGCATCGCGCACGTGCCCGAAGGCCGCCAGCTGTTTCCGACGATGACTGTGCGCGAGAACCTGGAGCTCGGCGCGCGCGAGCGCGCCACGCGCGCGGCAACGCTCGATACCGTCTTCACGCTGTTCCCGCGGCTTCGGGAGCGCGAGGATCAGCAGGCCGGCACGCTGTCGGGTGGCGAGCAGCAGATGTGCGCCATCGGCCGCGGACTTATGGCACGCCCGCGCCTGCTGGTGCTCGACGAGCCGAGCCTCGGGCTCGCCCCGGTGATGGTGAAGCTGATCTTCGAGCGCCTGGTGACGATCAACGCGGCCGGCACGACCGTGTTGCTCGTCGAGCAGAATGTCGCGCGCGCGCTGGCCCTGGCGCACCGTGGCTACGTGCTCGAGAACGGTCGCGTCGTGCTCGAGGGGCCGCGCGAGGCGTTGCAGCAGAACGCGCACGTCAAGCAGGCGTATCTCGGCCTCTGACCACCACATGCGAGGTGCACGGCGTCCGACCGTGCCCGGCATATTAATAAGGAAGCGGCGTTTTCCGATTGCCCGCGGGCCATGTCGACCCGCCGATGACGGACGCGGGGAGGCACGCTGACACGCTCCGGCGACCAGGAACGTCACCCCGTGGCCGTCGGGACGCCGGCTCACTCCTGACCAGCGCCGGTTCGAACGCTCGACACGACGCACGGTTAGCCGCAGCCGGCGCGGGTCTGGCACCCCCATTGCTCAACACACCCCCCCGTGTTCACGCACGGTGTTATGGGCTCGACGACACGTGGACGGCGACTGACCACGCGGCAGGTGCTGGCGCGGCACGCGCTGGGACTGGGCGTGCTCGCGCTCGTCATGGGCGCCGCGTACGCGGGCTCGCGCGTGCAGGTCGCAGAATCGACGGAGCCGGACACGGACGTCGCCGCGGCCGAGCCGGCGGCGGATCGTCCCGAGATCGAGGAGCTCGACATCAACGCGCATATCGTCGAGGTGGCGACCCGTTACGGCATCGAGCCGAAGCTGGTCGCGGCGATCGTGGCCGTGGAGTCGCAGTTCAACGTGCACGCGGTGTCGCGTCGCGGCGCAGAAGGGCTCATGCAACTCATGCCGCAAACCGCGGCGGATCTGCAGGTGCAGGACGCGTTCGACCCCCGCGACAACATCGATGGCGGCGTCCGCCACCTCAAGCGCCTCCTCGTGCGATTTCACAACAACCTGCCGCTCGCGATCGCTGCGTACAACGCGGGTGAGCAGGCCGTGATCAACTATCGCGGCATCCCGCCGTACCGCGAGACGCGACAGTACGTGATCCGCGTCCTGCGTCGCTACGATCGCGAGATGGCGCGTACCGTCGCGCTGCAGCTCGCGCAAGCGTCGGCCGCCGCGTCGCGGCCGAAGATCACCCCGATCAGCTATGCCGGTCGCGTGGAGTTCGTCCCGATCGCGCCGGCACCGGTTCGGACCGAGGTGGTCGAGGGCGCTCCGCCCGAGAAGAAGCCGCTCGAGTCGCCGTAACCGCGGCGACACAGGGAGGCCGAGCGATGGAGCAGCTCCTCAGCTCGTTCCCGCAGCACTGGCAAGAGATCATTGCGCTGCTGCTGGCGCCGATCATGTGGATCCCGCGCACGCAGCAAGTTCTGATCGAGTTTTTCACGCACTCGGCGTCCCCGTGGGTGGCGGTCGCGAAGCTCGGGCTGCTGCTGCTGCCCGCGCTTCTCGGAGTGGCCGCGCTCTGGTGCACGCAGCTGTCGCTCTATACCCTCCCGTTCCGCAACGGACGCGTGCACTTCGCGTCCGCGATGCTTCTGGCGTGGTGGGATGCCGCGCGGGCGACGTGGCTGTACTGGATGGGCCTCGTGCGCTGCGCCGGCGTGATCACCGGCTGGCTCTTCGTCGCGGTGGCGTTCGTGGTGCGGCTGGCGATCGAGGCGACTCGGCAGATCGCGATGATGCCGTTCGCGATGACCGGGCGGATGGCGCAGCGCTACTTCCAGCCGGGCGTCCCGTGGGTGGCGTTCGTGGCGCTGCTGCTCTGGTGTGTGCTCGAAGCCGGGGTGTTCGCGCACGTGCTGTATCCGACGATCGCCGACGTTCTGAGCCGGCTCGCCGAGACACCGGATCCCGTGGCGGCGACCGGCCCCGTGCTCTTCGTGTTCCTGCTCCTGCTCGTGATGGGCAGCTTCGCGTGCGCGCAGGCGCTCGTCGAGGCCCTGCACACGCGCCAGCTGAAGTACATCGGACAGATGGTCGCCGTCGAGCTCTTCGTCGGCTTCTTCGAGGTGGTGTTCCTCTATCGCGAGATCGTGACGGCGCTGCTGCCGGCCGTGGCCGAACAGCGCGGCGGTGCGATCGTCGTCGCCATGTGCGGCTGGCTGGGTGTGCGCGGTCTGACGTGGTTCCTGTTCGGGCAGTACGGGACGGCGCCGTTGATCGCGCTGATCTCACGCCGCCCGCTCAACATCGCCGAGCCGAGCATGACGAACGCGCCGCTGATCTCACCGCCCTGGTGGGAGGGCCCGCTGCGCGACTTCCGACGGGAGACCGAGTGGCTGCACGCGGCGAGCGATCGGTTGCTCGAGTACCTGGCGCTGCCGGCGCTGCACGTTGCGGCGGCGGCCGTCAACTTCGCGATGGTGCTGGTGGCCTCGCGCGCCGTGTTCAACCTGCCGTTCAAGCGGCTCGAGGACATCCCCGAGAGCCGTACGATTCTGTCCGGGCTGCACCTGCAGCCGCGCAAGACGGGCTGACCGACGACGGGGCGCCTTCGCCAAACGCGGGGCGCCCCGTGATGTTCAAAACACAAAAACTCCTTTGCCCGTCGTCTGCGTGTCGAACAACCGATAGGCTTCGTCCGCCTGCTCGAGTCGGAATCGATGGGTCAACAGCCGCTTCAGTGGCAACTGGCGATCCGCGATGAACCGCGCACACTCCTCCTGCCCGACGGCCGAGAAGGTCCACGACGCGTGGACGGTGAGCTGGCGCCGAAGCATGTGCTTGCTGACGTCGATCGTCGTCTGGCCGCCTTCGCCGACGAACGCCACGCGGCCCCACGTCCCCGCGGACTGCAGCGCGCCGAGACGGCCTTCAGACGATCCCGAGCAGTCCATCGTGGTCTCGGCGCCCTCGCCGCGGGTGAGATCGTGGATCGCCTTCACCGGATCGGCGTCCCGGGCGTTGATGACGTGCTCCGCGCCGAGCTCACGCGCCAACGCCAGACGCTCGGGCACGACGTCGATCGCGATGACGCGCGCGCCCATGGCCCGGCCCAGCATGGTCGCGCTCAGGCCGACCGGTCCCTGACCGAACACGGCGAGCGTGTCGCGACCCGAAACGTCGATGCGCTTGAGCGCGCCATACGCCGTGCCCGTGCCGCACGAGACCGAAGCGCCTTCCTCGAACGTCAGCTCGTCGGGTAACGGAACACACGTGAACGCGGGCGCTTTCATATAGTGAGCGTGGCCACCATGACCCGTCATGCCGTAGACGGTGATGCCGGCGCGACAGAGCTGCGACCAGCCCACACGGCAATGCCGGCATGCGCCGCAGCCCTTGTAGTGATGGTTCATCACGCGGCGCCCGACCAGCGAACGCTCGACGCCGGCGCCGACGTCGGCGACGACGCCACATGGCTCGTGCCCGGCGATCACGGGACCGCCGCCGCCGAGACCGAGCGAGGCCGCGGCATTCCCCGCGGCGCGATACGGGTGCAGATCACTGCCACACATCCCGGACGCCTTCATTTGCAGAACGACTTCACCGGGGCCGGGTGTGGGGTCGGGGAATTCCTGGATCTCCAGCTTGCGATTGCCGAGAAAGACGATGCCACGCATAGGGACCTCCTGGAGGCTCGACCTTATCACGCTCGACCTGTACGCTGAGCGCATGAGTAAGCCTTTCGTGTCGGCGATGGTTGCGCTCGCGCTCCTGGCCGGCTGCTCGCACGCCACGCTGCCCTACACGCCTTCGCCGCAGCCGTCGGGCGCGAAGATCTCCGCGGGCTACCAGATGCTCGCCAACCAGCTGCGCATCGAGCTCGACACGGACCACCGGCGGCTCGAGGACATCTGGATTCTTCGTAGCGATGGCACCGCCGTGCGCGCGGTCAGCATCGAGAACGCGCCGATGGTGACGGGTCCGCCGCCGTCGATCGGCATCGGCGTCGGCGGCGCCTCGATCGGCCGTGGTGTCGGCATCGGCACGGGCGTGGGAGTCGGCGTTCCCGTCGGCGAGGGGCCGACGCGGATCGAGGGCAACACGTTCGCGACGTTCCCGCTCGATCAGGTCGGCCCGCCGCCCTGGCCGCTACACGTGAAGATCGCGGGACTCGCGCCGGCGACGATCCTGGTCGGCGGCCCGGTGCCGCCGCGCTGAGCGGCGACTGCGCTAGAATCGGCGGCGGCATGACGAGCCCGATCATCACCGAGGCCGTTCGCGCGCTGGTGGAGCGCCGCGACCTGTCGCGCATCGAAGCCGCCGCGGCGATGGATGCGATCATGTCGGGCGCCGCGACCGGGGCCCAGATCGGCGCGTTCCTCACCGCGCTCCGAATGAAGGGTGAGACGGTCGAGGAGCTGATCGGCTTCGCGCAGGTCATGCGCCAGAAGGTCGTGCGCATCCGCGCGCGTGGCGACGACGTCGCGGGCATGAGCGGCACCGACCGCGAGATGCTGATCGACACGTGCGGCACCGGCGGCGACGCGACCGGCACGTTCAACGTGTCGACGGCCACCGCGTTCGTAGTCGCCGGGGCGGGGCTGCGCGTGGCGAAGCATGGCAACCGTTCGGTGTCGTCGATGTGCGGCTCGGCCGACGTCGTCGAGACGCTCGGGATCAGCCTCGATCTCCCACCTGACAAGGTCACACGCTGCATCGAAGAGGTCGGCATCGGCTTCCTCTACGCGCCGCTGTTACACACGGCGATGAAGCACGTGATGCCCGCGCGCCGGGAGCTCGGCATCCGGACCGTGTTCAACATGCTCGGCCCGCTGACGAACCCGGCCGCCGCCAACGCGCAGGTCGTCGGCGTCTACTCGGCGTCGCTGACCGAGCCGCTCGCGCGCGTCCTGGCCGAGCTCGGCACGATTCGCGCGTTCGTCGTGCATGGTGCGGACAACCTCGACGAGATCTCGAATACGGGCGAGAGCCGCATCTCGGAGGTGCGGGAGGGCAGCGTGCGAACGTACGCGGTGCGGCCCGAGGACTTCGGCGTACCGTCCGCTTCGATCAAGGATCTGCGGGGCGGCGACCGAGAGCAGAACGCCGACATCATTCGCGCGATCCTCGACGGCGAGCCCGGACCGCGGCGCGACATCGTCGTGATGAACGCCGCCGCCGCGCTGGTGGCCGGCGCACACGCCCGCGACCTCAAGGATGGTGTCGGCCTCGCCGCGCAGTCGATCGACTCGCGGGCGGCGCGCGGCAAGCTCGACGCGCTCGTCGCGTTGAGCGGGCGGTTGAGCTCGTAAAAAAAAGGACCGCGCTCACAGGGGCGGATGAGCGCGGTCGAGCAGGCGGCGGTTAGAGCGAAGCGGCCCCGCCTCTCGGCGCGAACCGCGTGTCCGTTCGCTCGCTCGCCTCTCAGTAAGAGCAAGCGTCGTACCGGACCGTTCGGCGGGAATTTCCGCGATATTTCGCGCGATCCCCGCGCGCGCCCGTGCACGCGGTTGCTCAATCGACGGCGGTTTGTTGTCCTGTTTTGCCGACCGGCCGCGGGCCGTGGCCCTTGCGGGCGTGCGGCGCGGGCCGTACAATGTCGCTCGTATCGCTGTCGCGCCTCAGTCGTTTTCACCGTTGTTTTCGCACGTTGGGTCGGCGCCCCGGCGGCGAGTCTCGCGCGAGAGAGTTCTAGAACACCGACAGAGGGAGTCGCGTGAACGGACGGGTGCCGCGGTACCATCGCATCGCCGAGTCACTGCGGGATCGCATCCACGCCGGTCGGCTCGCGGCCGGGACGCGCCTCGACAACCAGCGCGCGCTCGCGCGCTCGTTCGGCGTAACGCTGATGACGCTGCGCCAGGCGCTGGAGGTACTCGAGCGCGAGAACCTCATCGCGCGACGCCACGGGCTCGGCACGTTCGTGGCGGCTCCGTCCATCGACTACGACATCCTCCAGCTGCGTCGCTTCGCCGGCGAGCTGTCCGCGCAGGGCGAGCACGTCACGACGCGGCTGCTGGGCGGGCGTGTCACCCGCGCCGACCACCGCGTGACCGCGGCGCTCGGCGTCGGGGCACGGGCGCGCGTGGTGCAGCTCGAGCGGCTGCGCCTGGTCGGCGGCCACCCGATGAGCCTGCAGCGATCGTTTCTGACGGTCCCCGTCGGTGAAGAAGTCATGAAGGCAGACCTGGGCACGACGCCGCTGCGCCAGGTCCTCGAGTTCAAGCTCGGGATCACGATCGAGCGCGCGCACGAGAGCGTCTCGGCCATCCGCCTCGGGCGGCGCGAGGCGCGCGAGCTCGGATGCCGCGCCGGCGTGCCGGCCTTCGAGTCCGAGCGCGTGTCGTACGACGCCACGGCCACGCCGGTCGTGTTCGACCGCGTCTTCATTCCCGGCGACCGCTTCCGGATCACCCGCGACCTTCACTACGAGCAGAGCGAGCGAGGAGCGACCTCATGAAGATCGTCGTCGCCATCAAGCAGGTTCCCGACACCGCGACCCAGGTGAAGATCGGGGCCGATCCCAAGACCATCGACACGGCGGGCATCACCTGGATCGTGTCGCCGTACGACGAGTTCGCGATCGAGGAAGCGCTGCGCATCAAAGAAAAACGTGGTCAGGGCGAGGTGATTGCGGTCTCGCTCGGCCCGGACCGTGTGAAGGAAGCGCTGCGCTCGGCGCTCGCGATGGGCTGCGACCGTGCGATTCATCTCAACGATCCGGGCTGGGCCACTGCCGACACGCTCGGCACTGCCCAGGCGCTGGCGGCCGTGATCAAGCAGGAGCAGCCGGCACTGGTGCTCTGCGGTCGGCAGGCGATCGACGACGACATGGGCGCCGTCGGCGCGCAGCTCGCCGAGGTCCTCGACTGGCCGTGCGCGTCCTGGATCATGGAAGAGACGGTTGACGCCGACGCGAAAACGGTGCGCGTGGGCCGCCAGGTCGAGGGCGGGCTGGAGGTGTTCGACATTCCGCTGCCGGCGGTGCTCTCGGCGCAGAAGGGGCTGAACGAGCCGCGCTATCCGACGCTGAAAGGCATCATGGGCGCCAAGAAAAAGGAGATCAAAGACGTCAAGGCCGGCGACCTCGGCCTCACGCCCGGCGCGCCACAGCTCGCGGTGAAAAACCTCGAAGCGTTGCCGGCACGGCCACCGGGGCGAGTCATCCAGGGTGAAGTGAAGGATGCGGTGAAGGAGCTCGTTCGCGCGCTGCGCGAGGATGCGAAGGCGATCTGACATGGCAAACGCGTACTGGTGCATCGTCGAAGACGATCGGAAGGGCGCGCCGAAGAAGGTCATGGCCGAGGTGCTCGGCGAGGCGGGCCGGCTCGCAGGCGGCAACGTCGAGGCCGTCTGGCTCACCGACAAGACAAGCGACGACGGGATCAAGCAGCTCGGCGCGTGGGGAGCCACCAAGGTGTGGGTCCTCGAGAACGCCGTCTTCGCGCCCTACACGGGCGAGGTCTGGGTGCCCGCGTTCGCCGAGCTCGTCGCGAAGGAATCGCCGAAGGCGATCTTCGCGCCCGTCACGAGCCGTATGCGCGAGTTCGTGGCGCGGCTCGCGGCGCGGCTGGGCGCCGGGCTGTCGGCCGATTCCGTCGCCTTCGCGATGGAGGGCGACGCGCTCGTGGCGACGCGTCCCGTCTACGCCGGCAAGCTGCTGTCGAAGATGACGTGGGCGAAGACGCCGTGGATCGCCACGCTGCGGCCGAACGTGTTCAAGCCGGCGGAAGCGTCGGCGGCGAAGACCGCGCAGGTCGAAAAGGCGACCGTGAAGCTCCCCGCCGCGCGCATGAAGCTGGTGGAGCGCCGGGAGGAGGTCTCGACCGGCCTGCCCGAGCTCACCGAGGCGGAGACCGTCATCTCGGGTGGTCGCGGCATGAAGGGCCCCGAGAACTACGTGATCCTCGAGAAGATGGCGGCCGTCATCGGCGCCGCCGTCGGCGCCTCGCGCGCGGCCGTGGACGCGGGCTGGCGGCCCCATCGATTCCAGATCGGGCAGACGGGACGCACGATCTCGCCCAAGCTCTACCTCGGCTTCGGTGTGTCGGGCGCGATCCAGCACCTGGCCGGCATGCGGACGTCGAAAGTCATCGTGGCCGTCAACAAGGATCCCGAGGCGCCGATCTTCAAGATCGCGGATTACGGCATCGTGGCCGATCTGTTCGAGGTCGTCCCGGCGCTGACCGACGAGTTCAAAAAGCTTCTGGAAAAATGAGAATCGACCTCACCGACGAGCAGCAGATGATCCGCGACATGGCGCGCGAGTTCGCGCAGGAGCACATCGCGCCCATCGCCTCGGAGATCGACCGCGATGCCCGCTTTCCGCACGAGACGGTCAAGCGGATGGGGGAGCTCGGGCTGCTCGGGATCATGGTGCCGGAGGCGTGGGGAGGCAGCGGCGCCGACGCGGTGTCGTACGTGGCGGCGCTCGAAGAGATCGCCAAAGCGTGCGCCTCGCACGCCGTGATCATGTCGGTGAACAACTCGCTCTACTGTGATCCGGTCTACAAACACGGCACCGACGCCCAGCGCGCACGCTTCCTGAAGCCGGTGGCCGCGGGCCACGCGCTGGGCTGCTTCGCGCTGACCGAGCCCGAGGCGGGCTCCGACGCGCGCAATCAGCACACGCGGGCCGTGCGCGACGGCGACGACTACGTCATCACCGGCCGCAAGCTCTTCATCAGCACGGGCCGCGAAGCCTCCTTCGCGCTCGTGTTCGCGCAGACCGACCCCAAGAGCGCGCATCGCGGCATCAGCGCGTTCGTCGTGGAGAAGGGGACGCCGGGCTTCACGGTCAGCAAGACCGAGGACAAGCTCGGCATCCGCGCCTCCGACACCGCCGAGCTCGTCTTCGACGGCTGCCGGGTGCCGTCGGCGAACCGGATCGGCGAAGAAGGACGCGGCTTCCACATCGCGCTGGCGACGCTCGACGGCGGCCGCGTCGGTATCGCGGCGCAGGCCGTCGGCATCGCCGCCGGTGCCTACGAGCGCGCGGTCAAATACGCGCGTGAACGCCGCGCCTTCGGCGTGCCGATCGGTGAGCATCAGATGGTGGGGTGGATGCTCGCCGACATGGCGACGGCCGTGGACGGCGCGCGCCTCATCACGCTGAAGGCGGCGACGCTGAAGGATGCGGGGCGCCCGTACACCAAGGAAGCATCGATGGCGAAGCTGTTCGCCGCCGAGACCGCGATGAAGGTCGCCACCGACGCCGTGCAGATCTACGGCGGCTTCGGGTTCATCCGCGAGGCCGAGGTCGAGCGCTACTTCCGCGACGCGAAGATCACGCAGATCTACGAGGGCACGTCGCAGATCCAAAAGCTCGTCATCGCGCGCGAGGTGCTGAAATGAGTGAGCGTGAGTGGAAGGAGCGGGACGTCAGGTTCGAATCGCTCTCGGGCATTCCGCTGAAGCCGCTCTACACGCCCGACGACGTCGCGAACCAGACGTACGACGACCGCCTCGGAACGCCGGGAGCGTATCCGTTCACCCGCGGCGTGTATCCGACGATGTACCGCGGCCGGCTCTGGACGATGCGGATGTTCGCCGGCTTCGGACGTCCGGAGGACACCAACGCGCGCTTCAAGTATCTGCTCGCGCAGGGACAGACCGGGCTGTCGACCGCGTTCGACATGCCGGCGCTCATGGGCTACGACGCCGACCATCCGCGAGCGCGAGGCGAGGTCGGGAAGGAAGGCGTGTCGATCTCCACGCTCGACGACTTCGAGCGCCTCTTCGCCGACATCCCGCTCGGCGACGTGACCACGTCGATGACGATCAACTGCACGGCCTCCGTCGCGCTGGCCATGTACCTGGCCATCGCCGACAAGCAGGGCGTCGGCTGGGATCGGATCGGCGGCACGATGCAGAACGACATGCTGAAGGAGTTCATCGCGCAGAAGGAGTGGATCTGTCCGCCGGACCCCGCGGTGCGGATCGTGACCGACATGATCGAGTTCACGGCCAAACACGTGCCGCGCTTCAACCCCGTGTCGATCTCCGGCTACCACATCCGCGAGGCGGGCTCGACCGCCGTGCAGGAGCTCGCGTTCACGCTGGCCGACGGGCTCGGCTACGTCGAGGCGGCCCTGGCGCGCGGGCTCGACATCGATGCGTTCGCACCGCGGCTGAGCTTCTTCTTTGACATCCACAACGACTTCTTCGAGGAGATCGCCAAGCTGCGCGCGGCGCGCCGCATGTGGGCGCGGTTCATGAAAGAGCGCTACCGTGCGAAGAAGCCGGAGTCCATGCGGCTGCGCACGCACACGCAGACGGCGGGCGTGTCGGCCACCGCGCAGCAGCCGCTCAACAACATCGCGCGCGTCGCCATCCAGGCGCTGGCCGCGGTGCTCGGCGGCGCACAGTCGCTGCACACCAACTCCTACGACGAGACGTGGGCGCTGCCCACCGAAGATGCCGTCACGGTGGCGCTGCGTACGCAGCAGATCATCGCGGAAGAGACGGGCGTGGCGCTCACCGTCGATCCGCTCGGCGGGTCGTACTTCCTCGAGACGCTGACCGACCAGATGGAAACGCAGGCGCAGCGCTACATCGACCAGATCGACGCCATGGGCGGCATGATCCGCGCGATCGACAACGGATTCCCGCAGAAGGAGATCGCCGACGCCGCCTACCGCTATCAGCTGATGGAGGATCGCGGCGAGAAGATCACGGTCGGTGTGAACAAGTACGTGATGACCGAGGGAAAGCCGATCAACTACCTGCGCATCGACGAGCAGGTGGAGGTCGAGCAGATCGAGCGCACGGCGCGCTTCAAGGCCGGGCGAGATATGGGCCGCGTCGAACGGCGGCTCAAACAGCTGGCCGATGCGTGCCGCGGTGGCGCCAACGTCATGCCGGTGCTGGTGGACGCGGTGAAGGACTACGCGAGCCTGGGTGAGATCTCGGACGTCTACCGGCAGGTGTTCGGGCTGTACCGAGAGCCGATTATTTTCTAAAGGGGCACGACAATGCGCGACGCGATCAGAATCACGAAGACGACGAGCAAGAAAGAAAAGCCGAAGGACAAGGACCTGACCTTCGGCACTGTCTTCACCGACCACATGTTCGTCGCGGACTTCCAGGAAGAGAAGGGTTGGTACGATCCGCGCGTCGACCCCTACGCGCCGCTGCCGCTCGATCCGGCCACCGCCGTGCTGCACTACGGCCAGTCGCTGTTCGAGGGGCTCAAGGCGTTTCGCGCGAAGGATGGCAGCATCCGCCTCTTCCGCCCGCAGAAGCACGTCGAGCGGCTCAACCGCACGGCGAAACGGATGAGCATCCCGGAGATTGATCCGGAGCTCATCCTCCGCTCGTGGACGACGCTGGTGGACGTCGATCGCGACTGGGTGCCGTCCTCCGTCGGCACGTCGCTCTACATCCGCCCGACGGTCATCGCCAGCGAGGCGTTTCTCGGCGTGCGACCCGCGAAGGAGTACCTGTACTACGTCATTCTGTCGCCGGTCGGCCCCTACTATCCCGAGGGCCTGGCCCCGACGAAGATCAAGGTCATCGACAACTACGTCCGCGCGGTGGCCGGCGGCCTCGGCGAGGCGAAGACGTCCGCGAACTACGCGGCGAGCCTCTATGCCGCGGAGGAAGCCAAGCACGAGGGCTTCACGCAGGTGCTGTGGCTCGACGGCGTGCACCACAAGTATCTGGAGGAAGTCGGCACCTCGAACATCATGCTGCAGATCGGCGACGAGGTGATCACGCCGCCGCTGGCCGGCACGATCCTGCCCGGCGTCACGCGCGATACCGCGCTGACGCTGATGCGCGAGTGGGGGCTCCGCGTTTCGGAGCGCGCGGTGACCATCGACGAGGTCGTCGCCGCCGCGCACAAGGGGACCCTGAAGGAAGTCTGGGCCACCGGGACGGCGGCCGTCATCTCGCCGGTCGGCGAGCTCGCCTACAAGGGCGAGCGGATCGTCGTCAACGGCGGGCACATCGGTCCGCTCTCGCAGAAGCTCTACGACACGATCGTCGGCATCCAGTACGGCACCATTCCGGACACGCGCGGCTGGACGCTTGCGCTATGAGCGCGGACTGTGTGTTCTGCAAAATCCGCGACGGCCTGGTGCCGTCGATGAAGATCTACGAGGACGAGCACACCCTGGCGTTCATGGACATCAATCCGCTGAACTCTGGACACTGCCTCATCGTCACGCGCACGCACGCGCCGACGATCTGGGATGCGGACGAAGAGGAGCTGCAGGGCGCGATCGTGGCCGCCAAGAAGCTTGCCACGGCGCTGCGCGAGGCACTCAAGCCCGACGGCCTCAACGTGCTGCAGGCCAACGGCGCGGCGGCCTTCCAGTCGGTGCCGCATTTCCACCTGCATCTCATCCCGCGGTGGAACAACGACGGCAAGGGTTTCGACTGGGGCCTCGTGCCCGGCGACCGCGCGCAGATTCTGAAGATCGGCGAGCGCGTGCGTGACGCGCTGGCGGCGGCATCGTGAGCGCCGAGCGGACCGTTCGGGTCGTCGTCGCCAAGCCTGGGCTCGACGGCCACGACCGCGGGGCAAAGATCGTCGCCCGGGCGCTGCGCGATGCCGGCTTCGAGGTCATCTATACCGGGTTGCACCAGACGCCCGAACAGGTCGTCGCGACCGCGATCCAGGAGGATGCGGACGCCATCGGGCTCAGCGTGCTGTCCGGCGCGCACAACTATCTGTTCAAGCGGGTGATCGAGCTGCTCAAGGAAAAGGGCGCCGACGACGTCGTGGTGTTCGGCGGTGGCATCATCCCGCCCGAGGACATCGCGACCCTCAAGACCATGGGCGTGAAGGAGCTTTTCACGCCGGGAACGTCGACGCAGGACATCGTGCGCTTCGTGCGCGAGCACGTGCGCGCCGCTGTCTGAGCGCGCGGCGCTAGGGAGTCGAGCCGTGGCTGACGAGCAATCCGAGCTGGAGCGCCTGCGCGCGGAGAATGCCGCCCTCAAAGCGGCGAGCACGCGCCGTGGCAGCGTGTCGTTCAAGGTGAGCGAAAAGGGCGGCGTGTCGGTCTACGGGCTCGGTCGCTTTCCCGTCACGCTCTACAAAGAGCAGTGGGCGAAGCTCCTCGACCTGGCCGACGACATCCGCGCGTTCATTCGCGATCACGAGGCGGAGCTGAAGAGCAAGTCGCAGTGAGGTAACGGACGCCGTGGACTTCGATCTCACGCCCGAGCAGCAGCAGGTGCGCGCCGTCGCGCGCGAGTTCGCGCAAGCGGAGCTCGGCGACAAGATCGGGCCCTACGACGCGCGCCACGAGTTCCCCCACGCGATCGTCGCCAAGCTCGGCCCGCTCGGCTTTCTCGGCGTGCTGGTGCCCGAGGAGTACGGGGGCGCGGGCCTCGACTACGTGTCGTACGCGCTCATCGTCGAAGAGCTGAACCGCGGCGACGCCTCGGTCGGCATCACGATGTGGGCGCACAACTCGCTGTGCACCGGCCACGTCAACGCGTTCGCGTCGCCGGAGCAGAAGGCGCGCTGGCTCCCGCGGCTGGCGCGCGGCGAGATGCTCGGCGCGTGGGGACTCACCGAACCCGGCTCGGGCTCCGATGCGGCCGCGCTGCGCACGCGCGCCGAGCGCCATGACGGTGCCTGGGTGCTGAACGGCAGCAAGGCGTTCATCACCAACGCGTCGGTGGGCGGGCTGGCGGTGGTGATGGCGCGCACCGATCCCGCAAAGGGCGCCAGGGGCATCTCGGCCTTCGTCGTCGAAAAGGGCACGCCGGGCTTCGCGGCGAGCGCGCCCTATCGCAAGCTCGGCTTGCACGCCTCCGACACGGCCGAGCTCGTGTTCGAGGATGCGCGCGTGCCCGCCGACCATCTGCTCGGCGTCGAAGGCGAGGGGTTTGTGCAGGCGATGCAGGTGCTCGAGGGCGGCCGCATCGCGATGGCGGCGATGGCCGTCGGCATCGCGCAGGCCGCCGTCGACGCCGCCGTGAAGTACATGAAGCAGCGCTCGGCGTTCGGCCGCACGCTCGCCGAGTTCAACGGCCTACAGGGCATGCTCGCGGACATCGCCACGGAGGTGGAGGTCTCGCGATTGTTGATGCTGCGCGCGGCCGCGCTCAAGGATGCGGGCCGGCCGGCGATGCACGCCGCGGCCATGGCCAAGCTGTTCGCGTCGGAGGCCGCGATGAAGGCGGCCACCAAGGCCGTGCAGATTCACGGCGGCGCGGGCTACATCACCGAGTTTCCCATCGAGCGCATCTTCCGCGACGCCAAGCTCACCGAGATCGGCGAGGGCACCTCCGAAATCCAGCGGCTCGTCATCGCACGCGAGATTCTCAAAGCGTCGTAGTCGCCGTGAGCGAGCTGATCCGCGTCGAGGGCGTGACCAAGCGGTATGCCAGCTCGTCGGGCCCGATCGATGCGCTGCGCGAGGTCTCGCTGTCCGTCGGCGCCGGCGAGTTCTGCACGATCATCGGGCCGTCGGGCTGCGGCAAGTCGACGCTGCTCGGCATGCTCGGCGGCCTCGTGGCGCCGGACGCCGGGCGCGTCGTCGTCGACGGCCGGCCCGTGGACGCGCCCGATCCCCGGCGCGTCGCGACGGTGTTTCAGGATCCCGGCCTCTTTCCCTGGCGTACGACGCTCGACAACGTGGCGTTCGGCCTCGAGCTGCAGGGCGTGCCGACGGCGCGACGACGCCAGACGGCGCGCGACCTGCTCGGGCCGCTCGGCCTGCGCGACTTCGCGGAGAAGTATCCGCGCGAGCTCTCCGGCGGCATGCGCCAGCGCGTGGCCATCGGCCGTGCCCTCGCCATCGACACGCCGATCGTGCTGATGGACGAGCCGTTCGGCGCGCTCGACGAGCAGACGCGCGTGCTGATGGGCGAGTGGCTGCTCGACATCTGGCGGCGCACGCGCAAGACCGTCGTGTTCGTCACGCACAGCCTGCACGAGGCGCTCGCGCTCTCCACACGCGTGGTGGTGATGACGGCGCGACCGGGCCGCATCAAGAACGTGCTCGAGCTGCCGATGCCGTACCCGCGCGCGATGGAGTCGGCCGAGCTCGTGGCGCTGCGCGCCAAGCTGTGGGCGGACATCCGCGACGAGTCGCTGCGGGCGATGAGCGGAATGTGAACGCCGAGTGGTGTCTGAACCTCGTGGCATTGACACGGTTCGCCCGGCGACATCCAATCCGAAACGGGAGGCGAGCGACGTCAGGCCAGGCCAACGGATGAAGATCGCGCTGATCCGCGCCGCGATTCTCGTCGGCGCGCTCGCCGCCTGGGAGGTCGTCGGCCGCCTGGCGAACCCGCTCCTCTATGTGCCGCCCACCGCGGCGGTGCCGGCGCTCGGGCGGCTGCTCGCGCTCGCGTCGTACCCGGACTTGCTCGAGCATCTGTGGACGACCGTGCGCGAGATCGTGCTCGCGTACGGCCTCGCCATCGCGGCCGGCCTCGCCTGTGGCTTCGCGCTCGGTGTCAACCGCCTCGTGGGCCGGGCGTACGGACCGATCCTCGCCGCGCTCTACGCGGTGCCCGCGGTCGTCTGGTACCCATCGCTCATGCTCTTCTTTGGTCTCGACGCGGCGTCGAAGATCGCGTTCGGATTTCTCCTCGGATTCTTCCCGATCACGCTCGCGGTGCTGGCCGGCATTCGCCAGGTGAGCCCGCACCTCTTGACCGTGGCGCGCGCCTTCGGCGCGGACGGCCTGACCGCATTCCGCAAGGTGACGCTGCCGGCGATGCTCTTCACGCTCGTCGGCGGCCTGCGGACCGGGCTGGCGCTCACGGTGGTCGGCGTGATCGTCGGCGAGATCCTCGGCAGCAGGTCCGGCATGGGCGCGCTGATCAATCACGCCTATGGGCTGTTTCGCACGGCGGACTACGTCGCGCTGGTGGTCGTGACGCTCGTCCTCGTCGTCGGCACGGACGCCGTGGCCAGCATCGTCGAGCAGCGGGCGCAGCGATGGAGCGAGTCGTGATCGGTCGCGCGACGCTTCGCGTCCGTGCCGTGCAGGTGGTCAGCATCGCCGCGCTGCTCGCCGCGTGGGAGACCGCCGTCCGCGCGGGATGGGTCGATTCGCTGTTCGTGCCCGCCCCCAGCGCGGTGGTCACGGCGCTCGGCCGGATCGGCGGCTCGGCGTTCGCGGGCCTCGGCGAAACGCTGCTGAAGGCGGCGATCGCCTACGTGCTCGCGGTCGTGATCGGCGTCGGCGGCGGCATTGTGCTCGGCTCG
>Ga0310810_10000155_pt1 | contig 70069 bp, 68 predicted proteins | sample NCmetagenome_FD_207641 | JGI IMG/M metagenome (GOLD analysis project Ga0310810, IMG submission 207641) | Soil microbial communities from experimental microcosm in Duke University, North Carolina, United States - NC | ecosystem: Engineered > Artificial ecosystem > Soil microcosm > Unclassified ...
TCGTCAGTGTGGCCAGCAATCACCCAACGGGATCCCGAATGGTTGTTGATGAGACCGAGCACAGCTTCCAGCGCTGGCGTACTATCCGGCCTCAGCTTCGCGGAATCGCTGTCGAAATGGATTCCGTAAATGGCGGCCGATCCAGTTTGTGCAATCGCCTTTTCAAGTGCGGATGTCCCTTCCTCATGCCGGTGTAACTGAATTTCGGCATGTCCGCTCTGCCCGGCCACAATGTCTGCCGTGGCCGAGTTGGCATCGTAGCCTGGTGCTGCCGCAGTGGCGACGACGAGCCCCGCGGGCACTCCGTTTAACTCGCAGTTCCCGTTGGCATCAGTGGAAGCAGTCTGCAGCGCGGCGGTCACGGTCGCGCTTGAGATAGGAGTGTTCTTGTCCCAATCTTTAACTGTAACTGCCACTGAAACCATGTACTGGAATTTGTGTGGGTTCACGAGAATACGCACGAAATCGACAGCATAGCCATCCTGTGCGTGGGTAACCGGATCATCAATCAGAAGCTTCACCGTGCCAGACCGGAGCAAAGGGAAATATTCCGGGAGCAGATTGACGGAGATGAGTTTCCCGATCGGGCCCGTCTGTTCAAGCGCGTTCAGCACTTGCTCAATGCTTGGGATGCGAGTGCCATTCAAACTTGCCTGGAAATGCGAGTGGAATGATGTGGCCTGGAAGTCATCGACAAAAATCTGGATGAGCACAGCATTAACAGTTGCCGGCAGAGCACCTACTGAGAGCACGATCGGCTGGGGCTGAGCGTCTTCGCGGTTCTTGCATGGCGAGCTCGTCGGCGATCCCTGGCACGGACGCAGAATGGTGCTCGTGTAGCCATCACCAGCAAACGGATGCTCGTTGAAATCCGACGGAGTGACGGCAGAACCCAGAAGAATTTGATCTGTGCCTGCGGGTGCACCTGCTTTCGGAGGCCATGGGAACGGGTGCGCCGGGGTGGACTTTCCGGAAAACGGATCGTAAATCTTAGGCCAACCGAATCCCAAGTTGTTTATGTCTCCCGTGCGCACCACCAGATCTGCTTCCGGACCACCTTCCGTTCGCTCATAGTGCAGGGGCCAGTCATGCGCTGGATCACCGGTGGATGCTATGGGCACCGCCGGATCACCCAAGTTGGCCGGCACTTTGTTCGCACTGGTGGCTGCTGCCGAATTAGGCGATGCGTTGTCGAACGGCGCAGAAATGGAATCCCCCACTGCGGAATGCGGCTCGCTCGAAGGAGTGGTGGTAGAACGATTCGTTGCGGTCGGGGGACTCTTGCGCTGGCGCTGGGCCACGATTTCTTTGGCCTTCCGTTTCGCTTTGAACGCGATGTACATGCAGCTTCCCATCGCCATCACAAGAGAGAGCACGATCAAAGCGGCGGCGATAATCGCCACTTTTACGATTTTGTTAGTCGCTGCAGAGGGCGCTGAAGAACTGGCCAAAGAACCTGCTGCATCGCTTCGATTATTTGTCTCCGCAGGCATTGATGTCAGGCTCCCTTGTGACGAATTCCTTTTTTGCGAATACAACTTCCTTGTCGAATCCCTTCATGCCAAGCAAATAGGTATCCGCGCCACCTTTGAACTCGAGCAAGAGGCGCGTGAGTTTGCACGGGACCATGGAAAGTGATCCCGCGGCTGTCATGGTTCCTACGGCCACCGTTTGGACTGAGGCTGAAGCGTCGGTTTTAAAGCTGGGATCGATCTGCTTCTTCGCCCATTTCCCGGCTGCAGTCTTAGCAAGGAAATCTGCCATGGTGTCTGCCATCTGCGACGGAAAAGCTTCCCGAAGCACATCGACAGCAGATCCGGGACCGAGACTGAGCGTGATTTTCGGAGCCGCCATTCCGATCAGAATGGCGTGTGGCGCCAGCGACGCCGTCGTAATGTGGCCGAAGCTCCCACTGCCACTGATTGACCCGCTCGACTGACCATTCCCTGCTTTAACCTGGAATCCTTCGTCCCCGCTATACGTGAAACGAAATGATCCGCTGGCTGCTTCTTTCTTCGCTCCGAAGCCCGGCTTGAGAATGAGGTTGGCGTTGATCGTGAGCATGAAGGGGATGCCGGCAATTGGCATCGGAATTTTCGCGAGCGGCGGTAGTTTTATGTTGGGCTTATCGATTCCGGCAGCGTCGCCATCTCCACGCGTGGCTGCATACTCGACATTCATTTCCCCATTCAGGTTCTTGGCTTCATAGGAGAAGCTGTCGAGGTTCCCCGGCGAGACGTGGACGTCTGCCGAACTCACAAAATCTTTTACAAATCCTTTCGAATTCACCATTACGCTCATGCCCTCGTAACTGCGGGATACCTTGAAATTTATTTCGAGCCGGTTCGCACCCGGAGCAACGCCGATCGTCGTATCCCACCCGTCCACGTTTCCCGAATATGAAAGCTGGGTGCCTGCTGCGTGGACAGTGCTCGAAGGGATCCACCAAGCGACAAGCTCCGGATAAACAGCTGGCTGCGGCTCGCTCGCCTTGGCAAACACCGAAGCAAATTGGATGGGTGCATCCCACTTCAGGTGCCCTTGCTGAATGAAATCAGGCAACGACGCATAATCAGTGCCGACAATAATGAGTTTGTCTTTCCTCACGACAGCCAGTACCTTCTGCACCGCGATGTTTTCGAGGAACAGGACCTGACCTTCCTGCAGGTTCTGGATGCGCGGGTCGGAATCGTCGAAAACGAAGATGTTTCCATCCGAGCCGAGACTCTTCAGAATGCGCCGCGTCGTCTTCTCATCAATGCGTACGGTGTTGCTGGTCAGACTAAAATCCGCGATCGTTCCTGGCAGTTCTCGAAGATCGTGGAAAGATCGCGCGACAGGAATGGCGGTCTCGTTGGGTCGAGAGCTTTTTTTCGAGCAGGCGACGAGCCCAACGAGTACGAGTAGACAGCACGAAAGTCGTCGTTTCATGGGCCTCACTTTTTTGCAATCACGAACGCACGCTTGAATAACGCGAGCGCCCGCAAGGGGTCAAAGGAAACGCGACTTAAATGGAAGTGACTCGCTAAGTGTGGCGGTATCAATGGGTTGTAAAGGATAGATGACACGCGAAACCGGCAAGCTATGGGGTCAGCGGCTTTGAGCAACTACGGTCGCGGCAGACATCGCGCTTTCAGCTTGGCGGGCAACGAGTTCAAGACCGCGGCTATGAGCTTCGTTCGCCAGAGCCTTAAGATTTCTGTGAGCCGTGGGAGAACCGTTCTTCAATTCCAATTCACCGAGCACAAGCCGCGCCTCGCACTCAAGCTTGTAATAACCCAACCGATTGGCAGTCGCGATCGCCGACTGCAGACGTCTGATCGCTGCGGCGAGATCGACCCGCCCCTTTTCTGGACTTGCAATCTCGAAACGCGCCTGCTGAATTTCCGCCGGGAGTTTCAATGCGGGATCTGAACTGGTCAGACTGAGTTCCGTACCGCGCTTGGCGGCTGCGCGAGCCTCATTGAGTTTTCCCTGCATCAACAGAGCCCGGCTTAGCAGGGTATAAGCGCTACTCGCATCGGGGTCACTCTTTTCTTTTTCGAATAGTCCGAGCGCACCACGAAGCAAAGCTTCTGCTCGTTCGGGGTGTCCTTCTTCCATAGCTAGCCGCGCAAGTTCTTCTTGGCTCTCGGCGGCATTAACCGAGGCTCCAATTTTTTGGGAGGTCGCGAGAGACTGCTCGAATTGCGATCGCGCTCCCGAGAGATCCCCTTGCGTTTCCAGGACTTCACCAAGCTCGAGCATCGCGGTGCTGAGGTACTGATAGGATCCTTGAATCGCCTGGTAACCATCGATAGATTGTTGGGCCAATTGCCGGGCATCTTGCACACGGCCACGATTCAGATCCAGATCCGCAAGTCGATACAATAGATAAGGTTCATTACTATCGACCGCGGCTGCGGCCTGTAGCGCCTCCCGATAAAGTTTGTCCGCCCCAGGCAAATTACCGCGAAGATAATAGATGTCAGCTATGTTTCCCGTTGCCGTGATCTGATTTTCGACGTCTCCCGTTTTTTCAAACTCAATTCTTGCGGCATGATAGAGCTGTTCGGCTCGACCTAGGTTCCCCATATTCTCAAAGCCAATGGCCATGTTATTGAAGACAGCGCCGATCTTATTGTGTTCTCCGAGTCCTTGCAGCAGGTTCAACGCTCGATCGTAGGTTTCAATTGCTTGCTGATACTTTCCCAATGTGCCCAGCGTGTCGCCAGTGTTGCGGAGCGCATCTGCTGCAGCTGATTTGTTTCCCGCAGCCAGGAAAACTTCGTAAGCGTCTTGACAAGAAGGTAACGCCTGGTTGGGATGCTCGCTGTAGTTCAGAATCGTGCATTCTTCTTTCCTCGCTAGCGCGTAAAGGAGCTTCTGACCTCGCTCGGATGATTTGCGAATCGCGCTTCGCACCAAGGCCAATTCCGTCGGAATGTTGGACTTCATCGCCCGTTTTTCCGCTAAATCAATACGGGGATCTTCTGAAGACGGAGGAGGCAGTTTTCGAAGCTGATGGATCACTTCCATTGCTTGGCTGCCATGGCCAGACAAGCTTTGGGCCGATACTAGCCTTAAACCGTACTCAATGTTGTCGGGGAATAGCTCAAAGAGCGCATGATAAATCGAGGCAGCTTGTTCCTGTTTTCCGAGGCTTTCGTAATACTCGCCTTCAACGAGCATGCGATGAGGACGTGGTAAGTCGATCGCGAGGTCGAGAGCCTTTTTTGCCCCTTCACGACGTTTCTGCTCATATCCGAGCTCCGCCCATGCTCGAGCGAGCATGCTGTGTACGAGAGAAAATTTCGGGTCCGCCTGCGCAGCTTGCTCCAGAAGATCCTTAGCGGCAAGTGCGTCAAACTCCCTCAATTTGGCGACCCCCAGCGCATAGAACCGCGCGGCTTCCGGATCCAGCGGCAACGAAGCCAACACTCCCGCCTGTTCGGTACTCTGCAATCCCTGAACCCCCAATCGTTCCCGCAGCTTCGTGCCGATGCGAGATACGAGCTGAAAGAGTTCCTGCCTGCTGCCAACTTGCGCGACCTCGGTCAGGATTTCGCCCGTTTTTCCATCCTGCATGCGCACATCGAGACGCAATTGGCTGTGATCACTCGGCCCGACGGTCGAGTAGGAGCCGAGAACCACCACGTCGCTGTTCAACGCCGCTCCGATTCTCGCTGTAGTGCTTGGAACCAGTGTGTCGGTCTGAGACCACGGTGAGGAAAGCCGGAGATTGGCAACTTCTTCGCCCGAAATGAGGCGAAGCTTTTCTCCGCCGGACAATTCCGTACTCAACATCTCTGATAGCGCTGGGGCTAGCCAAGCATCTTCATTGCGTCCGGAGAGATTCCGAAACCCAAGCACCGCGACGGATTTCCTTATCTGTACCGGCGCATTCTGTGCGGACTGCCGATTGCCCAACCACCGCCCGGACCATGTGAACCCAGCGATCGCGAGGACCGCAGTTGCTACTCCGGCATAAACGAGCGGTTTAGCCCACTTTCGCCTTGGGATTTGTGGGGCGGTTACCGGGGCAGACTCCAATTGATTCGGATAGACCTGTTCTGAAGATAACTGCGTTGCGGGAACTACATGGACGGGCGCTATATCTTTCTCTGCCGCTTTCGTGATGAGAGAGACTGGCGCAATAAAGCGATAACCGCGCCTCGGGATCGTTTCAATAAAACGCGGGTTCTCTGGATCGTCGTCAATGGCAGCACGGAGCCTCTTAAGGATTACGTTCAAACTCCCGTCAAAATCAACGTGGGTTCCTTCTGGCCAGAGTCTTTGCCGTAATTCCTCGCGAGACACGATTTCCCCTGGCTGCTCAAGGAGCAACAAGAGAAGTCGAAAAGGTTGTTCCTGGATTTTGACTTGCGTACCACTGCGGCTTAGCGCACCATCAGCAGGGTTCGCTTCGAACAATCCGAAGCGGAATCGAATATCGGGCTTTGCCGAGCTTCCTTGACCCGTCCCCACAAAAGTGGCTGGCATCATAGCATTGCTCCCAAAAGCGTGTCAGCAGGTTTCGTAAGCACTTCATTGCGAGTGGTTTGTTGTGTCAGCCAGATTTAACCCACATTTCCTTTGAACTTTATCTCTTCTAAACGCATCCTCGGCGACATGGAAGACGGAATCCGCAATCACTCAGGGTGGTGTGCGACGTCCGCGCCCAATCTCACGGAGGCAAGAATGAAATTTTCTCTCAAGCGAATAGTCGTGGTCGCCAGCATCATCGCCGCAAGTAGTTGCGCACTTCCTGTTTGTTGGGGACAAACCCAGAAGTCGACGAAGGAAATGCGGCCATCCACTGAGGTGCAGCCGGCCGCCAAGCTGCAGCCGCTAAATATCAAACCTGGCCTTTGGGAGAGCACGCGGACCATACAAAGAGCCGGGGAGATGGGAATTCCGCCTGAAATGTTGAACCGACTTACGCCCGAGCAACGCGCGAGGATGGAGGAGAGAATGAAGGCCAAATCGGCCACACGCTCGAACACCGTCACGGAAAAACACTGCGTAACAAAAGAGGATTTGGAAAAAGACAGACTCAAGTTGGCCGAAACGAGAGAATGCACCACGACTGTCCTCAATTCGACCAGTACCTCTGTAAAGGCAAGCCTCGTCTGTGACACGGAAGGTATGCACGCAACGGGCACTCTTGACCTAGTAGCAGCGGATCCAGAACACCTGAGCGGCTCCTCCCATTCTTCGATCGATGCAAATGGCCATACGATGAATGTAGACGGCACTTGGACTTCTACATGGCTAAGCTCCAGTTGCGGCGAGGTGAAATAGCGCGGCGTTGTTCAGGCTGTACGCGACTGGAGCGTTCGAGGGCAGCAGAGTCACACCTTTCGATGTGCGCGGACATGTCGCCGTCTCGGAAGCCGGATAGCGTCATGTGCTGGCCGGCTTCTTCGACGCTGCAAGGCTAGACTTTTAGCAAGCCGCGAAAACCTCTGGCGGCGTAATAAGATTCTGCGCCGTTGTGGTACACGAACACAGTGTTGTATCGCCGATCACAGAAGAGCGCGCCGCCGAGGTCTCTGATTTCAGCCGGAGTTTTCACCCAGCTCGACGTCTTGGCGTCGAACTTACCGAGTTGCTGCAACTCTCGATATTGTTCTTCTGTTAGAAGCTCGACACCTATGGCAGATGCCATTTCGCTGGCACTACCTTTTGGCTTATTTTCCTTTCGTGACTCGAGCGCTGCGCCGTCATAGCAAAGACTTCTGCGTCCGTTGGGGCTTTCCGCTGAACAATCATTAAAAATGTATTCGCCCGTTTTCTTGTCGTAGGCGATAACGTCAGGCTCACCGCCTGTGTTTTCCATTTGCTGAAGTGACCAGAGCTTTTCAGTATTCGATGTCAGCTTCGCCTGAATCTCAGCCCATGCAAGACCTCTATGACGGTCCATATGTTTTTCGAAACGGACTCTCAATGTGTTGAGCAGTTCCCCGGCTTGGGCAGGGGACAAGTTCTTACGATCAGGGTTTAACATCCTGGTTGCTGTCATACTCGTCGGTCACCGTGTTCATGAATTTTGTTTCGCCGCGCTGCACCAGATTTTTTTCGGCGAGTCTTCGCGTTCTTATCAACTCGCAATTTCCACGCTGTTCGGAGTGCTCCAGACAACACGTCTTTGTTCGCCAGCGCTAGCCGGATGTGTGTGTGCCCCATCCTGCCCCACCCTCCCGGAATCGGCAGGAAAACATCGGGTGCTTCCTCCACAAACGCCGCCTGCTGCTCCAGCGTAAGCATTAGATTTCCATACCCCTGTACTTGAGAGGCCAGGGAGGCGAACTTTCGACCTCCCACACGAAAGGCGGGCGATCCAGCATGGGAATACTCTTCCACTCCCTCCAGGCTTAATGCCATTCGGCGAAAGTCTGCTGCAGTCATCACGTAACCTCTAGCTCAGTGATCAACTGCCATCATAGGCGAGTAATCGCCCTAATAGCTTGATCGGCTGTATCAACGTTCTTAAGATCGCGGGCTTTATGCGGCGCGCCATCCCTCCAGGAACATTGCGCATCAGAGAGGCGCGGATTGAGAGGCTCAGTTGGCAACCTTGGCCAAAAGTGTTCCGAAAAAAAAGAGCGTGGATCGCGAGAGTGTCTTTGCAGCGGAATTTGAGAGACACAAGGCGCTCCGGGTCATTGCTGTGATCTCGATCCTGGCTCTCACGATCATGATCCTTGTGGGGCTCTTCGCACCAGGACTGGACTACTCGCTCGTGCAAGCCCCCACACTCCCGGTTGACTCTGCCGCATTCGTGGATGAGTTGGAACCGCTCGTCAATTCAAAAATAACGAAGAACAATCAGATTGAGGTGATAAAGAACGGCAGCAACTTTTACGAAGCAGAGTTGCAGGCGATGCGGGAGGCGCGCCATAGCATAAACATCGAGGCATACATCTTCCACAAGGGTCGCGTGACTGACGACGTACTCCGCGTGCTGCTTGAACGCGCGAAAGCTGGTGTGCGGATCAACCTTGTTGTGGACGCATTGGGTAGTCTTTCGACTCGTAAGCGCTATTTCAAACAGCTAAAAGAGGCAGGAGGCCACGTCGAGTGGTATCACCCTCTGCGTCTTCATAAGTGGTTCGTGAGTAATAACCGTACCCACCGGGAAATAACCATTGTGGATGGCACCACGGCTTTTGTAGGCGGCGCTGGTTATGCCGATTGGTGGCGTTATGCCTCGAAGGACGAACCTGCCTGGCGGGACACGATGGTGCGACTGCAGGGAGATGCCGTTCGAGGTCTACAAGGCGCATTCGTAGAAAATTGGCTGGAATCTTCCGGAGAGATCCTTGATGGGTCAGACTACTTCCCGCCTCTCGCAGCCCATCCGGGCAGTTCGACCGCATTAGTCGTGACAAGTACTCCGTCCTCTGGAGGGTCGACGAGGGCGCGAGTGCTGTTTCAAACCTTGATCGCCGCGGCCAAAAAAAATATCGACATCACGACGCCTTATTTTTTGCCGGACCGCAGCATGCGTGATGAACTCATTCGGGCAGTGAAGCGCGGTGTCTCCGTCAGGATCATTGTTCCTGGCAAGCACAGTGACCACGCTGTAACACGCAGTTCAGGCCGCAGCGCCTATGGCGACTTGCTGCGGGCAGGAGCCAACATCTTCGAATACGACGCCTCGATGATCCATGCCAAGATTATGATCGTCGATCGAGCCTGGGGTGTTGTGGGTTCTACAAACCTCGACAGCCGGTCCTTCGGAATCAATGACGAAGTGAATGTGGCCGTGCTTGACCCTCAACTCGCCAACAGGCTGGATGAGGATTTCACTGACGATCTTCAACGTGCCGCACACATAACACTCGAGGATTGGCAGAAACGTTCTGCCTTGGAACGCGCATTCGAATGGGTGGGCTGGGTTATCGAACGTCAGCAATGAAGTTTTAAACGTAGGACCGTCGCAGCATTTCAGCAGCGCTTTCGTCGAGCAACTCGGCGCGACGGACCTCTTCGAAGCGCGCCAGCAGATCATCCACGCGAATTCGTCTCTTCTCTGCTCCCCGGAAGTCCTGGATGATCTGACCTCGGTGCATCATGATCAAACGATCACCGATGTTAGTCGCTTGCTGCATGGAGTGCGTCACCATCAGTGTCGTCAGCTTATCTCGACGAACGATAGTGTCCGTCAAGGCAATTACCTGATCAGCACTCTTTGGATCGAGCGCGGCGGTGTGCTCATCAAGGAGCAGAAGTTCCGGACGAAGCCAAGTCGCCATAAGAAGGGTCAGCGCTTGACGCTGGCCCCCCGAAAGCGAGCCAATTGGGTTCTTGAGCCGGTCCTCCAGTCGCATGTTCAATTGGCTAACGCGATCGCGAAATTGGCGAACGAGATTGGGCCGCAATAGCCAATCCAACTTCCGAGGCTTCCCTCGATGCGCAGCCAGGGCCAAGTTCTCCGCAATAGACATGTTGGCAGCTGTGCCTGTAAATGGGTTTTGGAAAACGCGCCCAATGAATTTCCCTCGGCGGTGCTCAGGCCATCGAGTGACATCGGAGCCCGCAAGAGAAATCGAGCCGGAATCAACATAGAACGATCCCGCGACGGCATTCAGCAGGGTAGATTTTCCTGAACCATTCGTGCCGATGATGATCACGAACGATCCGTCGTCGACCGTCAAGCTAACGTTCTGTAGCGCTCGCAATTCGTTAGGCGTGCCGGAATTGAACGTCTTGTTGATCGAGCTGACTTCAAGCATGAACTGATCCCGGCTTTCGAATTTTTAGTTTCTTGAGCAGCCCCGGAGTTATGAGCGCGAGGAACACGAACACTGCGGTTACAAGCTTCAAGTCATTCGGATCTAATCCCAGGCGCAGGGCAATGGCGACCAGAAGCCGGAAGAGCACTGACCCCATCACAGCGCCAGTGATGCTGAGTCCGAGCTGCCGTGTGACCACCAGCGCTTCACCGATAATGACACTGGCCAGTCCCCAGACCACCATACCAATGCCCATCTGCACGTCTGCAAAACCTTGATACTGTGCAAGCAAGGCTCCGCCCAAAGCGATCAAACCATTCGAAACCGCTAGTCCGAGAATGATCATGTTCTCGTCATTCACTCCGAGGGCTCGAATCATGTCATTGTTGTCGCCAGTGGCGCGCATGGCAGTACCGAGGTTTGTCTGAAAGAACACATACATGACACAGCCCGCTAAGACTACGAGCAGTAATGAAGCTACGAGCAGCGAGCCTTCAAGTGCGGTGATTTCCCATCCCATCAAATGAATGGGACGGCCATGTGTGACTGCGGTGCCGATGCGGTCCGCATAAGTTGAGAGAGTGGACGATCCTAATAGTGAAATATTGCTCCGTCCCATGACATGAAGGTTGACGGAGTAAAGGCCAGTCATCACCAGAATCCCAGCGAGCAATGCATTGATTTTGAATTTCGTGGCGAGCGTTCCAGTCAAAATTCCTGCCACAAAGCCGCCTGCAAAAGCCGCGGCCGTCGCAAGAAGGGGATTAACACTACGGACCAGAAACATGGCGGCTAAAGCCGCGCCAAGCGTACTGGAACCATCGGCCGTAATATCCGGAAAATCAAAGATTCGGAAGCTGATGTAAACGCCTAGCGCAATAAAGGAAAAAATGAACCCCAGCGTGAGTGCACCTAACAGAAGACTCATGCTGACCTTTCCTGCGTAGGACCGGAGATCGGTGCCATCCAGCACGCCCCACGGATGAATGCGCTCTCTCCAGCACCGGATATTGCGCGGTCATCTGTCAGTAAGTGAAGAATTCCTTCCAGCGATTGCCCTTCAAAGAGCGACTTGATGGATGCTTTCAGCTCGATGACTCCACGCTGCACTGGACGATAAGAGAACGCAGCAGCATGAAAGTGCCCAGCCAATGGAACGCCACCCGGTGTGTTAAATGGACGGATGAAAGACGTCAGCGTCTGCGATCCTCCGCGTAGAACGACTCCTGCAACGAGAGCCACCCGATTCGCGTAAGCAGGCTCCGCGGTAAACGTCAGCCAGTCCCGAATTCCTGGGAATCCAAAAGGTTCTTGCTTACCGTTTGCAGTAAATGGTGAGCGACGCAGCGCAGCTCCGATCAAACCAGCTGTCTCGGCGATTATGACCACACCGATCTGTTCGCTGTGGGCAAGCTCCAGACAGGATCCTAGAAGAGCCGTTAAAGGAATGGGCACGCCGTCCTTTGCCTCAAAACGTATGAGGCTACTGAACGGCTGCGAATTACTACCGTGGCAAGCTAGGCCGTAGCAAACTTGAACTTCTGGAGCTTGGCCTCCCTGGGCGAGCAGAAAATCCGGCACATTGGTTCCATCAGTGGGCAAATATGCGACCGCTCCGCCAGCGTTAATGAATTCGCCGACACGGCGCTTGCAATCTTCGAAGTCGTCGCCAATCGCCCCCAAACCAATTGCAAACGTGGAGTTAGCAAACTGTAAAGTTTGGCAGTTCTGTGCACCAGAGCCATACATTGTTGATGCCGCATCGCCGATCGGCTGACATTGCAGCGTCGCGTCGGGTGCCAGCGGATACACCTCGTATATAGCTTCTGGACGTTCAATCTTGCTCACGGCAGCCGGCGACTCAATTCGCCTCACATCTACCGTCGAAGAGACATCTGCAACCTTGCCGACCAGAACATCTTCGAGTTTGGAAAGCTGGAGAACTTTCAGGACGTAGCGCGAGCAGTTTGATATTACGAACGATCCTTGAATGCCCTTCAACTCTTTGTACAGCCGGACCAGCGTTCCGATCCCTGCGGAACTCAAGAAGCCGACTTGTGAGAGATCCAATTCGATATGGTGATGGCCCTGACGTATCTCGCGGTCCACTGCGGCCGAAAGATGATCCGACCAATAGCCATCGACTCGCCCCTGGACCTTAAGCTCGAGCGCCTCTCCTCGCATTTGTCTCGTGATTTCCATGTTTCAATTCGTGCCAGTCGTCTTCGAATCGGCTGGAGTGCGCTTGTGAATTCCTGACTTATCCACGACAACGTTCGCCCGGCGAAGGATTTCCGCCGGAACGGACCACCGCTGTCGTAAGCCCTTCGTAGCAGTGGTATTCACAACGAAATTGACCGGGATTTCGTTTCGAATTGGAATCTTGGTCGGATCAGCTCCTCGCAAGATTTGCGCCGCCAAATCTCCCGTTTGTTTACCAATCTCGTAAAAATCAGCACCGTAATCAAAGAGTGTTCCACGATCCGGCGCTCCCGGAGTGATGCTAAAAACCGGAATGCCCGCTCTTCGCGCGACAGCAATGACAGACTCTGTCGCTACATTGACGGTGACGTCTCCTCCGATCCATAGAGCTTCGGCACCCCGCGCAACCAGTGAATCTTCTGCCTCGAGCACGCCGTTTGAATTTTCGACATTGGCTTCGAGCAGCTCGATTCCTGTCTGCTGGCAAGTCTCGCGTGCACTTTCAACAAAAGCGCGCGAGTTGGCCTCGGCCGGATTCCATGCCACTCCTACCTTCGTCAGACCCGGAAACATTTCTCGTGCAACATGAAAAGCATCGTGCACCGGAATGAAGCTGCCAATGCCGACCAAGTTGCGCGGATGTTTCAATGGATCACTGCGGTTGACTCCAACACCCGCAACGACCGGATCGGCAACCAATCCGAACACCTGAACCGTACTGGTGCCGCGATTTGCATTTGCGACTGCTTGTAACGACAGGGTGCTCATGGTAAGCAGCAAGTCATAACGAGAATTCACCATTTGCTTCGCTATGGAATTCCCGACGGTGATATCGCCGTGCGAGTTGAACTTATCGATAACGACACTCTTGCCTTCAACGAATCCATTCTCGGCCAATGCGTCGATCGCACCACGAGTTCCGTCGTCGAGTAGCAATGTCGAAGCGTGCTGCAAAAGTCCAATGTGCGGCATACTGCGGGCAGTCGCGGTCCTGCGTCCACGGTCCGACAAAAGCAGCACTGCGGACGCCAAAACAATCAGGACAACTCCCAGTGCAAGACGTTTGACCACAAAGCGCATGTGTACCCGCAAAGAGAACGGCGATGATGGGCGTAGAGTTTATCACCCCGAGGAGGTGCGGAAGCCAAGTTCCGAGTTGCAGAATCGCGCAGTCGAGATCCACAGTGCAGAGAGCAATATAAGTAGATTTTCTGAACTTTTTCGATCGATTCCAAAGCTCGGTGTTTGTCTATTTGACAAAGGACAAACCATGCGGAATGGCATGCGGAAAAACATAGGCGTACAACATGACGATGATCGCAACGATGGATCCAAGAGCAATCGAGTGCCACATTACAAAGCGGAAGATCATTCCTTCATTGCCAACTTGTGCCGTCGCGGCGGTAGCAATTGTGATTGACTGGGCGTCGACCATCTTGCCCATGACTCCGCCGGCGCTATTTGCTGCGCACATGAGGACTGGGTCAATGCCAAGCTCATGAGATGTGATCCGCTGCAAACTTCCAAACAAGGCGTTGGATGATGTGTCGCTGCCGGTTAGCGCCACTCCGAGCCATCCGAGAAACGTGCCGAAGAATGGGTACAGCCAGCCTGTGCGGGTGAATGCCAGTCCGAGTACCGCATCTAACCCTGAGTATCGTGTGACGTAACCCAGCCCCAACATAAAAGAGATGGCAACTATGGCTAACCGCATGCGCACCAGCGTTCGCCAGAAAATCTTCATCAACCGAATTGGAGACACTCCGAGCAGTAATCCCGAAACAACGGCTGCAAGAAAACAACTGGTGCCAGTTGCTGAGAGCCAGTTGAAGTCGAATCGGGCAGGCTCGGGAGTGAGCTTGCTCACCACGGGTTGCGATCGATAAACCGCATTGTGAAGATAGGGCACATCCCAACCCGGAGGGCCGGGACGGATTTTGCCATCTGGAAGATAGACCGTGAAGGCGGGAGTGGTGGCCTGGTTTATTGCCAGCTTGATGCGTGGAAGCCCGAAAATGAGCACGACAAGAGACAGGATTGCGAACGGCATCCACGCTCTAACAATCTGTCCAGCAGAATATCTGTGGGCAACGACACCCTGGTCCGCCTGCTCTTGAATCTCGCCGCTTCCCGATTCGCTCTGGAGATTTGAGGGTACAAGGGGAGACGTTTCTGGCGTGACGTCGTAGTCAAAGCGCCAGACCTTTTTAGGCTTCCAAACGCGAAGAAAAGCCAAGGTAGCGGCAATCGAGATGACACCGGAGACGATGTCGACCAAATTGCTGTCTACAAAATTGGACCAAAAGAATTGAGTGAGTGCGAAAGAAACGCCGACCACCAGAATCGCAGGCAGCACTTCTAAGGTGCCTTTCCAGCCAACCATGGCGCGAACGAGCCAAAAGGGAACAAGCACGGCCGTAAAAGGAAGGATACGGCCGATCATCGCGTTGAGGTCGGATTCCGGGAGAGCGCTGACGGCCGCAAGCGTGTGAACAGGCGTGCCGATCGCGCCCCACGCGACCGGCGCGGTATTTGCGATCAGATTCAACGCGGCTGCATGAAATGGACGAAACCCCAGCCCAATCATGAAAGCGCCCGCGATAGCGACTGGCGCACCAAACCCTGCAGCACCTTCGATAAATGCGCCAAAGCAAAATGCCACGAGCAAGACTTGTAACCGACGATCAGGCGTGATGGCCGCGACTGATTCCTTCATGATCTCGAATTGACCAGTTTCAACCGAGATGTCATAGAGAAACACCGCTGCCAACACAATCCACGCGATTTTCAGAATCCCGAAAGCGACTCCGTAGCCAAAACTCGCCACAGCCAAAATGACGGGCATTCTGAAAACAAGAATCGCCACGATAATGGCGGTGAGGGCACCTGCGATTGCGCACCAGTGAGGCTTAATTCTTAAGCCCGCGAGCAGTCCGAACAACACGATGATTGGAAGAGAGGCAACCAGTGTGGAAGCCCACCAGTGGCCGAGCGGGTCGTAGACCTGAGTCCATTGCATGCTTGTCTGTAAGAAAAGAGCCGAAGCTGGAATCACGCCAGACTACCAGTTTGATGGAACGTTCACATACGTGCGATCGAGTTCCGCAACCGACGGGCAACCGAGCAATCTTAATGTGCGCTCAAGGTCCGCTCGCAGAATTTCAAGTGCTCGAGTTACACCAGCTTCTCCAGCCGCCGCGAGGCCATAAGCATAAGCGCGCCCACACAGGACAGACCGGGCGCCAAGGCAGATAGCTTTGACGATGTCACTGCCACGACGAATACCGCCGTCCATCAGCACTTCGACTTGTCCATTCACCGCGGCAACTACTTCCGGCAATGCACGTAGTGAAGCAGGTACGCAATCGAGCTGGCGGCCCCCATGATTGGAAACGACAACTGCTGCTGCGCCTTCGTCAATCGCTCTGCGTGCATCGTCTCCGGTGAGAACTCCTTTTATCACGACCGGACCCGGCCAAAGTTCGCGTATCCACCGCAAGTCCTTCCAAGTCACTGTCGAGCTTGCCAGAGCCGCATTGACGTCCAGCAGGGGCATCGGGCCCTGGCCGGGGACCTCAACATTCGGGAGCGGAGGCAATCCGCCATCGAGTAGAAAACTGAGCAGCCAACCCGGGCGCGATAATACCTGTGGCAGAAACGGAATCTTTTCGAGCAGTCCGCCACTGATCAGCTCTTTCATGCCATTCCGAAGGTCACGCTCCCGCATCCCTGAGACTGGCGTATCGATAGTGACGAACAGAGCCGAAAATCCTGCAGCGCGGGCTCGTCCAATTGCCGCTTCAGCGGCTTCGCGACCCCCTAACAAATAGAGTTGATAAAACACGGGGCCTGAAGAAGCAGCCTTCACATCTTCTAGACGGTGTCCTGAGATCGTCGAGAGAATGTATGCGGTACCCCCGTTACCTGCAGCTCGAGCCGCTGCTGCCTCCCCGCCCGGATGCATCAAGCGGCTATAACCCACAGGGGCAAGCAACGCAGGAAGGTTCAAATCGAACCCCAACACACGCACACCAAGATTGCAATTCGGTATCTCAACTGCATGTCGCGGCCGGAAGGTGATCTCCTGGAAGGCACGACAGTTCTCGCGCAAAGTTACTTCACCTTCTGCACCGCCGTCGAGATAGTCGAAAACAGCTCTTGGAAGCCTGCGTTGTGCTAAGGGACGGAAATCTTCGATGCTGACGACGTGCGGAGAAGCTACGCGACGGATTGCGCTATTCCGTTTCTGCATGAATTCGGCGCCAAATTATAGCGCCGCCCTTATGGTTTCAATGTGATCGTCGTCCGTTATGGGTTATCGAGGCGAGTGTTCTCGAGTGTCGTCAGGGCCCTACTTGCAAGCCAAAGAACCCGAGGACAATACTAATTCCTATTTGGTGATTAGAAGCTGTTGCGGCCTCAATGGCTGGTCTCCAGAAAATAGAGAATCAGTTCTGATTCCTTTGTGAAAGGTGGAAGTCCCAAGTCATACTTTCCGCCGATATCTGCTACTTTCACATCCTTACCTGCGAGCGTCGCTCGCTGCAGCCGGTGATCGGACTGCACTCTAAGGTGCGGCGTCCCCTGAGTCGGCGCTGCGAGACGTAATGTCAGCCTATCCTTCTGTTCATTCGCCGCGAGTATCGGTAGGTTTGCACGCGTGAGATGAAATCCGGAAGTTGATACTTTCACCAATTCGACCCGCCGATTCGAGCGCACATATCCTTTGATATGCCCAGAGCCCTCGTCCCACTCTTGCCAGTCGGCATTTAATATCACGGCCGGCTCTACGCCCGCGAACGCAAATTTAGCTTTTGTTTTGGCATTTACCTTAAATGCAAGTCCTGCAGCCGTCGCACTCGCCTCGGTCATTTGCTTAGACACGTAGCTCAAATGAGCCTCGTTTGCACGCTGGGGACCCAGCTTGATCACGATGGAGTGCTTCTTCCCCGCGGAAAGATTCGGCAGAATCAACAAACGGTCATCAAATGCGGGATGCACGTGTCCATCAATCAGAACCGACTGAACGAAGTTTCGACTGTTCTCAATACGAATGCCCATGCCGCCAAGCGATTCCGCAGTATCGTCCCGGCGCAGACCCGAGAAATCGAGCGTCATCTCGATGGCACCGTTCGATGCTTTCCACGAATAATTCCATTGCGCCATCGCTCGCAGTTTTTGCGCGAGTTCCTGCGGTTCCGGACAATAAATCGGAAGCGTGGCAAACTTTGTTTTCATTGCCTCGTAGAACGGAAAGTTGTTCTCATTCGTGATGCGCTTGTCCTTGCCCTCATGGACGGGCGCGGATGAGATCGAGTAGTCGTGCCACATCTCGTTGAAGATCACCCCACGCCCGACATTGTTAAACATGTGATCGACGATAGCTTCTTCATTCGCGGTAATCTGAGCCGTCGTATAGCTCCATGTGGGGTCATAAAACCACTGGTAGTCGGGATGGGGAGAATTTTCGAGCACTACGAAGTCTTTGTTCGCGCCGGTAAACCACGTCATATTGCCAAAACCCAGTGGCACACTCTGCTCCAGGCCATGGGTCATGTAAAAGGAGAAGCGCCGACCGACTTCACCGTAGTCTTCCATCGGAATCGTGTCACCTGGGTTGATCATGGACTGAATCTTGTGAATGGGATAACCCTGCGTGCGCATGTTCTGCTCAATTTCCTCGATTGAGCCATCGAGTTCCTCTTGCCAACGATCTGGAGTCATCTTGCGGTCGATCTCATGGAACTTGCTATGAGTTCCAATCTCGCCGCCAAGGTCCTCAAGGCCTTTTCCGAGCGGCGCCAACTTGTCCCACCCTGCCTTTTTCACAAAGCTGGATACCCAGGTGTAAAGCGGCACCACTCCAGTGTCCTGCGCGACGTCAGTCAGAAAATGCAGTGTCTTGAGTTGGTAATTCAGGTCGCCGCTGTTGTCTCCATCAAAGCGCACAACTGCAGTCAACTTGGCGTTGGAAATCTGCGGAGCAGGAAACGGTACCTCGACATCCCCGTAGGTAGCCCAATCGACTACGCGGAACATCGCGTTCCAGAGTTGATTTGCATAGGCGACTTGGGGCGGATCGTTGCGAAAAAAAGTTCCCGCGCCTGCAGAGGTTCCAAAATCGCTCACCAGGACAATGCGGCTGCTCCCCTGCATTGCGCAGGAAAGGTAAGGATAACTGTGCTCGCCATCGGTCGAGACAAGCAATACCGATCCACCTGTCTTCGGCTGCAGCACATTCGTCGCGGACGCCAGCACCGGCGTCAAGAACTGCGACACCTCGAATCCGCGCGTCACATAGTGATCACTCGCAGTGACTCGAATCCGATATTCGGTTCCACCAAGCAGTCCTTTGTATTCCAGTCCAAGCAAATCATCGAGCGCGTGGTGATCGCGCTCTTTTTCGGTTTCGTCTTTTGTCGCGAGCGGTCCGTCGAGGATCACGCTGTGGTTACCGGCCAGATATGCTCTGAGGTGAAGAACGATCTGCTCATATGTCGCATCATCCACTAGCGTCGCCTGGGCAAATATAAGGGTCGAGTACTTCGACAGTTTTTGTTCGCCGGGCATTTCCTCTACAAACAGCGTGTCGTAGGGAATACCTGCCAACGTCGTGATGCCGACCCAGCCGTGTCCGGCAAGCTGACTGGTTTCCCACGCATGGTGATAACTGGTTTTACTCAGAAAGATCGCCACCCGGGGATTCGTAAACGAAGTAGTCGAAGCAAGCGCCATTCCGCACAGAAGCAGTACGACGGACCCGAACCGCAATTTTTTCATCGTCAACTCCTCGGGCAGTATTATCCGCCAGGCACTGACTGAGGCCGTACCTCCAAAAGCAGGCTGTCTCAACTCCAGCTTCGATAAGAGATTGTCATTCTCTGCGGTGCTAACTTAGCAGGCTAGTTGAAGAAACGGGGCAAATTCTAGGATTTCATCGTTGGAGAGGCGAGATTCTCTGCTTTGCAGAACTATATGGCGGAGAGGGGGGATTCTATGAGGCTCTATTTCCTCTATCCCTCGGTGATACCTACGGATAGCGATTCTAGTCAGTGTTTACGAGGGTATCAAGCACATTCTCTACTTCAGGTATCACCCGCTACAGTTTCCTCAATTGCAGCCAAAAGCCCTGAAAACGGTATCACTGGTATCACCCCAGCGGGGCATATCCGGGCCAGGGTACCTACCTTGACACCACAGAGAACAGTGATATTGTAGACATAGTTTGCGAGTCCGGCTTGGACTCGTCCGCTGGTAGGTCTGACAGACGTAACCTACTCGGGGCAACTAAGGCCCTGTTTCCGGCGCAACGGCTGGGGAAACGAACCTAAGAACTTCTACTAGGTGACGTTTCTATGGCCGCGCAATCCATCGCAGATCAGATTGAGAACCACAGGGGTGCCTATACCGCTGAGGAACTCGCACGCCTTCTGAATCTATCCAAGCCCACTATTTACCGCCGTATTCCCGGAGTACGTGTGGGCGTTTGTATCAGGTATTCGCCCAGAGTTGTTGCCCGCTGGTTAAGAGAAAGAGGAGAGATATGAGTTTGCAAACCATCACACCCGAACTACCACACCGCCCGCTCGCTTACCTAGATCGTGTAGGCACGCACATAACCAAGAGTGAGTGGGATGAGATGCCACTTACGTGGAAGCTTATGCCGGAAACTTGGCTAACAGCATTCGACTTTGATGCGCTGATGCTGGAGGCAGACGCACGCCCGCTCAAACCGATGTTGGAGATTGGGTCATCCGGCCATGGTCTGACTCACGTACACGAAATAGTCGGCCTGCACAGTGCGGCTGAAAACTTCAAAACGAACTTGTGTCTCCAGCTTATGCAGTCACTCGTTACAGGCAGGCACTTCCTGGGGACGTACAAGCCTGCTCGCAAGTATCGCGTGTTCTTCTTAGAAACGGAGATGTCAGTCAGCGCGTTATCCAAGCGCGTGGCAACGATGTTTCGCGGGATGAAGGCCCCTGAGGGCATTTTCTTCGCTTCGGAATCTGATCTCCGCGCATTCAAGCGTGCTTTCGATCTGGAAGCGAAGTTTCGCCATCTCAAGGATCTGCTCCGAGACACCCGCGTTGATGTGCTGATTATTGACACGGCCAACCCCTTCTTTCGTGGCAAAGAATCACCAAATGACGAATTGAATGCTGGCAAGTTCTTCGATCTGCTGGAAAGCATGCCAGCCAAGCTGAAGATATTTGTCCGCCATGACCATAAGCCCAGAGAGCTAGATACGCCCAATGATCCTGACCCATCCATGATCAGGGGCTCCGGGCAATTTGCAGACGTACCTGATTTGCTCCTTTCAATTCGCAGGAAAGACAAACGCACCCATGAAGCATCTTTCTACATCACCAAATTCCGCCATGGCTCAAAGCCTGACCCTCTGACGGTTTGGTTCGATGCTGTGGACTTCAGACTGATCCCCTATCCGCCAGTAATCCATGTGCTGCACCGTAACCCGCTGACCAGAGATGAGCTGCTGATAGAGCTTAAGAGACGCTTCAACGTAGGCGCCACAAAGGCTGATACAGAGTTAATCGAAGGAGTTAGGCACTACCTAACCGAATACCAGAACGGCCATAAGAAGGTATTTGCCATCAATGATCTGGCTTGTAAGTCGGCAGAATGGTATTCGGCTTACTTCAATGAGACCAATGGCTTATAGGCACTAGGGGGAAGTTTCGAAAAGTTAGGGAGTGGGGTAGAGAGAGGGAAAGAGTTATGAAACCTTTCAAAACTACTCCCGTCACCCTACTACTTGAGAAAAAGCTCCTCTTAGCGGTAATTAGTACTAGTACCAGTACTGAAAGGCTGGATATGGATCCACTTAAACTTAGGGCCGATATCACAAAGGTACGCCCAGGTCGTAAGCGTAGAACGTTGAACTATGACTATAAACCTCCATTCACACCCTCCAAGATGGTTAAGAATGCAGTCAGGCATCGGGAGGATTGGAATTTTGATGGCTCTTTACACGCAGAGGTTCATGACGCGGTAGCAGGCATAGAGAAGCGCATAGATCTTGAGGCTGAAGATTGGCATCCAGCTCTGGAGAACGTCACTAGCGAATCCAAGATTGACTGGACACAGGCTGAGCGCAAGCTTGCGAAGCAGAACCGCTTACGGGAGAGACATGGTCTAGATCCCTTGAGAATCCGTATATCCGATGGGATCACATATAGCGGATCACTCCAGGGCTTTCTTGCGACCGACTACAAGAGGAAGCCCAATCGCCATTACCTGCGCCGTATGAGCAAAGCTCAGCGAGCACGCTATTACAAGTGGGCCCAGATACTAGCAATGCTGGATGCAGGCCTGACACGAGCTGATATTCAGGCTGAACTGGGGTGCTCACGGAAAGAGTTAGACGCAGAGCTAGGAAAGATAGGCAATATGCCCGGTGTCGGCTGGGCATGGCTAAGAAGTCTTGGCGCATCAAAGCGATACGCAAAAGACCGCTCCAAACTGGGGTATAAGTAGAGAGGTACCTTGAGTATTCTAACTACTCCCACCACATTAACCATAGCCCACATGACAAGGGCTGAATTAGACAGCCTTCCAGTCTTTAACTTCCCAGGCGACACAATCCCCACTAAGAGAACCAAATGCCCACCAGCAATGACGGAAGCCTCAACGAGTTAGTAGCAAGAATTAGACAGAAACATCCAGGCGCCTATGATGACATGGATGACGCCACATTAACCAAGGCTGTTCTAAGGAAATATCCTGAATATTCCGATCTTGCTGCACCCAAAATGCAGCGAGTGCCTGATGTAGTCAAAACGTCAAACGAAATCGCCAATGATCGAAATACAGCATCAGGTGGAGATTCTCTCACTGGCTATGACACCTCTGCAGGCTCGCCAGACGTACCGCAAGGCTTAGGTAATGCGCTCAAATATGGCGCGGGCTCAGCTCTAGCCGTAGGTGGTGGCGCTGCTGTTGCTGCTGAAGCTCCTGCTATTGCTGGGGCAGCTGGCAGCAAGATTGTCGACGCATGGCAGAGCGCTCCTGGGTACGCCAAGCTCTACATCGGCGCGGAACTTCTCAAGCAACTAGGCCTGTCCAATCATTACAGCAAGCTCAAGAAACTTTTAGGTGAATAGTAACTCCGTTCATTGAACGTTAAACAGGATGTTTTGTATGTCTGAAAAACCAATCACCATTACTCCCTCTCAGCTACAAGAGCTTATTGCAGCTGTGAAAGCACCTTCACAGGCCGAACTCGACAAGCAAGCTCAGGTGCAGCGTGAACAGCAGGAAGTTCGCAGGATTACTGCAGAAACAGTCAAGCGAGAGGAACAAGCAAATGAAGTACGTCAGTCAACTTGTAGGCACAAGCAGGGCTCTCGCTTTACAGAGCGCGGACTGACTCAAGGTGAGAGTAACGATAGCGCGATCGTTATCAACTATGTTCGCGAGGCTCCAGAAAAGAGCTTCGCGATCTGCCAGCACTGCCAGAAGGTCTGGTACTACAACGATCCGAAGTGGGCTGCGATTATGCGGGAGGCTTACTAACCATGCCAGATCTATCTGAAATGTTAAAACGTCAGGCCTCGCAAAATGCCGAGGATCAACGCAGGGCCCGTGAAAGTCGCATCGCACGCGGTGAAGTGTGGGAGGACGATATGCAAACCCAACTTCGTCTCGCTGAGCAAGACCGCCTCGCAAATATCGAACGCGCTAATGCTGAAGCCGCAGAAGCTGAGCGACAGCGCATTGAGTCTGAGCGGGAGATTGAGATCGACAGACGAGCCGAACGCCATCAACAGCAACTTGAGGGGCTTACCAAGCAGATGGAACAACTGGTTTGGGCTACGAAGCTTCAACATCCCAAGATTCCAATGGGGCCAGGTGTTAAGGATGTCCTTATAAACGAACTCGAGTCTATGCGAGTGCCAGAAATCAGCATGGGCTCAATTATGGCTGCTTACGAGAATCTATTTGCGCGTGGGACGTTAGTGCCCGACTACTCGCGGTCAGCACGAGCCAACGCAATCGAGTTAGCGGAAAAGGCGAGACGCAATGGCTTGGAGATTGATTTCTCGTTCGAGAAAGATCCCTCAGAGATGAGCGCTGAGGAGGCTCAAGCCTTGATGCGTAAATTGCCGTCAGTAAACGTAGGCACGATGAAAGCACTCTCGGAACAACTTGAGGACTATCACACCTACAAAGAGCGCAAGAAGTCTCCTGCGGGAAAGGGAACGCGCAGAGCTAGTGGATTATGACACGCAAGCAAAACCGACGCCAAAAAATGAAAGCCCGCGAGGCATTCCGGCGATTGATTAAGAGCAAGCGGTCGCGTAAGAAGCCACGTATTAAGTGGCATGAATGGACACTTGCACCAACATATCTAGAAACGATTACCAAACAGGAGCAACAATGAAATTCGCACGTTCCAAATCCGCATTGAATGAGTCCATACCCAACCCAGACAATCCCTCAACGAACATTAAAAACCCGCTTAACGTTTCAACAGACGATATTAATAGGACAGCAGACGTTCTAGAGAAGGCTACCGAGATGCCTGAGCTCGCAAATGGGGAGCACTCCCGCGCTGACCTGCATGAGCACTTAAAGAGTTATGGCCAATGGCATCTGAATGGAGGTGAAGGCCGTGGCTAAAAAACCTAAACATCTAATCGCAGGCACAAAGGAAGCTCGTGCCAATATGGCCTACTTGCGCTCATTACGAAGCCCTATTCGTGGGATCAATCAGCCAGGTCATCACACGGTCTCCTTCGATCATACTCACACCGCTCGCCCTCCTAGGAAAAGGTCATGAATCAACCTAGCAATCATCCGTGGAATTGCGATTGCCAATATTGCAGATTAGCTCGAGGGATGCGGTTTATTGATGGTCGATGGTATGAGGAGGGCTGCGGCCCTCCGCTTCCTAAACGCTTCAGAGTAGCAGGAACAGGCGAGGGTCAATCACCTTTAACTTGGTCTATGCTTATATGGGGCAGAAATGGTCAGGGAACTACCTGCACTTCTGACACTGCCGAGGAAGCTGTTAACGACCTGCTGAATCCCTCAGCGCCTGACGTGGATCTAGCCACTCGCGAGGACGGCTATTATTAAACTCATGTTAGTACCAGTACTGTACTAGTATTGGTACTAACTTAGTAAAGTAATCACCGACAGCACTCAGGTAACTTCCGTTGATTACAAAGGGCTAATTGACAGCTTCTACCGTTCTGCTACTCTGTGCCTGTTGGTAGGCCGAATAGGAGGAAGTTATGAGTAAGTTAACTAGAGCAGCTAGGGCACAGAAGAAGTCGATCAGAGATCATGCGAAGCGGTATAACGAGGATTCAGGCAAGCTGTTTGATGCCGCTATCAGCGCACTAAACAAGCTGGCGTATCAGTGTGCGAATGACAAGTTCGCAACGTGCGATATGCGGGCCTCAGTGTACGGGCATTTCGCTGATACCCTGCAGGCTTACCGCGAGGAAGCGGGCGTCTAGCGCTCGACAGCCCCTCCCCATACATTTCGAGAGGAGTAGAATAACGACACAATGGACAAACAATTTATCCATCTGGCAACCGATAATGGGGAGCTGCTCCTCAACCTCTATCAGATCGTCCGTATCAGCTCCATCACGGATGAGAGCATCACTATCCACATGAGCGATGGCGAGCCAATCACCCTTCACGGCAAAGAAGAGATTGACTGGATCATGGAGTTATTCCACGCAGTCACCATGACTATTGATGGCAGAGATTTCTTTACTGCTGTTGAAGAAATAGCGAAGCAGCAGACACTAGGCCCTCAGCGTGTTCAGAGCATTTACACCACGCCGCCAGATCAGTTGAAAAAGCCCGACGAGAACAAGTGATCCCTGAGCCTAGGTCTAAGCGCACCCAGCTCTAACTATGCGCTGTAGGGCCTCTATTACGTGTAGAAAGGGCATTATAAGTGAGCTCTAACTAAAGCCGACCAGATCATTTCTTTTTCTCGCACAGTTGCACACCTCTGCTGGTATTTGTAATCCCCCCACAGATCTAATAAGCCCCATCCCAGGCTCGCGAGGATAGCCCACCTAACACGAGCGACGCTAACTTACTCCAGCTAGGCCAGTTAGGATTCCTAGAATTGGCTGATAGGCCCCGGGTGAGGGCCCCCAAACCTCCTACAGGCAAGCGGTACGGCCAAAGGTTAGAGGTTTCAAATCAGGTTTCACCCAGGTTTCAGGTTTCGCTGTTTTCATCCATAGGAGAACCATGCCAACAGTCCCGACACTACGAGAACAGGCCTTTTTTGAGCTTATAAACAAGGGCCAGAGCCGCGTCCAAGCTGCCAGAGCGGTGTTTGACGTCTCGAGCGATGCCTCAGCCCGAGCCCTAGCCTCGAAGGTTCTGAGGAAGTTCCGAGGCCAGTCCTTTGCCCAGTTAGCGAGTGGCAAGGGAGTCCTTATGCCGGATCTTAACAAGATCAAGCTGGAGGGCTGTGCAGTCTGCAGGCAGGAGCTCACTAGCGAGTATTTCTGTGCTGACCCACGCTGTCAGGCTCTCTGGGCTGAGTTCCCCAAGGAGAACGAGTCTAGCCTGCCATGGATTACCGCATGGCGGGATCTGATGGGCCAGAAGGAGAAGGAAGCCAAAGAAGCTAGACGCTAAGAGTGTTTGCTCGAGCAAGCCCCAGGGTAAGGCCAACCAGCCTGCTCTGGGGTTCTTTTGTGCGAACCTGTGACCAAAAAAAATCGCTTCTCGCCCTCGAGCAGAGGGATTGGAGAAGCGATTTTTGCCGAGTGATCCGACCGCGATGTGAATAAGAGAGGTAGCCGGATCAGCCCTTCACTCAGAAAATAGCCCTCCGGGAAGCCGCTCAGCAATCGGGTAGATTCCCTAAGGGGCAAAAAAATCGCCTCCCAATACCTGTTTGGGAAGCGATTTCCCTTTCGGAGTGACCCCGCCTTGCCTTTTGCTTGCAATAGAAAGGGTCGGCTCGGATCACTCTTGGCCTTGCATTTTGGTCTACTAAGGGGAGATACGATATCGGGTTGATCCCTTACGGAAGCTGGGGAGATGAAGAATAAAAAACCCTCCTGGTGCTCTATTCAGGAGGGGAAGCGTCAAATGGGGAGAAATGTTGGTGGTTGTTCTCAAATTCATCCTGACATGGAAAGGGAGTAAGAGTCTATCCGGTGAAACTTGTACGAAAAAAATCGCCCCTCAAATCACGCATAGGCTGAGGGGCGATCTTGCGATCAGACTGGTGCCCAAAGGAGAAGCGAGTGCGAGATATCGCTTACCAGTCCGCTCACGATGAACTTTAAATAAGCCGTTCTATCGCTTCCATCCGGTAATGAGGGTACGACGCCTTTTTCAAAACTTGACGCTTTTTGGCACTTTGTAGCCCTTGAAACGAACCAGAGTTTGTAGTATCCAATGGCTGCTCTCCTCCCAGGAGCAGAATATGATGCAAGGGCCAACCCGAGAGCGTTGGGAAGAGCTGTGCGCCCAAGCCGCAGACGAGCAGGACTCACAGAAGCTGCTTGAACTCGTTAAGGAAATCAACCGTCTCCTCGAAGAAAAAGAACAACGGTTGATCAGGCAGCGTAAGCAACAAGCCGCCGATGCAGCCTGAAGCCCACGAAGAATTAATCCTCCTCATCAGTCACCGAATGTCTGATTGACTGCTTCCCTGATACCTTTCCCGCGAGCTGGTTTCAGATAGCGCATCGTGCTCTCCAGATCCTTGTGTCCTAGCCACAGCTGTACTGTGCGGAGATCCACCCCAGCTTGCAGGTGCCAAGTGGCAAACGTAGAACGGAACTTGTGCAGCCAAAAATGGTCTGGCTTTAGCTTGGCTCTTTTCGCTACTACCTTCAGACAATCGAGAAAGTCTAGCTTTGGTAGGCAGCCCGAGGTAGGGAATACCAGAGCACATTCTCCAGCATTCTTGGCGTGTTTCCTCAGACTGCGAATGAGCTTATCGGGAATGGGAATCTCTCGCTCCTTATAAGCCTTGGGAGTCCAGCCTCGATCTGGCTTGTGTGTCACTCGTACGGTGTGGGCATCCAGGTTGATGTCTCTCCAGTAGCAATACATCACTTCTTGTTCTCGCATTCCGGTCATTAGGAAGAACTCAAACCAGAGCCGTTCCTCCTGATCACAGGCGGCGAACATTTTGTCTAATTCGGGCTGCTCGTAGACTTCTGGCTCCTCCTCGACGTACCTGGGCCAGTCATTCTTACCAGCCAGCCCCCGGATGCCCTGAGCCTTCAGGAAGCTCATCACGTTCTCAAACTTGTTGTAGACGGAACGCGGTGCTTGTTCCTTCTCATCTCTGAGGAAGGCGGAGAACTTGAGCAGATCGCGGCGTTCAATGTCCTCAACATTGGCCTTGTGGCAAGACTCAAGGAAGTATGCGAGTGAGGTTTTATAGGCCGCGTAGGTCTTGGGCTTTTTCGTGAGCTTTGTTTCATCAAGGAAGTCTGTCACGGCAACAGAGAGCGAACGATAACCGTTCTTCGCCTGCTCAGCTATCGCTACACCATTGTTCCGGGCATTTAGCTCTGCTTCCTTACGCTGCCTGAGAGCAGCTGCTTCCTGGGCATCAGTTCCCACAGAGAGCCGAATGCGTTTAGTTCCTTCGCGCCAGTCCAGGTAGTAGGCGCCCTCGCTATGCTTCTCCTCTTTATCACCGATGAGAACAACATCAGGCTTTACGCGGCCATTGGCGGACAGGACTACGCGGCAGAACCGCAGTCCTAGCGGTGTTTGAACTCTTTTGGTGAGGTTTACTTCTCGATTGGGCATCGGTGATCCCGTCCTGATTTGGTATCAGTCTAGGTATCACCAGCTCGCAAGTGCTAGATAACTAAAGTACTGGCGGAGAGGGGGGGATTCGAACCCCCGATACAGCTTTTGACCGTATAACGGTTTAGCAAACCGCCGCCTTCAGCCACTCGGCCACCTCTCCGGCGGGCAGGTCTAAAGTTTACCATGCGTTAGCGGCAGGCGAGCATGCCTCTATGGCGTCGTCTCAGCTCGCCTTCACAGGAACAGATTTCTACGCGCTTGCCTTTTTCGCCCGAATGACTCGCGCCCGCGCCGCGCTGGCCAACTCCACACGGTTTCGACCGTCCGCTTTCGCCCGATACAGAGCTTTGTCCGCTGCCTGGATCACCTGATCAACTTCGCGCAAACGTGTGCTCGGCTCTGCGACTCCGATACTGACTGTCACGGAAAGATCGGTGCTGGCCCGCGTCAACCCCAAAGCAGAGTGCGCTTTCGGTGTCCGAGCGATGGGTTTCCGTCTATCGGAGTCGTCCGGTCTCGGCATTTTGCGGCGCTCAATTACTTCCCGGACACGGAATCGCGAGCTCTCGATCACCCGGCGCAGCAATTCAAGATCTTCAAGCGCATCTTTGGCGGATCGTCCTTCGAACAAAATGGCGAACTCCTCTCCGCCACAACGGAATGCCTTCCCGCCTCCGGTCACGCGCGCCAAGCGGGACGCCACCATGCGCAGAACTTCGTCACCGGTGTCGTGGCCGTAGGTATCATTGAAACTCTTGAAGTGATCGATATCAACGATTGCGATTGCGTAGGGACCCTCGAACGACGCGAGGGTTTCGTTGAACGCGCGGCGACCGGGTAGAGTCGTGAGCTCATCGTGGTACGCCATTACATAAGAGGTTTCGACCACTGATGCGACGAGCGTCAGTCCTGCAGCCGCCATATACCCATCGGCCAGGCGTCCAATTCCGCCATAGTGAAATGAGAGAAATACGGCAACCAGTGTCCAAAGAAAGCCCGTCTCGACAGGTTTGCCAGTGCGTACAAAGCGAACCGCAAAGTATGCAGCCACAACTAACATTGCGACGATGGCCAAGTGCGGAATTCGGGCCCAATGGAATGCTGATCGTCCGAAGATCGCCACGCCAAGAATTCCAGGCGCATCAGGAATGCTTGGACGGCACACTAGCGTGACGATAACTGCCTGCACCAAGATAATCCCTAGTCGGGGCCCCAATGCTGGCACCTTCCAGCCTCGCTCTCTCATGCGCGAAAACACGACAAGGTTCAAAGGAACTAAGAATGACAGATATTCAAACGCCGTTCGCCCGGGACCCAGCGCCGTTGTTCCTTCAGCGAAGAACTCCAGCGCCCGATGCGCGAGCACCAATATAAGTAGAGAGAAAAAAACACGCGTTGATCGGAAGCGAGCCGCAAGAAGCAGTCCTGCCAGGAATACCGCATAGTAGGCCGAAGCGATTGCGCCCGCAGAAATCGAGAGCATCTCCGAATGCAGCAACAACGCTGACACAGCCAGCACGGCGCCTGCTGGAAAGACAATCGGTTTCCAATTGTCGCGATTGAGCAAGGCTTCACCTTGCGCCTCACAACGAACGAACCAGCGCAACTTTGATTATCTGCCCCGCGCGAGCCTTTGTTATTGCCGTTCCGGGTACTCTGGACTTTGGTAATTAAGCGTCGGAATTCGCAAAACCGCTCAAACGGCCGCTACAACCAGAGGTGTTATGGTTAGTGTGCCGCATAGTATGGCTGCACTCTCCGACAGCACGGTCCTTCGCAAGATTGAGCGCCAGCCCAAGAGCACAGCCAGCTACAAACAACTCGTTCGCGAGTTAGGCTTGCATGGTGACGAGCGAAAACAACTATCCAGCCTGCTCGATTCTCTCGTTCGCCAAGGCGCCTTGCAGGAACTTCAGTCTGGCCGCTACGCGTTGCCTCAAGCTAATACCGGTAAGAACGCGCTAGTGGGACGCCTCAGCATGCATCGTGATGGTTTCGGATTCGTAACGCCGGATGCTAAACCTCTGTCGCCGACCCTTAAATCGCGTGTCACCGGTGACGTTTTCATCCCGCCTCCATTCATTGGCGCAGCCATGCATGGCGACCGCGTGTTAGTCGAAGTTACTTCCGTTCGCGATGATGGCCGCGCGGAAGGCCGGATCGTACGACCGATGACTCGCGCGCACCCAACAGTGGTTGGCATCTTCCACTATGGCAGTCGTAGGAACTACGTCACGCCCTTCGATCAGAAAATTGCGCAGGAGATCACCATTCCGCTCGGAATGGAAATGCCCGATTCAGAACCACTCGATACAAAAGCTTCCGGATCTCGAAAGCCACAGCATCGCGTGTTGGGCGAAGAAGTCGCGCGCCGACGTGAATGGCGCGATCTGGAAGGGCTTGTTGTAGACGTTGAGATTACCGATTGGCCAACGGCTACCCAGAATCCACGCGGCCGCGTGATCGAAATCCTTGGCGATGAGAACGACTTCGGTGTTGACGTCGAGATCGTGATCCGCAAGTTTCATCTCCCGCACCGGTTTCCGGCCGAGGTCATTGAGCAAGCTCAGGATGTTTCGTCGACCATCGATGCGGACGAACTACGAGCACGACGCGATTACCGCGATCTCCCGATTGTCACTATCGACGGTGAAACCGCGCGCGACTTCGACGACGCCGTTCTGGTTCGTACCCTCGCCAACGGCAACTACGAGCTGCAGGTCCACATTGCTGACGTCGCTCACTATGTAACAGAGGACTCTCCCATCGACGAGGAAGCTCGTCTGCGCGGCACGAGCGTCTACTTCCCGGATCGCGCTGTGCCGATGCTGCCTCTCGAACTCTCGACTGACATTTGCAGTTTGCGCCCTCATGTAGACCGTCTTGTGCTTTCCTGCACCATGGAAATCGACCGTCGCGGGGAGAATCTTGGCTATGAAATTAATGAGGGCGTGATCCGCTCGGCCGAGCGAATGACTTACACGGCGGTAAACGCGATTGTCGAAGGCGACCCCGCGATCTGCCAACGCTATGCGCCACTCGTAGAGAACTTCGAGCGCATGCGAGACTTGGCGATCATCCTTAACCGCAAGCGCGAGCGACGCGGCTCGATTGATTTCGATTTACCTGAACCGGTGATCGAATTTGACGAACATGGACTCGTCAAGAACATCACGCGCTCGGAACGCAACATCGCGCATCGGTTAATAGAAGAGTTCATGCTTTCGGCAAACGAGACCGTCGCACACTACCTTGAGAATAAGCGAATCGCATCGCTTTTCCGTATTCACGAGAAACCGGATGCCAAACGTGTTTACGACTTCGAAACAATCGCCGCGCGGTTTGGATACTCACTGGGTGTAGGCTCCTTGCCGGTTCACCGCGTGCAAACGAAAGCCGATCGCCGTGCGAGCTACGGGACGGGGAAACGCGCCCGTACGATCGAAGTCCCGGAAGAAGTTCACATCACGCCGCGCATGTATCAGAAATTGACGGAGAAGATTGCCGGCAAGCCCGAGGAAAGGATCCTTTCGTTCTTGATGCTGCGCTCTCTCAAGCAGGCGCGGTATTCAGAAGAGAATCTCGGACACTTTGCCCTCGCCGCGTCAACGTACACTCACTTCACTTCACCGATTCGGCGTTATCCAGACCTCATTGTTCACCGGATATTGAAAGATGTTTTGCATCAATCCGCAGAAAAAACGGAGAGTGCTGTCCCGGTCGGTACTGCGTCAATTTCAACTCAGCAGCAACCGCCGTCCCCATGGTCGAAACGACGTGATCGCGAAGGGCACCGGGATGCACTCGTTCCCGTCGCCGGCCCCATCCCGCTTACAGAACTGCATGCGATCGCGGAAGAATCGTCTCAATCCGAACGTCGCGCCGATGAAGCCGAGCGCGCCCTGATGGAATGGAAAAAAGTGAAGTTCATGCAAGATCGCATCGGCGAGGATTTCGATGGTCTGATCATCAGCGTCACCAAGTTCGGTTTTTTCGTCGAATTGACCGACCTCTTCATCGAAGGACTCGTCCCACTGGCGTCGCTGTCCGGTGACCATTTCACATTCCATGAGAACACTCGCGAAATCATCGGGCAGCGAACACGGAAAACGTATCGTCTAGGAGAGCGCATTCGCGTGTTAGCAGATCGGATCGATCCGGTAGAAAGAAAGATTCAATTCGCGGTGTTCGAAGAAGCTCCGCCTCTGAAACCGAAAAAGAAAAAGCGGTGACAGTGGACTCCTGTCCGTGCGGGGTGACCTGCTCTGCGTATGGTGTAAAATTGTTAGTCAGACCCCATCGCGGCGCTCAAGTGCTGCGATTCCTTCCGTCGGGACGTGGCTCAGCCTGGTAGAGCACTCGCTTGGGGTGCGAGGGGTCGGCAGTTCAAATCTGCCCGTCCCGACCAATTTCTTGGCCCTACGTTTTCATGAGCTTGGAACGACATCCATCCACCCTTTGGAACCGCGCCTCCAATACCTGTGCGAATTGCCGCCCGTTATCAGAAATCGTCCTCGACGGTTTCCGGCACTGATATGCTCCACAAATGGTGGACGGGGAACAAAGGACACAAACAACGCGTCAAGCCAGGCTCCGCAACTCAACGACGGTCTTTCTGGTCGGAAACATCGAGCCCACAATGGAGTGGTACAAGCAACTCGGGTTCGAATGTGACTACTATCCGCCCGGATTTGCGATATTGCGTCGCGATGGCATCGAGATATTCCTTCAGCAACAGCCCGGATATGTGCCGCCGGAGGATCCGGGACGGAGCAAGCGTCATGCCTGGAACGTGTACATCGTCACCGATGACGTGAAGGCGCTGTACGCAGAGTACTCGGCACTGCCGGGAGTGAAGATCTCGCGTCAGCTTTGCCCGCAGGAGTACGGGATGATGGAGTTCGACGTGATGGATCTGAACGGACATCGGCTAGTGTTCGCGCAACCGATCCGGTAAACATGGTTGCGCATGCATCCGGCCGTCGGGATCAGAAAAGTTCGGAAATCGTCTGCTAGAGCCGACGAATCGTCCCATAACACTAAATGAAGATGGATCCATCTAGGATCTGCCTGCCGGAACATCTCTTAGCAGCGGCCCGCGGGACTTTAGAGAGTCTCGCCTAACTTGATCAACAGTTTCTTCAACTCAACGGCCTTTGCTTTCAGTTCCTCGGCGTCTGCGTCGGACACTGGAGGCCTCGATTTATAACGCTGGAACGAATCGTACGCCTTTCGTGCATTGAGTTGATTTCGCCGGATCTTATCTTCGTTGTTGGCCGAAAGAGCCACTTTGGCAAACGTCATGCCCGTTTCCAATTCGGTACGCAGAAAATCAAGCGAGACCGCTTGCGTGATATCGAATTGGTCACTCATGTGGAAAAGGCTACGCCCTTAGGCGCGCTACGACCATACAGAGGAACGAGTATGAAATGCCTCCCCGAAAACTGCAACTTATTGACGAGACGTGCTCTGCAGATCAGCGAATTTCAAGTACCAAAGCGCAATTCAAGTTCGAGATGGAGCAGGAACAATCCCGAAGATTGCGTTCATGCCGTACGGTTCGAGATCGATCTCGGAAACGCATTTCCGATCAGCGATGTCGTAAAGCGCGATGTGCGTCGGCTTCATGACTCGTCCCTCATTCAGAATCGTTTTCACCCAGCGCACGTTTTCCTTATATTGCGTCTTACGTATACGCGTGAAGCCGACCCAGAATTTATCTCCGCCCAACGGAAGCAGTCCCCGACACCAGGCGGGAAGGATTTGCCTCGCGCCGTCAGAGATTTCTCGGAGATCGACGATTCGATCAAGAGCCAGAGTGTGGCGGTTCACGATGATGATTTTGCCATCGACTGTCGTGAAGTAAATCGAATCCCCTTGCAAGATGCCGTCATGTGGCTTTTCAGTGGCGATGTCAATGCGCGCACGGGAACCGTTCATCGAAATCGCATCACGCTGATTGAAGCGTGTAACCCATAGCTCACCGTTCAAGTCGAATACGAAATTGGGATGTGAGCCGTGCGGTTTTGTCGTTTCGACTCTCCGATAATCAATGTCTTTGGAAAACCGCGCCCATGGATGTTCGCCAAGGACGTTGAATTCCTGCAGTACTTCGCCTGTCGGAGTGCACTTGACCACCATGTCCAGACCAGTGCTTACAACCAGCAAATTACCATCGGGCGAGGGCGCGACGTGGTGTACGTCATTAAAGCTAGGAAGAGAGATATATCCCACTTGTTCAAATTCCGGCACTCGATAAATCAAAACCTCGGTTCCGGTACACGTATAAAGAGTGTTACCAACCAGAGTTGGCGCATGGAAATTTATGGATGCTTTTTCATTGGCTCTGGCTTCAGGAGGCGTTGTGTATTCCACCCGGGTTAGAACGCTCCCGGTCTCGGTATCAACTTCGAGGATCAATGCACTTTCGTACCAGTGCCATTCTTCGGTCGGATTCTTCAAAAACGATTTTCGCTGTTTGCCGCCGAGAACGTACAAACTGGCCATGTGTTGTTCCAAGATCACGCGGCTTTCCGAGTTTTTCGGACCGGTTCGTGAAGGTTATGCTGGCCGGCACGAGCTACCCGGCGTGCTTCAACAATCCTACCCATCGCACGGTATGTGGAAAGCTTGCGTTGAAACCGGCGTTTTGAATTAAGAGTGAGCATCCACGACGAAAGATTTCTTACGACTCCCCAGTACATCCAGCGCGGGACACCTAAGAAGCAGGTGGTACCGTTCGACCACCCGAAAGCGCGAATCGCAGACCTCCCGTCGTTGTAATACCAGGTTCTAAGAAAATCCTTCGTTGTGCGGTGAGGGTAGACGGGGTGGTGCACAATAGCATTCGGTGAATAGACGACTTTTTCCCCTCCGAGAATCAGCCTTTTGCCAAACTCAGTATCTTCGCAAGTAATTCCGCGCTGCCCACCTGAAAGGCCCAGATCAGTCCTAAACTTTCCATAGGTAGAGAAGACCTTTTTGCGAAATGAGAAATTCGCGCCCAAGGGTGGTATTTCAATTTCTTTCCACTCGTCTCCTAAATCGAAATGAACGACGGCTTGCTGGTCTTGCATTTCCAACCAATCCGGCTTCGGCTGAAGCCAGTCCGGGATTACCCGGCCCGCCAGCGCAGCGCAATGGTATTCATCGAAGCCCCGCTTCACGTTCGCCAACCATTCGGGATCCACAATGACGTCGTCATCCGTGAATGCCACGATGTCGCCTTTTGCCGCCGTAATGCCGGCGTTCCGCGCCCACGAGAGGCCCTGCCGTTCCTCGAACACGTAGCGCACTGCGAAAGGGGAGGTACGCGCGAACTCCTCCACAATCGCTCGTGTGTTGTCAGTCGAATGGTTATCGACAATGATCAGTTCCCAGCTCACGCCAGGTGGAAGTACAAGTTCCGTGAAACTTAAGAGCGTTTTGCCCAGAGATGCAGCTCGATTGAAGGTGCAGAGCACCACACTAATTTGAGGGCTATTCACTGCAGAAGTCAGCACATCGCACGCCCGAATCGGGAGCCCATGCACTGAGCGATTGGACCCCATAGAGGCCTGAAGGTGCATGGTTCCTTTGAACTGGCCCGAGTTTAGCCCATCGAAAACCTTCCTGCAATCGGGTGAAATCCCGTGTCCAACATGGGCGCAACTTGATATTCAGAACCGCCAGAGAACGAATCATGTCTGGAGAAGGCTCTTTTGTTTCTTTTCCTTGCGTGCTTGGCGAAAGCGTTGTGCTGCCCCAACAAATGCCATCACGCGAGCCCTGTGTCCCAGGTAGACCGTACCGCAGTATGCGATGGCTCCGACTGCAACTTCGAGAATCAATCGAGCTATCAACGGAATGGTATGGGGAACGGCCACCTTGATAGCGACGACTAGCAAAACCATGGCAATTGTTCCGTCCAATGCCGGCCGCAAAGCCTGAAAATATTCGCGGAATGTCATCCCAATCGTTTTGAACGTCTTTATGCAAAGCGGTATCGCCACGAATGGGTAACCCACTACCCACCCATAGGCAATTCCAGTCACTCCCCAACGGCTGCCGATGTAGAACGCCACAGGCAGAAAGCAGAGAGCGGCGAGATCGTTCCACATCACAAAGCGCGGGTTGCCGATGGCGGTCAGGACTCGGCTCAAAACCGGAACAATAGAACGGATCGCTACGAATATCGAGAGCACTTCCAAAGGCGCGATTACGCCGACCCACTTCTTTCCGAGGGCCAAGGGAATCAGTTCGCGTGCCACCAAACCAAGCCCAATAGTTGTGGGGAAAGTCGCCAGCGCTAAGCCTTCTGTCAATGTCCGAACATAACGGCGCAGGGCAACGAAATCGTGCTGCAGGGCCGCAAAATAAGACGGCAAAACAATTGTCACAAGAGACGTGACCTTTTCCAGCGGAACATAAGCAAGATTCCAAGCCATCGCGTAGATACCCAACGCGGATCTACCTAGAACTCTTCCCGCAGTGACGTTATCCAAGCGCTCGTAAGAGTTAAGCGCCACGATCGACACAAGAACGTGCCATCCAAATTTCAGGGGCTCCCGGATGTCATTGAGAACCGGCTTGGCAAAATGAACGGGTTGTCGCCGGATAACCAGAGCACATCGGACAGCCGTCCCTATGACATTTCCCCAGACCAGCGCCCAATATCCATAACCCATGTAAGCCATGGCCAAGGTGACGATCGCGGCCACAATGGAACGAGTCGCTTCGTACAAGGCCAACACCGGGAATTGCATGTCCCTGGCAAGGAGACCATCCGACACAGCGCGCATTCCCTGCGGCAAGACTGCGATACAACTGACGATCACTACCGGAGCAAGGCCCGGAGAGCGGAAAAACAATTCGACGGGTTTTGCGAGCAGGCACGCGAGACCAAAACAGACCAGGCTCAGGATTGCCGTGACGGACTGGAGTTGCGCCAGTTGATTCTCTGTCAAATCCCGCAACGTCACGACGGTTCTTGGAATGCCGAAGTCGGTAATAAAACGAAGGTAGGGAACGAGAACGACCGCCATCCCGACGATGCCAAAGTCAGCTGGAGTCAGCAGTCTGACAACGATGAGCAGCGACGCCCAAGTCAGGATTTGGCTGGTCCAATCCGCAGCCGCGCGCCAAGCCAAACTCCGGGCCAACGAATGGTCCATTTTCCGCAGCGTTTGGTAGTCAGTTTTCGGAGCCGCCACTGGGTTTTCAGGGGGGGCGGATTGCTGCGGATCCAATATGCTTCCTTTCGCTGTTCTTAGTTAGGAATTGGATAATTCGAGTTCGAACGAGGGAAACAAATCTCTCCGACCTGGAGAGCTGTCTCGTCTTTAGTCGCGAACAAAGCCCGACATCGGGACTTGTTCTCCTAGCCTAGACATAATCGCATTTTCTTGGCGCGACATCGATATCGGTGTCATTGCGCTCATAATACAGTGAAGACCTGAGGATGTGTCGTTATTGCGTGTGCAATCCCCTGCACATCTGGCGGCTGAAAAGCATTGGCCAACACCTGTCCGCGAAATCTCCGTAAAAAGGGATCTCTCGATATTCGAAGTCGAGGTACAATCCCGGCGGGGCGTGTTCATGAGGGAAAGTTCCGCAGATTTCCTTCGAGAGAAGCTATTCGTGTTTGTCGGTGGCCTACACCGAAGTGGCACGTCTCTCATCCACGAGTGCCTGCGCGATCACCCAGAAATTAGCGGCTTCAGCGGAACAGGTGTGTGGGAAGACGAAGGTCAACATCTGCAAACCGTCTTTCAACCCGCACTGAATTTCGGCGGGCCAGGTAAATTCGGATTCGACGCACGTGCTTTCATGGATGAAACGCACGAACTGGTGAGCGACTTCAGTCGAGACCGATTGTTTGCAGATTGGAAAAGATATTGGAATCTTGAACGCCAGATTCTCATCGAGAAATCTCCCCCGAATTTAGTTCGAACGAGATTCCTTCAGGCTCTGTTTCCGAACTGCAAGTTCGTCATAGTTCTTCGTCACCCAGTCGCGGTCGCGTATGCCACTAGGAAATGGTCCCGCACCAGCATCCCTTCGCTGATCGAGCACTCTCTTCTGTGCTACGAACAATTTCTAAGAGATCTCCCGTATCTTAAGAGTGTTTATATCCTGCGTTACGAAGAATTTGTTGCCTCACCGCAGCTGGCACTGAATCAGATCACTAATTTCGTTGGTGTCGATAGCATTAACCTGCGCCGAGAAATCAAAGAGAGCATCAACGAGAAATATTTCGGCAGGTTGGTAAGCGACTGCAGTAAGCCCGTGGTCGGTTGGCACCTGGCACGGCACCTCGCGCGCCGGGAAAGGCGCGCAAACAATTTTGGTTATAGTCTCACTAAGCGAGAGGTCCTTCGCAGCGCAGGAATTGATGGCTGGCATCGAAGAGTGTTGGCAACTTAAGAGCGCAACTCGCTGAGTTCCTACCTAAAGACAAACTGTTCTTTATCCTGCGACTCAGCCAAGCGTTGATTGCAATAAGGACTGAGCTAGCGCAGCATCAATGGTGCACGAACTTGCGAACAGCAACAAAGATGACTGCGAAGATCAGCAAGGCGGCGAGTCGGTACCGTCGGGAAAAGAAGCTTGTTTGCTTTTCATTAACGGAACGTGAATACCATCGCCATCCGACCGTTACGTAGTACCAGCACCAGCCGAGGGTGAAGACCAAAACACCGGTGAGCCCACTCAATAAAGCTTGAATTGTCAATCTGACCATAAGCCACTCGCTTCAGGTCTGGAACGGCCGTACAGCAAGCAACTGCATCTTGACAAGAAAATCATACACCCGATGCTTCATTTTTAGTGCAGTTTGAAATGGTTTGTTAACTTTCTTGTTACATATCGCAGGCGAGTTCAGGCAGGCCTGTCGACAAGTGAGGCCGTTGCCATCTTTGGGACGGCCGACGAATCAGAGGATTACGGCTGGTTTTGTGATTCAGGTTTCAAAATGATACGAAGAACCAAGTCCGGAATGCGGATACGCGATGGCGTCGTTCCCGTCTGCACTAGAGTCTGATTTCCATTTCGTTCGAGACTTCAAAACCTAGGGATTCGTAAAGAGGTCGGCCTTCGTCGCTAGCGTGGAGTCCAACCTTAGGAAAGCCTTCGCGGCGGACCCAGTCCATCATGACGAGCATGAGTTGCCGGGCAATGCCGCGGCGGCGGAATTCTTTTTCTGTGTACATGTTGAGGATCATGGCTCGACGCGGATGAAGTCCGCCGGGGTGTGCGGGCCAATGGCTGATCACGATGCCACCGCCGGCGACGACCTTGCGATCCGATGTTTCAGCGAGGAATCCTCGGTAGGACCCGTCTACGATGGCAGAGCGGAAGTACTTCTCAGAGGTAACCTCCATGATGTCGAGCGCCCGGGTGTCCCGTTTACCCATGTCCTCATACATCGAGCGGCGATGGTGGAGGATGGTGCGAATGTCGTCGAGCGTGGCAGGGCGAATATGAATTGTGGCCAATGATGTTTGAGAGCCCGTCATGGCAGGATGATCGTACCTCAGCACGTGGCGGAAGTGGCCACGGAGAGTTCGCGAAAAAGCGATAAAATAAGCGATTAGGTATTGGACTCGGTGCTGGCTGTGTGATCGCCGGACGAGGCGAGGGAAGGGTGTACGAAGTCACCGTAGACGATACATTCGCAGCCGGACACTATCTGCGTAATTACAAGGGAAAGTGTGAGAACCCACACGGCCACAATTACAAGGTAAGAGTCACGCTGGCTGGGCGCGAACTGGATAGAGCCGGGCTGTTGCTGGATTTCAAAGACCTGCGGGAAGTCATGAAGCATGTCATTGATCGGCTTGATCACCAAATGATTAATGACGTCGAGCCGTTTAAAGTATTGAATCCCTCCGCCGAGAATCTTGCGAAGTACTTCTTCGATGAGACCAATGTGCGTTTGAAGAGTGTCACCAATGGGCGAGTCTTCGTGAAAGACGTCACGATTTACGAAACGGACACGACTACTGCGAAATATTCGGAAGAACAGTAGTCGCGAACCAGTGGTCAGCAATAAGAACTTCTTCCGGAATGACTGCTGACTACGAGTCACTAATCACTAGTCATTGAATCATGCAGATTACGGAAATTTATAAATCGCTGCAGGGCGAATCGACGCATGCGGGGCTGCCTTGCGTGTTCGTGCGGCTGACGGGCTGTAATCTGCGATGCTCCTGGTGCGACACCGAATATAGCTTCTATGGCGGAAAGAAGTTGAGCGCTGAGGAAGTCTTCCGTGAGGTAGAGAAACTGAGTCCAAATGGTGGACTCGTGGAGATTACCGGCGGAGAACCGATGCTGCAGGAACGAGATCTGGTTCCGTTCATGGAACGATTGATTGCTGCAGGGTACACGGTTCTTATGGAGACAAGCGGAGAGCGGCCGTTGGCGCGTGTTCCGAAACCCGTAATCAAGATCGTGGACGTGAAATGTCCGGATTCCGGCGAGCCGGATACGTTCGACATAGAAAATTTAGAAACGCTGGAACCCCACGACGAAGTAAAGTTCGTGGTGAGTGATCGTGTGGACTACGAGTTCGCGCGGGATTTCATTCGCCGCCACCAGCTGAATCAGATTGTCGGAGCCGTTCTTTTGTCGCCCGCGTTCCGGAAGGAAGCGTCAGGCGCACGGGACGCGTCCCAGTGTCTGCTCGATCCGCAAGAGTTGGCCGAATGGATGCTCGCGGACAACGTCCCGGCGCGGTTAGGGCTGCAGTTGCACAAGTTCATTTGGGATCCAGCGGTAAAAGGGGTGTAGCAGTATTTGGCAGTTAGCATTTAGCGAGCACCCAGCAATCAGCATTCAGTCGTTTGGGCCGAAGGAAGAATTCTAAGTGCGAAATGCTAAACGCTAATTGCTAAGTGCCTGATCTGCGCGGCAATAGCGTTTTCGAGTTCCTGCATTTGTTGTGCATCTAACCCCTGTATGAATTCCAATCCTCAACGCGCGGTTGTTCTCCTAAGTGGAGGGATGGATTCGTGCGTGTGTGCCGCGTTAGCGGCGCGGGATTATGACGCAGCGGCCGTCCACGTGAGCTACGGCCAGCGTACGGAAGACCGCGAGCGGAACTCCTCCGTTGCGATCTGCGATCGACTAGGCATTCGGGATCGGCTCCTGGTCAAGAACGATGCTTTGCGAGCAATTGGAGGGTCGGCCCTCACAGACTGGAACATCGCCGTGCCGGAGTCGCACGAAGTTGGCCGGAACATTCCTGTAACGTATGTTCCCTTCCGCAATGCGCATTTTTTGGCAGTGGCTGTGAGTTGGGCCGAAGTGTTAGGGGCGAGCAAGGTCTTTATCGGAGCCGTCGAACCCGACAGCAGTGGCTACCCGGATTGCCGTCCAGCCTACTATCGCGCCTTTAATGATGTTGTCCGAACTGGCACAAAAGACGGTCAGATCGAAATCGTGACTCCGCTGATTGCAATGCATAAAGCGGAGATTGTGAGGCTTGGCCTTGAATTGGGCGCTCCGTTCGATTTAACGTGGTCATGCTACAGCCGAGATGATCGAGCCTGTGGTGTTTGCGACAGCTGTCAGCTGCGGTTACGGGCATTCGCCGATGCTGGAGTGAAAGACCCAATTCAGTATGAAGCGCATCCGGTGAGTGCGACGTGATTGGTGATTCTTGATGGTTGATTTGCTTCGAAAGAAAATCAGCCATCAAAAATCGGCAATCATAATTTTAAGCAGTGTGCCGGGAGGCAAAAAGATGAAACAACGTGTCGCGGTATTCGTGCTTTGCGCGCTGGTTGCAACCTTGTGTGCGGTGCCAGCGTTTGCGCAGGCGACGGGTAGCGTAAAGGGTGTTTGCAAGGACATGGAAGGCAATCCCATTGCGGACGCTCAAGTGGAATGGATGAGCACCGAGACGGGGCGTAAGTACAACCTCAAGACCAATAAAAAGGGCGAATACTTCTCGCTCGGAATTGCTCCCGGCAAATACAAAGTCACTCTCACCAAAGAAGGCAAGATGCTTTACAACTTCAATGGTGTCTCGGTGGGTGCCGATGAATTGGTGCTCGACTTCGATCTGAAGAAGGAACAGGCGTCGCAGGCCCAGGGACAAGGACTGACGCCGGAGCAAATCAAGCAGCAGCAGGAAGCTCAAGCCAAAGCCACGAAAGAACAGACCACGGTTAAGTCGCTGAACGAAAAGCTAAACGCCGCGAATCAAGCGTCGCAAGCCGGCGATTACGATACGGCGATCGCAACGCTGACCGAGGCGACCCAGATTGATGCCACCCGCGACCTGCTTTGGTTCAAATTAGCTGACGCGCAACGCATGTCGGCTCCGAAGCAAACCGATCCTGCGGAGAAGACGAAGCGCTTCGAAGCGGCCGTCCAGAGTTATCAGAAGGCTATCGAGCTGAAGGAACATCCACCGGAGGGAATGAAGCCGGATCCAGATGCGAACGTGAAACTCGCGGCCTACTACAACAACCTTGCAGAAGCGTATGCGAAATCCGGCAAGGTTGATGATTCGGTCAAGACCTATAGCAAGGCGGCGGAGCTGGACCCTACCAAGGCCGGGCAGTATCAGTTCAACGTGGGAGCAGTCTTAACCAACGCTGGCCGCGTCGATGATGCGATTGCCGCCTTCGACAAAGTGATCGCGGCCGATCCGAATAAAGCCGACGCCTATTACTGGAAAGGCGTAAACATGATAGGGAAAGCCACACTGAAAGGCGAAAAGATGGTAGCGCCAGACGGCACGGCAGAGCAGTTCCAGAAGTATCTGGAGCTGGCGCCGACGGGAAACTATGCTGAGCCAGCGAAGCAGATGTTGGCGAGCATCGGTGGAACCGTCGAGACGCAGTTCGGGAAGAAGAAGGCTACGAAGAAGTAGCTAAAGTTCAGCAGTCAGCTATCAGCCTTCAGCAATAGAAGGACAGCGCACCGGCTGTCCTTTATTTTTGACGCGCACGGCAGAACCGCGACTGTGAAAAAGTCAGCGTCAAACTGCTGCCCGTCTTCGAGTGAAGAAGTGGTAGATGGCGAGCAGAATGATGGCTCCTATCACGGACATGATGAAGCCAGCAGATTGCCCTTCCTGATAAAGCCCAACCGCACGTCCGATCCATGTTCCGACGAGTGATCCGGCAATACCAAGCAGGATGGTGATGATGAAACCGCTCGGATCTTTACCGGGCATGATGAGCTTGGCGACAGCCCCGATGATGAGGCCGATCAGAATTACCCAGAGCCAGTGCATAGTGTCCTCTCCAATTGCGGAAAGCATAAGACCGCGCTTGGCCAGGAGTACATACAGTGTTTTCTGGCTAAATGCTGCGGACTTCGGCACGGCCAAACTCCACGAGGAGAAGTCCTTTTAGCACAGCAGGTTACCAAGGTCGCTGCACTCAATGACTCTCGCCGGTTGCCGATAGAAACAGTAAAGTCTGTACTAGGAATCAAGGTTTTTGGTCTGTCTCCCGTCTGTGGCCAAACTGAGAGTTGGAGTGTGTGCGTATGGCGTCCGCGGGCCATGCCCCGATCAAAGTTGATCTGGAAGGTAAAGGCGGACGTCCGCAGACCCACGACTTGTTGGCTGCGATGCTGAACGCATCTGAGCGCGTCAGCGATCTGATCTTTTCGCCAGGGCGGCCGCCCCAAGTCGAAATTCATGGACAGTTGGTGCCCGCGCAGGGTGTAGCTCCGATGACGGCCGACGATACTCGGCGCATTGCCGCCGACCTCATCGGGGACAACAAACAAGCATTAACGACATTACGCGAGCAGGGCTCCTGCGATATCTCATACGGACTGCCGGGAGTTGCAAGATTTCGGGTGAACCTGTTTATCCAGCGGGGCAGCTGCGCGATCGTCATGCGCGTGATTCCGACCGTGATTCCGGATCTTGCAAAGCTGAAATTGCCATCGCAAATCGCCGACGTGGCGCACGTCCGAAATGGGATCGTTCTTGTCACCGGAGGAACAAGCAGCGGGAAGTCATCAACCTTGGCGGCGTTGCTGGACCGGATCAACAGTGAGTACTGCTATCACATCGTGACGGTCGAAGATCCGATTGAGTTTCTGCACAATCACAAGAAATCGACGGTGCACCAGCGGGAACTGCACAGCGATGCTCCAAATTTCGCTTTGGCATTGCGGGCAGCGTTGCGACAGGCGCCGCGGGTGATCCTGGTGGGTGAAGTGCGCGACCGCGAGACATTTGAAATCGTGCTTGAGGCAGCGGAAAACGGTCACTTGGTGCTTTCGACGATGAACACGGTCGACGCATCGAAAACGATCGAGCGAATTGTGAATGCCTGCGCAGTTACAGAACAAGCGAGCATTCGCGATCGCCTGGCGAAAACGCTGCGCTACATCATCTCGCAAAGATTAGTACCGCGGGCCGATCAAAATGGCAGAGTAGCGGTAGTCGAGATCATGAAGTCCAACGCGCGCACTCGCGAGTGCATTGAGCACGGAGACAAGCCCGGCAGAGCAATGCTGGATGCGTTGAAGGCGGGCGAAGGTGAAGGAATGCAATACTTCGATGGCGAGATTGCGAAGCTCGTGCGGGCAGGTACCGTCGATCTCGAAACGGGACTCTTCTACGCATCCAATGCGACGGTGCTCGGGCAAGAACTGGCCCGCTAGCCTCCACGACCAACCCGAATTCCTGGACTTCTTCTATTATCGTTGGACATGCCCGACGGAATACTTTCGTTCGAAGACGCTCGCCACGCGGTGGAGAAGCACTGCGCGACGGTGTCCCCCGGGAAGATCGAATTGGTTGAACTGACGGAAGCCGGGGGAAGAGTGCTGGCCGAACAACTGAAGGCTGATCGGGATTTTCCGCCTTTCCCACGTGCGACTCGAGATGGTTACGCCCTGAGAGCTGAGGACGTAAATAGCGATACGACCAAACTGCACTTGATAGGAGAAATTCGCGCGGGATCGGCAGAATCAAACTGCCCGGTGAGCAGCGGCGAAGCCGTGCGCATCATGACGGGGGCGCCCGTCCCGGCAGGCGCGAACGCAGTGGTCATGGTGGAGTACACGGAAGAGTCGGGGAATTCCGTGGTAGTACGGCGTAGAGTTGCAGCTGGTGAGAATCTCGTACCGACCGGATCTGAGGCGAAGCGCGGAGACGTGCTGATCGAGCCCGGCGACCGTCTTGACGAGGCAGGGATCGCGATCGCAGCTTCGATTGGGGCGACTCGTTTGAAGGTTTATTCGCGGCCCACGGTCGCGGTACTTGCAACAGGAGACGAAATCGTCGACGTAGCGGCCACTCCTGCGGAAAACCAGATTCGCAACTCAAATACCTATTCGCTGGCAGCACAGATAAAAATGGCTGGAGCGGATCCAGTGTTGCTGCCGATTGCTCCCGATGAGCCACGCCGATTACGAGAACTGATCGAGGAAGGCTTGCGGGCAGATCTGCTGCTGCTGGCGGGCGGCGTTTCGATGGGTAAGTACGACCTGGTGGAGCAGGTTCTCAATGATCTCGGGGCAGAATTCATTTTTACTGGCGCCAAGATCCAGCCGGGCAAACCAATCGTGTTCGGGAAGGTCCGTGACAAATATTTCTTTGGGCTACCGGGAAATCCCGTTTCAACGATGGTCACCTTCGAATTGTTTGCACGGCCAATGATCGAGGCTCTCAGCGGGGAAAAACTATGTAAGCTGATCTTCTCGCAGGCTCGATTGCGTTCGGACATTCGAGTGAAGACTGGATTGAAGCGTTTTCTGCCGGGCGTTCTTTCCGGGGAGTTCGAGCAGGTGGAAGTGGAACTTGCGGCTTGGCAGGGTTCGGGAGACATCGCGGCTACGGTTCGGGCAAATTGCTTCGTCGTAATTCCATCGGATCGAGAGCGGCTCGGGGCCGGGGAATGGGTGGCGGTGTTAAGGAAAAACAATTCCTGATTTTCACGGTTTCAAAGTTTCAGATCTCTAATTTCGAGGAAGCAAACCGAGAAGGATTGGATCTGTGGCGAAAAAATTGTCGCATTACGACAAGAGTGGAAAAGCCCGAATGGTCGATGTTAGCGGTAAGGCGACCACAGCACGAGAGGCCGAAGCGAGTGCGTTTATAAGAATGAAGCCGGCGGTAATGAAGGCACTTGCCAAGAATCCGAAAGGCGATCCGCTAGAGGTGGCGCGTCTGGCTGGAATTATGGCCGCGAAGCGCACTCCGGAATGGATTCCGATGTGCCATGCGCTGCCTCTCTCGCTCGTTGATGTCGATATACGCGTGTGCGAGAATGGCGTGGCTGTTGCCTCAAAAGTAAAGACAACAGCCGGCACGGGTGTTGAGATGGAAGCGATGGTGGCGGCGAGTGCTGCCGCGTTGACCATCTACGATATGTGTAAGGCCCTCGACAAGGGAATCGAGATTGAACGCGTAGTGCTGGAGCGGAAAACAGGCGGCAAGAGCGGCGATTATATCCGCCAGAAGTGATCTCATGGCGACCAACGTCAAAATCCTGTTGGTGGATGACAATCCGATGGTGCTTGCCATGCTTCGCCAAGCATTGACGGCTCTCGCCAATGTGACTACCGCAACGGATGCCGCCGATGCATTGCTCAAGGCCGTGGATGAAGTTCCCGACCTACTGGTTTGCGATTATCGATTGCCTGGCATGGATGGACGGCAACTGGTCGAAAAACTGAAAAGTCGTCCCACGACTGCTGGGATCGCGACGATTCTGCTCGCGAGTAAGGCCGATATCACCGAACGTCTCTCGGGCCAGGACCTGATCGACGAATATGTCGAAAAGCCCTTTTTTCTGAGAGAAGCCACGCAGCGGATCAAAAGAGTGATCGATCGACTGGCGCTCGAGAAGATGGCAAAGGCGGCTCCGTCCGATGGGGTATTGCGGGGCAGTCTCTCCCAGATGAATGTGATCGACCTGGTGCAGTCGCTCGAAATGGGACGCAAGAGCTGCCTGCTTACGCTGACTAACGCCGATGACAAGTGCGAACTGTACTTCAACCAGGGGCAGGTTCAGCACGCTGTTTACGGAAAATTGACCGGCGATGAAGCCGTATTTAAAGTGCTTCGCTGGACCGACGGGAGTTTCCAAGTAGATTTCGAGCGCAAAACCAGCGAGCAAACTACACAGCTCAATACCCAGGGCCTGCTCATGGAGGGTCTGCGGTTGTTGGATGAATCTCAACGTGACGCCGGGGAGGCCGAAGAAGATGTCCTCCTCGACACGTGAGCCTTTCACAGTTGCCGTCCTGACAGTCAGCGACTCGTGCGCTCGCGGTGAGAAGCAAGATCTGTCAGGTCCAGCCGTCGCCGCCGCGATTCAAGGGAACAATCTCAAAGTGGTCGCTCAACGCATTGTTGCGGACGAGCAAGCCGATATCGAAAAAACACTGACCGATTTGTGCGAGAACTCGCGGTTGATACTTACGACTGGAGGGACCGGCATCGCTCCGCGAGATGTGACCCCCGAAGCGACACGCGCGATTTGCGATCGGCTCGTTGATGGAATTCCTGAGTTGATGCGCAAGGATGGAATAAGCAAAACCCGGTACGCTGCGCTGAGCCGAGCACTGTGCGGTGTTCGCGGTCGAACACTCATTCTGAATTTGCCCGGTAGCCCGAAAGGCGCCGTCGAGTCCCTGAATGCGGTAGCAGATCTGCTGCCGCACATGCTGGACTTGCTCGACGGGAAAACCGGCCACTAGCGCCGGGAAGCCGATCCCAAGATCGCCTCTCCCGGATACTTCCCTTCAACCAATTTTCCACCATCGATTACGACCACGCCATTCACCACAAGGAACTGCACGCCCGTGCTCTGTTCAGACGGTTTGGCATAGGTGGATCGATCCTGGATGGTCGTCGGATCGAAGACAACGATGTCAGCATCCGCACCTTCCTGCATGCGCCCTTTGCCTCGCGCTGCAGGCGTGGAGCGTTCCAGCATTTGAGCGGGCATCAGGCTCATCTTGCGTAGAGCATCCATCAAGGTGAGAGCGCCTTGCTTGCGGACATACTCTGCGACGATGCGGGAATAGGTGCCGGCATTTCGGGGATGCCCCGGCGCACCATCACTCGCAATCATCACCAAAGGATTTCGGATCACGGTATCGACAGCCGGCTGGGTGTTGCTGAACAAGATCACGAGGCGTTGTTGTTTCGCATTGTGAAGTTCTTCGAAGCGCTCTTTCGTGAGGCGTTCCCCCGTGTCGGGCAACATCAGATCGCCATAGCTAACATGAAATTTTTCCTGCCACCCGGGATTAAAAAGTGCCGAAGTAATCGAGGTCATACCTGCGATGTACGGATAGGCTTCGGTGGTCACGTCAATTCCGCGTGCGCGTGCACCCGCGATTAACGATAAGCATTCGGTTCCATCGGAGCCGCAAGAACTGTTGATATGAACAATGTGCAGACTGGCTCCGCTGATGGTCGAAGCGGCGATGACTTCACTGACGGACTCGATGCTTGAACCCGGCTCCTGAGTTCCGGCACTGCGAATGTGAGTGTAGACAGGCAATCCATACTGTGCGGCGAGTCGGAAGGTGTCGATGATTTCCAGCCGCGTGGCACCGGGAGAATATTGGATTCCCATGCCGATGCCGAGCGCGCCGGCAGAGATCTGATCGCGCAGTCGTGAAAAAAGCTTTTCGAGTTGGTCGGGTGTGGCCGATTGGTTTGTCGCTGGCCCCGTACTCGGGAGGATGTCACCGGGGGGCATGGAAACGCCGAAAGCGGTGCCGCGAGCAGCGAGATGGCTCGCGGTGGTTCCATAGTGGATGAGCGAGTGTCCTTTCATGGAAGAAAGGAACTGGGCTACGTCGGGGGCGCCGACCTCCATCTCAAGCGCGGTGGTCACGCCGTCGAATGCTTTCAGGCGCTGGCTGGTGGGATCTTGCCCGTGCTGGTGAAGGTCGATGAATCCGGCAGTGACGACGAGGCCTTTGGCATCAATGCTGCGCGAGGCGGTTAGTGGTTTGTCGCTAATAACCGCGATCTTTCCATTTTTGATTCCGACGTTGCGGCTGCCATCGAGGCCGGTCTCAGGATCCATCACGCGGCCATTGTTTATGACTAGGTCGTACTGTTGCGCGCCGGCGCAAAGTCCAAGGATGGTGAGGATCGAGATCGTCTGCAGTGCGGTTTTTGCGAACTTCAAAAGCAGGCTCATAAATCGCTCGCTTTCAACGTGACGAAGTTGACCTTGCGTTGATTGGAGAAAACTCACGTGTCTTCTCGTTGAAGGCGGCAGTGTAAAGAAAACAGAGGATGATGGCCAGCCGTTTCCGCTGGACTGGGGCAACTCAGACCGAAGTTACTTTCGAACGACCTCCGACTCGGACCCTTCGTGCCTAACGGTGAATACCTTGGCCCAACTACGATCAGAGAAATCGTTTTGGGGGTATCTATGTATCGACGTTCTGCACTACTCGTGTCTCTACTTTCCCTACTGTGGCTGACCGTTGCCTGCTCCAACGCACCGTCGGCAGCGGACGGAACCGAATCCTCATCTTCTCTGTTCAGCAAGGTTACTGGCTCGAAGGAGCTCGTATTGCCGGCAGGGTCCGTCGTCACAGTTCGCTTAGCGAAAGCTGTGGGATCGAAAATTAGTTCCAGTGGTGACCAATTCAGCGCGACAGTAGCAAAGCCAGTTGAGGTCGGAGGCTCGGTTGTCGTGCCCGAAGGCGCTGAAGCTTCTGGCAAGGTTGTCGAAGCTGTGCCTCAAGGCCGATTCAAAGGAGGCGCGGTCCTTCGTCTCGTACTCACTTCGATCACAGTTCATGGCGACGCTCAGAGCGTGAAGACAAGCTCCGTGAGTCAAACTCTCAAAGGCAAGGGCAAGCGGACCGCAACACTGATTGGTGGCGGAGCAGGTGCGGGAGCCCTCATTGGAGGTCTCGCAGGCGGAGGCAAAGGAGCTCTGATCGGAGCAGCAGCGGGAGCGGGAGCGGGAACGGCTGGAGCGGCCTACACCGGGAACAAAGAAATCGTATTGCCTGCCGAATCCGTACTGAGTTTCAAGTTGGCTGAGGCTGTGACAATCAAGATGTAGGGTGGCTTCATGCGGCACCAGCTCTGGAGCGGTGAGTCAATCAGCGCTTCAGAGTTTTGGACAAACTCTTAAGGAACGAGTCGCCAGTCCCATTGAGCTTCGATTCGAGACGCGCCGTGCAATCGCAATCACCACATGCCCACGGCTCACTACCGTTCCAGTCGCGGCATTTGCGCCGATCGTGCGCGTCTTGCACTTTCACCAATTCGAAGAACTCCTGCCAGTAAGGTTTCTCTTCCTCAAGAGGTGTGGGGCAGTAACAGACTTCCACCCAGCGGATTTCTTCATCAGGCAATTGCCGGGCCTCGCTCATGTTCCTGAGATATTCGCCCTCGGCGACCGAGCCTTGTCCCAGAGTTCCCCGTTCGATTGCGTTCAGCAAATGCTCTTTGCGGTCTGGTTTAACACGCGCTCTTACTAGATAACGCATGCCTCGTTGATGCTATGTCAGCCCTTGGCGATTCAATATGCGAGCCGTGCATCTGCTCCGTCGCATTCGTTACGAACGTTTCTAGTATCTGTCTCTACTGCGTGTTTCTGCTGCGTGGCTCGCCTTATCAGTGGGCGACGTTTCGCGTACACTATCCATCCTTGAACACGATCAAACGAATATTTGAGCGCTACACGAAATGGATTGGCGCCATTCTCGCTCCTCTCGGGCCATGGGGAGTATTTGCCATTGCGGCAATAGATTCGGCATTTGTAGGTTTGCCCCTTGACGCGGTCGTTGCGGGCTACGTTTATAAAAACCCTTCCAAATTCTTTTTATACGTGATCCTGGCGGCAGCCGGATCTGCCGTGGGCAGCATCGTTCTCTACATCATTGGCTATACGGGCGGCGAGGTGCTGTTAAGAAAGCGCTTGCCAGCCGAGAAATTCGAAAAGATCCACGCGTCGTTCGATAAGCATGAGTTCTGGGCACTAATGTTTCCGGCGATGCTGCCACCGCCGACGCCATTCAAATTATTCGTCCTGGCAGCAGCTGGGTTCGAAATGCGGTTCACGCATTTTCTGGGCGCCATTTTTGCGGGAAGATTTATCCGTTTTTTGATTCTGTCTTTGCTGACCTTGAAATTCGGCCCGCAGTTTGTGGAGTTGACGGGCAATCTCTTCCGGCATCATCTCAAACTGGTGGCGGGAATAGCCGTCCTTGTGGTGCTAGGCTGGTTATGGTGGTGGAAACGGAAGAAGCCGGCGTCCGGCATTCCAAGCATGGCCCCAAATGATTAAAGCGCCCGTTTCCGGGCGCTCGATGCCTTCAATCGTAACAAAATCAAGCAGCGGTCGGCTGATGAGATTCGGCCAGCGCTTTGGCTACTGTGCGGACCAGCAGCGGCGCGCCGAACATCGCGATGGTGAACAGCACGTCTCCTTCAAGTGCGCGGCGGAAGAACGGCACGGCCATTTCATAACAAACCATCAGGCCGCCAAAATTCTTTGGATACATGTCATACACCGCCCAGACGGCAAAATTGCTGATCAGAAAAAACGAAACTGAACTAGCCAAGGCGGTTCCCAGCACGCGCAAGGCCCCAGCATTATTCTTCAAAGTCGTGCCCAGCCAGATCACCGCGGCGTACCACGCCCACGTGATGTATTGATCGGCGGCGAGCGGGTAGGCGTATACGAATTTGTTCAGCAACAGGTCCGAAGCAATCAAGAGCGCAACCGGGATCCACATCTGCTTGCGAGAGCCACGCGCTCCGAAAAACAGCAGGCTTGCAATGACTGGGGTGAAGCTAAATTGATGAGGCAGGAAACGGAATAGAACCGCGAAGATTACAAAAAGATAAGGCAGCATAATCACCTCGAACCCGAATAAAGATTGTGGCGCGTGAGGAACGAACCGTCAAGTTGAAGGCGGTTGCGGTAGAACGCCTGATCTCCAGAACGTGAGGGCGGCATCTCCTTGTTTCAGGGTTCTGAATTGCTCAAGGCTGCCGACCTGACTCGGCGCGGTGAACGTTTTGAGGTGTTCAGCAATAACGATTGCTCCCTCACCAAGGAGTTTTGAGGACGAAAGGGCATCGAGAGTGCGCGTGTACTCCGATTCCAGGCGGTAAGGCGGGTCCAGGAAGAAAATGTCGCCATGAATTCCACGTGCGTCCAGCTTGTGAATCGCAGGCACAACTTCCGATCGCAGCACCTCACAAGGAGAACTGATACTTAGTGCGCGCAAGTTTTGCTGTATCAGATCACAAGCCTGTTTTGAGGACTCGACGAAGTACACCATGGAAGCGCCACGGCTGACCGCCTCTATTCCGACCGCCCCGGTCCCGGCGTAAAGGTCGACGAAAACCTTGCCTGCTAGAGATGCCGCCCCTGCCGCCAAAACGTTGAAGAGGGTTTCGCGCAGGCGATCCGACGTGGGACGGATGTCCATCCCAGGAAGCGACTTTAAACGGCGGCTACGAAATGTACCGGCAATGATGCGCATGAAAGGTGGAGGCTTTGTTACTCCCGGTCGGGTTCGTGCACCTTCAGCGTGCCCGGCCGCGTCTAAACTATATAGAATCTAATCAGATCAACATGCGTAACTGGTCTATCCCCGCAGGTCGTTTGTTTGGTATCGAAATCCGCATTCACCTCACATTTCTTTTCCTACTGATTTTTGTAGCGTTCACAGAAGGCACAACAAAGGGACCCGAGAGCGCAATGCGGGCCCTGGCACTGGTAGGAATTGTGTTTGGCAGTGTCGTACTGCACGAACTGGGACATGCTTTGATCGCGCTGCACGCTGGTGTGCCGGCAAAAGGCATCGTCCTATTGCCAATCGGCGGGATCACGTTGCTGGACGAGTCTCAGCAGAATGCGGATGGGAATACTGCGGCGGATGCATGGAAACGGGAGATTCGGATCGCGCTAGCTGGACCGTTGGTAAATCTGTTAATTGCGCTCGTTCTGGGCAGTGCGCTGGTTGCTGTCGCTCCGGAGATTCGGATTTGGAGCAAGCCGTGGATGGACTCCCACTACTTGTGGCGCTCTTTGTTTTGGGCAAATCTCTCGATCGGATTGTTCAATCTTCTACCTGCGTACCCGATGGACGGTGGGCGCATTCTGCGAGCTGTATTCTCGCGGAGGATGGACCCGGTCGCGGCAACTCGACGCGCAGTCACCATCGGTCAAACTTTCGCAACACTCTTCATGCTCGTTGGCCTTCTCACCAACCCCTGGCTCACGCTTGTTGGCTTCTTCCTATTCGCCGGCGCACAACTGGAAGAGCGTTCGGCAATCTTCCAATCCGTGCTACAAACCGTGCACCTGGAAGACGTGATGCTCACTGATTTTTCGACTCTTTCCCCCGCGGACACTCTGGAAGACGCGCTCGACAAAGCCGTCCATACGTTGCAGGACGATTTTCCCGTCGTGCGCGGCGGAGACATGGTCGGTGTGATCTCCAAGCAGAAGATTCTCGATGCTTTGAAGGTGGATGGAAACAATTACGTACAGTCCGCAATGAACAGAATCTTCGAAGTCGCCACACGGCAAGAGTCGCTGGCGTCGGCGTTCCGCAAACTTACCGCGAATCGCCTGAGTATCATTCCCGTTGTCGATGAAGAAAGACTTGTGGGGATTGTGACATTACAGAACCTGATGCATTCGATGGCGTTGCTGGCTGAGAGCCGAAAATTGCGCAATGCCGCAGAAGACTAATTTTTGGTGTTAGAAGGTACTTAGCCGACCCTCTGAACCGCCTGCCCCTCCGGCAATTCCGCAAGTAACTGAGCTACTGTCTTATGACGTAGGGGGTGAACTGCGTCAGGAGCGATCTCGTTCAAGGGCGCGAGCACAAAACGCCGCGAGTGCATCGCTGTGTGTGGAACAGTGAGATCTGCCGTATCGATCACGGAATCGCCATAGAGCAAGATGTCTAAGTCGATGATTCGTGCGCTCTTCGGTATTGAGCGGATGCGTCCCATTGCTTGCTCGATGGACAGTAGGTTTGAGAGTAATTCGGAAGCGGCCAACTCCGTATCCAGCGCAATCACACAGTTCAAGAACCACGGCTGGGAAGTAACGTCGACAGGTTCAGTTTCGTAGATCGAGGAATGAGCTACGATTCGGCCCAGCGAAGCCAATTTTCCAATCGCATGCTCCAGATTGGACGCGCGATCGCCCAGATTCGATCCGAGCGATATGTACGCGAGCCTTAGCACTTCGTTAGTCTGCAGTGTTTGTGCCTGCCAGCCTAGAAAAAACTGAGAACCGAAAGTTTCTTGCCGTCAACATCCGCAAAAGTGCGGAGTACCTTGGTCACTTTCGCCTCGTCGGGAAGCACGGCTACCATAGGCAGAGCATGACCCTGGAAGCGCTATTAATCAGCCGAGACCCCGAGGTTTCGACGGTGCTGGAGCCTGTCCTTGCCAACATGGCGGTCACGCTCGACGTGTGTGTGGCAGCGACCGCGGGCGGCCAGACGCTCCTGTCACGCAAATTCGATGCGGTTATCTTCGACTGCGACGACCTTCCAGGCGGAATCGAAATTCTGCAGGCACTCCGCAAAACGCGTAGTAACCAGAGCTCGGTAGCCTTCGCTATTCTGAACGGGGCAACGACAACTCAGAAAGCTTTCGAACTGGGCGCAAATTTCGTTCTGCAGAAGCCGCTGACCACGCTGAATGCGACCCGTTGTTTCAATGCGGCTCTGTCATTCATGACACGCGAGCGTCGGCGCTATTTCCGCCATCCTATCGAAATGCCCGTGAAGGTGACGTTTGTAGACGGGAAGGAATTCCTGGCGACAACGACCAACGTCAGCGAGGGCGGAATGTCTGTGCGCTGTCGCGGTAAGCTTCCGAAAGCAACAAGCGTGACATTGGAATTCATGCTTCCGGGCACAAACGTCGGTCTTGAACTGGGCGGCGAAGTGGCTTGGATCGACGACCTTGGACGAGCTGGGATTCGGTTCACAGAAGTACCGCAAAGCTCTCAGTACCAAATCGAAAAGTGGCTTACCGACCAGTTGGAGAAACAACTCCCATCTGTTCTAAAACCCCACCTTACAAGCCGTTAGGCGCCCGGTATTCCTCCGCTTTCATTCAGTCTTCCTGAAATCAGGCAATCACGGGTACCTAGACTGCGACTTCACGGTCTTCGTTCGAAGATGGCAGTCTAGTTGGATTCGGACGAATACCATGATTACCCTTCAAGAAAAGATTGATCGCACCCTAAGAATGCTTAATCGGATGGAGCAGGACATGCCACTGCTGGCCATCCGGGTGGCCCCCCTCGGGAAAGAGCAGCGAGAGTCAGCCAGGAAGTTTGCCGAGCAAGTAATGCTCGACACTCGCGCGGAACTCGACCGGTTGCTGGATCAGCGGATTGGGCAGACCGACCTCGGAATTCCTGAAGCCGCCGACTAGGTCTGAGCACGCTAGGAGATGGGCTGAGTGGCCTGCTCCGCTCTTACGGATGACGAGCGCGAGCCAGTTTCCTCTTCAAGGCTCGTTTCTTCCCACAAGGATGTGTCTCTGAGCAGGCGTGAAACCAGTGCAGTATGCATCGCGTGTCCCGCACGATCCGCTACAACATTGCCCAGAATCTGTTTTCCAAGCAGAGCCAGATCGCCAATCAAGTCTAGAACCTTGTGCCGGACGAATTCATCGTTGAATCGCAGCGGTGGGTTCATGATTCCGTCCTGCGTCAGCACAATGGCATTCTCGGTTGAAGCACCACGGATGAGACCCTGCTGGCGGAGCACGGCGGCTTCATGCACAAAACCGAAGGTGCGAGCCGGGGCAATCTCTCGGAGATAAGCGCCATCCGATAAGTTCACCCTGTACTCTTCACGGCCAATCATTGGGTGCGGGAAGTTGATGGTGTAGGAAACTGAATAGGTGTCGGCAGGATATACAGCTATGAACTTGTTACCTTCGCGAAGCTCGAACTCCCGGCGAATGCGAAGATAAGTTCGCGCACGTCGCTGCTTCCGAATACCCGCCTGGTGAATCATCTCGACAAAGGGCCGGGCACTCCCGTCGAGAATCGGGAGCTCAAGGTTATCGAGTTCCACGATGGCATTATCGATTCCTGTGCCGATGAATGCAGAAAGCAGGTGCTCTGTGGTTGAGATCAGAACACCTTTCTTCATCAAGCTTGTGGCATAGCTCACCCGGGCCACATTTCGGCTGCTAGCTTCGATTTCGAAATCGTCGAGGTCGGTGCGGCGAAAGAGAATTCCACTGCCCGCGGGCGCGGGAAGAATTCGCAGATGAACAGAAGTGCCGCTATGAAGCCCGATACCCGTGCATTCCACAGCAGACCGAATTGTCTGTTCGTGCTTCAAGCGGGAAGGCTATGTATTTGTGCTTACATAGGTTACCGCCATTCCCGAGATCTAGACTGTGGTAAAACAGCCACAGTACGTCGTCAGAATGGGACGTCGCAACTATCCATCGGGGCTGTTTCCCAGCCAGTTGGTCGCTTTCTCAGCGTTTAAGCGGCTTTTTGGGGTCGTACGTTATGCTTGCTTCGAACAAGTTATCAGCGAGGTTCTGGTTGTAGCTGACCGTGTTAATGAACCGCTGGTTTGACATGTCACCGTTCAGGTAACGCGTGACGGAATGTGGCGTCATGACGCCTTGCACGGGCTTGTAATTGTCATACACCTCATCTTCGACGTTCCGAAGCTTGTCTGATGGATCGCGCCACGAATAACTTTTCTTGATCGGAAGGAAGGTGTGCTCGTCTACCCAGAGGTCGACAGCATCGTTCTGTGCGTTCATCACAGTAACCTGCTGCGCTGGCTTTCCCTCAACGACAGTTGGTCCTGCGTAAAACAACGCTACGCCGGGCGCATGGAGCCATTCGCGTAGCACCATCGGAAGTGAGTGAGTACGGCGACGAAGATAGTTAGCCGTATCAGCGGGCTCCTCCGCTGCAGTTCCCTTGTAGGTGATTTCGTAACCCTTGTTGCCATTGTGGATCAGAACGATGTCGGCTTTGTCTTTTGCAGGCACGTTGCCGACAGTCCACCAGAGGATGTGGTAGTTACGCAGCTTGAGAACTTCAAAGCGGTCTTTGTCAGGGAATTTTGTTAACAGGCCGTACGGAATGCCGACGCTATTGCTCTGCCCATGGAAGAAGCTGTAGAAGCGGCCGTCCTGGGTCATGTCCTGTGCGCTCAGGTAGGCTGATCCTCCTAAAGCTTGAATCGTCTTATCAATGACGTCCTTGGCTTTCCTCGCATTCTCCTGGTCAACCGGAGCATTTTGGGTTGGCGAGGCCGGACCAGGCATCTGGGCGTGAATTGGCATGAAGCACGTGAAGAGTACGAAAGTGAGTAATCGCCGCATAGGACCTATGGAATTAGAAGCCAAACCACGCATTCTAGCTGCTTGGGGACAAGAGGCTCAGCCAACCAAAACAGCCCCGCCATTCACGTTAAACACTTCTCCAGTAATGAATCCGGAGTAGGGAGAACATAAGAAAAGAATCGGTCCAGCAATCTCATCGGGCGTTCCCACGCGACCGAGAGGGATTTTACTGAAGATGCCATCGCGGGTTTTTGGGTCGTTTAAAGCTGGTGCGGACATATCGGTGTCAACCCAGCCCGGGGCAATGCAGTTCACGTAAATTCCCGACGCGGCCAGTTCCGTGGAAAGACCCTTCACCATGCTGATGAGAGCGCCTTTCGTGGCTGCGTAGTCGCAATGGAACGCTTCTCCGCGTTGCCCTGCAGTGGAACTTACGAGCACGATGTGGCCGGTTGTCTGTCCGGTTGCAGGCTGGGATTTCATCTGGTTGACGGCGTGTTTTATGAGGCCGAACACGCTGTCAAGGTTGATGGAAACGGTCGAGCGCCATTGCGCGTCGGACATTTTTTCAATCGGGGCATCTTCGGGCGGCCAGACACCATGATTCGCAACCAGAATGTCGAGTCTTCCATACTTTCGTACTGCAGAGTTTACGAGTTCGCGGGCAGAATCGATCGAACTGAGGTCGCTCGCAACTGCAGCGCACCGCTCGGAGCCGCACTCCTGGACCAACTTTTCGGCTTGCTCTTTTGCTTTCTGATAATTGAAAACCACGCGAGCGTCTGCGCCCACAAACATGCGGACAACGGCGGCCCCAATTCCGCGAGATCCACCCGTGATAAGCGCGACCTTACCTTCGAGCGAGAGGGGTATGGGCATGGGGAATAGTTTCCAAGTTTGTGGGTGCGGATGCAAGGACGCGCAGCTACGTTAACGATCGGGGCCGAAACTTGAGGCCTTTTCGGCTTTTAACTGGCGCGCGAGGATCCGAACGAGCATGCCGTCATAGCGCGTGCCGCTCATTTTTTCGAGCTCCTGCAATGCCTGTTCGCTCGTTTTAGCGGGAGCAAAGCTGCGATCGGCCGTCATATTCGCGAAGGCGTCTGCAACTGCCAGGATCCGAGACCAGAGGGGAATTTCTTCACCGCGCAACCCGTCGGGATAGCCCGAACCGTCGAAGGTTTCATGGTGATGTTCGACCGCCGCCCGCAGTACATCACTGTTCGGAAGAGAATTGACCACTTCGGCGCCCGTGGCAGCGTGGGTCTTCACCAAACGGAATTCGTCTTCAGTCAGTGCGCCGGGTTTATTGAGAATCCGATCGGGAACAAAGATCTTACCGACGTCGTGGACACGTGCGGCAAAAACAAGATCAGTGAGTTCCTCAGACGCCATGCCGAGCGCTTTACCGATAAGTTCGGCGTAGCGACCGGCCTGCTCCCCGTGTTTGGACGCATTTACTTCCCGCAGTTCCGCCGCTCGGGTGAGGGCTTCGATGGAGTCGCGCAGGACCTGAATGCTATTCGCGTCTTCGTTGTTGGAAAGCTTACGCAGAGTGGCAACAAGTTCTTCAAGGTGTTCCGGGCCGGCGTGTTCTCTCTGAAGAAATCCCTCAATGTATCCGGCGATCAGCTGCCGCTGCATCATCACGCCTTCGCTTTCGCCGTCTTCTTCGGCAGTCGATACGCGATTGCCTCCAGCATGCTTAGACACATACATGCCCTCATCGGCGACGCGGATAATGTCTTCCACTGAGAAGCCGTGTGCAGGGAAACTGGCAACACCAAAGCTGCCCGTAATGTGATGCTCGGCAAGCATCTGGTCAGTTGCGATCCATACGCGCAAACGCTCGGCAAGAACTTGGGATTGCTCAACGCCTGTTTCCGGCATCAGGATGATGAACTCATCGCCACCGTAGCGGGCCACAACGTTCGATTGTCGGCATTTTTGTTCGAGTAGCCGTCCTACACGCGCGAGGACGAGGTCGCCTTCGAGGTGTCCGAGCGTATCGTTCACATCTTTAAATTTGTCCAAGTCGATCAGGACGACGGAGAACGGCCGGCCGGAGCGCGACGCGCGCTTCCATTCTCCCGTGAGAGCCTCCCAGAAGAAACGTCGGGTCTTGATGCCGGTGAGGCCATCGGTGATGGACTGCTGCTGCAATTTCTGGAATACGAATGAATTATGGAGAGCAGTCGCCAGCAAGTCGGCCAGCGTGTTGAGAATAAGCTCGTCTTCCTTGGAGAACGCGTTGTCGCGCAGGCTCTCGATGTCAAGGACTCCGAGGAGTGTTTCTCCGTAGCAGATCGGAATGCAGAGCACAGAACGCGCTTGCGGCAAAACGCCGCCCAGATTGCCGTTCGGGTCATGCATGCGCTGGGCGCTGCCGGAGCGCGCAACGCGTCCGAGAATGCCATTTCCTAGCGTGAAGCGGCGACCGAGTGCGCCCGGGTTGTTGCCGGCTTCTGCTTTGATTTCGATGTCTTTTGTCGCGTAGTCGAGAATGCCCACACCGATGTGGTCGAATCGAAAAGTCTTCTCAATCTCGCGGACAATTTCCACGAGCATCTGTTCGGCATCTCCGCTAGAGATTGCTACCTTGGAAATATTGTTCAAGAAGGCGAGTTGTTTGGACCGGCGTTGCTCGTCAGCGAAGAGTCGCGCATTTTCGACCGCGACGGACACCTGACCGGCAGCGGTCCGCATGATTTCGAGGTCTCTCGCTTCGTAAACGTACTCGCGTTCATAGCTCATCGCAGCCATGACCCCAGCTGGCTTTCCACCTAAAAAAATGGGCGCGGCGCAGAACGATTTCGCTGGCCGTGGTGGACGGAAGCTCAGGCCAAGTTTTTCGCGAGTGATTTCAAGATCGGAGCGGATCAGCAGTGGTTGACCGGTTCGAACGATATATTCGGTCAATCCACTAGCGACCGGGCGAGAACGCTTGGGCGTGATCTGACCGTTTTCAACTTCCAATTCGAAACGAATCTCGTCGCCTTCCTGAAAAGCGATATAGAACTCGCGTGTAGGGAAAATTCTTCCGAGTTCAACCTGGATCGTGCGGAGAATTTCATCCTGATCAAGGTGGGAACTGGTGGCCTGCCCGATCTGTGTCAGCAATTCAAACTCTCGGGTGCGACGCTGCGCGTCATGCATGATTGCGTAGTTTTCAAGCGTCAGGCCGATCTGCAGGCACAGCGCGATCATCAGTCGCAGGTTGGAAGGTCCGATGGTTTTGTGTTCCGCGCGAGGCAAGAGAACGAATCCAAAATTGTGCTCACGGGTTTGCAGGCTGACGACCGTAACATCAGTGATGTTCTGCGCCGCCATTGCGGCCTTGAACTGCTCGTAGCGTCCACCCGGAGAGGCCGGTAAAGGCTCTTGCATTTCGGGGATGTTGCGGAATGTGTAGAAACCGCCTCGACGAAACACTAAGTCTGACAGGTATTCACCCGCGCCAGTTCGCTCGAGCGACGCGAGGAACTCGGGTGAGAAATCCCGTTGCACCGATGGCAACACGCCGCGCCAGCGCTCCGCGACGTAAAGCACCGCGGCACTGGATGGGAGTGGTGCAACCAAGCGGTCAAGAACTCCCTGCATCCGGGGTGTGATTTCTTCGATGGAGAGAAGCCGAGTGGAATCGATTCCAAGGGTGGAGAAGGCAAGCGCATTCTCTTGCACGGAGTTGCGCTCGTTCTCAAACATCACCATTACCATCGCGATGCCGAGCAGCATCTGCGGGATGGGTCCAAGCGAAAAGTGCCCAGCATCGCCGAGCAAATCGAGGAAGGGGTTACGGAATTGGCTGAATCCGAGCAGGACTGCCCAAAGCGCCAAGGCAAAAGCCAAGACCTGAAAAGCCAGAGAATTCCGTCGATGTCCGTACAGGTAATAGTGGCCCGAGCAATACAGAAGAATGAGCGCCAACCCGATCTCGAGACGGAATGGCGTGTGCAGGGGCGAGTCGGGAAGAAAAGCTCCATTCACGAAATGCAGTCGGGTGTTCCAGATGGCGAGCGCGAAACCGACAACGCCGATGGCAATCTCATACCAGCGGAACCGGAAGCGATCCCGCATGAGGCGCGTCGAAACAAAAATGCAAAGCGCCATCAGCACCATCAAGCCAAGACTTGTGAAAAAGAGAAGCGCTGAAGGCTTGTGGTAGTAGTTCCAGGCGTCGGCGGCGTAGTGCAAAACATACGCGCCCCAACCGACTTGCCACGCTCGAAAATAGGGTTGACGCCGTTGTTCGAAGAGGTAAGAGAACAGCAGGAAGATGAGCAGGGCTACAGCGCCCGGAACAACCACCATACTAAGAACAACACTCTCCATGGCGCTAGAGACCCTCGGCTGGGTTCAAAGGATTCGCTGGCTCATGGTGGCATACCGGGCACATTCACACAACAGTTCTTCCGTACCGAGTGGAAGGATTAGCAATAGTCAATCGTCACCATCGCCAGAGTACGGGTGGGTTTGGCTATCACACCTTGACGCAATTTTTAAAGCGCCCGTAACATTAAGTCGGTTACTCCTTTCATGTCCACTTCAAATGCCACTAGCCCGTCGTCTGCGCCGAATCCGCAGTTAAGAGTCCGCTTTGCTCCTTCCCCCACTGGTTTCCTGCACGTGGGCAGCGCCCGCACGTTTATTTTCAACTGGTTGTACGCGCGCCGGAATGCCGGGACGATGATCCTCCGGCTGGACGACACCGACGTAGAACGCAACACGGAAGCCTCGGTCAATTCGATCTTCGAAGGTTTGAAGTGGTTGGGGCTCGGCTGGGATGAGGAATACAGACAATCGGAACGCCTCGACCTGCACCGCAAAACTGCACTCGCGATTTTTGAGAAAGGCCTCGCGTACCGGGATTTCACTCCAGCCCACGTTGGCGACACGGAAAGATCAGGCGCGGCTGGGACCTGGTTGTTCAATCCTGGTATGCGGGATTTGTCCAAAGAAGAAAGTGATCGACGGGCTGCTGCGGGCGAGCCGTTCGCGTTGCGGTTCCGCGTACCTCGCGGATCGGGCGCCATGGTGCGCTTCAATGACGCTGTTTATGGTGAACAGGTGAAGGCCTCTGATGATATCGAGGACTTTGCGCTGCTCAGATCCGATGAGATGCCGACGTACCATTTGGCATCGTGTGCTGATGACGCCGACTTGCGGATCAGCCACATCATTCGAGGACAAGACCATCTCTCAAATACCTACAAGCACGTTTTGATCTTCGAAGCGGCGGGCTATACCCCTCCCCAGTTCGCCCATTTGCCGTTACTTGTTGCGCCGGATGGCACCAAGCTCTCAAAGCGGAGGCATGGGCCAGTTGTCAGCGTTACGACATATCGCGATGCGGGCTTCCTGCCTGAGGCATTCATCAATTTCCTATGCCTGCTGGGATGGTCGCCCAAGAACGATCGCGAGCAGATGTCCTTAGCGGAATTGACGGAAGCATTCTCGCTGGAAGGGATTAATCGTGCGAATGCGGTTGTCAATTTCAAAGAGCCGGCGGCCACTCCAGAGGAGACGTTCGATTCGAAGGCGGTCTGGCTCAATGCAGAGCACATTCGATCTCTGCCGGTAGATCAGCTAAGTGCTCGATTGTTGCCGATTGTGCGTGAGGCAGGTTTCGATGTTTCCGAAGAAAAAATGCTGCGAATTACGCCGCTGATCCGGGAGCGCATCAAGTTGTTAAGTGACGTGCTGACCGCTGCGGACTTCTTTTTTGTCGAGCAACTGCCACCTTATGAGTCGGCGGAACTGATTCCGCAAAAAGGTGATGCCGCCATGGCTGAAAAAGTTTTGGCACGTGCCCGCGAAGTACTAGCCAAGACAGACTTCACTCATGACGCGCTCGATCAGTCTTTGCGGGCCTCAGCGCAGGAACTCGGGGTCAAGGCGGGGCAAATGTTTCAGCCAATCCGTGTTGCTGTATGCGGACGAAAAAATGCGCCTCCGTTGTTTGAGACTCTCGAAGTGCTTGGAAAAGAGACGGTGCTCACGCGGGTGGAGCAGGCGCTCGAGAAACTTCGCTGAGCTCATCCCCAAGAACGATAGCGGACGTTTATGATGGTGAGAAGCCAACCAGCTCTGATCACCGCATATGACCATTTCAAACTCTTCAGCCGAAACCGAAATGACGCAGCCGGCCGAGCCGCGTCCTTCGAACTTTATTCGCGACATCATTCTCGAAGATTTGAAGACGAATAAGTACGAAGGCCGTGTGCAGACGCGGTTTCCACCGGAGCCAAACGGCTATCTCCATATTGGGCACGCCAAAGCAATTTGCCTCGATTTCGGCCTCGCTGACGAATTCAAGGGCCACACGAACCTGCGGTTCGACGACACCAACCCTGAGAAGGAAGAGACCGAGTACGTCGAATCGATCATGGAAGATGTGAAGTGGCTCGGCTTTCAGTGGGATGGTTTGTACTACGCGTCTGACTACTTCGACCAGCTATACGAATGGGCGATCAAGCTGATCAGAGATGGGAAAGCATACGTCGACGATCTTTCGGCCGATGAAATTCGTAAATATCGCGGAACACTGACTGAGCCGGGAAAAGACAGTCCATATCGCAATCGAAAAGTCGAAGAAAATCTCGATCTGTTCGAGCGCATGCGCAAAGGTGAGTTCGCCGACGGCTCGCGAGTTTTGCGCGCAAAGGTCGACATGGCATCGCCGAACCTGAACATGCGCGATCCGGTGATGTATCGAATCGTGCATGCAGACCATCACCGCACAGGCGACAAGTGGTGTATCTATCCGATGTACGATTACGCCCACGGACAGTCGGACTCGCTCGAACGGGTGACGCATTCGATGTGCACGCTCGAGTTCGAGGACCATCGGCCGCTCTACAACTGGTTTATTCAGCAGTTAGGAATTTTCCCCTCGCAGCAGATTGAATTCGACCGCCTGAACCTGACCTACACACTGCTGAGCAAGCGCAAGCTTCTGCAGTTGGTGCAGGAGAAACGTGTCAGCGGATGGGACGACCCCCGGATGCCGACGCTTTCGGGCATTCGGAGACGCGGGTACACGCCTGAAGCGATCCGGACTTTTTGCAACTCGATTGGGGTCTCGAAGACCAACGGTTCGATCGAACTGGCGATGCTCGAGCACTTCGTTCGTGAAGACCTTAACAAGCGAGCGTTGCGAGTGATGTCGGTTCTACGACCTTTGAAGGTGATCATCGACAACTATCCCGATGGACAGGTCGAAGAAATGGACGCCATCAATAATCCGGAAGATCCCAACGCCGGGTCGCGCAAGGTGCCATTTTCGCGGGTGCTCTACATCGAGCAGGACGATTTTCGAGAAGAACCGCCGAAGGGATACTTCCGGCTCTCGCCTGGACGCGAGGTGCGCTTGCGATATGCGTACTTCATCACTTGCACGAACGTGGTCAAGAACGCGAATGGCGAAGTGATTGAAGTGCACTGCACGTACGATCCGGCATCACGAGGCGGCAACTCGCCGGATGGCCGGAAAGTGAAATCAACGATTCACTGGGTATCCGCGGAGCACGCCGTGGAAGGCGAAGTGCGCATCTACGAGAACCTGTTTGCGAAGGAAAACCCGGGCGACGTTGAAGAGGGACAGGATTTCTTGTCGAATCTGAATCCACACTCATTAGACGTAATCCCCGACGCAAAGATGGAACCGTCACTTGCGAACGCCAAGCCTGGCGATCGGTATCAGTTCGAACGCATTGGTTATTTCTGCGTCGACCCCGACTCGAAGCTGGGCAAGCCTGTGTTCAACCGGACTGTCGCGCTCAAAGACACGTGGGCCAAGGTCGAGAAAAAACAAGGCGGCCAGAAGTAGCGTTTACTTGTGGATGTGGGGACTTTGCTTCGGATTTCCGCGCGAAGATGCGGGCGGTCCCTTGATGACTTTCACTTCGAAATTGACGGGCAGCTCTTTCGGCGGATAGCACGCAGCGTTATCGCAGGCCTGGTAACGCAACTTTCCATGAAAGGCATAGTTTCCCGCCTGAACAGTCCTAAGCGGACGGACGGAAACATCGAGGTTGAAGTCTCCGCTATAGACATTCAACTTCTCCTGAGGCGCAAACGCGAAGCTCATATCCTGTCCAGCGGGATACTCCACTTTCGCCATGAAATCCGTCAAAGCATCAAGCTTCAAGGTTGTCGGTATCAGGAACTCCGATTTAGGCGTGTTCGAATTGATGTGATATCCCGTCGCCACGCGCAACTGCAGGGGAACGGTCCCATTTTTCCCGCGCGTGATTGTGATTTTGGGCGGAGGCGCCAGCGAAACCGAGGGCGCTCTCGTACCTGGCGAGCCTTGCGCGAGAGCGGCGCCAACGAGAAGCAACAGCGCAACTGGAATTTTGGCAATGGTGCTCATCGGACGATACTGTAGGCCTCTCGAACCATTTCGGCCAGTTACTTTCGCGCCTGTACAGCGCTTCCTTCGTTCAACGCTTTTTTGATCGATGCCTCGATTTCGGCCTTGCCCTTTAGACCATAGACTTTGTCGACAACTTTTCCGTCCCGTCCGATATAGAACGTGGTTGGCAGAAATGGAATCCCGCCGTATGCCTCGCCGGTTCCTTCCTTCCCGAGCAGAATGGGATAGTTCACGCCAAGGTCTTTCGCAAACTTGGCGATATCCGCCTCACTCGCGTCGTCCATTGCGATACCCAGGATCTGCAATCCCTCTGGTCCGTACTTGTTCTGCAGATCGACAAACCAAGGCATTTCGATCTTGCAGGGCTGACAGTAGGTAGCCCAGAAATTCAAGAGGACGGCCTTACCTTTGAAGTCCGCCAATTGAATGGTCTTACCATCCAGCGCCGCGAGGCTGAATTCGGGCGCTGGTCGTCCCTTAATGTCGGGAGGCGCAGGCCCTTTCGCGGTGCGGGCCATGTGCAGGCCGAAGAAGAGCATGCCTGCTACCAGGACCGCGATCACTACGATGACCAGGGGATTACGTTGCACAAAGACTCCTTAAAGCGCGAATCGATTCAGGAACGACAAATAATTAGAGATTAAGGTGAAGCGTCCGAACACGAGCAAACCGCCAATCAGGATCAGCAACACGCCGCTGGCAACTTCGAGCGCATGCATATGCGAGCGAAAGCGACTATAGAATTTCAGGAACCGTTCGATCCCAAGGGAAGTAAGCAGAAATGGTACGGCCAGCCCGAGCGAGTAGATGGCGAGGAGTAACACGCCCTTCATCACCGAATCCTGCGCAGCAGCGAATCCGAGAATGACTGCAAGAATCGGTCCGACGCAGGGAGTCCATCCGAATGCGAAGGCGAAGCCAATGACGAACGCACCCCACGCGGTGCTACCACCCTTGAGCTGATGGAGCCGGGTATCAGCTAGCAAAGCCTTAATCTGAAAAATTCCGGTAAGGTGCAAGCCAAAGATGATGATTACAACACCAGAAATGACCGCGAGCCTGGCCTTGTACATCGCCAGCAATTGACCTACAGAAGTAGAAATCGCGCCCAGCGAAATGAAGACGATGCTGAATCCGATAATAAAAGCGATGGAGTTGAGCATCACTTTTTTAAGCAAGTCCGAATTCTGCTCCTGCAATTGCTCGACACCCGCGCCCGAAATCAGCGATACGTATCCGGGGACGAGTGGCAAGACGCACGGAGAGAGGAAGGAAATTACACCGGCGAAAAACGCCGCAATCGGTAACGGGAGACTAGACATAGAATGAAGTTATTGTATCCGGGCCGCTTGACCGCTTCAGCTTCTAAAGATGCGGCTGGGATGTGCAATGTTACATGGAGATTTCGTGAAAATGTAAGTAGCTGATTGGAAAGCTGCCGCTTCAGGCGTGAACCATTCGAATCAGGTGACCTTCGCATTACTTTTGAGCTTTGGACGGTTTGCGCGGTTTTGAAGGCCGCTCCTGTGGTGTCGGGCTTGGGACGGGTTCGGTAGCTGGCGGGAGCTCGAATATTTTGTGCAGAAATCCGGTTGGGACCGTCGCAGTAAGAACGGAACTGGATTCATGCTGCTCAACTTTTAAGCTTTGCAGAAAGGCATTGACGTCCACGTCCGTGCCATGAACAGTGACCGACGATTCTGCCGTGTGAAATAGGTTTAAAAATGCGCCGATCTTTTCAGTAACGTCTCGCGCATCATCAGGGGAAGCTGCGAAAGCCTCTGCCCTAAGATTGAGGGCACGAATGTAGCGTGCCGAAGCGACCACAACCGCAGGCTTGGAAAACAACAATGACATATTCCCAAGCACCGAGCTCGACACGCGCGTGGAAGGTTCCACGCGGGCTATTCCCCATGCGAGCGTGGTGAACGGGATCTCGTAGTTGATCGGGATCGTCTTGTAGTAGCGGCGCATGAACCAGGGCCCCGCGAAGGGAGACGCGAGCTTATGAGAGCGATCGATCATGCCGCGAATCACGGCCGGATCATCGAGGTTCGAAGCGGCAACCGTATCGACGGAAAGCAGCGAAACGCGCAACGTCCGGCCTTCGAGCGGAATGTCGTAAATGTCGTTGTCGCCGTACTTGTCGACCTTCGTGGAAAGCTTCCGCAGGTAAGCGGTCATGCGGTCGGTTTCGATCTTTCCTACAAAAACCTCTGAATAGCGTGCTTCTTTTGCTGAGTTTCCCGGGTGACCGGGATAGTGCACCGCAACCGCAGCCTCATTGAGGTCGCGCTCGAACTGGAAGCCGGTCTCGCTAATAAATTGCTCATATTCCGGCTCGTGCGAGACAGGAGGCAGTTGGTCGGTGGCGTTCAAGGCCCGCATCCAGCGGAGGTTCACATAAAAAAAGCCCTCCGCGCCTGGTAACAGCCGGGCTGGCTCCGGAGGAGCGTACTTGCGCAACTGAACCACAAAAATGATTGCGCCCGCGGTCAGCAGGACAATCAGAATCAGTGGAAGGGGACGCTTAATCCTCATGAAAGGGAGGTCAGGGTGGTCATCATAGCACCGGATTTGCGAAGACGTTAGAAGGCTGCCGGAAAGACGTACCGCTTTGATTGCACGTAGATAACCGTTATGGTACCTTAATAAATTGTCCCAGCAGTCTGATAGGGAACAAGGGATGACTGTGCCTGAAGGGTCAGCGCCCTGCAAGAAGTTTTGCTGGCGTAGCTCAGCTGGTAGAGCATCTGATTTGTAATCAGAGGGTCGGGGGTTCAAATCCCTTCGCCAGCTCCAGAATAGTTTTCCGGAAGTAGAGGCAATTGCGCGGACGCGCGCGGTACGAGCGCAAAAAAGTTTTTCCAACGCACTCCATCAAGAATTTTATCCGGCGAATCGAGCTTGTGGGCGTAGGTGTTCGCCCGTTCAGATTTCGACGATCTTCGTTTGTTGCGATGGGAAGGCCTTGTTGATCCGCAAACAGTAGCCCGGCAGTGCTCCGGTTGGCCGAGTTTCTCGGCATTCTGCACAGGTGGCCGAGCGGTTAATGGCAGCAGACTGTAAATCTGCCGCTCCTTGGAGCTACGGAGGTTCGAATCCTCCCCTGTGCACCAGATTTTGAAGTAGGCGGCATGCCCGTGAATCGTCTGTTGGTGGCCTTGGCTGTGCTGGCAGTGCTCCTGGTTCTCACGTGGACCACGATCACGGATGAGAAGCTGCGCTTGGCTACGACAGCGGTCTTGGCATTGTTCGCGGTGAAGGTTGTACTCCGGCGAAATGATGTGTTGCATCGCGGTCAGGACAGCGCCGAGTAAAGACTAGGGTTTGCTGAGAGCTGTCGGCTGAAGCCGATAGCGGGTTTCGAGCCGATGTAGCTCAGTTGGTAGAGCACTCCCTTGGTAAGGGAGAGGTCACCAGTTCAATCCTGGTCATCGGCTCCAGAGTTTTGAGCCAGTGGCGAGAAGCCAGTGGCCAGTGGCTGCTTCAAGGGCGGGAGTAACTCAGTGGTAGAGTCACAGCCTTCCAAGTCGAGGCGATTGGCGGGCGTTTGAGCCCGCCGCCGAGATCCCGAGCGGAGCGAGGGACCTCAAGACAAGCGGAGTGGAGAAGCGGGAGTAACTCAGTGGTAGAGTCACAGCCTTCCAAGCTGTTGGTCGCGGGTTCGATTCCCGTCTCCCGCTCCAGGTTTTGAGCATGGCTTACGAACAGGCTGCGATCAAAGTTGAGAAGGCTCAGGAGTTCGGCACATTGCAGGCTGCCGTTGAGCAAGCGTTTTTGCCGAACAAGGTTGAGGATTTCCTGAAGCAGATGGATCGGCGTGGAATTCGCGTGCGGGACTTCGATGCGATTCTCGCCAAGAAGATTTTGAAGAGCGGCGGCGCTCAGAACTTGCAGCAGTTGTATCAGTCGCTGCCTGTTTCGGACCAGGCGCAGATGCGTGAGTTTTATCTGTCGAAGCTGGAGACCGTAGATCCGTCGCTACGGCACAGGTTCAAGAAGCTGTACCAGTACTACTAGAGAACTTAAGAAAAAGAGCAGGAGCGAAAAGCGGAGTTATGGCAAAAGAGAAATTCGAGCGCACAAAGCCGCACTGCAATGTAGGGACGATTGGTCACATTGACCATGGGAAGACGACGTTGACGGCGGCGATCACGAAGGTGTTGTCCAAGCACAACCCGAAGATCCAGTTCCGAAGTTTTGATTCGATCG
>Ga0310810_10000156_pt1 | contig 69840 bp, 96 predicted proteins | sample NCmetagenome_FD_207641 | JGI IMG/M metagenome (GOLD analysis project Ga0310810, IMG submission 207641) | Soil microbial communities from experimental microcosm in Duke University, North Carolina, United States - NC | ecosystem: Engineered > Artificial ecosystem > Soil microcosm > Unclassified ...
GCGGGCAGGGGCGCTCCCTCATTTAAGAATAGGATTGCAAGCCCTACTCCCCGCAGTGTTGTGCGATCGTCCTTGCGCTGTTGCTGCCTGTCGCATGGTCGCTCTAGCGTTAGCCTGCCGTTGTCAGGTTGCAGATAATCAGCGCTCAGTATCAGCGGCTTCACCTGTAAAGGTTGGCATGATTCCCTTAGGGGAGGCGCAGCTTGCCACTGATGAGCGATCGCCCTTCAAATAATAGCAAGAGTTTCTAACACTTAAACCTTGTCAATTTATCTTAAAATAAACTAAAATAGTATTTAGTCATTTTTTAGCCAAAAGGCAAGCGAAAACGATGCAAATGAACTGAAATATTTTTTGTTGTATTTTTATTGCTTTGTTTTAGTAAGGTTGCAAATAGAAATCTAGCCATGAAACACAGTGAATACGAGTCAAGAAAACTAACAATTTTGCGATTATTAAAAGAGGGAGCTTCTTACGCTAGAGTCGGGGTTCAATTAGGTTGCTCGAAAGAGCGAGTTAGGCAGATTGTTGAGTCTATGAAGCAAGACCCCGTCTGGGAAGTCTTGATTTCTATAGCGTTACAGCAAAAAGAAGAGATAAAAAAACAGAAAATTCGCGAATACATTTATAAGAATGCTGACGTTATGCCCCGGTCAGCAATAAAGGAAAGATACAAAAATAGCAAACTAAAAAATGAAGCAAACAAAATCGCTGACGAAGTTTATTCAAGCAAAGAATTTAGCGAAATAAAAGATCGAAACTCGCTCATTGGCAAGGAGGTTAACGATCTTTTGGCTGTTGAGTTTCTTGGCAAAAAAAAGCCAGACGGTTCTTTCACAAAAAAGCAGCTTACAAAATCCGAAGATCGTCCACACTACTTGGGCAAACTTTATTACAAAGTTAAATGTTTGAGGTGTGGGACTGAATCCGCAAAGCAAAAAAGTTATTTTGCGACGGGTCGTGCGGGTTGCCGTTGTAATGTGCCGGGAACAAAAGAATGGAAAGCTAGGGTTTCTCTCGGTGCCAACGCCCCTCTATGATACCTTTCCAAACATCCGGAATACACTAGAGTCATCCCCTTTTCAAACACTCTAATGGCTGGACAGAAGCTGAGTTACACGATTAACCTCGACGGCACTTCAAAATCGATCGCGGAATTGCGGAAACTCAGGGAAGAAATCATAAAAGCGATCGACATCCCATCGACAAACACTGGGTTAGATGCAGCGATTGCCAAGGCTGCAAAAGCTGCCGCACAGCTTCAGCAAGCCAATTTGAAAGTAGAACAAGAGAAGGCTAAACTTGCTGCGGCTGTGGCGAAGTCTGATCAAGAGGGGATTAAGACTCAGGCTGAAAAGGCGAAAGCGGCTCAACAGGTTGCAAAAGCTGAGCAAGAAGCCCTCAAGATTGAAGCGGGAAGGGCGAAGGTTTCTGATGCTGTGGCGCGATCGGAGCAACAGCAAATCAAGATTGAAACTGAGAAATCGAGGGCAGCACAGGCAGCAGCAAGAACTGAACAACAGCTGATCAAGCTGGCACAGGATAAGGCTAGGGCAGCACAGGGAATTTCGATCGATGTTCCTGATAATTCCCCTGGTTTAGATTCGTTGTTGGGGAAGGTTCCTAATCTTGCGTTCGCGTATAACCAAGTTACTCAGTCTGTTCAGGGGTTGTTGGCTCAATTACAACCGGTTTATCAGTTGTTGATTGGCTCCAATGAAGACTTGAATCAACAACTTTTACAGTCTGCCGCAACCATCACGGCAACTTCTAAAGTTTTGCAGAACGGGGTAGAGATTAAAGACCCGACCGCCGCCATTCAAGCTTTGCAGCCGCAATTAAAAAAAGAAATAGCGGATGTTGAGAAGGCTACCCAAGACTTAGTTGGGGTAACTTCTCAGCAGACCAGCGCAGTTTTCAACACTATTTTGAGCAACGTTGGCTTGCTCAATGACCAACTTCAAAAAGCAGGAGGGGGAGGGCAGCAGTTTACAAATGCCTTAGATGCTGCATCGTCTCTTGCCCCTGGTTTGGTCGCAACACTAGGCACTTTGAAGATCCCTCTTGATCAAGCCAATCAAGAGATCAGATCACTACTACAGGGGCAAGTTGACAACAACAGCGCTCTAGCTAAACAGCTTGGCATTAGACAAGAAGATCTTCAGTTATACAAGGCGCAAGGGACCCTGGTATCTGAACTGAACAAGCGCTTTGAGCCTTTTGTTAAAGCTAATGCTCTGGCGGCAAAGTCAGTGTCAGGCTTGACTTCCAACATCCAAGACATTGTTGAGATTGCAGGCAGGGCGGCGGGCGCACCACTTTTGACAATCTTGGTAGATCAACTAGACCAGGTTTTCCAACTACTAAAAGCCAATCAAGGTCAAATTACCGAAACAGCTACCGATGCTGTAGCAGTAATTGCCAGCGTACTAAAAACAACGATCGCCAGCATTACTCAGATTTTGGATGCTTTAGCCCCATCCCTACAGGCGATCGGTACAGCTTTAGGGGATGCCTTTGGCGCAGGTGCAGAGACGGCAGGAACGACGATCGAGAATTTAGCAACTGTTATTGTGGGAGCGATTCAGATTGCGACCCCGTTTATTCAACTGCTCTCATCTCTTGCCAGCGGTATCGCTGAAGTTTCAAGCACTCCTGTCGGGCAAAACTTAATTCAATTTGGACTCGCGATTGCGGGTGTCAATGCCATTATTCCAGCCTTTACTAGTGGATTGAGTGCCACATTAAATGCTGTAGGGGCGCTGGAGTCAACGTTCAATAATTTACTCCCCATCTTGGCTCAGACGAACGTTGCTAAAACGGGGTTAGCTGCTAAAGAAGTAGCACTCGCGATCGCGACAGGCACAACCACCGCAGCAACAAATGCCCAAGCTTTGGCTCAGGCAAGGTTGACCGTTGGCGACTATGCCGGAGCCGCAGCCGCGACAGAAATGGCAGCAGCCGAGCAAGCCAAAGCCATCTCCCTCCAACAGTCCGCAGGGGCGATCGCGGGTAATGTTGCCAAGCTTGGGTTATTAGCTGCGGCTGTGGGGTCGATCGCGCTTGCTGTAAACGAGTTTCAAGACATCACAAAAGAAGCTGAGAACACGCAGAAAGGTGTGGGGGATATCAATGCGGCATTAGCAAAACTGGACGAGGCTCGTGCTGCGGCTAATGCCACTAACGCACAAGGGGCGCAAGCCACGCAGGAGGCTGTAGCAGCGAATGTGGCATTGATTCAAGCAGGACTAAACCCAATCACCCAAACACTCGATCGCGTCATTGGGTTCATCAATGATGTGACAGTCAGGCTTAATGTATTACTGAAATCTCCTGCTGCCGCGTTCATTCCTGGGTTAAGGGAGATCAAGCTTTCATTAGCCGCGATCGGGCAAGACGGATTCCCTGAATTGAGTACAGGGGCAGAGGCAGCAGTATCCCAAGCTCAGGGCGCATTCGAAGATTTAAAGGTTTCGGTTAACAGAACTTTTCAATATATTGGAACCGTCACCAAGGATGCAAAAGGGAATTTTCAGTTTCCTGATTTGGTGGGCAAATCCAAAGAGCAGCTAGAAGACTACTCCAAGGCGATCGAGACTAGCATTGCAGCACTAGAGTCACAACGCCCCACTACCGCTGCTGACCTCAAATATAAAAACGACAACATCGCAGCGTTGAAGGCAGCTAAAGCCGCGATCGATGCCAACGCTAATTCAACTCAAATTCAATCGATCGAACTTACAAAACAGGGCACAATTTACGAGGCGCTGAACAAGCAAGTCGAAAATGCCCAACGCACTCTTGCAACTTCGGGCGATCAAACACAGGTCAATGCTGCTGCCAAATCCCTTTCAGACTTAACCCAACAGCAAGTAGAGTTAGGGCAAATCTCAGCAAGTGAAGCCCAAAAACGACTTGCTGAAATTGCCAACAATGGGAAGGTGGAGTTATCCACACGGCAAGCTGCACAAGGGGCGATCGCGAAAATACAAGAGTCAGCAACACAGCAAAGGGTTGCTCAATTCCAAGCAGAACAAGGGGCGATCGATCAACTTCAGGCGCAGGGAGTGATCAGCGATGCAGAAGCTGAAAAGCGAAGAACTGCCAACAAGCAAAAAGAGTTGCAAGCACAGTTGGATAGTGTCAGGCAATCCATAGCCGACGAAGAAAAAGCGATCGCGGAGGGTCGAGGTTCTAAAACTCAACTCGACAAGCTGAAGAAACAAGAGATCGATTTAACCACCCAGACGGCTCAGGCAAAAGCCGCAGCGGAGAAGGCGGGACTAGACAAACAGTTGCAAGACCTGCAACGAAATCTCGATCGCGCCTCGGCAATCACCCAACAAGCTGAAACCGATCGCCAAATCCAAATTCAAACCCTGCTCAATGATGGGGTGATTTCTCAGCGTGAAGCTGATCAGTTGAGGGCAGACTCTAATAAACAATCCCTGCAAGCTCAATTGCAGACTGAGCAAGCCTATCTTGCCAAGCTGAGAGCATTACCATCCCCCACTGACCCCGATGAGCGTGAAGCTCAAGAAAAACGGGTCAGAGAGTCACTTCAGAAGACAGGGCAATTACAGCTTCAAGTTTTGCAAGCTGAGCAGCAAGCACAAGAGGCAGTCAGACAAAAAGCCCTCGATGCCATCAAAGATCAGCGCGAGTCCATTCAGAACAACCTTGAACTGTCCAAAGCTTCGACCTTTGCCGCAGTCCAGGGGATTCAGGAGCAACAGAAGGGACTCGATCGCCAAAAATCAGCCTATGACGCAATCAATTCTTCCCTTGAGCAGCAAAAGAATCTACTACAGTCGCGATCGGGACTGCAAGATGCTCTAAATAACTTAGCTGCGACAGAAGCCAAGATTAGAATTGATGGGCTCACGGAAGGATTAAGCCTGACTGAACGGCTCCAGACTGAAGAAGACTCAAGGGTTAAATCAATCATTCGCCAGCGACTCCAAGCTTTAGGGATAACAGGGAGTGAAGAGCAGATTCAGCGAAAACTAGCCGATCGCCAACGGCAAGAAGCGATCGCGACACTAGCTAGGCTTGCCCAAAAACAACAGTTTGATCGCATTTCTCTGGACTTGCAGCTGCAACAGGAGGAGGCGCAGAAACGAAGTGCGGTGATCGAGGCGCAACGGAATCAATTAGCCGCGCAACGTCAGGTGATTGAAGCGAAACAAGCTGTTGCTGAAGCTGCCGCCGCCCAACAGAACGCTCAGGCACAATTGCAAGAAGCACAACTCACTCAAGACCCCGCAGAACGGGCTAGGGCAGTGGCTGAGGCACAAAGGGCAGTTAATGAAGCCGATCGGCAGGCACAAGGAGCACAGCAAAACCTGCAATTCTCCCAACAGGATGTGGGGCTTGCTCAAGAGCAGGTTACCCAGGCTCAAGAAGCATCAAAAGCTCAGGGTGAAATTGCTGCAAATTCTCGCGCAGCACTTGAAGCACAACAACAATCCGAGGCAGCGGTTGCCAAACAGACGGCTGATTCCGCCATTTTTGCCGCTAACTTGGGCGAAGCTGAAGCGCGATCGAAGGGCATTAACAGTTACCTGGGTGGAGGAAGTACAACCCCAATCCCTCGACGAACGGGGGGAGATATTCAGTCGGGGCAGCTTTACCACGTTCACAAAGATGAGATGTTTGTCCCTGCGACGAATGGGTATATGTTGCGTCGTGCTGATGCGATGAGGGTGGCACAACAGGCACTTAGCACAGGGGCGGGAGTTTCACTTGGGGGAGTGCGATCGGTTGGCAGTGCGGCAGGGAATAACAGTGTTTTGCTGCTGTCTTCCCTAGCCCGACTGGAGAAGGCTGTTAAATCAGGAAATTCAGGGATAAATATTCAGCAGTTGTCGCAGTCGATCACCAATCAAGTACCGAGAGATGCGAATGCGATGGCACAACAAGCTGAAAGTGTTTATTTGAGGATGATTTCTGACTTGAGAAATAGTATTAAGGGATTGAATTGAGAGGCGATCGTTTATGAATATTAAGCTGTTCGGGCAAAAACTTATGGCTATAGACCGCAATGGGGTTTTCTTTATACGATGGCGCATTACCTCTATATACAACCATCACGTTTCTTCGTCAAATTGGTACAAAGTGAAAGATTTGCCTTTCAATTTGCGAATCATTTGGCGTGAAGTTACAAGAATCGATCGCCCATGACCACACACAACATCATCATTAAGGTTTTCCCCGACGATAATCAATGGTGCGCCGTGATTGAGAATCCCCCATCTTTTAGTGAGCCTGAGTTTGGACGGACTGCGGCAGAAGCAGTAGGGAAACTCTCCGATCGGCTTTGCTTGTTAGGGGAAGAACAAATAGAAGAGGATAGCGATCGTGTTGAAATCTCTAATGTCCCTCATGGGTTTGGGAAAGCTGGCACAATTAGCACGTTCACCGTAACTGCGATCAAGCCAATTGAATCGCCAATACAGGAAATCATTAAACGCATTGAGAACATCGAGCGGACACTAGGAATATTGCCATGACTTTTGCTGTAGACGGTTTTGCCAGTATCCGATTCCCCGTTACTCAAGAAATATACGATCGCTTCTCCTCAGCAAACCCTGATCTCTTTGAGCTATTCTCCACATCTCCATTCAACGCACATATGGTCATGTGGTGCTCTCCTGAAGAATACAAGCCGATCGACCAGGAATTGGGCTCAACAGAACTTGTGGCAGGCTACAGTACGATGCTGTTGACTCCTGTGGCTAAACTGTACGGCTTTGAGGTTTCGACGATCGAGAGTCGTCCCGCGGTCTATGACACTCTTGTGACTCTTAGAAGGAACGCTACAGCTGTTCGGGGTGCGTATAGCGCAATCGTTGTTTACGATGGGCACCACGTTCATGATGGGGGTGTTGTTGAGACGATTCACGGTTATCCCTACAGCGTCAGAAACGTGAGACTGACCTCGATCGCACCTCAGGGTGGGTCTTTGGTTATTGGGGGGAAGAGATACGCTTCTAACGGTTTTACGGTGCGGTTTATTGAGGTGAAGCCACGAGATGTCTACTAGCCTTCCAGAAGGCGTCTATCCCGGTTGTAGCGCTATTAGTGGCATCGCTCAACCGGGCGGGGGGATGTGGGTTAATGTTCCCGGTATTGGGTCGAGTGTAAGGGCGATCGCATCTAACAGGATTGATTCACAAACGAACTTGACTGTAACGGTCGATCGCGCTGGGGCGGTGCGGGTTTTTGGAGTGGGGGAAAGACCGCCAACGCTTGAGAGGACGACTGAGTTTAGGCGATCGCGCCGTCGCACCAGTACCGAAAGACTCGTCAGGGCGGCGTATATCCTAATCGAGGACAGAATCACGATCGAACCGTTCACTCGGCGCAGATATTATCGTTTGGTGTTGCCTCAAATTGCGCCTATTGATATCCCGTTTGTCGCTAGTCGGATTGAGATCGATCCGCCCGTGTCAACAGTTACAGGGGGATTGATTAATTTCTATGTGCCTACTGTGATTCCTCTCATCAGCATTAATAGAGGAAGTCCTAGCACGATTCATATTGATTTCCTGCACACAGCACTAGACGAACCACCGATCGATCAACTCGTCAATCAGCAGCCACTTCCCCTCTACTACAAGCACTGGCAATATATCGCTGAGCTAGTGGAGGTGGAGCAGTCAGGGAGTTGGCGATCGTTTGCTTTTGAGGGAGTGACTGAGTATCCCTTTAACTTCACCTATGATTCAGAAGAGGAACAATGGAGTAAGGCGAGCGCTCTTTATGGGTTGCAGCTATCCCTAGACACCGAGCTAAATACTTTTTTCTTGGTCAATCAATCTGAACTTTTCCCCGATACCTCAACCTACACGAGCAGAAATTATTACGGGATGCTTTATCTCAACACTAGCTTCCCTGATCCAACTCAAGAGACAACAATGCGAATTAGGGGATACAAATTTATTGATCGGGCAGCAATTCTCTTGACTGATGACAACACTTATGAAACCACAGCAAATATTTTGCTGTCTGGACAGGAAGTACTTCAGGTCTTTGAACCACTATCAGACTGGGGACTTGCAATTGAGTATGAAAATGTTTTAGGAACACTTACCCCGCTAAATAGTTTCATCGACCCATCGATCGCAGTATTGATTCTTGACGAGTAGGCGATCGCGCATCAAGATTTGGCTCATTGGCTCTAACCCACTGTTTCACGGCAGTGGGTTTTTCTTTGGGGCGATCGGGTGTGTGCAAACTGTGTCAACCCTCACCAATAGGTTGCCACGGCTGAAAGTCTTGATATATCTACCTTGTTCCAACTGTATACAACTGTTCCAACCTCAAAAAAAGATTTAGTAAATATAAGAAAACGGCGATCGCACACACCCCTAAAAACTTTGCTGTGAATTTCCCCTCTAAGGAAAACAGCTTGAACAGTTGCCACGGTTGGAACGGTTGAGACGGGGTAAGGGTTTGAAGCGTTCCAACCCCTAGCGATGAGTTGGAACGGGGGTTGGAACGGGGAATGGTGCCGTGGTGCGATCGGCTTTGCTTGACTGTGTAGAGTTGTTGATGCAGCGGCAATTACGGTGAGATTAGGTAAGAAAATAGTCGTAGTACATAAAGCAAGAAATCACTTAATGTCACAAACCAAAATGCCCTCAACTTAGTCTAAGTTGAGGGCATTTTGGTTTAAGGTTCAGCCGCTCTCTTGCAGCTTTCCGAGTTGGGTTGATTTTGCTTTTTGTCAATCTCGCAAAGCGCTTTGTCTATTTTGCGAGTACCCTCCTCCGTTTTTTGAACTTCGGGCGATTTTGTGATGGATTGATATTGAATGTAAATTACAGCTGCAATTCCGGCAGTGGCGATCGCAAGCAAGGCAATTAAAAGAGGTTTAGGCATGGGGTGATCAGATTAACTAGGTCTTACCCAAGGTAGCCGATCACCCCATTGTTTTATTGCTCTAGCGCTTCAAAGTAACGATACGCAACCAGCTTGTGCTCAACTCTCCAACGGTTCAACGTACCCATTACATCAGAAAAGCGATCAGTTTCCGTGAACAATTCAACCGTCAATTCGTGCCCAGTTGTAACATGAACCAAAGTGTAAAGCCACAAATGATTTCCTTCAGCGCCAATCGTTTCATCAGCAGGGGATGCGGGGCGATCGAGTAAGGTTGTGCGTGAACGTGCCATAATAGTTGGGTTCCTGTTTTGGGACTGAAAGGCGGTTTCTTCTTTGCCGGAGTGAACCGCCTCTCTTATTTCCTAAAGATAACACGATACTAGTATCACGTCAACAGCTAGTCATTATCATAGTATTGTATTATCATAGGATGGTACGATAAAAGGATGAAAGTGATTAGCAAACTACAGTCGTTAATGGAAAGGCAAGAAGGACTTGATCAAAAGACTCTTGCAGCAAGAACTGGACTTAGCCCTACAACCGTAGGGAAGCTTTACCGTGGTCATTTTGATCGCATCGACAATCACACAGTCACCACGCTGTGCAAGTATTTCAAGCTTAAATCTATAAGCGAACTCATAGAGATTCAATGGGAGAGTTCTGATGTCTAATTTGCAGCTTTTTGACCACGAATTTAACGGACGCAAAATCCGGCAGCGTTCAGAAGATGGTTACGTCAACTTAACCGACATGAGCAAAGCGGGAAGCAAAACAGTTGCTTCATTTTTGCGACTCAAGGAAACAAAAGCCTACATTGCAGTTGTAGCCGCCGATGTGCAGATTCACACATCGGCAATTGTGCAAATTTCTAAAGGTGGAGACGATCAAACCAATCAGGGTACGTGGGCACATCATTTAGTGGCGATCGCGTTTGCTCGGCGTATATCTCCAGAATTTGCAGTTTGGGCTGACAAGCAATTAACAAGAATCATCGACAACGACCCCACGCTGACGACAGAGTTGTTAGATCGGATGCCAGACAAAGCCGCAGCTGTGTTGATATCCGATCGCATTGAGACAATGGAAGATCTGAGTGCTGTTGAGCTTGTTCAGCAAACAGCATCACAAAAAATTGCCGCATTGCTTGAAAAGGCTGGGTTGCCATACGGTGAATCTGTGCCAACCCCAAAACTTTCGGAGGAAAAATACGATCGAGCACTTAGTTCTAAACATGCCCATGAATCATGGCAGGTGATTGACGGGGTAACTTGGTTTTGTCCTCCTGGCACTGATACTTGGCAGGTTGATTGCGACACGAAAAATTATCAAGATTATTGCCTTTGGCGGGAGTGGTATCCAAAAAACAATTTGCCGTTAGCTCAATCAATTGAAGCTTTGCGTTTAATTAAATCGGTCAATTGATGATGGTTTACCGCCTGAATTACAATAAATTCGTCCCCATTTCACCCGCCTCATGCAAACGACAATCACCCAATCATTCGATCGCAATCCCCTGTTTCCTTCCAAAGAGAAATCAGCAGATCCTACCTCCCTCGTTTTGATCGAAGCAGGTGCCCCTTACAGGGTGTTGATGGTAAAAAAAGAGTCAGAAGTTAGAGGTAACGGCAATCCCGATCGCACTCTTCTTCTAGTTCAAGCGCAAGTTACCCCAGAACCGGGCGATGTTGCGTTTGCTTGGCTCCCAAAGGATAGAATATAGGGATTCTAGCTGATTCTTTCCTCTGAACTTCCGAACGGATGCACGATCGCCCCTAAACAAGGCGATCGTTTTTTATGGCAAAGGGTAGCAGCCTGTTTGCTACCCTTTGCGATCGTTTTTGTTCGGTCACCCTCAAAGCGTTGCCAGACAAGGAGTTCAGCCTCCAATACTTGAAAGTCCGGTCACCTGTTCACTGCTTAGGTGCGCGATAAATCCTACGCCAGCCCGATCGCTCCAAGACATCTTGCCTCCCCATCGTGACCTTGTTTTCACCGTAATACCTCAGAGTGATACTGCCGAGCAAAGACCTCAAAACGATCGCTGTACTTTGATCGCGATCGTTTTGGACTTTATCTCCTTCTTGCCACCGGCTATCGTTCAAACCTACGCCTTTGAAACCTCTAGGTTATCCACCCTGTATTTTGTTGCCCCAGCAGACACGGGTGAAGTCTTAATTGCGAACTGAAAATCTGTCGATGTCCCCGTTGCACCGATCGAAGTACTGTCAGCAGCGTTCGTGTCAACTTTAATTGAGGCATCAACTCCAGGATTACACGAAAGGACGATTGAATACCATGTGCCAACAGATAGAGCAACGGTAGAATCGATCGTGTAACCTCCCCCGACATCATCAAAAATCGCAAGCCGCAAACAGTTCACCGAGTTCCGATAGCTCAATGTCCACTCTTCATTGCCGAACATAATTAATGACGTTGCCGATCCGCTTGAAGGTTCGGCGTCAATATAAAAGTCAAACTTGATCCGCCAAGCCACAACTCCAAGGGATAGTCCCGTGTCTGTACTGGAGATAGAAGAAGTGTTGCTTATAATTGCGATCGCATTCCCTGATGTACCCGAAAGCAGAGAGCAGCCAGACCCCGACAAAACAAAACCGTTGATTGAGTCAACTTGGTTGGTCGCACTGCCCTCCATATCCCAAAACGCGATCGGTTCTAGAACGACAGGGGGTTCATACCATCCTTTAACCTCAGAATACAGAATACCTCCACGAGCCAATGCTCTAATAATCCATACCCTACCGGCAGTTGTCACCAAGTTGGGGGCTGTTTCGTTGGGGAATCGCCACAGACTGCCAAACGTGACCGCATACCCCCCTGCGCTCGACTGTTTAAGAAGCAACTCATAATCCGCCCCATTGACAATCCCGATCGGGTTATCGATCAGGGTGTCGGCTTCAATATTGGTCTTGAATAAATTTGTTGTTGCAAGGTTTAGTGTAATAGTTGAGGCAGGTGCGATCGTTGTTATAGTTCCTGCCACAGGCTTTTGGAAGGTGTTTTGATGCTCTAAGATGGCGATCGTTTCTACCGCGCCACTGCTCTGCTGTCTTATCTTCAAAGAGTCGCCTGAAGCAAACAGAGCGGTCTTCCCTGCGTCTGTGGTTGGAGGTTCAGTGATGCGGGTGAGAGCTAATCCACTGGAAGATTCCGCGCTCCCTGTCGCTCCGGCAACACCCGCACTCGTTACTCGTTTGTTGGTCGCGATCGTTGTTCCAGATGCCGCATTGCCCGCATAGTCTAGATTCTTTAGAGTGACTGCCGTTGTGGATGCGATCGAAACTACCTGGTAGGTTCCCCCTGTTTCGATGTAAACATTTACCCCAATTGCCATCCAGTTAGTATTTCCAACCGCAACAGAGATATTAGCCAATGCCGCAGATTGAACAAATGAAGCCGTTGTGCTTGTGTATGCTCCGGGTCCTGCTGGACCTGCCGGAGCCGCGATGCTTCCTCTTAGCTGCCATGTGTCGGTGGATATTTTTTCGTAAAGGTTGAGGACAGTCCCATCGGTAGCAATGCACTTGTCATTCTCTGTCCCATCTCCAGACGTTGGGGGCGTATCCCTCAGCAAAATATCTGAAGACTGCGCGATCGCATCTTGCAAGGCAATAAACTCAGGGATGCAGCCCAAAGATTCAGAGTGAGAAATCTTCGTGACGCGATCGTTTGAGTCGGGGAAGTAGTAAGCGATCGCAACTTGATAATCCCCTGTTGGCAGTGTCGAGGATGACGGCGAAACATCTTGAACCGTGGCATTAATCGTGTCGTACCCGAACAGGCAAAAATCAGAACTCGGGGAGGTAGGCAACGCTCCAACGATCGAACCACCAGAGAGGGTAATGATATCGATCGTTCCTGTCGGGGCAACAGGGTCTAGCTGATAGATATTTCCTGTTGCCAACTCGACGATATAAACATAGATAAAGGGAACGTTGAAGTCTGCCGTAGTTCCCGCAATTCGATCGGGGTAATCTGACCTAACTGCCGTGGGATAATCGATCGCGAGTCTAATGCCATCGGTGCTACTCGCGATCGTCAGTGCGCTGCTCAGGGGGGATGCTGTGAATGTGCCTCCCACAGTTGAAACGATCGCTCTCACGGCTTCAGTTGTCAGGATAGTGCCAGAAGGCAAGCGATAGGCGATCGCCCCCGCCAGTGCGGCAGATACGGTGATTTTGAGGTTCGCCTGATCGGTAGGCAGTCCAATCAACTCGGTCTCACCCACGGATGGCGATCGGTATCCCCCGACAAGGCACTTGCCCGGTAATCGCTTCACCCCACCTGAGACAGGGACAATCCGCATCAAGTCACCATCAGGGAGCACAACATCCCCAACGATCGCCCATGACGAGTCGAGCTTGCCTAGCAACCCCTCCGGATATAACACAGTGGTGATTTGTGCGCCCTGTTGAATCACTGATTGAAGCTCAGCGGTCCTAAATCTAAATGTCAGTTCATACGCTGCTGCATACCCTTTCAGAAGGTCTTGAGGCAGTTCGACGGGTGAATCTGCGGCTTGCCATGTTATCGAGTCTCCTACGGTCGGAATCGAGGTGTTGAGCGTCCCCGTCGATCGCCTTACATACCCCAATAGCTTGAAGTAAGCACGACCTGAAAAAGCATCCGTGACGTTGCGACCGTTGGCTTTCAGTTGAAGAGTCAAGGATGTGCCTTGTGGTTCTGCCGCGCCACTGACCTCTTCTAGTCCGTTGGAAAACCACAGTTGAACAGGATATGAGTCTGACCCTGAACCACCGTAAGCCGGAGGGGAATAGAGCACATCCTCGGGCAGGATGTTGATCAAAGGGCGATCGCATCCTCCCGCATCTGTCGTGGCAGCAAGATAGGTCGAGATGTTCACTAGACTCTCACTCACCCAATAGCCTGACGAAGCCCCATAAAGCCCTGACTCCGCGATCGGGTCGTATTTGACGTACTCGCTCGTGGATGCGATCAGTCGCGTCATGCCATACAGTAATCCAGATGTCGGCAAAGCGGCAGGATTGGCAACAGCAGGAACGATCGCGGTTTGAGAGTCCAAGGTCAAGTCTACCGAATAGGGGAAGGTGAGATAATCCCCCTGCCCTGGGTAATTGATGCCGCCAACGGTCAAGAGGTCGCGAGTTCTGATGCTGAACAACCGCTTCATGTTTGTGGGCGTGTTCGTCGTTGCCGCGCTGATGATGTACTCATAGATATCCTCAGCGCTCGCCCTTGCCGCAGCAGTAAAAGCGATCGTCACTTTTCCCCCACTGCCCCAAGTCGTTTGAACGGGGGAAGATAAAAGATTTCGCCCTACCCGGTTAATTGCCTGCACCGAGAACCAGAGCGAGCCTGCGGTCAAACTTCCACCCGTTCCTGCGGTGAAAGTTACTCCGGGTGTCTGTTGCCGAGTCGAAGCATAAGAACTAATAGACATTGTGTTGTGCTAACTAATTGTTACTGATCTAATCCCAGCCAATCGCGATCGCTTTGTTCTACTGATTCGACTTCAATAGAAACGAAAGAATTAATTCGAGTTAAAAGAAATCCAACAAATGCTTGATCTGTCAAACCTGCCGGACGCAAAGAGGCAACAAGTTCCTTGAACGATTCATCCCCTTCAACGCTGAACGTATCCGCTGCTGCCGCTATAGACCCAATCCGATCGCTCATTCTGTAAAACGCTATTTTCATTTGAATCTTGCCTGCAATAAACTACGTTGTTCAGCCGTTAGTCCACCAAAAAAGTCTTGAAGTGAAGTGTCTTTTTTGGGTGGTTCCGGCTCATGCATAATGTCCCCTAATCTCACCCTGTTCTGAGATTTGCTGAGTTGTTCAATGCGATCGATTCTGGCTTCCAACCCCGAAGAATCTATGCCGGAAGCTTTTGCTGCACTCAATATCTCAGCTTTTGAGTTCAGGATTGACTGAACATCCTCATTGTTAAGCTCAAGATCTCTAACTTTTTGGTTTGAAGCCTTCCGAGGATTGGAGGTGTCGTAACCAAACTTGTCTCGAACCAACGTGTTGACAGCTATATCAAGCTTGTCTTTTGGTGTGCCCAAGTTTTTCTGAGTTACTTCATGAAAAGCGAAGCCATGATCAAACAAAACAGGACTGCCACTTCCATCGACACTAATGTTTGCAGCATGTCGATCTGTATTACCAATGATGTAGTCAAAAGCTATTACCTTCAAAGCATCCCGATCGCCGATCTTTTTAATTGCTTTAAGGTTTCCAATATTAGAAACCTCGTCTTTTTCCAAAAACGGCATCACAACTGCTGTCTTTTTCTTGACAGTCACCTTTTCGATCGGAACGGTGATGCCATCCAACCCCATTCGTTTAGCGATCTCATAAGCAAGAGTCTCAATCTTTGCTTCTTTTAAGGGTGTCTGCTTCACGAAATAATCTTTGCCGTCAATACTCGTTTTGGAAATTAAACCCAAATCACCGGCGCCCGATTGAACTTTTAATTTTTCAAAAGTTGTTTTGTCAAATTGATCTTGAGACGGGAACTTAACGGCTCTCGACTTTGAAACTGTTTTGACTTGACTCTTTTCGGGTGTAGGCTTAACTTTTGGACTGCTTGGCTCAGCTTTGTGTGATTCAACAATAGCTTTCACAACCTCGGATTGCTGCGGTGTTGGCTTGTATCGACAGTTCAAGCTCCCACCCTGGCATTTTTTGCCGCACAGCATATTACCGGGTTTGCAGGTTGGTGTTTTCCTAGTTTTAGTTGTGGTAGATGCAAACTCGATCGCCTCCACCCAGTCTCTGTCGTCGGCTTCATTAAACTCTGACATGTTGGGATTCACGGATTGAACAGGCATCAGCTTGTAATCCCAAGCTTCGGGGGACATCGTGAATTGATAAAACTGAGATTTGGCAAGACTCAGCTTTTGCTCTGCTTTCCCTTTGATCGTGCTAGTAACAGTGTCGATCGTCAAGTCGAAGACACGTTGAATCACACCCCCCACTTCTTCATCAAGAAGCGATCGCACTCTCTCTAAAACCTGCGGACTGCTAACGGTCGTCTCGGAAAACACAACAAGTGTTAACTTTCCCTCTTTAATTGATTGAAACAATCGCCCCAACTCAGCAAAAGCTTCAATTCTACTCGCCATCATATTTCTAACCCCCAAAACTATCGGTACGTCCCAACTGTTCAGACGCGATCGAGAAACCGATCACCCCTATCTGAGTCCTATTCCTTTTCAACACCTGATATCCGTCCGGATACAAAGGGGTGGGGGCTTTCGTCGTTACTTGCAGGCGATTGTTCAGAATGTCTTCTTGCAGTTGCGCGATCGCGGTTTGAATCCGTGCGGACTTGGGGACGTATTCCATCGTTTGTATTGTCGGAAATGCCTCAATTTTACTTCCGTTTCTACGGAATGCCTGATTTAGGGGCGATCGGACTGGATATCTAAATAGATTTAGGGGTTGATTATGACGATCGTCGGTTGGGTTGCGTTCGGTTTTATTGTGGGGATGGTTGCAACGATCTTTGTTTTGGCGATGGCTTCGGCTGCGGATTAATGGGGTGTTCCAACCTGTTTATAAATGCGTTCCAACCCATCGATCGAGGTTGACACGCCTGAAACCCTTGATTTATATAGGGCGTGTCAACCGTGTCAACCGTTCAAGCTGTTTTCCCTAGAGGGGAAATTTCTGCGCTGTTTTTCAGGGTGGGGAGAGACCACTGTAGTCTTATATTTACTAAGTCTTCTCTTTGAGGTTGGAACAGTTATATACAGTAAAGCCGGTGCATTGATTTATAAGGCTTTCAGCCGTGGCAACCTCAAAAGCAGGGTTGGAACAGGTGACTTCACCCCAAAAAAGCGATCGCGCAAAGTCTTGATTTACTGCGGTTTTCACCCCGTTCCAACCTGGATGGGCGATCGGATAAGATTGATTTTCCTTTTTCCTATTGACAGTCTTCTAAAAGTTGGGGTAAAGCTGGGGTAACACTAAAACAAAGGACATCAAGCAATGAATATTCCAACTAAAGAAGCCCTAGAATCTGTTTTGAGCCAGCTTGAAGCCCAAAAAATAGATAAAGTTGCGAACGATCTTGATGCGTTAATAGGGTCGATCGTTCTCAGGAGATACGAAGACCCTAAGTTCTCTCATGATGGTGGTTGTCATACTGTTTACACGATCGAATTCAGCAATATGAATGCGCCATTAGAGTGCGAAACCGACTTGGTTGAATGGGTGTATCAAGAAACTTACGACCCCAATGGTTTCATGGCTCATTACACTTTTTATGGTGTTCCTGTTTGGGCGTTCTGGAATGAGATCAGATATTTTGGGGGCGAACCTCAACCTGACGCTCAAACTTCTTATGAATGCACGCCGAAAGAGTGGAATCGCGATAAAGCAAAAGAGCTTGGCATGGTGGAAGTCAAAATATCTATCAACATGAGCGACTTTAGCTGGTATGAAAAGAGATTGAGAGAAATGCTGGGAAAGTCTGCCGAGCTTGCGGCAAACCCCTAGCCAAACAAAACCGATCGGGTTATTGCAAAGCTCATGTAGAGCAATCACCCGATCGCAAGTCTCGCAAGCCACACAAATATCGTTAAGCGATCGCTCAAATCAAAAGCCGATATGGGAATTCCCGTATCGGCTTTTGATTGAAATGGTGGACATGAAAAACCGCCCGGTGAGGGGCGGCAGGAAGGAAGGAACATGAACCGTGAAAACTTTACGCCGATTGCTCATCTAGGGCTACCCTCCATCGATTTCTGCGATTTCAAATCGCAAAATTCCAAACGCTTGCTCTGACTAGCTTTGATACGCCTCACTCATCAAAGCTCAACGTCACAGGGGGATTCAGATACAGCCCCAAAGACATACTCACACCCCCCGAAGTGACCAACGATCGCCCTCCCACGACACACTGAATCGCCATTTCCTCTTCTAAAGATAAGACGACAAACAGTTTGCCAAGCAAGTGAACGCGATCGCCCTCTTCAATCTCTGCCGCTGCTTGATGGCGTACAACAACCTGCCAAGTTTCCGTGCCCTTTGTGTTCTCGATGGATAATGCCACCTGTGCGCACGATCGCGCTTCCTCAAAATCAAACACTCCAGGGATTTGAATTGAGCCGTTCTCGGGGTCATCAGGGGTGTATCCGTTATTAGGCGAATTCAGTAGTGCCCTCAGTGAGGTTTGTGGCGCGGGTGGTTTTGGATCAGGGGGATTAGGGTTAGGGCGAACAATCTCCATTCGCGTGTGGGTCGATGGACGCCCTAGAAACTCAGTTCTTCGCCCAATGTTCAAGGAATCCTTGAGGTCTTGCCCCTGACTGCCCGTTGTTTTGCTGTGGACGGTGTATTGCTCAAACTCCTTTTGCCAGGATTGCTCACTAACACCGCGATCGGGATAATTCACGACCACCCGTTTCACCTCATCAAACGCCCTGCCTGACGTTAAAACGGGTTTATTGGGGTCGGGTGAATCTGAGAACTCAGTCTCCGCAACCGATCGCTTTGTCAGAATCGCGTACTTTGGCTCAACCCAGTTGGGGTCGTCCTTTTGCCGTTTGATATCGGGATACAGCCCCAAATAAGAGGCGAGAACATATCGGGTAGTGTCACTCGATCGAAGCCACTGCCACTGGTATGCCGCCCGCAGGTTATTCCCGTCATACACAACCCTGCCGTTACGGGTGATTACAGGGGCATATTGGGCTTTTATGGTCTCGATCGCATCTTGTTCTTGCTTTGCTCTTCCTAAATGCCTGCCGGTGATACTGACCGATCGGAGATACCCCTCTGATTGGTCGTAGTTGTAAGACTCGTCTACTTCCTCAACTAATCCCCAAAATGCTTGAGGGTTAACTCCTGCACCTGTGTAGCGATACCAGTTCACTGTCACATCAGCAGTGGCAGAAATTCCTGAAACCTCAAAGTCATAAACCTGAGAACCTTTGAAGGTGAAGCCGTATTTAAATTTTTTCGCCTTGATGATCGTGCCATTTCTATAAAGGGTGCGCGTTCGTTCCTTTGTGATTCCCCCAGAATCAAAGTTATGCGATAAATTCCCGAGGCTCAACTTATTGCTTGCCAAACTGTTGAATTCTGGAGGTGCGTCTTCGGGAAACTCGTCGGCATCGTCAATCCAGATGGAAGTATTGCGGACTCGATCGCTCTCATTAGCGTCAGTGTCCAGCGTCAACCGAGTGTTTTTGTACTCGTTGGATAATTGATTGTTCTGACTCTGAGCTTCGTAATCCGCCCCTTTGCCGCTGAGGGTAATCGCGATCGGACTCAATAAATCAGCCTTGGAAATCCAGTGAACGCGAGTTTTACCCCATTCACGAGTCTGGACATTGTTTTGTCCACTGTAAAAGACGAATGATTTTTTACCGATCGCCCTTGATTCAAGCTCTGAGCCTAGCTGAGTTGTAACTGAAGCAGGGGTGCTGTAGCTCTGATTTAGTTTAATTGCCGCACCAGAGTAAGGCACCCCTGCAAGTTGAGCCAAACTCGAAACAGTCCCCCCATCGCGATCGATCGCATCTTTAACCTTGATTGATTCTGATAATTCCTCAACAAATCGCCCGGTCAGCGATACTTCCACCTGAATCCAGCCACCCGGATAAATCACCTCGGGTAATCGTTGAATCGCGATCGAGTCTACGCTGTAGCCAACCCCAAACGCCCCGATGCGCGATCGGTTTTTTAGCTGCTCTCTTACGTCCGGTTCGTTGGATGCGAGTGTGGTGAAAGTGAAAGAACCGGACGGTTGGCTTCCGAAACTACGCGATCGCTTGAAACTTCCGGTAATATTCCACTCTCCCCACCAATTTGGAGGACGTGTCAGCACTTCGGCGTCAGGAATTAAAACAGGGGGGTAGCTTGCAATTTGATAGTGAACAATTGCCGGAGTCGCGATCGGTGGAATAGGGAAGAAGGTTATTTCCCCTGTTGCCGTGTCCCAGCTGAATGAGTTCTGCTCAGGGGTGTTAGCTGTTGCAGGCTCGTAAGTTACTCCGCCAATCGTTATAGAGTCGATCGCTCCTACATCTTCTGGAGCCTCGATCGTGCCTGTGCTTGAAGTCGTTGTGATTATGGTGGCAGATAGGATTGTCGAAGTGCGATCGCCGTACATCAGTGATGCTCCGCCCTGTGCGATCGTTTCTACGACAGGTGCGCCGTTACCTGGGGATGCGATCGGGCTTAGGGGAAGTTCAGGGCTGTTGAGGGTGAGCATGAGGGCGATCGGACTAGTATTTATTGAGATAGCTAGATAGGGTAATGTTTGGCTTGTAAGTATTGGAAAACTGCCCGTAAATTCTCGCTGTAGTTGACTCACGAGGAATACAGAACACTCTGCCATCCAACATCAAAACTCCACCCTGGAAAGCAGCAGAGCCAGCAAATGCTCCCGATGGGGTGGTGACAGTGTCCGCGATCGGGTCATAAATCCGCGCAGTAGTTGAGTTTAAGGGAACGCAAAAGACTCGTCCATCTGGCATCAAAACACCAGTAACAAAAGCGTTGCTACCCGGATAAGTCCCGACTGGTGTGACTAAAGTGTCAGTGACAGGGTCATAAATCCGCGCCGTTGTAGAAGTCTGAGGAACACAAAACACTCTGCCATCGGGTAAAAGCACGCCACCCTGAAAAGAGTTCCCGCCTGGGTAGGTCCCTGTTGGTGTAGTTAAGGTGTTTGCGATCGGATCATAAATCCGCGCAGTGGTAGATGTTTGGGGAACACAAAACACTCGTCCATCTAGTAGTAATTGTCCACCCGCAAAAGAAGTTACTCCTGGATAAGTCCCTGCTGGGGTTGTGAGGGTATCGGTAACAGGGTCGTAAATCCGCGCAGTGGTTGAGTTGAATGGAACACAAAACACTCTGCCATCGGGCAAGAGTACGCCACCTTGGAAAGCGTTGACGGTTGGGTAAGTTCCACTCGGTGTGATTAGTGTATCCGCGATCGGGTCATAAATCCGCGCAGTCATCGAGTTGGACGGCACGCAAAACACTCGCCCATCTTGTAGCAATACACCACCAATAAAAGCGTTTAACCCTGGATAAGTTCCTGAAGGAGTAGTGACGGTATCGGTAGCAGGGTTGTAAATTCTTGCAGATGTAGAACTTGCCGGAACACAAAATATTCTTCCATCCGGCAGTACCACCCCTCCTCTAAAAGCTGTTGACCCTGGATAGGTTCCGCCCGGTGTGATTAAGTTATTTGAGGTTAAAACAGTGGCGCTTTTTGTGCGGTTGAGATGCCTCAGAAATCTTTTTGATGCAGAGGGCTGTACTACCCGATCGCGTGTCATCCCAGATGTATCAGTGCGCTGAATCTGAGAAAATGCCTGAACTTTGGGCGATCGCAAGCTAGTGACAGCGCTCCAAGAAACAAGTCCTGGCATCTAGAAGTCCTCAACGATCGCGGTGACTGTTACGGTAGCGGCAGCGGTAACAGCTACTTTTGCGGCAATTCTTAGCTTCTTAGTCGCAGGCAAAGGGATAAAGCGGTTGCCATAAATATCCAAAACACTCCAAGGCAAGTTGTTGGCATTCAGTCCGTTGACGGAGTTAACAGTGCCGTCAAAACCCGAGTTGGCGGGAACGTCAATGTGTCCGATTAGAGCGTCACCGCTGCCGACCGAAGTACCCGAAGAGGATGAATCAGACAGGTATAAAAGAACGTCTCGTGCGGTTCCATCTGAGCTGGCGATCGCAATAGCCACCACTCTAGAATCATCCGTCCCCGCAGAAACTAAATCTTTCAGGTTGGTAGAGTCGGCGTTGACTAGAGTTGTGACGCTGCTAGCTCGATATCCGATCGGTAAATATAAAGTGTTTTGTTTAGCCATTACACAACCTCAACGTGAATCTTTTCTGCAGGAATACCAAACTGTTGAAATTCAAATGCCAACGCCGCACTCATGTCTGACGGTGCCCAGTTGACTGCAACTTGATACTCTGTCTGCCAACATCCATTGAGGCTTTGTCTGCTGACACGCGAAACGCCTTGCAACTCTTCCATTGATGCGGCGATCGCATCAGCACTTTGCAAATCAAGGGCGATCGAAGCTAAAACCCTGTGAGGTTCAGAGCCGCTACTTGAATAAATCTCAATCCAGACAGCAAACGTTGGGGAATAAGACTGCGAAAGGGGCATTAAATCACCTGCAAAAGTAGAAGATTAAGCTTTGCGTTAACGGCGGCATCAACAGAGCCAGCAGTTTGACTTGATGGCGACCAGTGATACCTGGTGCCGTCGAAGAAATAACGTAAGTAACTGTTAGCGTTAGCAGTTGCAAGAATGTTGATTGCGGTTGTGGTAATACCGCCGACAATACTTGGCGTTGGTAGGGTTATCGATCGCCCTCCCGTGCCGTCTTGAACTATTCGCAGCCAGCCCGAATCACCAGCTACCGCATTGCTAACTGAAAGAGTTCGATTGCCGCTAATCGTAACGACTGCGTTCAGCCCTAAATTCAAGTTGAATGTGATTGTGGCTCCGTCTGTCAGCGTTTGAATGCCGCCAATTCCAATACTCGATCGCGCTGTCGATGGGGAAGTAAGCCCTGATAAATTACTTGCGCCGTCTAGAAGTGTGCGAGTAGTGTTCGTCGAATCTTTGTATTGGATGGAATTGACGTTTCGCCATAGACGCCCGATCGCGGCTCCGGTTGAAGTGCCAAGAGTGAGATCGGCGGCAACTGTTCCACCCGTAATTGCAACAGCGGAAGCGTTCTGAGTAGACATGCTTCCAAGCACAGTACTTTTGCTGTTGAAAAAGTACGTTGTTCCGTCAAAGTAATATTCAAATAGGGTGGCTGTTGCTGTTGTTGTCAGAGTTCCTTCCGTGTCTCCTTGAACGTTAGCAGGAACAGTAAGGGTAAGGGTTTTAGTATTTGCGCCATCTTGCAATACAAGCAGCCGCCCAGAGTCCCCTGTTGTGCCATTGGTTATAGAAAGATTTCGACTAGCGGCAATAGTGACGACTGCATTTAACCTGGCAGCTAAGTTAAAAGTAATTGTTGCCCCATCAGTCAGGGTTTGGATGCCGCCAATCCCGATGCTCGATCGCGCTCCCGCTTGACTTGTTGGAGTAAAAGTTCCGTATTTCATTAGCCTGTTACCACTACCGTCCAGGTTCCTGTCATTGTTGCCGCAAAGCTTGTCAAGTCAACGGTTAGGGTCGTTGTTGAGGTAAAAGTAATGTCATCAACACCCCCTATTGCTTTGTTGTTGTTGTCTGCGATTGCCCATGTGCAAATTTGAGCGCCAAGATTATGGTTAACAGTCAAAATGCCACTACTTAAAGAAGCACTAGTGAAAGTTGTTCGGTAAACTCCCGCCGCACTTAAATTTGTCCGTGCTGCCGCCGCAGTTGTCGCGCCTGTCCCACCGTTGGCAACAGCGATCGCTGTTCCGTTCCACACTCCAGTGGCGATCGTGCCTAATGTCGTGATGCTCGATTGACCAACATAAGTGGCAGCAATATCAACACCAGCACCAGAAACAAAGATTCTGTTAGTAGTTCCCGTAACAGCAAATATATTCCCCGTCAGGCTTAAGCCGTTACCATTGGTGTAAGTCGCGCCTGCACCAAACTGGGTAAAGGTGAGTGCCGTTGAACCAAGGGTGATGGGTAGTGGGGTGGATAGAACCCAGCTAGTCGTGGCGTTCGTCGAGCCTTCTTCAATAAAGGTAAACGAGCCTGTTGTAAGTTTTGTGGCTGTGTCTGCGTCCGTTGTGCGAGCCAACGCAGCGCCCGCCGAAGTGAAAACGTAATACCCGTTTTCAGCTGCTGCCGTTTGGTTTTTAAGAAGAATTCGGTTGCCCGCAGCAAGTGTTACCCCGTCGATCGCGCTTGGGGCGGATGAGACACTGACGTTGGCAGTAGAAGCAACACGACAAGAAGCTTTAACATCTAAGCCTTGGGAAAAGGCGTCAACATAAGCTTTTGTTGCAGCATCTTGAGCGTTAGTAGGGTCTGCTAATCCCGTTATTTTTTGAGAGTTGAACGCGACCGATGCGGTTGGTGCGGCAAGCTGGTCAAGTCTATTTGTTCTAACCTGTGTGTCAAAGTTGGAAATCTTGGAGGCTAATAGGGACGGGACATCCGCAGCCGCGATCGCCCTAAAAACAGGAGTACCACTAGAACCATCAGGGCTAGCAAAAAATACATTTGCAGATTGACTGTTGAATGCTGCGGTTAGCGTTCCGGTGGTTGTAACGGGTGAACCTGAAACGCCAAATATGTTAGGTAGTGCCAACGCAACGCTGGTGACTGTCCCCCCGCCACCACTAAGGGCTTGGGTGGCAAGTTGTCCGGTTGAGTCAACTGTGATTGCTTGGGTAGACCCAGGCAGCGCATTAAACAGCGTTAAGTCAAAGCTGGTTGCAGGGGCTGATGCTGGAGGTTTTAGCCCAACATAGTTAGATCCGTCTGTCGTTCTAAATCGCAATCCAGATTTGATTGCCTCGATTATCCCGAATCTAGCCATTGATGACGATCCTCCAAGTACCTTGTAATGGGCTAAAACTGCTCAAATTAAAAGAAGCGATCGAAGTTGTCAGGTTGTCTTCATCGTCTGGATAAACGCGATCGCCCGAAGCATTTGTGATGCGAGCGCTCGCAGGGTAAACCTCTAAGTTGTGGTTGACCACCAAAATTCCAGCGATCGACAAACTCGCGTCAGTGAAAGTCTGCTCGTAACGCAAACCTCCATTAACTCCATCCTGTCCGTCTTGACCATCGGCTCCGGGTGGTCCCTGAATCCCTTGAACACCCTCGATCGCAATTCTTCTTACTGCCTGCGGGTTAATTTGAATTGACATTGATCGTCACTCCCGGCTCAACAGTGATATTCCCTTGGGAGATCGTCCGTATCTGTCCGACCCCACCCGATCGAATCCACAAATCCCACTTGTAAGTTCCAGGGGCAAGTATTGCTGTCTGTTCATTCGTCAGGGAGAGCTTGATGATTGCGGGGTTTGAGGTTTGAAGGATTCCCGTGGTGAAAGCGATCGCGATTTCTTCTGTGTATTCCCGTTTGAATGCTGCCTTTACCTCAAAACCGGTTAAATCAACGTCCAGATATAGGTGAACGTTATAATCCGAGTATTGTTGTATCGCGGCATCACCGTTTAGGTGAACAGTGTCAGGCATATGGGAATTACCGCAAAAGGGAAAGAAGTCGGAATATTGGCGGCACTCGATCGGTTAGAAGCTTTTGCAAACTCACCCTCTGGTGTTCTGGAAGATTTCGCACTGTACGCCAAAGATCAACACACAAAGGCGATGCAGAATCGGTTTGACCCCATCACTGGAAAACCTTGGGCACCCCTGAAACCCTCGACGATCGCTCAACGAAAGGTCACGAAACGCCCTAATCAAACAATCCTCAGCACCCTGTACACCGAAGTTAGGGGTAATTCGATGGAGATTGGGTACAACAGTCCGATCGCGGCTTTTCAGCACTTTGGGGTCAGTGTTCCGGCTCGCACGATCGTTCCTAAGAACAAAAAAGCGCTGTATTGGGTGGGTGCGGCTCATCCGGTCGGTCGTGTTAATCAACCTGCGTTTACTGTCCCTGCCCGACCGAGGATTGGCTACTCTCAAGCAGACCTGCAACATCTCGACAAACTGATCGCGCAAAAGATTCAGGCAATTTGGGATGGTCAATAGCAAGAAATATTCCATCTTCGCCCCTCCTCAAACCGCACGAGTGGAAGTACGATCGCTTCCACCTCTCCACCTGTAATCAGGTTTGCTAGATCGGCTTGGCTGAGTTCTGATAAAGATTTCAGCCATTCGATCGACTCTTGCGCCTGCTCTGAGATGCGATCGTCCACCCCTAATAGATGGTTAAGGGCGATTCTCGCCGAATGAATCTTGAGAATGCCGAGGAACCGATCGCTAAACTTACTCGGAGCTACCCCAACAGTTAGCAAATAACCATCGACGATCGCTGACCCATGCTGGCACGCTGCCGACAGGGACACATCATTGATAGTCTCTGCCGCCGGATCGTTGTAGTTTGTCCCCTGCACCAATAGGTCAGGGTCGTACAACGATCGCATGTCAGTGGGGGTGACGTAGGGCATTACTTGCCTTTTTTGTGCGCGGGTGGTTCAGATACTACGGTCGCATCCGTGATCGCTTCTTCGGGCGCAGGGAAGCCTGCGGGATTCGTCACAGCAGGGGCGTTGTACAGGGGTAGCACTGGATCGCCAGACACCACACCCGCCAAAGATGCAGCTTCGGACTCGGTTAACTCGACTTCATCACCTGGGTTATAGGACTTGCCATCGTGAACAAGGGGAGATTCAACTTTGTAGGATTTCTTTTGAACTTCAGCCATGATGCCTCCATTAAATTAATAGCGATCGGTTAGTCAACAGCGGTCTGAATCAGATATCCAGAGTTAATCAGTCCACCTGACACCCCGGTCAAAACGGGTTGACGGTGCAGTTTAGCGCCAAAGATCCACGCATCAGCGTTGTCATCGTGATATTTCGGCTTAGCCATTGGATGACCCTGCATCACATAGGTGTATCCAGTCGCAGGGGCATAGCGATTGATCTGCTGCGTCGTCTGATAGGTCAAGCGATTAGAACCCAAAGCCGCGGGGTTGACGTAAGACATGATGATGTCTTTACCCCAAACATCGGTGGGCGTGCCCGTGATGTCATCCGCGATCGCCATCCCCACCACAACCTTTTGAAATCCATAAATCTGAGCCAACATCTCAGGGGTGATGGATTCAGAAGAAGTGTATTTCAGCTTGTCGCGAATCTCTGGATTCTCCTGAAGTCCAGGAAGAACAGCGGCAGGAATCTCCATCACGTTGGGGTAAACCCCGATCGCAGCTCTAACCGCTTCTTTGCCTGCACGAATAACGGCAGAAGGGGTAGATGCTGCGTTGTTGAATCGGGAAGTGCCCGACAATGCGATCTTGTTGTTTGAGGCGTAGTTTGAGGCGTTCCGCAGAAGTGCGGCTTGCTCTACTTCAAGGTTGAGTGTTAGTCCACTCATGCAAGCATCCATCGCGTATTGCGACCAGTTAATACCAATCTGCCCGGCTTCTGAAATCTGCTCATCAGGGAGGGCGTGTTCCAAAGCATCCAGAATCAAGTTAAACGCAGTGTTGCTTGTATAGCCTGTCTGAATCCGTTTCGTCGCAGCACCGGGCGATCGCCGTGAGTTATACGTCTGAAAACATGCGCGATCGAACTCAATAATTCTGCCGCCGTAGGTGACAACCTCAGCAAAGGGAAGTAGGTTCATCCCCACTAGCTCAAGCTGTTTGAAGCCTTGAGCCATCGTTGTCAGAATGGGATCAATTACTCGCGTTTCTTTTAGTGATCTTCCAGTTCCAACCATCTTGTTTTATCTCTCCTAGTTGGACAATAAAAGAACTTCAAAGTTTTGGTCAGCCGCCGTTGCAGCCTCCAATGCGCGAGCAACAGTAACGCCAGCCGACTTTGTGACGAGCCGCCCTGACGCATCCGTTTCAAGAGCAGCGCCAAGGGCAACAGCCGCGCCCGAAGTCGCGATCGACGTTCCTTGCACATCCACCGTGACGTATTCGCCAGCCGCAGTTGCACCGTAATCAGCAATACCCAAGATCGCGACCGCAGCACCCGCCTGAGCACCCGCATAGGTCACAGCCCGCTTTTTAGCGATCGCACCTGTTGACTTGATAGTCAAAGTTAGAACCGTAATTTTCTGGGTTCCCATTGTTTAGTACACTCCTCTAGTAACAGCCGCGATCGCTTCGCTGAAATCGCAATTTTGCGCCTTTTGGTATTCCTGAGCCTTGCGAAAAGTCTTGGCAGATTCCGGATCTACGGAATAACCGGGCGGCAAAGAAATTCCGGCAACCTCTGAAAAGTCAGTTGGCGCATCTTCGGGGTTGATCGGTAGGCGTCGATCAGTCCACAAAGGTTTTCTGTTTGCCAACTTTGCCTCATATTTAGCGCGAGGGGTAAGCTGCCCCTCTTCGCCGTAGTCTGCGGTCGTGGTGTTATCCAAGGACAAGATGAATCGAATTTCGTCATCCTTCTCAACCAAATCAATCTTGTGATCTCTGACCAACGTTTCACAAAACGCAGAAACGCGATCGGTTTCACGTTGCAGCTGAACATCTTTGTTCTGCTGAAGCAGGAATTGCACGCTTGCTTTTAGTTGCTCGTTTTCAGCTTTCAGTTCGCTGTATTGAGCTGTTGACACTTCGTCTGTCACAGGGGTTGTATCCTCTTGCTCTTGATAATCGGGCATAGACTTTTGCTCCAGTTGGTCAATTCGTTGGGCTAGCATGGCAACCATGTCAGGAGTTACGTCCGGTTGCCAAGGTTGAGACGCGATCGCATTCAATTGATCGAGGACGAATGAGGGGTAAAGCTTGTCGGCTTCTTCAACGCCTTTTTCCTCGATTAAGCGATCGCGACTACGGCTATAAAAATCGCGGAATAAAGAAGCCAGTTGCGGTGAATCACCCCCAAAGCTGGCAGCAGTAGCGCTAACTGATTGCAATGCGGCGTAAAGTTTCGCCCCTAGCTTTGCCTGCTCGATCGTTTCTTCGTCAGCATCGAGGGCAAAATCAACAGTCCCCTCTTGCTCTTCGGCGTAGCAGGGGAATTCTGCCAGCGGTTCAGTGAAGGCGAGGTTCATCCCCTTGACTGCGGGAGGGTCAACCCCTAATCCAGAAATGTGGCGCAGTGCCAACTTGCCAGGATAGGGATTGTGGGGGGAACCAGGGAGATAGAAACTAGACGACAATCCGAGAATGTTGCCGTTCTTAACCCACTCCTGGAATTGGGGCGATATCTTCTTAAAGCCTGCCAACAACCGATCGCCCACCCGTTTCAGCTTGTCGGGATAGCCGTAAGCCAGTTGAGACTTGTGCAAATCTGCATCAGAATATCCCGCAGTCGAGTGGGCGGGGTAACTGACAATTAGGGGAGCTTTGAAGTGATCGGGATTGTACGTACTTACAGCCTGATCTAGCTCGTCTGTCGCGTAATTACGGGATATTCCATTAGAAGAAGTCCTCGCTCCTCCAACGAAACACTCAAGCCATTTGAGGTCTTCTGGCACGATCGCTATTCCTGAGACTGCTTCAAGCCTATTTCAGGGATGGGCGATCGGCATTGGCGTTGTTGGAGTTTCAGTTAATATGTTGGAATAACCGCTAAATTGTTTGACAGATATGCAATCATCGCTCGCACTTCAGATTACAGAGTCAGACCCATACAAAAGACAGGGTGCGATCGTTGAGATGGCAAGAATAGCAACAAGAAAAAGCCGCAAAGATTTAGCGACTGAACTTTCCGTAACTCCGGAAACAGTTCGATTGTGGGAGAAGGGCGATCGCACCATTAGTGGAGTGATGCTGGGCAGGATTGCGATCGCGCTTGGGCAGGATGTGTCGTTGTTTTTGAGTTAAGAATTATGAGCGTATCTCGCTGGCTGTGCTTATTGACTAAAGAAGAGTTTGAGGTCGCCCAGACTAATCATGGGTATGGTGAGAGCTGGTTTCACGGGCTAATTCCCCTTCATCCCTGCTTTGAATTTGGCGACGGACGGGATGAGAACGAGTTAGGAGAACCGCTCAGTAGCGACTGCTACGACCTACAAGATGAACCCTTTGCCGCTAATACTGATAGGCTCAAGGCTTTGTACGAGCAGTGCTCTGACTTTGACGAAGCAAAATGGGATGCCATCGAACAAACAGCATCCCACTCCGATCGATATATTTATTTTTATTCGGAATAGGCGATCGCTCTATCAGTCAGATTGCTTGACATCACTCTTACTCGTGCGCATCAGGTTCAATAATTCGATCGCGAGCTCTTCGGCGTTAGCCTGCTTTTACACCCCCAAGAACTCTTCGTTAGCTAAATCAGCAAAATCCAAAGCTTCAAACGAATACCACCATTCGTCTGAAATTTCCGAGAAGTTGAGTTCTTTTTTAAGCTTGTTGTAAGCGTTATTTATTCTCTCAAATTCCTGAGAAGAACCACCTACGTCTGGATGCGCCTGCAAAGACGCTTTACGGTAAGCAGTTTTAATTTGCGCTGGGGTAGCGTCCTTGGAAACGCCAAGAACATCGCGAGATGCCGAGGGATGCAAAGCACCTTGCAAATGTCTTTTGATTAGCTCACGTTGACGGTTTTCAGTTGCAGCAGGTACTTCGCGATCGGGGGGTGGGGCATACTCTGCTTTAAATCCCAAGACTGATTCAAGCTGCTCTTGAATCGTTTTTTGATCTCCTTTTGCAATTCGAGTCTGGATTTTTTTGGCTGTCGCTTCTTGTTTTGCTTGATCCGCGTCGAATTCTTCTTCTACCCTCTTCCGTAGTTCGTCTTGCGATAATTTCAGCCGATCGGTAAGCCGTTTAGCCGTAGCTTGAGCAGACTCTTTTTCGGTTTCTTGCTGCTTGAGCTGCTTTTCTAATTTTGCTTTGACAGTTGGCTTTGTCTTGGGGTTCGCAATTTTAGCTTTCGTAGCCTCGATCGTGGCGTCGGTTATAAACGCATACCGCTGCCAATCGCCGTAGTCAATTCCATCCGCATTTTTCTTGACGTTGTCTTCGTGGAGTTCCTTTGCAACTTGATTCAAGTAGGCATTCTTGTCTCCCATTGCACGCCTCACCTCGTCTGGGGCGTCCTCCCAATATTGGGACCCAGAAGGTTTGTATCGCCTCTCCAACTTTGAGCGCAATGTCAACCCTTCGGCACTGGTGTTATAGGCGAGCTGATCTTTAATCCAACCGTCGATATCAGCGTTACTCGGGTTGTCAGAAGCGTACTTTTGATCGATTTTTTCTTGCTCTGACTTTGGTGTGGACGATTTAGATTCTGAATCAGACGATTTTGATTCGGTTTTCGTCAACTTGCCAGCAATAGGAGAGATCGACCCACCTTTCGTCGTCGGAGTGTCAGAAGTTGCCTCACTAGGACTTGTAGTAGTTTTCTTGGCTTTAGTCTTAGCCTTAGTTGCAACAGTCTCAACAGCTTGCGATTGCTCATGGCTCGGAGCGTAGCGGCAATTTTTCTTTCCGTCCTGGCATTTCCCTCCGCACTGTGTGTTACCCGGCTTGCAGTTGAGTTTTTTGGATGCCCTAGCCGATTTAGACTTAACCGCTGTCGCTGCAAACTCGATCGCCCCCGCCCAGTCCTCGTCGTTGTTCTCGTCAAACTCTGCCATTTCAGGATTGACGGACTGAGCAGGGATGAGTTTGTAATCCCAAGCCGATGGCGACATTGAGAACTGGTAAAACTGAGATTTTGCAAGACTTAGTTTTTGCTCCGCTTTACCCCTAAATGTGTTTGTGTTAGAGTCGATCGTCAAGTCGAAGACACGTTGAATCACACCCCCCACTTCTTCATCAAGAAGCGATCGCACCTCTCCTAAAATTTCAGGGTCAGTAACGGGGATTGATTCAGAAAAGTTTTGACTCTCTTGATAAAGTTTTCCTAGTTCTACAAAAGCTTTAGCGCGATCGGTTAACAGCATACTTATTTCTTTTGTTTCGTATGGATTGCAATTGCGTTTTGAAAGAATTTAGACACCATTACATCCCAAATAATCTTTGCTCAACCATATAAAAACCTTCGATCGCCTGTCTTGCTTCGTTGGCTTCCTGTTCGGGCAATCCGGACAAACCTCTAGCAATATTTCTTACCTCATCCCTTGAGTTTTCTAAGTTCACGAGTGTTAGCTGTTGAGTTAACTCTTTGACTCTGTCTGCTGTGTTTGTCATTTCTTTTTACTTTGGGCTGCAAGTTCTAGTGTGTCTTCAATGAATTTATGCCCGATCGGATCAAAAGCCTTGTAGGATTCCCCGTCAAGCACCCACGCGGCAAAATGCTCGGCAAACCACTCATCGTTGTTGGTATTAGCGTAACTTGTCAGGGTTTTGGTATCGTCTGGGTATATAACCATGCGAGCCGAATCAGCCTTAAACAGTACTTGATGTCCCACTTCGTGTAGATATGTCGACAAAGTCGCAGTATCCGGATCAACAGCGATCGATGATATTGAATGCCTCGGCAATTCAAATTCATGGGCGGTAATTGCACTCTGAATGGTCGCGCCCAAGTCTCGAGCATCAGGCGAAAACCTTCCCGACTTGCCTTCTCGAATATTAACAAACACATGATTTGCGATTTGTATTGTATGCCCATTTGCCCCATCAAGCGGAGTAACAGAAGGTGAGATCGCCTTAAAAAAATCAGGATGTTCTCTGTTGATTTTTTCTCTCACCCTTCCGCCCGCAATAACAACACCTTTCGACTCCTGCCAGTAACGATATCGATCGTCGTTAATGAAGTCGTAATTTTTGACTCCCTTTGCGATAGTCTTGGCTTGAGCAAGATAACCAGGAGCTTCCTCATCCCAAAACGCAGCCTGGACCTCGTGCTTGTTAACAAACGATCGGAACTTCTCAACCCTTTCCGCCGCTCCAGATGTGGGGATGCTGTCGAGAGCATTTTCGAGGGCAGCCTGAGTAACTCTTGATTTAATTCCGATCGTATGACCATCAAACATTTTTGCCCCAGACTTAGGGGTAACACCCGCATCTTGTGCAGCTTTCGGAGTACTTGTTTTAGGTGCGATCGAGTTTGTTTCTGACGGTTTTAATGTGCCCGCCTTTATCGCTGCGGCTTTGGCTTTTCTGACAACTGACTGAGCCTTCTTCTTTTGCTCTGGACTCATGCCGTGATAGCAGTTGAGCGTCTCTTTTTGGCACTTTCCCCCGCATTGCATGTTGCCGGGTCGGCAGTTGAGCTTCTTGCCACTTCTAGCAACAAACTCAACAAGATCACCCCAGTCCTCGTCGGACTCCCCAAATCCAACAGGAGAACTTACAACCTTGTACACAATGCGATCAGGGGTAATCGTGAAGCCATAAGTCCGAATTCTAGACAAAGAAACCCTTTGATCAGCCTTCCCTTTTAGGGTGTCGGTGTCAGGGTCAAGGGTTAACTCAAACACTCGCTCAAGGTCGCCAACTTCATCCTCTAACAGCGATCGCACATCCCCCGCCACATCTGAATCGAAAATAGCGATCGGTTCAGCAAAACTGCCAACCAAAGAAGCAAGCCAAACTTTTCCCAGTTCAGCAAAAGCTTTGGCGCGATCGGTTAACAACACTCATTTCCCTCCCTTTTTAGACGGCGCAGGACCAAAGCCTCGCTTATTGGGGTTATAGCCGGAATGCTCTCCGTTCGGACCCGATCGCACCCAGTCACCCCTCTCTGCGATTTTGCGCTCTTCCTCGGTCAACGCCCGCACTTTTACAAGCTTTGTTCCGCCGCGTTTCAGTTTAGCTCTAGCCTCCTCAACCGATCGCGCAATGATACCCGTCCTCCGATGTTCGAAAAAATAAAGTTTCCAGTCCGGCTCGCTCAGTGTAGTGACGTCTTGGGGCGTGTCCGTGGGAGCGGGTTCCGCAGCGGGAAGGGTGAACGCATCTCCGTAAACTTCTGAAATATATTCCTGAGTTACGGAAAGTCCGATCGTGTTTATCAACACAACATCAGTTTGAACGCGTTGATTCCGCAGCTCTTCCTCGGCTTGCAATTGCTCAATCTTGCGTCTTTCTGCAAAAGTCTCACGGCGGATCTTAGGGGGGTTGGCTTTGGGATAATTGCGATCGGCTATCCATTGCCACAGTTGATCTGCAAGCTGCTCATCCAGGGAATTGCAGTCTGAATCGACTACATTCTCGTTGCGGTTCTCTGCCTGTTGAGTTGCAGCTGCATAAGACCCTGTACCCTTTTCAGAGTACGAACCTTCACCCCAAATCGCTCTTGTAATCTCAAGCCCTGAGGTTTCATACAACCATTTTAAGATTTCGTGTCCTCCTGACTTGGAAGGTTCCAGAAAATTGATAGTGAAGCCTTCGCTCGTGAGTGCGTTGCCGTTGGGGGAGAATGCCCTCAACACTCGATCGAATGCGTTCAATACTTCCGCTTGGTCGGAGTCTTTCGTGTCCAGAGTATTAGGGTAAGTGCCATGCACAGGGGGAGAACCCAGCCGATCGGCTGTCAGTACTCCGCTCCTAAGGCACTCTCGCCTAATCTCGTAGAACTTGCGAATCTGCGCCCCGAGTCCGTAGCCTTGGGGAAGTCCTTTGATAGAGCCAAAGGTGAAGGTGAAGAACCTGTTTTTAGGGCATCGTTCCCCATTGATGGGCGATCGTTTGGTCAGGAGTCGCAGTTCATAACCATTGACTTTTGCGATTTCGCTGAGATCTAAATCTTCGTCGCTGCAAACGGGGATTGTTTTGTTTTCGGGTTCAAAGTTCCGAAATACGAAACGTCGTTGCGGAACGAATTCTAATTTAGGAACTACAACGGTTTGATTTTTGACCGACTCTTGTTCTTCTCCGTCAACGTCTTTCGTAACTACGTAAAAAGCTTGTTTTTCTTCAACTTCAGCCACCGCCATAACTGAAAAGCCGAATATCAACCCGGAATACAAAAACGAATTGCAGACCTGCTCGTAGGGGATGAGGTTATGGTCAATGATTCGTCTGGCAGTGTCTGCTGCGTCCTGGTCTATCTTTCGCCGTGTTGCTGCGTCAATTAGAACCGATCGCCCTAACAACGCCCCAACTCGCTCGCTCAGCTTGCCCCTGACTTGCGGGTCGAGCAACATCTCTTCGTATTTGGTAAAGTCGCCACCGAAGCGATCGTACAGGTACGAGTCTTCGGGGACCGGTGCGTCGTTAAAGATGGCTGCGATCGCTTCTGGATCTGTTTGGGCAAGGCGAAGTCTAGCGTTAGTGTCTAGGGGCATATTTCATGTCAGCGATATCCTCAATAATATACGCTGCAACAACAAACCCCTCGATTAATGCAAGTTTTTCGGGCTTGCGCGAGGGGTTTGTTGGGTGAGTAAAGTCAAGATTCGCTCTCTTAAGCATATTATAAACGCGATCGCGTAATTACGACAACAACTACCAAGAGAGTCGGCTAGTCGGGTTGTTGACTGTTCCGGCAACGCTATATTTCTTCGGCTTCAGGGTGAGCGCAAATTCTAACCATGCAAACCCTGCTGCCCAACAAGTAATAGTGTCGTCGTTCAGGTCGTCACTCTCGACGATCGCAGCTCGATTCAAGGCTGAGAAGTTTCGAGCCTCCTTGATACCAATCCAGTCGGATGGAAACACAACGTCTCCAGCCTCAACGTTTTGGGTAATGCGATCGGTGTTAACAATTTTGGACATTTGGGAGGTTCTTGTAATCTCAACGTGAAGTTGGGGCATCTCCGCCGATATTTGCTCAGCAATGACCACCCCGCCGTTGTCTGCTTCTACTGCCAAGAAAACAGCGTTAAATCTTTTAATTAATTCCATTGACTTCGTTCTGCAATACAAAGGTTTTTTGTAGTTCTCTCTGTATTGAGCAACAAGCCTAAACGGAGCCTTTGTGATATCCCAAATCTGGCAGACCCAAAAGTTTTGCCCGCCGTAATTCGGGTCAATGCAGGAAAGGTAAGAATGTCCGGCTTCAGGGGTGGACATCCATTGCCCTGTTGCGCATTTGATAACCAGTTCTGGATCAAACAGGCTAGCGCCTTGCTTCGGCAACCCAAGATTGTGCTCTCTTTGGGCTTGAGCATCCGTCAGCTTCTTCTTTGTGCGCTGCTCCTCAACGTATTGAGGGTTTGAGCCATAAATGGGATGGGCTTTGTGGGAAATAATAACCTTGACCCATCCGCCCTTATCCTCCCAAGCGCAGAATCCAGGGATTGCAGGCAATGGGACTTTGGTTTGATTGAAAAATCCACCAGAACGAGCGACCGCCAGTAGTTCTTCTAAGTCGATCGCATCAGGATTATCTGCCAGCCCCCTCTCAAAAAACCAACTATCAAGCCCTTCTTTTGGGATGGTGGAGACAATAAACGTCCGAGCGTCGGCTCCAACCATTTCTTGGGATGGGGTAGAAGCTGCATACATCTCGTCAATGATGGGGACAAAACCCGCCTCATCAAACATTAAATCCCAAACAGACTCTAGTCCGCGAGTTGCGTTTGTGGTGGATGGGCGAAAGTTCATCTCACCCCCGTCTTTGGGCTTACGAACACTGATCGAGTCAACTTCCCATTCAAAATCAGGAATTTGGGAGGGCATTCGCTCTATTCGTTTGGAAACCTTATGAGCATCCTTTTCGGTAATGCTGAACACTGCGCCAGCATAGGCAGGGTTGAGCTTTGCTCTAAACAGCATCCAACAGATCAACAATTCAGTTAAACCCAACTGCCGATCTTTAACGAGCCACAGTCCTGGATAAACAGCAATTAGACGAGCGATCGCTTCTTGGTAGTCAAATAGTGGGTCAAAGCGGATTAAGCGCGTTCCTGAGCGAATAACACACTGGTTAGCAAAAGCCTTGAACTCTTCGATCGTGGGGATTGGGTTGACTGTTGGGGTGTTTTTTGGTAATCCAGCCGTTTGCGCGATCGCGTTTAACGACTGCCTCTTGAGTTCTCGATCGACAAAGCTAATTGCCTGATTTCTCTTCGCCATTCAGCTGTTCCATTACGGCTTCTAGTCCAATCAATTCAGCCATACCCTGCAATGCATTCTCGGTGAGGTCATCTGCCGCTTTAATCAGCTGGGAAATGTTATTAGGGGCGATCGCTTCTTCAGGGAGATCTCGCAATCTATTTTGAACCTTGTTAAGAATCTCGTTGCCCAAGTTCAACTTAATGGCGTAAGACTCCATCCGCAGTTCACGGTATTTTTTTAAGTCCTCGTAAAAGGAGCCAATCTCGCCCAGCCGAATCTCACTTGCTTTTTGACGGTGAGCCTCGATCGCCTGCTGCTTCCGCCGATCGACCTCAGCCAAGAATGACTCATTCTGCATCCATCGGCTAACTGTCCTCCTTGAGACACCGATCGCCTCTGCTGTGTCAGGAACGGACAAACCCGTGGACAAAAAACCAGTTGCCCTTAGCTGTATTTCACTTAAATCAAAGGTTCTAGATGCTGGCACGTCGGGACAGGGTGGATATTCTTGGGGACACGACTGTATCTAGTTTAATCGCCCTCGCCCCATTCCGTTGAAACGCGATCGCACCTTCTTTCGCATTTGCGGAACCAGTAAAGAAAACCAGGCTTCAGGGGTTGGAACAGGTTGCCACACCTTGATTTGCAAGGGTTTCAGCGATCGCATACTCTTGTCCGTGGCAACCTGTTCCAACCCATCAGGGGAGGTTGCCACGGCTGAAAAGCTTATAAATCAACAACTCCACCTTACTGTATATAACTGTTCCAACCTCAAAGGGAAGACTTAGTAAATATAAGACTACAGTGGTCACACTCATCCCGTTAAATCTCCCCTAAAACTGCTCAGGAAATTTCCCTCTAGGGAAAACCGAGGGAACGGTTGACACGGTTGGAACACCCTATATCCCGCAAGGCTTTCAGCCGTTCCAACCTACTCGAAGGGGTTGGAACACACCTCAAAACAGGTTGACACACCCCAGAATCACCCCCAAAAGGCGCGATCTCCCTTCCAAGTTTCGCAATTACGGAATGAAGTAAGGTGCGATCGCTAAAATGGGGACATCTTCGCTTCATTCCCCTAATGCCAAAACTCATCGCAAAGCAATCGACTTGGCTTAAATCGAAAATTCTTGGAGCCACAGATCTCGCAGTAAGTGAAAAAGTGTTTGTCCCTGCCGGGAAGGAGTACTTCGTCAATTCATGGAGTCCCGATCGCAACCAACACGATCGTTTCGTCTTAGCATCTTCTGTGCCCGCAGCAGACGGCAAAACAAAGCTCACCACCGTTTATGGGTATGCGCCTCATTTCAAGGTTGAAGGGGAAGATACGCCCCAATTAATTAAGCTGCCTGTCAAGTACATGTCCCAGTTAGACAATGACACATCAATCTTTGGAGCAGGATGGCGGCAGTGTTGCACTACCAGTCATTGCATGATGGCTGATTACCTACTGGCAGGGGAAATCTCCGTCCGATCGAAACTAAGGGGTTTCACTGAGCCAGAATCGCTGTATATGCGATCGGTTGGCAAGTATGGGGATACAACCGATGTGCATGCCCAGGTGAGGGCGTTAAGTGACTTTGGAATTGAATGTTATTTCAGTCAAACATTGTCGGCAAAAGATTTGTTGAGGGCGTTAGAGCTGGGAATTGCTGTGCCGATTGGGGTAAGGTACAAGTCAGGAGGTCACTGGGTTGTTGTTGTGGGGCATGATCCAGTTAAAAGATGCTGGTACATTCACGACCCATATGGGGCACGACATGCAGCTTCTGACAGCTATGACATTGGCGTTGGTGGAGCTTTCGACATTTATAGTTACGACGTAATGCAAAGCGTGTTTTTTGATATGGGCAGTGAAGCAGGATGGGGAACGATCGCAACTTCGGTCAAGGGAGAACCAACAGGGGTGATGGCAGGGATGTAAAACAAAAGCCCCGATCGCAACTAAACGATCGGGGCTTTTGTTTGGGTGAAATATTCGGTTAGCAGTCTTGAAGCTCTGTGTACCGATTGTAGACGCGTTCTTCTAATGGAACGTACTTAGTTAACTGCTCAAACATTTCATTGTTTATCTTGACAAACCGAACTCTTTTTGGAAGAGAAACGCATAATTCGGATGCGATCGCAACTCCTTCTTGCGACTGAAGGTGACTCATATACCGCTCTAGCTGTACCAATGCAGCCCTGTCAAACTTTACCCTCTTAACTTCTACCGGAATAATTTTGCCGTTTTCTTTCAAAATGAAATCCGGGCGATGTCCGCAACTGTCTGTGACTTGAGGCGTCAAACTTCCTTCTAGTCCCAACACGTCTTGATATCTTTGGATGTGAGGATACAGCTGATTTTCGTTGTAAAACTCCCTCTGAAATTGAAGTTGAATCAGCGTCCGAACACCGTGAAAAATCATTGAAGCTTCCTGCCCTCTATACAGGGACATTGCCTGATCGTATAGGTAGTGAGAATCTCTAAATCCTCCCGGATAGGTTCCCATCGCGATTCTCGCTGCCGCCTCTAGAATCGCCAAGCTTGCATCTTTGCGACTCAAGCAATCCGAGCTAGACTCCCAGTGAAAGCCTGTTAAATGCATCAAATCACGAGCACTCCAAAACTCATTACCGCGATCGTCAATTTTCCGGATAGCGTTAAAAGGGGAGTGAGACTGAGTTAAATTAGACATCTGAAGCTCCTTCAATTTCATAAAGCTCATCTAAGCTGCTGAGTTCAAAAAACTCCAGCAGCTTTTTTGCTGTGTTGCAATCAATACGGCTAACAGTGGGATGCCGATACAACATCCCAACAATGCTTGGGTTTAAGCCAGTGGCTTTAACAACCTGCGTCTGGTTCAAACCCCGATCGTTCATCAATTTTCTCAATTTGCAAATCATCTCTTTTCCTCCGAAACCTTTCTCTATTTTAACCCGTTATCGCGATAATGCGCGATGCAAACAAAAAAGATTCCGTTAAATCGCGATCGCCCCTCACCACTATTGCCAATTGCGTAATTGCGCAATATCATTAAACCTATAGCGCAATTACACAAAAGCGAGGGCAAAGGATGTTAACGATTCAGAACGGCGACTACACAATCAATGTCGCGTTGATTTCAGAAATTGACTGGACGATCGAGGGTGAGGCGACGGTCACAATGGTGACGGGCATCCAGTACACCCTAGAAGGCGAGGATTTGGCAGCTTTAAAGACGAAGATCACTGAGTAAGTAAAGCGCGATCGCATATTCTAAGAGGGCACCCTACCCCGATCGCGCCATGCCTAAAACACTCCTGATCGCCATCCTTGCCCTAGCAGCAGCCGGAATCGCGATCGTCTTACTCACACAGCATCAAAACATCACAAAACCCCCTGAAGCCCAAAAAATGGACGAGGGGACGCGCAAAATCTACGTCGAGCTTTGCAATCTTGACAAAATTAAAAAGATTCCCGACTCAGACAACTGTAAAAAAGCAAATCCTTAACACAAAAGGAAAAAATAAAAATGCTTAAAGATACAACGTGCTGCGGATGCGGCATTTATACGGCAAAACTGACCGAGGGTGGGCGAGGTCGTGTATTCTGCGAAGATCGCTGTAGAGTTTTAGCCGTTGGCAAAGGTAACTACAATCCGTCCAGAGAAGAAGCTAAGAATTTAGGATTGCAAAAAGATGCTGCTGGGCAGTGGCGACTATTTAGCGGCGGGCAATGGTTAACTTATCACTGGGCTAAGGGTTATTGGGATGCTTAGAAATGTGTAAGCACTCCGACAAGACTTAATTACTACATCTCCTCCCAAATCCCCTGCTCGATTGCCTGACGAACGATCGCTTCTCTCAACCACTCCGATCGGTTCGGCATTGCCCTAACAACTTCATCCAAACTCTCAGGGAGTCTCACGGTCAGCGATTGCGCTGCTAGAGGCTCTTTTCCTTTTGGGGCAAACTTGCCAGTATTATCACGGGAAACATCTTCTTCCATATCTCACAAATTCAGTAATTCTCTTCATCCTAGCCGCGAACACGCGGAGTTATCTTGAAAAAGTCAAAGGGCAGTGCATCCCGCGAAGAACAGCACCGCCCCACTCACCTGAAAGGTACTCAGATGTCTCAAGATATTACACCGACCGCTACATATTTCACAGTGATCCGCGCCACATCGATCGCTGCCATTCGCGAAATCTCAGGAGTAGACCTGATGATGTTCCCAATTAAAACCCCAGTATTCGACCTAAAAGAAACCGCGATCGAGTTTTGCAATCGCCTTAACGACCACCAGCAGCAAACAGGGCAAATTGTTTCACTGCTCGTTTCTGCGCCTCAACTAGCCACAGCTTAATTAAAAAGCGATCGCTCATCCCCGCTAAGAGAGTGCGATCGCCCATCCTCAACCTGCAACAATCAAGGACACTTCTATGCTATCAACGATTACCCCAGACATTGACGATCTGCTGCTACAGATCGAAGTTCTGCTTGCTGAGAACGCCCGCCTAAAACGGGATGCTTACACCGATGGACTAACCGGAATTGCTAACCGCAGAGCATTCGACACCACACTAGAACAAGAATGGAGCCGATGCAGTCGCACCCAAAGCCCGATCGCACTCCTACTCATTGATATCGATTTTTTCAAAAAGTACAACGACACCCACGGGCATGACGGAGGCGATGAGCTGCTAAGAGGTTTAGCCACAGCATGGAAAGCGATCGCCCTGCGTACATACGACTTAGTTGCTCGCTATGGGGGAGAAGAGTTTGCCGTTATCCTCCCCAACACTGATGCGATCGGCGCGTCACGAGTGGCTGAAGAGTTTGCTAAGGCTGCTCACACCCTGAAAGTTACTGTCTCGATCGGGGTCAAAGCGATCGTCCCTTGCGACCACTGCCCTAAATCCCTGATTCGATCGGCTGACGCGGCGTTGTATCGCTCAAAGTCAGAAGGACGCGATCGGGTCACTGTAGGGTAAGGTGCGATCGGATGGTTTACCGCTCCGTTTGGGGCGGTTTTTTGTTGCGGATGCGTTTTAAGCTGCTAGCCTCAAATATTTCCAAAAGTTCAGGATATTTCTCTCTACATTCTCGCCACTGTTCTAGCAATGTGAACGCTGAGTCCAACAATAAGACTTGACGTTTAACCGCTTCTGTTTCTTCTCCCCCATGCATTAGCCAATGAGAGACGGTCGATCGCGTTACCCCTAAGAGTTGAGCTAATTGCTCCTGGGTTAAGCACCACTTTTCCTTAAATGTCTTGGCACTTCCCACGATCGCATCTCTCCCTAGCAACATTTTTAATTCTCCGATTCAGAGCAGAAAAATACAAATAAAAATAAGCGCTTTTTTAGAGTAATTTTGAAAAATAGTTTTCAGACAGTCTCATGATAATAAATGTAGTCTTAACTTGAGAATTAAGCTTTTACGGCGTTTATGGCTGCAATTTGTTTTGTCTTGAAACCGTCCAAACCCTATTAATCTCATTTGAGACTCACCTTAAGACAAGATGAACGCTATTTTAATCTCATTTTGAGATAGCTGCAACCCTTGATTTACAAAGCTTTTAACCAACTTTGTCTCAAAGTGAGACTTGACAAGACGGGTTTTGAACAAATGTCTTGACAGTTGCTCTTATTTAGCGCAATACTACTTGTATTGAAAGCAAGAAATGGAGCAAAAAGCGGTGAGGTTGCAGAGCGATTTTGAGTATTACTGTCAAGTGTTAGGGCGATCGCTCTCCGTCCGTACCTGGGATAGAACGATCGCGGATCTGGATTTAACAAGCTGCTCTTTTGTGGAGCGTCGCAAACGGTTAAAAGCACTTGCTCAAATCCGAAAGCTAAATCCAACACTGAAAGTCACCTTAGAAACAGTTGAGCGATATCAAGCGATTGAAAAGATTGCCACACTGCCAGACGGCACTAAGGGTACGGACATGTATCAAGCGGTTCTCGGACTGAGGCATCTTTCAGAGGTTCAGTTTCGGCGTTGGGTTGAATCGTCGGGCATCAAGTATGGGCGCAACTCCCAATACTCTGGAACCGAACTAAAAGCGATCGTTCAGCAGCTCATCATCCGCTTAGTTTCCAAGCCCGAGCTTGTTTGTTTCAGCAAAAAAATGTCAAGTCAACAAAAAGGAGCCTTATTTCTGTGGACAAACTAATTGCCGAGTTGAAAAAGAACCGAGTTAATACAACCCCTGTTGCGGTTGAAGCTTTGATGAAGGATTTAGGAATTACGCCTGCTGATTTAGATGATGAAACGATCGCTGGCATTGTTCAAGAGCTATCCACGCAGCCCGCATTCACGACAAAAGAAGTTAAACAGGTTGCAGGCAAAGCAGACAAAACACCCTTAACCGATCACCCTAAAAGCACGATCGCTCAAGACTTCCAAAATCTAGCGACATCTGCCGATACCGCCGCCTCTCGACTGTTTCGCCGCGCTCAAGAGATTGCCGATCAAAAAACAGCGGAACTTGAAGAGCAATTAGCTCAACAAATGGCAGATAAAGCGATTGCGGCTCGTTTGTCTGCATATCAAACAGGTGTGGATTTTTTGGAGCGAAATCTAGGGAGCACAAAGTTTCTGCTTCCCGCTCAACAATATTTCCAGCTCGAATCGACGGACGCGATCGAGGTTCAAGCTACCCAGGTTTAGGGCAGGCACAGTCGGAACTTCACCGCATCCACGATCAGGTGGCGAAAGAAGCAAACTGGTTGGCAATTTTAACAGGTTCAGCAATCGGCATTGTTTTGATTTTACTTTCCGTAAATGCGATCTCTGACAAGATGAAAAGTCCGTATCAACGGATGTTAGACAAGCAACTGGAGCAAATCAAATGATCAGTCTAAGCAATGGATGGACGTTAAAACCTGACAACAAGTGGACTCCCGACTGTAGTTTTGGTCAATGGATTCTCTACTACAAAAATAGTTACGCAGGAAGATTTGACACTCAAGGTGAAGCGTGGGAGTACGCAGAAAGTAAGTCCAATCAATCCAGCTAATGATTAAAGCTTTAGGTTTTCAATCTGCTGCGATCGCGATTAAACACACAAACAACTGGAGCAAATTAAGTGAGTAAATACCAGGTCACATACGAAGACGAAAGTCTAGGTCCGCAAATTGTTTCTGATGATGACGGTAAAGGTTTGTCGATCGAGGATGCTTTTCATATTGCAGCGGGTGAATCGGCTGATGCGTTTTTTGCTAGTGGTGGCAATAGCTACGATTGCACCGATACAAGTTATGCGGTTCAACCCCGCAAAAAATAAACCAAGTGTTCCAAGTTTTTAATCTGCTGCGATCGCCCGGTCAAAGTTATCGCAGCAGACACCCCAGTTCCGCAATCAACAAAACAGAGGATTTTCTATTTTATGTCTAAAGCAAAAGGTGTTGGCTTAATGGGTTTGGCGGTTGGCGCTGTAGCAGTTGGGGCAAGTGGTGGACTTGCAGCCATCCCCGCAGTAGTTGGAATGGTCATGGTTGCAACATCCGATCGCAACGAGCGCGATCGCGATTCTTGGCATCAAACACCAGACGGCATGAAACAGCACTAGGAGTAGAAAAATGTTTGGACGCAAAAAAGAGTACGTGGTTGATTACGTTGCAGATGCAGACATCGATGGTGATGACGTTGAAATTCAAGGGCGATCGAGTGTGTATGGTCGCAACTTGTCGGGCGATCGAATTGCTGACGCGGTTGCCCGAAATATTGAAGAAGAAGAGTCGGGCTGCTCTGTTCAAAACGTCAAGATTACAAAGGTTCGGTAAGCCATGGAAAACGTTCAAGACCTTTTGAATGGATGGGGGGAGGTAAAAGACTCCCCTTTTTCGGGAGCAGTACCAAGTTCAGTCGTTTACGAACCACAAGGCGCGATCGAGCATCAAGCAATCCCTGGGACTCGCATTCAGTACGTTCCCACCCCTCCACCCCAAAACCCAATCAAACCCCACTGGTTGAGACTAGCAACGATCGCGCTTGTGGTTAGTGTGCCTTGCTTCTTTTGTTTTGCAGGCTATGTTTTGTGGCTCTTAACCGCACCTAATCGGATGGCTGGGCAATCCAACGAAATTGCAGGTGGAGTGGCGCTGACCGCCTTAAGCAAGCCAGGGAATATCACCATCAACTATGCCCCTCAGTGCAATCAGGGGTTGTTTGGTGGGCAAGCCTGCAACTTCCCTGAATCCCCCGCAGTGCCTGCATCGACACAGTCTGCCGCTATTCAGGGGAGAGAAGCATCGTTGCAGGTTGGGCGATCGGTTGACATCTGGTCAATGCCGCCAAGTGAATTGACGATCGCGCAGTTGAACGAGATTAAGGCTAAGACAACCGCAGAAACGGCAGCAAAACACCCCCAGTGGTGGCAACAAGTTCAAGTTGCCTACGCACAGAAGAGGGGGCAATAGTGAGAATAGTGTTCTTTATCCTTAGGGCAATGATGGCGATGTATGCCGTTTCAACGATGAGCGATCGTTATCCCCGCCAGCGTTCCCCTTCTGAGGAGCAAAGCAAATGATTGATTTTTTATATGCCTTACTACGCCCCCGTCAGACAATTGATCGCGCCAAGTTCCTAAAGTATTTAATCACCGACCAAAAGCAGGCAATAACCGAAATGCAGCGATACACCAAGCTCAACGCCAAACTAGAAGGGCAGACTAAGCTTGACGAGTACGATCGCGCAGCCGACAAGTTCAATCAATTCTTTTAGGAGTCCCCCATGCCCTCATACACAGTTGTTGGACGTAACCCCCGCACCGGCAACCCGATCTACGGCAGAAGAAACTGGCTCAGCCGCGCTCTCCATGAAGTGAAATCTTTGATAACCTATGCCCTACAGGACATCTGTAATGACTTCCAGTTCTGCCTTTCGTAAAACACTCCAAGCCAGCACGATCGCCGCTACAGGGGTGGGATTCCTATTTACCCCGTTGGCATTCCCGATCGCTCTTGCCTCGCTCGCTGGGCTTGCTGTCACATCCACTTCACGGCAGCACAAATACGATCGAGCCGATCGGCACAGGGAGAACGAGATCTTGAAGACTGACCTATCGCGCAGATTGGTCAATACGAAACACGCGCTAAAACTGGAAGAAATTAACGCCCGCAAAATTCTGATCATGAATCCTAAGACAGGAGTTCATCCGTCTGGTTGGGCAAAAGCATTTAGGGCTGAAGGGATTTTAGAGTATTGCGAAGCCGAATTAACTGCGGCGAATGCTTGGCTTCAACAGCAGTATAACTACGTCACAGCAGAAGCAGTGGAAGGTGGTGAAGAGTTCACCCCATCTCGACCAACTCGACTGCCTAAAATTTCTGCTGATATTTCAGACTTGCCACCCGATGGCGCTAAGTTGATTCAGTGCAAAGATTTAAACGATGTAAACAAATATCCCGTCGTCATGCTGATTGCCCCTCCCGGTTCGGGTAAGTCAGCAACGATGGGGGCAATCATGCAGCAGTTGAGCGGATGGAAGGCGATCGCATCTCCCAAGCCCCTCAACGACAAAATGCAGGGCATGTTTGACTTGGTTTATGGCTGCGACCCAGAAACAGGACGATGGCTCAACTGGGGAAACCTAACAGATACCGACTGCGCCGATCATCGCGACCTCTCCTTCCAGTTACACAAAGCTAAGAAGCAGGGTAAGCAGATCGGTTCTATGCTGGATTTCTTGTGGGGTTGTCGTCGTGAGTCGATGAATCGTATGCAGGGCACAACCGAAAACAAAGTGTTTTGGCGTTGCTTCTTTGATGAGGCTTCCTACACTTACACGTCAGGCTACAACGACCCCCAAGATGCCAAGGGAGCAGCAGAGAAGGCGACCCAGACGTTTATTTCTGGCATCAACAAAGATGCTTTTCAGAACTTCCGAGGGCAAAAGGTTCAATACTTCCTTGGGGCGCAGGTTGAAACAGTAGATTCGATCGGATTGAATGGATTTAACGGAGCCAAAAAAGAAGCATGGTTTTTATTCCCTGGCATGAAGGCGATCGCCGCTGCTGAAAAGCACGGTAAAAACCAACTAGCTCAATGGTTAAAACGCCGTGTTAAAGCTGGACTTGGGGTGGCACTCTTAATTAAAGAAGGTGTTTTCTTTGAAGTGCTGGATTTACCCCCGATCGCTGAGCTGTCAGCGTTGGTTGAAGGCGTAGATATGGTGCTTCAAACCCCTGTAAATTTTGCACAAGTAGAGGCGAATGAGAAAGACAAGGAAGTCATCAGCCAAACCGAAAAAACGTTCAACACGATCGAGCAAAAAGCCGACAGTGCGGAGGGCGAAACCGAAGACGCGCCCAAAGCAAAAAACGCTGGCAGTAATGGATGGAGAAACGCCAGTAAAGAGCGCGATCGGTTTGGTTTTAGCGAGTTCTACAAGCTCTACATTAAATCTGACGAGTGGGAAGCAAAACGGCAACAGCGACTAAAAATAGACGGCAGGCAGTGTGCCGTGTGTAGCGCCAAAACAGGGCTTCAGGTTCATCATAAGGATTATTCCAGACTTGGAGATGAGCCAATGGAACACCTGATAACCCTTTGCAAAGTTCACCACGACTTGACCCACAACCTTAATAAAGGACTTCACCCCTAACACCCGATCGCCGCTTTCCCAAGGGCGGCTTTTTGTTGGGTTGTTGAGCGATCGCGTAATTACACAATTAATTTCTTGACAATTGCGTAACTGCGCGATTACCATAAAAGACATGGGGCACAGGATGCCCGGTGGCGAAAGCCGAGATTTCAAGCCTTGAAAATCGAATACCTCCCAGGCGGAACAGAGCACCGCCGAGCGTCCCAAAGACTCAACAGGGACGGGGAGCAGAGGTTCAGTGTTTTACAAAAAAATTAGCAGGAGGTGTTGTGGACAAAATCTGGCTTCCAATTTTTGGATATGAAAGTCTTTACGAAGTAAGTAATCACGGAGAGGTAAGAAGCTTGAGGTCTAACAAGCTTCTTAAACCTTCTTTGGCAAAAGGCTATTTCAAGGTTGTGCTATCAGCCGAGAATATTCCAAAACCATTTACTGTACATCGGCTTGTAGCATTGGCTTTTATTCCTAACTTCGAAAACCTCCCACAAGTTAATCATCGAGATGGAGTTAAGACAAACAATTCCGCATCAAATCTTGAATGGGTTACACCAAAGGCAAATATTTCTCACGCAATCGAATCTAAATTGATTGATTTTTCTACGCGACGATTTTCTACTCAACATCGTCGCGTTGGTCAACGACGCAAAGGAAAGATATCTGACTGCCAAGTTCAAGAAATTATTGAAAGGTTCAAAAATGGCGAATCCAAAAAATCGTTGGCTCGATTTTTTGGGGTTACACCTAAAGCGATCATCTACATTCTTAAGAGAGATCGCGTTATTTAAATTTATTCACCCCTTACGGAGAAAATCATGCTGGCACTGCAAGAACGGACTGCTGCTGTGAAAGAGACGATCGCCCTTGCGATTGACGCTTATCACGCAACTGTTAACGAGGCATCCAACGCCGAAGGCGGTAAGGTGAACTGGAATTTGCTTTATTCCGCGATCCCCACCCTTCGCAAGGAATTGTTGACAGTCCTACCCGAATCTGAAACCGATCGCATTTTGGATCGGTTGTACGAGGAGGAAGAAGCGGCAGGTTTGTAAAGCGGTTGGGCGATCGGTTGGTCGCCTTTCCTGCAAGGGGTTGAATCAAAAAAAACTAAGTCAATTAAGGAGTTAAACATGAAAAAATACCAAGTGCGCTTAAAGTCAGATTTGTCAGTTGTGAAAGTTTACGAAGCAGAATCCCCTTTTGATGCTGCCGAACTGTTTGCTCAAGATATGGGGCTTTCGATCAGTTTTTCTGATGTTGACGTCAAGAAAATTAAATAGACACTCAAGGGCGCTAACCCCGCCCGATCGCTTAATCTCGCCTGCGCAGCACCGATCGCAGCCAGTCCCAAGCCTGGAACCCAAGAGAGAGGGAGCACAACACATTTTCAAAGGGAAAAATCATGCAAGCCATTCTAAATTTCGCGATCGAGTTCATCGTTTTCGGTTCCGCCGCACTATTCGCCATCGCCTTCATTTCAGGCTACAGCCGCTGGCAACCCAAAACGGCAGCAATCCCCACCCTGTCAGCAGAAGACAAGCCGATCGCGCAGCAGTTATCGGAGGCGTGGAAGGATGCCACAGAACCGATCGCGATTGAACTTGGGGTCGTGCCATTCACCCGCAAGGCTCCCGACCTGAAAAGGCTAAAGATTCGCGAATTAAAAGCGATCGCTCAACGGGTGAAGCTGGCAAAATACAGCAACAACCCGACCTCAGTTTTGGTGGAGCGGTTGTCTGAGTTGCCTGCTTGGACGTTGCGGGAAGCGATCGGGTAGGGTTTGAGCTAACAAAACAAAGGAGAGAACTATGGATAGCACAGAACTGATCAGACAGGGTGTTCTTAATGTTGAGCTTGACAAGAAGATGATTCTAGATCCCAACGGCAACAACCCTGTTTGCAAGCCGGGGTTGGGAACGGGAGTTTGTGAAAGATGTGGCAAGCCTGTCAGTCTTGGCAAGGCGTGTTCTTCGGTTCCCTTAGATCAAAGATGGCGGATGGGTTGATCAGATCGCCTTACAAAATTAATGTTTGATTATTGCGTAATTACGCACTATTATTAAATTAATAACGTAATTACGCAATTATGTCTCAATTAATCTTTTCGATACTCCTAAGCGCGATTGCCCTTTCCCTGCCGTTTGTGGCGTTAGGTGCGATCGGTTGTAGGGTTAGGGATTGTCCTCCGGGGCAGTTTGATGGTTCTTGTAGATGTGTTGATAAATAGGAGGAAGGACGATGAATCAACCACCCGATCACGTTATGGCTCGATCGCGATCCATCTGTCCCAGTGATGCGGATCGCCCTAATGGAGAGCAATACACACCAAGCAATGGAACAGAAGGCGAAATCTTTATGTCCCGATGGTGCGAAGCCTGCCATCACGATCGAAACGAAGACTGCGAAATTCTCATGCAAGCGCTCTGCCACGAAGAACCAACAGAATGGCAATACTGGAACGGCAAGCCTGTCTGTACCAGTTTTGAAGCCAAGCGTGAACCTGCCGAGCGCAAACATGTTGATCCGATCGCCCCTGGTCAAATAGCTTTAGATCTCTAATCAACATTCCATTCCCATGAACGACACAACACAAGAAAAACCACAACGTTATTCAATATCCCGACTCAGCTACGCAGATGCGATCGCCCTAATTGAAGCCTTAAGCGCGATCGGAATTGAGTCAAACATCACGGCAGGGGGAGTGGCAATCTACCCTTTGTCAAGCCAAGTTGAAGCAATGCAGGCATGTTGCATGAAGTTTGGCGAGCGAGCTTTTGAGGGCACAACGATTCTCGAAGACAACGTTTTGTATCCGTGGAGTAATTAACCCCATGAACCCCCGATCGATATTCCTCCACGAGATTGAAGACACGATCGCCCATCCCCAAGATGCCGAGCAACTCACAGCAGCGATCGCGGCTCATCGGGCTTATTTAGCTTGGGATAGAGAGCAGACCACGAAGAAATGGCGATCGTTTTGCAAGCAGTACAGAAAGGTTTAAGCCATGCTCTACTTCTTCCACTATCGAATCATTAAAACAGGTGAAGAAGTCACCCAAATCTTCACCCGCAGTGAAGCAGAAAAGTTTTGGACAGCAAATAGGGAAAGAATTGAATGGATAAAACAACACCAGCGATAAAGGAAATGCGCCCCATCCTAAGCGCGATCGGCATTAGTGCGACGATGATGGATTGGACAGCAACACAAGCGATCGAGGCTCTCTCCCTTGACTATCACACGGGCAATGCGGTCTATTTGCTATGGCATTGTGAGGGTGTGGATGATTTGAAGAGGGCACTGTGGCACCTCGATCGGATTGGGGGCGATCGATTTCATGTTTTTGCTAGGGGTCTAATTCGAGGAAAGATTGAGGAGGAGTTAGGGGTATGCCAAAAATGACCATCACTGAACTGGCAGAAAAAGCGATCGCGACTGGACTGATTATTCGGTACTGGCAAGACCAAGTAGACGGTGATCATATTATTAGATTTGAAGATGGGGAGAATTGGTCTTTCAGTAATGACAGGGAATTGGCGATCGCGCTTGAGACGGTGATCAAGGTTAAGTCGTTGGTTGAGTTTTAATTATGGAAATAGACCCCCAATACTGCGCCGAAATTTTAGCCGAGGAAACGGGATATCCCTGCTACGTCGAAGCAGTATCCGATCGCGCAATTAGTTTCAGGCTCAACCTTCCAAACGATCGGGTCTTGCATCACACTATTGAAGTTAAATTGCTTGAATCTTTTGTTGGTGGGGTTGAAGGTTTTCTTAGGTCGGCAGCTTGGCGGATTTTAGAACAAGACCTTAAGCTTGGATAACCGATCGCGTATATCCGGATATACTTTGAAAATTGCTAGGTCAAATGCAGAGCCGTGCTGGGGTAGTACGGCTTTTTTGTTCGTGTTTGCGCGATCGGGTGTAGAATAATGGCGTAACAGCGGAAGTGTTCGAGGTTTCCGCCATTACTGACCACCAATCTAGGATAAATAGACCAATGGCTAGCACTATTAAAGCGCATATTACGGATGTTTCTGTTGGACATCTCAGCGTTAAAGGCTTAATGTCTGACGATGGCAATTTCTATATTGCTATCCCTCAAATTGCCGAGCGATTTAACGTTCCTCAGAAAAACGCTTCAAGAGACTTCAAAGCCTTGATGGGTGAGGGTTTTACGTTCCTCAAGATGTCTGTTCATGGAACAAAAGTGACGGTTAACGCCATGCCTCTTGAGGTCTTTGAGTTATTGGTTGCAAAGCTCGATCGCTCAGGCAATCAATCAGCACAAGATTTCAGGGATGATCTTGTGGGATTATCACTTCGCCAGTTGTTCTCTGACGCATTTGGGGTGAAGTTTGAAGAGGAAGATCGGCAGCAATGGTTGAAGTTAAGGCAAGAGGTAAAACAGGTCAGACGATCGCTCACTGACGCCGTCAAAAACTACATCCAGAGCCACTCTGAGTTATCAGAGAACGCAATCAAGTTCATGTACTCCAATGCTAGCGACAAGGTGAACAAGGCTGTGTTTGGACGCATAGCGCGTCAACTAGTGAAAGACTTCCAGTGCAACAAAGATGACCTCAGAGATCAGTTCACTGCTGCCGAATTGCGCCATATACAGCAGGTAGAAGATCTGGCAATGCGTTTGGTCGATCAGCATGACATCGAGCCTGTAGCGGCTGTAGATGAGGCTAAGCGACGGTTAGAGATTCCAGTGAGCGATCGGAGAGTTGTCGCTTGAATTAGTCGAAGTTCAAACACAAAGAGGTTAAAAATGGAAGCTAGTCTTTTAAGAAAAATGCTGTCAAGCCTTGAAATAAGTCTATCAGGCGCAGTTGACGACAAAGCCAATGGTCAGAAAACACTGCGCTTCAATTATTTCTATCTAGGGTGGGATCAGGATGACTTAGAGTACCCAACTGTAACTGATGCTGAAAGCCTTCCCCTAGTGACCAAGAAAATGCAAATTGATGAAGCGATCGCCTATTTGCAAGGTCAAAAAGACTTGCTGATGATGCTGGTAGTTTTGTCTACAAAAGCCAGCAAGGGATAGACAGTCGATCGACCCAAGCCAAAGCCCCGCACTACTTAAAACAGTGCGGGGCTTTGTGCGTAATTCAAGCTCAATTAAATTTCAGGTTTGATTTTTCTTTTGATTAGCAAACGAGGCAACCACTTGACAGTAATATTCATTGCAATGCCAAATCGTACCGGAGCCTCAATTTTAGACCGGGAGAACAGTCGTCCAGTCTTTTTAAGTAAATGCTTTTGACTATCCTCGATCGCATCCTTCAAATACTTATCACTTGGCATCATGGTTCCGTAGATAGTCCCAAGAATCGCGCCAACGACCAAATAAGCAAAAACACCAGTCAGCAATAAATTCAACAGCATTAATTTCTCCAAACGGGTAAACGACACAACAGGGAAACACGATCGACCTACCAATCAAGCTGAAACCATGCGCGATCGGGTTCTGACGTACCGCACGGGACATCTTCCCACCTTGATCAGGTCACCGCGCGCCATAAGGCTACGTACCGCACGAAGTTCTTCTATCCTGTGGAAGTTTGCGACCTCATAGCTATACACCTCATCTCTGAACTCAAATCGGCTCAGAACTCTTAACTCATCCTTGGTATAGGGCTTTGAGTAATCAAAACTGTCCTCGCGAACAGGGATAGCCTGCTTTGGTGGCTGGGGTTTCTTAGTCGTGACACGAACTTTTTTAGGCTTTTCGACCTTGGGTGGTTGAGCGACGATTGCATTTCCCAAGGAATAAACAACGGGAGTTCTGCCGGTGCCGTGTGCTTTGACTTCCCCTGAAGATTTTAGATAGCCCAACAACTTGTAGAGTGTGTCTCGCGAAAACTCAACCCTTTCCTGTAGCTCCTGAAACGTCAGGGGTTTGTCTACGATCAAATCCTTGATTAACTGCAAGCCTTTGAACCATGTTTTGTCACACTTAGGGGATACCCAGGTAAGAGGAAATTCGTAGCCGGGAGCGGCATAATAAGAAAAGTTGCTTGTGTCTAGACGCCCTCTTTCAATCCGCCCTTGCTTGACAAGGATTTGAACGTGGTCTTTGACCGTAGAAATTGAAACATCAATCCGATCGGAGATCTCCCTAATGCTGAGGGGTTTGTCCGTTTCGCAGCACAGCTTTTCTATTCTTTCCTTGGTGTCAGTTTTCATAGCTAGTGTAGGTGGATAGGTGAACAGCAAAACAATCCCCCCTCGATCGCGGCTAATCGATCGAGGGGGGATTTCATTTAGAAGGGGATGTCATCGTAGGATGGGTCTTTTGCTGCTGCGGGCGCAGCACCTGCGGCAACCATCTCTTTGACAGGGGTGGGAGCTTTGAACCGCAACGCACAATCAAGGTAAATCTTCTTGTCGTCCTTTGTTTCCTTGATTTGGATATTGCCGATCGCCAACTTGACAGGAACACCTGCGGCAAATGCAGCATCCAGCTTGGCTCGCTCAGTGTCAGAGCGCAGCTGCTTTTCAGCACCGCCACGGCTCCATGTTTCTTGTCCATCACTTAGTTTGATGATGTAGCGATCGCCTTTTTTGGTTGTCACGACACGATAACCATCAACATCAAACGAGCCTTCACCTAACGTTTCCATACCGATCGCTTCACCTCCACTACCACCTGAATTAACAGCAGGCTTCAGGTAGTTGGCAAGCGTGCCTGCATCAATGGCAGTGCCGATCGTTTGCTTGTCGGGATACTTGGACAGGTCAAAGCCAATATTGACGCGCCAAAAGTTAGTGCCATCCCCAAACTCAATCCAGCATTTTGTGTAACTAACCTCAACTTCAGCGCCATCAATCTTGGTTTTGGTCTTGGAGGGGTCGCCATCGGCAAACTCAAGGGAGCCAAACAGTGAACCTGCGGTGAAAAGCTTTTCCTTGATGACTCGCTTGCCGATCGTGCGCTCTGACTCCTCGATCGTCACAGGGTAGAGTGTCTTGCCTAGCTTGATGACTAGCTCTCCCTCATTCGATCGGAGGGATGCGGCAAAAATATCTTTTAGGAATCCACCCTCGGCTTGAGCCAGCAGCACATCAGAAGTGTCAAGCTCAATCTGGTTTTCCCCTGATGCTGCAACGTGGAAGTTGGTGATAATTTCCTGCTCAGCAGGGTCAAGCATGTCAAGTTCGACGTTTGTCCACTGCCGATCGAAATACTCGCCACTCAGGGATGCAAACTCAGTTTTGTTGTTGGTAAAAAATGCCATCGAAAAGTCCTCTCGGATAAATAAGAATTGGCTGAAACAAATTGCGGTCTAACCACCTACCACAAGGGACGTTTGCGTTTAAGCGTGATCAAGAAGCTCGGCTAGGTTGTTTTGTTGGATTAGCTCTAAAAAAAGCTTGTGAAACGGATTGTTTGGATAGTTGTCATCAGCTATTTCTTTGAGAAACAGTCTTACCCCTTCAAGCCAACCAACAACTTCTTTGACATCCTGGACACTTCTAGGCTTAAACCACCCAAAACCGCGATCGGGGTCTTCCGTGTTTGCTGGTTTTCCAAACCGAAGCTCAACCACTCGCTTATATATCAGGCTTTCAGCCAAATCTGGTGGGGGGTTGTCTACAAACTGTGGGTCTATGTAAAAGTAAATCGAATACGCCATTGCAATTTCTCTCAATAAATCAAAAAACATCGACTACATCAGGCATCCAGATATTTCCGATCGCCCATCCTTGCTCGATTAGGTGACGGGTAGCGTTTGACTGCTGAAGGATTTCGGTCACTGCTTCATCGTTAGCTTGCCGATCGGTGACCATCACATCCACGATTTTCTTGCCGTGGTCGCGGTGATTGAGTTCACACTTGTAGCGATTCACCCGTACTTCCGGAGGGCAGTGCTGTGCTGCCCACGAACTAACGTAAATTCTCTCAAGTACTTCCGGCATTTACTCTCCTTTAATCGCGTAATTACGGAAACTCTAGGCACACTTAGCTAGATAAGCGATCGCATCTTGACGGCTCAGGCATTTCTTGCCCTTAGCCTTGTAGTTGCTGTGAGCCATCCAACGCCCACCTAACTGGTAGAAATAGCCGATCGCGCCTTCTTTGGACTCTTGAACTTGGCAATCTTCAGTTAGGAAGTAGGTGGGATTCATGGCTCGCTCTCTCTTTCGCTTCTACGGATATCTTAACTCAGGATTGCGTAACTACGCAATAGTTGAGGGCAAGAAATTGAAAGTTAATTACGAATTAATTACGACAAAATAAAAGAACTCTGAAACGTTGTTAAATCAAGCACTTCAGAGTTCTGCCGATCCTTTGAGAGGAAACCTCTACAACTCAAACCAAAAACCGCTAGAATCAAGCATTATCGGGTTTGTAAGCTTTGCTAGTTAAGCGTCTTACTTGTCATATAGTAGAAAAATGTAGATTTTTTTCAGAAATAGTAGAAGCTTTTTAATTACGATTTAATTACGATGCCTAGAACACTTGAATCAATCAACGATCGCATTTCTGGGTCAGGGGTGAGAGTTGAGAAAAAAGGCAATAAGCTTTACCTCGTCAGCGTTTTACCTCCCCGTAGTGGAGAAGGGAAAGCTAAACAGCAGAAGATTGCACTGAAGATAAGCGATCGCACCCCATTGGAACTGGAACAAGCAGAGGGGCGAGCATTGGAGCTATTGAGCCAGAAAATTAAAGGGGAATTTAGTTGGTCGAAGTGGCGGCAGGGTAATGGTGAAGCGATCGCACAGGTGGAGAACCTTGGGACGCTGATTGAGCGATACAAACTCGATCGAACAATATCGGGCATGACTCCCGATCAATGGGCGAGGGAGTGGGAGTTCTTAAAGCGGTTGCCGATGGAGTCTCGCCCAACTAAAGAAGCGTTCCTTGATGTGGTAGCGCGATCGGTTCCGAACACGGCAACTCGCAAGGAATATGTGACTCGGTTTAACCGGCTGATCAAATGGGCAGAGCTGGATATAGACCTATCCCCCTATCAATCGAACTACAGTGCCAGTCGCGTCAAACCTCGCCAGCTGCCCACTGATGAAATGATCGAACAGACTCGTGACTGGATTATCAGTGTCGATCGGGGGAGGATTCAGCGGCAGGCTTTAACCTGGCAATGGGTGTATGGTGTGCTCGCTGCGTATGGGCTAAGACCGCATGAAGTGATGTTCTGTCGAATTAGCTCAACCCCTCCCTATGCCTGCCATGTGACTGAAGGAAAGACAGGGAAGCGCACCGTCTACCCTTTTCATCCCCATTGGGTTGAACAGTGGAAGTTATGGGAAATGAACAAACCTAATGTGAGGTGCGATCGCGCTCATAGGAAGGTGGGGCAGTCGGTCACTGATTCGTTGAGGAGATATGGGGTTAACCTTCCCTATAACCTAAGACACGCTTACTCATTAAGAGCACATGTAAAATACAATACCCCGCCACGAGTTGTAGCGGGGTTGATGGGGCATACTGTTGCAGTTTGGCAGAAGACTTATTCTCGTTGGCTTAGGGATGATGACCTGCTGTCGTCTTATATGCGATCGATTAGCGGAGAGAGTTAATTGCTTGGCATCGTTCCAAATGAACTAACCAGGTTACTCGTTTAGCTCCGGGTGATTCAGGTTTGATGTGTTTACCCACCTTTAGCCACCCTTCTTTTTTGCCCTTCCTGATCCAATGCCGTAATGCGCTGACATCCTTTTTAGCAAGAGCTTCGTAGGCTTCGTCGGTTCTGTACCATTCACGAGTCATGTGCGATCGCCCTCCCTTGCTTCTAAATTCCAACATCGGTTTAAATATTTGCGGCGCATTTCATTCTCTAAAACAATCTGTTTTTCAAGCTTTTCGGTCAGATCTCGGAATTCATTGGTGAGAGTAATGAATTCTCGGATGGAGTTGAGCAGACGTTTAATCATGCCCGATCGCCCTCTTTGTCTAGAAAAGACTCAACAAGATCTTCAATGATTTCACTCATTTCTCTGTCAGATTCAATAGCTTTTACCTTTAGTTTTCTGTGAACAGATTTAGTCAAATAGACGGTTAACCGTTGATATGACGGATTTTTGCTTTTTGCAAGAATTACTTCATTTTGGTCAATAGTTTTCTTAGGTCTCGATGGCTCTATGTCGTACTGCTTTACAAGATCATCCCAAAACTCTGGGTTTGACTGTATTTCTTCTTGAACATGAGGAGGAAGCGCTCTATTCATATCCGAGCGCCTTCCATGATTCCCGCACAAACCCTACTCTGATTTCTTGTTCTTGCTTTATCCGATTTAGCGCTAACTCTAATTCAACTGCGATCGCTCTCAGGTCTTCATTGCAAGCCTTTCCCGCTATATACTCCTGCCTGATCGAATCTAGAAGTTTTGGGTCACTTGCCCATTGAAGGGATGTGATCAATTCATGAAGAGCAATCGCTTGGTTACTGTTTAGTTTCAGGTGAATCATTCGCCCTCCTGTGGCTTCAAGAACAGAAACAACGCAAAACACAAAGACGAAACACTGAGAAGCGCGATCGATTGGGCTGAGGGGTTGACGATCGTGGCAGCGAGGCGATCGGATGCGCCAAAGAGAAACGCTGCTGTTAGGGTCCAGAATATTCCCTGTCTGACTGCGAGTAGTTCGTTCATGGGCGATCGCTCCTTACTTCTAAACTCCAACACTTCTCTAGCAACTCTCGATCGCGCATGACTTCTAGGGCTTCAACTCGCTCAGCTAGAACCGCGATCGGCTCTGCAAATTCGTTGGTGTGATCAAGCCATTCTTGGATGAATTTGAGAATGCGTTTAATCATGTCCGATCGCCCTCACTCTATCTCTTTCAACCTCTACGCTGCTCCATCCTTTCGCGCACATTACACCTTGGATATACCCAATCCACCGATGAGATTTATCTGACTCCCACAACTTTCTGTTATTGATAATCTCGTGGCACATCCATCGCAAATAAGGAATACTCGTAGGCTCGGCAGTCTTCATGTGAAAAGTTGTTGAGTCAGCCAAAAGCAACGATTCAAGCAGGCTATAGGCTATCTTCCACGCTGGTTTCATGTCCGATCGCCCTCCCATCTACGCATTTCATGAGGCATCCCTACCTGATCAGCCATCAAAGTTTTAGACAAGTTGTGCAAGTTGCGGCAGTCGTCGTACAGCTTGATTAACACTTGGGTCTTTTGCTCTGATGTCAGTGTCTCGATCGTGTTTATAAACGAGGCGCGGGCAAATTGTTCTTCAAGTGTCATGGGCGATCGCCTCTCAGCTTTAGTGCTTGTTTTGCGTATTTCAATGCCTGTTTTGCCTGATAAAAAGAAATTTTTTCTTGGTGCGATCGCCCATCATCAATTTGTCGTGTGAACTCGTAGCTAAGTTTTGTATGGCGCAGTCTGCCGTCACCAATTGCAATACCATCGCAAGCAACTTTGATTAGATCGTCTGGGCGCAAAGTCTTGAGGTAGTTTGCCAGTGGGCAATTGCAATCTGTTCGAGCAGTGCCAGCAATCGATCGCCCATGCTGGCGGTTTAGGTAGTCCTCAAAATCAGCCAAGTCTTCTAGCTGTTGTTCTAGGGGTGTACTCATCACCGATCGCCTCCATCCAAAACAGGCAGCACCAACTCTTGAATCGATCGCATCTCCCCTGATGGTGGAATCAACCACAAAGCTTTCAGGGAGTAAAGCTGCACCACGACACTGCGGGATTCTGCAATTTGTCTAGCCTCATCGATCGCGTAGGGGAGAGTCTTTGCGGGCAAGTACGCGATCGGTTTTCCTGTGACGTCCGTAACTACGTAATGTGTGGGCATCAGAAACCCTCCAATAGGGTCAATTGAATTGTGGCGCGTTTAATTTCCAACATTTCCAGTTTTTGCATCTTCTCCAAAACCTTCAGGACTGCGGCATGAGTTAACACTTTGTTTCGCCCTGTGTCAGGGTCAGGCATTGTCTGCCATCTAAAAATGAAGTTGTCGAGGTCAAATGCCTGACCGTTTTCTTTGTCGATTGACAAGGCTGCGTAAATGAAGGCTGAATCGTTGAAGATACCTGCGCCCCACAGGTCTAGAATTTGGTCTTGAAGTGCTCCCCAAGTGCCGATCGTTTCTTCTTCTGTTTCTAGGGGGACTTCGGAGTTGGGCACGATCGATGGGACTAAGCTCATTTGTGTTCTCGGTCTAGCTGCTGTTGACATAGTTTTATCCTGGATACTCGACTAAACAATCAACGGGAACACGTTTAGTAATCCCTGCTTCGGCATTGCCGATCGTTGCTACTCTTCGCCCCTGCACTGAGCCGATCGCTTTTACAACGTAGATGTGGGCACTCCACCCAAAATTGTTTTGCTCGCAATCGCGTTCTTCGTAGTTCATGGGGATTTGACTGAGCCAGATTTCCCATTTTTGAAGATCTCCCGCGACTACTTTTGACCCTGGCTTCATCCGATCGCTCCTTCTAAAACTTGATTAAATTCAGCAGGAAACTCTCTAATCTTCAAATCGCTCGGAAATTCATCAATGTTGCCGCCATGAGAATCTGAAATACTCCATCGATCGCCGTCCATCGTCACTGGACTTTTGCCAAGTTGTTTAACCAAACACGGAGTTTCGTTTGCTTGACACTGATGAACGACTCCACGAATTGCAGATAAGCTAGTCTCTCTAGCTTTTGAGCCGGACTCACCACCGACAATCACCCAATCAACAGGATTAGATAACAAATACAAGTTCACACGACCTAGCAAGGGTTCGCAAGAATAAAAAACTTTAGATCCCCGTGAACGAACATCTTGCATATAAGGCGATCGCTCGTTGTACCTTTGCTGATCTTCAATCGTGCAGCCAAACCAAACATGGGGATTTTGGCGTGCCCATTTGCTAAAAAAATCGCCAGAAATACTCTCGACCATTGAAATAATGTTTTGAGGGCGCTTGGTCAGCAGCAGCCAATCTAAATTCTTGCAGCTTTCAATAACCCGAAACGCATCTTGCCGCCATTCTACTGAGACTTCATTATCAAAAATATCTGCCAGCGACGAACAAAACACGCGATAGCGAATTCCAAGTTTTTCAGCTTGGCGATTCCATTTAGCAGGGTGTTTCCAGTTTGCTTCACTAGTGCGCGATCGCTCTTGCCCTGCACCCCACTTTACGCGACCATAGCGATCGTCCATCATGGTTTTGGCGTAGCAATTTGCACAACCAGGGGAGACTTGAGTACAACCAATCCACGGATTCCAAGTGTGGTCAGTCCATTGAATATCACTGTTTTCTGCCATTATCCGATCGCCCTCCCAGCTACATCTGTTGTATAAAACTGTTGCATTCCTACATCGCTAATCCCATCAGGCAGGCAGTTTTCTCGAGATGCAAAATACCAATCATCGCCGTCAGGGGTTTTGAGGGACGCCCAAAACCTTTCGGGCAAATCACGCTGGAGTTCAATTAATTCATCGAGCTTTTCTCCGCCGATCGCCTGAACCAAAAGCATCGAATTAAGCAAGATTGGCTCCATGAGGAACCCCATAATCAGCATCCCAATTGCCTGCGATCGGTCGTAGTACAGGGTGAGGGTGTATTGTGCGGGCTTGCCGTAACCGGGAAAAAAGCTTTTGCGCTGTCTTGATCTCTTACCCATTAAATCTTTGATTGCGTAATTACACAACAATACTATCTTAAATAACGTAACTACGCAATAGTAGAACGCCAAGACGCCACCAAAATCCGATCGCGCTCTATCAATTCTTCGCGCCATGCCAGCAGCAGGGATACTGCCTCTTCAAACTCAGCACCGAATCGACAAATCTTAGACTCGATCTCCCCTGTTGGCTTGTACTGCCAAGGTAAGTCGTGGTATTCGCGCCAGACTGAGCCGTAGGGAAGCCAATAGGCGATCGGGTCTAAGACGCTATGAAAGTTCTGGGTGGGGTCGTAGGGGGTAAATATGCCCTTCTGCATGTCGATACAAGTGCAGATGATGTAGGGGCGATCGGATTTTGGGGTGGGGGTGTCGAGGGTTAAGGTGAGTTGTTGGGTCATCCGATCGCCTCGCTAGTTGAAAATCTAAACAGACAGTCACCACATTCTCTGCGCCGATAAATTGTGTTATCGCTTTTCCGATCGCGTGTTTCGAGTATGGATATCCGTTGACCGCCGCACTTAGGGCAGGGCATAACTGCGCTTAAAGATTTGCGATCGTGCCTTGGTTTTGTTCGTTGCGTTGTCATCCAATCGCCTCCAATTGTGAATGCCACCAATAAGCCGATCGCCCTTCCCGATCTAGCCTGTAGTACGGTTCTGACTCACTCCGCATCAATTTCAAGGGGCGATTGCCGTCAAACCCTGTGTTGCCTGCCACGCAAGCCATCACTACTTCGTATTGCAGGGCGGGATTGCCTTTGAGTTGAACGCAATCGCCCGGTTGGAATGGGGTCATGCGATCGCCTCCCCGTTTTCCATGTCGCACAACAACGAATGCGCGATTAATCCCGCATCAGCCCTGTTGTGGTTGCGTTTAACCGATCGCGGAGCCTTGTATATCAGGCTATGGCGACACTCAGGATAGAGCGCGATTAATTGCGCGATCGATGCATCTTTTGACTCTCCTGTTAACCCTGACGATCGTTTCCACTTGGCAGCAGGGACACACTCAACGGGAATGCCGAGGGTTTGCAGGACACTAACGCACATCTGCTGATGCTTGATTAGGGATAGGACGCGCCAAACAGAGCCCTTTTGAATATCTCCCCACCAAATCGTTTGGTCTTCTATGCGACCAATACAGGACAAGTGCAGGAAGGGAGAAACGATCGCGGATAATGATTTCTCTTCATTGAGTCCGGGTAGGTCTTGGATTGCGATCGCGCCATCAGGGGTGATAATCGCGATCGCGCCTTTGGAGTTTTCGGCTACGCCTGGGTCGATGCCGATGATGACTGGCTTCATTTCACCGCCTCAATCAAACTTTGCGCCATCCGATCGCCCTTTGCTGTCTGCTCGTAGTATCCAGGTGTGGGATGAATCCAAATCAAGCCGTACTTTCGCAGGGATTGAACAGCTTTAATAACGCGATCGGGGGAAATCATCCCTTCTCGGATTGCCCCGAGGATCATTGACTCGTCGGAGTTGGGATTAGCGCCGATCGCGAGTAAGACTAGGGCTTCGTCTAGGGTGAGCTGTGGGGTGAGGATGCCTAAAGCTTCGAGAAATTTCTTGAATATCATGATGCTACTCCTGCGATCGCTTTTGCTAAATTACACGGGACACCATTGCCAATTATTTTTGATGCAAGTTTTGAGTTGTTGGGCAGTTCGTACCAGTCGGGCAGGGTTTGCAATCTAGCCAAGCATCGAGCATTCAGCGCTACTATTCGCCCTTCGTCCCAAGCTCTGACAGGTTTTTTATTCTGACTTGCTTTAAGAGTGAAGCAAGGTTCTTGACGATCGCGGATCGTCACGGATGATCCGCGATCGTTCGCAGTGCCATCAACCAAAAATGCTCGCCTTGGTGCAATTGATGTGCTGACCGTAAACGAAGGACTACCACCTACCCGGTAGTTAAGCCCTCCTTTTTCAAGCGATCGAGCGTTTTGCCCATCAACTAAAATTGACGAATAAACTTCCGGCATTAAATCAAGTTGCCACTGGGCAAAACTTGATTCTGGCAATAAAGGAATTAAATCCTCGATCGACTCATACCATCCCTGCCATTTTGTTGACTCCGACAATGGCGCAGGGAAGCCACCTAAAACCGCTCGTAAAATCAATCGCTTGCGGTTCTGGGGAACGCCATAGTCAGCAGCGTCTAGGATGTCTACGTTGCACCAATAACCCAAACCCCAAAGGGTATCCACAATCTTTCGAAATGACCAGAAAACACGGTATCCGGCAACGTTCTCAAGGGTAAAAGATTTGGGCTTGAAGCACTCGATCGCCTCGCAACAGGAAAGGGAGATCGCTTTATCTAGTTCACCTTCACCACCTTTTGAGTTGGCGATAGAAGCATTCTGACAGGGTGGAGAAATGTGCAAGTGGTCTGGGCGTTCCGCGTTATGCCAATTGAATCCGATCGCAGAGTCCACGTAGACTTTGTGCTTGAGATTGGCAGATGCAACTTCGGCGATTGACGGTTCTATTTCAATCCCCCAAATGGGATTAAGTCCAGCAGACTGAAACCCAATATCTGCAAGTCCTCCACCAGTGCAAATTGAAGCAAAAGTTTTCACGCTGCCTTCCTCTCGCGTAGTCTTGTAAGTCCCAATCGCTGTTGTGGGGTAAGCGCTTCCCATACCTGCAACTTTTGGGCAGGGGTGAGATGGGTTAGTAAGTCCATATCTTCTACAGAAACGCTCTCTAGAATCGCGATCGCCACTGCGGTGAGGGTTTCTATCTCCGACTCGTTTAACGCGCTCTCAGAGCGATCGGGAGAGCAATCAGCGAGCATTGCAGGCGTGTTATTGGGCAATCCCATCAGAACTACCTCGCCATTCTTTTTTAATCGTCGGGTGACGGTGAAGGCTCCGTGCTGTTTATGAAAGGCGCGATCGCCCACGTTCGGAATCCAGGACATAAATCATTCCTTGTTGCGTAACTACGTAATATTGTAGCAACAATCGCGTAAGTACGTCAAAAAGGTTCAGCGGTTGCCAAAAATTCCTTGATTTCCTCTTCACTCATCTTCTTAAAGTCGATCGGCTCGTCTTTTTGGTGGTGTCCGTTGCTGTTTGAGGGGGCGATCGGAGTGTGTTCCAACCCCTGTTCCAACCCCTTTGAGTAGGTTGGAACGCTTGAAACCCTTGCTGTGCTTGAACCGTTCCAACCGTGGCAACCGTTCAAGCTGTTTTCCCTAGAGGGGTCAGAGTTCTCTTGTAATTGGGGGGTGGTTGGCTCACTCTCTTCTTCTTTATTTACTAAATCTTTCTTTGAGGTTGGAACAGTTATACACAGTTGGAACAAACTTGATTTTTCAAGGGTTTCAGCCGTGGCAACCTCCCCTGATGGGTTGGAACAGGCTGACACGGGGGTTGGAACGGCTTCATCTGGCTTCTCCCAGACTCGGGTTGGAACTCCGTCAATCCGTTTCTTCTTGCACACCCACCCCATCGATCGGAGGGTGTCAGCAACCCGCATCTGTGCAGCTTTGTCGTGCTTGCTCTTTTCCAATTCAACGCAATTCTCAAGGATGCCTGACACGGTGACATGCTGAGCCATTACAAGATACTCACGGATGTAAGACGCCCAAGCATCCTCTGATTGATAGTCGTGGGCAATCTCGTCGGCAGCAAGCTCTTCCACTCCCCACAGATGCCAATGCACCCCACCTTTGTACAGTTGCATTGCTGCCGCCCAAATCCGATCGCGCTCCTCAATTAGGGTGGATGTGTCAATCTGCTTGATCGAGGGGTGGACGGGGATAATCCAAAATCGACGGTTCCCGGTCGAGTCGTTCAGGAATTCGTCCTGGTTGGTTGTGCCCACAATCACCGATCGCCGTGGCATATCCACCACCGATCGCGCATAGGGAGGGCGAACCTTGTCGTTGGCAGAGGATAGGAATGATTTTGTTTGGCTGACATCTTTCCGTTTGAACACCGTCTCAAGCTCTGCCCACTCCATGAACCAAGTTTGATGGAGTTTTAACTTTTCGTCTTTGTCGCCAACGTTGCCCAAAGAATCGTCAAACCAATCTCCCCCTGCTAGGGCTTTAAAAAAGCTAGACTTCCTGACGCCCTGCTTACCCTGAAGAATTAGAGCGGAGTCATGCTTACAACCAGGCTGAAGAACTCGGGCACAGGCTGCAATCAGAAAACGAATCACAAAAATTGTGTAGATGGGGTCAGATTGCCCGAAGTAGCGATCGGCAATACACCGCAAAATTTCTAGAGAGCCTTCCTTCTCCCCATGCTGCTCATAGACTTTGTTGAGATACTCGGCTACAGGGTGGTATGAATTTTGTTTAGCAATTTTGACCACCAATCCGCTGACGTCTTCGGCTCCAGAAGCAATAAACAAGCCGTAATCAATCATCAGGTCAGCGCGTGCCGAATCAACGTCTAGCTTCTCCCCATCTAGCTCAACGATACCCCTCAGTTCGTTGTAGCGAAGCCGATCGCCCATCAATCTCTTGATTCGCTTGTAGTCGGCAACCAACTTTTGATCGTTCTCATCTGGCTCCAAATCTTCCGCAATCTTTCCCTTAAATTCCGTAACTCCGGAAACCTTGGACGCAGAAACATCAGCCATAGCAGTTTCAATCCCTTTTTCAATGATTTTCCGAACGAACGCAGCACCCTTCTGACTCAAGACATCATCAATCCCCTTGCCCGATCGTTTATCCCACTTCGCGACCCCAACCTTGCACCCCTTCGCCCGCAGCAAATTCCCCGTCGATCGAATTGCAGCCCTGACTGCGTCACGAGTCGTTTCCTTTTCGTCCTGGTCGTAGCAAAAAACGATCGGGCGACCTTCCGAAGCCATCGCCTCAATTTCAGGGATTAATCGCGCAGGTAAGTTTTTAACGTCATCCTTCCGCCTGTAAGCCCCCCAAATGCCAGGAATGGCGATCGCGTTATACCCCAAAGAAACCAACGCACCCGCCTTCTTTCCCCCTTCAACGAGGATTAAAGGGATGCTTGGGGCGTTCTTTACCTTCACCCAACGATCGGGCTTTGTGGGGTCTTCTAAAAATATGGCTCCAGTGTCAACCTGGTTGGGGTTGACGTATTTGACAAGCTTGTCTGGCTTTTGTGTGTCAGGGCGAGGTTGGTTTGGCTTCAACTGCCCCCAATCTTCTCTGCGGCTCCAGTTATTCAGGGGATCTAATCCAGTAAGCCACCACCCCCCATCGCCGTCGACTAGATTTTGATTTTGGTTCAGAATTCGCTTGAGTGGCTCTGTGGGATATGACTTGACGTTTTGAATCTTCTCCGAAACTTCCTCGCAGATGATCTGCAACGCCAGTTCCCCATCAACCGATCGCACATTGGCGGCAACAATCTCGGGGTTGACTCCAGATGCAATCCACTCATCCCAATGGGGTTGGGTGATGTGACTAGGACGGGCGATCGGGTGTTTGTCAGTGTTAATAAAAACTGACTCGCTTACCTTCTTAAACTTTGCTGCCGACAACCCTGACAGCTCAAATGCTTTTTCAATGTGCCGATCGGCGTCAAATCCTGGATACTTCAAGCCATTGCCAAGGTCAGCCAGCCGCCGCATTCTCCATTCGGGAATTCCGCACTTCTCCGCCTCAGACTTGACCAAAGCATCGGTGTAATACGGATTAGTCAGTGAATCTTTCCGTAAAAGCGCGATCGATGCTATAATTTGTTCAAAGTTTTGCATTGGTTCGCTGCCCGCAGTCGGTTCTTAGCCGCTGCGGGTATTTTGTTTTCAATATTTGGCGTAAGCAATCAACTGTTGAGATGCACGGGACGATGCAACATAGATGAGCCGCGATCGGGTCGCAACATCCCTGCACTGCATCATGTTCTGATGGTCAGAAAACACATAATCGTAGGTTCCGCCCTGGCTTTTGTGGACGGTTGAGGCAAAAGAGTATTGCAGTCGCTGCATCAACTTCCCTTTTGCAACCAAACTGAACTGCTCTAATAGCTCAAAATACATGCGCCAGTGCTTTTTCTTTTCAGCTTTATCTTCGGACGTCAACGCCTTGCGCTTTTCTGTGGCAACCATTTCAGCGACGATCGACATAGACTTTAAGTCGATCGTCATTACGTTAACCCCAAAACCCTCGTCAAGCTGAACTCCCACCCAGTTGACATGAATGACCTCGCTATTGATGTGAATAAAATCGGGGATAACAGATTCCACTACCCCTTCGTCACAGGTCTTCATCAGGGTTTCGCTTTTTTCGCCGTAGTCAGTCATCACTTTACGAATGATAGGCTCGTTCGCCATTACCCGATCGCCCTTCATAAAACGAACAACATCGGGCGAGACTCCGGTCAATGCAAATCTAATTTTTGAGTTCAACTCATCGACTCTCTTGTTTGTCCACGCCAACGCTCGCGCACCCGTGGGATTCTGCTGAATATCGATCGTCTTGAACGTCTCAATCATTTCGCGTTCCCAGATTTCGCGCCCACCCAGTCTGATCAGATTGCCAGTGTCTGTCTCGAACTTGGCAATCTGGGGAAGGAACTGGGAACCCTCGTCAATCGCATCGGCAATGGCGTCAACATAAAACGCGATCGCGCCGTCATATCGCACGACTTTTGTTAGCTCAATTCCGCAGGGCAGGCTAAACACAGGGGATAATTCCCCAACCATATTAGTTTCGTCCTCAACCGGGAAAAGTTGCCGGTGATCTCCCATTAATATTGTGGGAACGCTTGACGCAACGAACTTAAACAGTTCTTTGCCTGTCATCGACTGTTCGTCAGCAATCACCAAGCCAAACTCGTTCCAGTGCGGCTCTTGACTCCAAGTATTTACCTCAAGCTTTGTTTTGCCGTTGTGGTCAGCTTTTCCTGGAATTAGATGAAGCAAGGAATGCATCGTCGAAACATGACAAGCAAGTCCGATCGATGCTGCAAAGTTCTCCAGGATGGCGCGAGCGCGATGCGTTGGAGCGGTCAAAGCTATTTTTAATCGTCTGCCGTTTCTTGCCTCATAAGTAGCCGCGATCGACTTGGCGATGCGTTGAGCTGTGTGGGATTTTCCAGATCCAGGGCGACCCGCTAACACGAAAGGCTCATTCACCCCGTCAGGGGAGAAGAACCATTCATGTGCTAAATCAAAAGCCTGAGCCTGTTGCTCATTAAGACCCGATCGCCATTCAGAAGTTAGCCAAGGCTTTTCATCAACAACTGGCACGATCGCAACCGCACCACGTTTAATGGGCTTCGCTATTACGCGATCGGTTGGAGTATATAGCGTAATTTCGGAATCATCAGACACAACAAAACGTCGCACCTCTTCAACAGAAGGGAGGGTAAAGCCACTTAACTGTTTGCGGTACTTTTGCAGCATGACCGCAGCCGCAACTAACTGCCGATCGCTCAGCGGTCTATCCAACCCCGCTAAATCATGCCCTAAACGGCTATCAAAACCGTTAAAGCCAACCCCGTCATCCTCGATCGCGCCGTCGCACTTGCCCGCCAAATATCGGAGACACTCCCCGATCGCATCTCGAACCGAAACTTTTGACTGCGTCATTGGGTTACCTATTGCGCAATTACACAAACAGTTTAGCTTTTATTACGTAACTACGCAATATAGACGCAAAAATTGAGCGGGTGGAGATTCCGCTCTTTAAAAGGAACAGTCATGCTGTTTAACCTGCTGCTTTGTTTTTCTGCTTCATTTTTCTTGACGCGATCTCTTCATCAATATTAATGGCAGAGACAACATCTTCTACTTTTAGGGAGATGCCGACAGCGCTCAGTTGGTAGCACAAAATATATAGGGTCGCAACCCCAATATCTTGGCGCTTTTTCCCTCCCATCAAGTCGCGCAGTACGGAGCCAGAGACTTTCGCTTCACTAGCCAGAGTAAACAAACCCTTCCCTGTTTTCTTTAAGTAAGAGTCAATAGCGTTTTGTATGACTTGCAAATGAGGGGGAACACCCTCATGTTTTGTGGATTCGATCGTGCTAATCTTCATGTGTTTAGGTAAAAACTCCTGTTGAAACGGAAAAATCTAGAGTTAATCGCGTAACTACGTAAATACTATCATGCCTAAAGCAGTCCGACCAGAATTAATTAAATTTGGACGAGAGATTAAGAATATTATTGAACAGTCCGGTTACAGCATGTCCGCCTTTGCGGAGAAGTTCAGCATCCCCAAGACGATCGTCTATGAAGCCGCGAAGGGGCAGACAATGCCCGGAGCTGAAACACTAGGGGCGATCGCACGGGGTTTATCTCAGATTTCAGGGAAAAAGATCACTGTTGACGAACTGCTGATCAAGACTGGACTGAAAGAAGAACAAGAAGATCAAGAAGAACTGCGGACAATACCGAATTCCAAGTTACTTTGGCACGTTAAGCAGAAGGACAACAGCGATCGTGCGGATTTTTGGGCGTCTGCCTTGAAGATTGCGGCAGACGATTATGAATCCTTTGTGAATTTGGAGAATAACGACTCTTTGGCGGGTAGCGTAGTTTTACCCGTTGGAAGGAGTCAAATGGATATTCTCATTGGATTGATTAATGATTTTGCCAACAGGCACAAGCTTGAGGATACTGAGGACATTGCAAGCTGGCTTCTCGATCGCTTCCCGGAAGTGCGATCGGACGTCAAGGACTCAATGATTATCGGGCTTGCTGAAATCTTGGCGCACAAGCGACTTCCCTACCAGGATTCAACAGAATACCGAGCGCTTATCGACCCGTTGGCTAAAGCACTCGGCTATGACAATGATGACGATTTACTTGATTATTGCGGTTTAGAAGCAGAATCATCCCCCAATGGCACTGTTTGAAGTTTGAGATTTAGGCTTAAGTGGGGCAATCTGCCTAAGGGTGTAATCCACCACATTGCTATCAAGATAGCGATAGTATACTCGACGCAAGCCACACCTTATATCCAGTGCCGCGTGCAGCAAATGCCCGTAAGTATCGTAAGCCATCTCTAATGCATGGGTCGCGCTATCACAACTGATAATCAACCGATCGCACTCAATACTGTGACGATTGCTTAAAAGCTTTTGAATAAACTCTGGCAATTCCGAGATTAAATATCGTTTTTCAATTTCTGCAAAGGAATTCATGTGAAGCTAATTTTCAGGATGATCTTTCATACGATACCGTAACCCGAATCATATGTATTTCTAATAACGTATTGCCTTGATACAAAAGTCTTGTGACACTCATCACACAGTCTTGAACTTTGTGAAATCTTTAAGATTGGCGGCTCT
>Ga0310810_10000157_pt1 | contig 69784 bp, 62 predicted proteins | sample NCmetagenome_FD_207641 | JGI IMG/M metagenome (GOLD analysis project Ga0310810, IMG submission 207641) | Soil microbial communities from experimental microcosm in Duke University, North Carolina, United States - NC | ecosystem: Engineered > Artificial ecosystem > Soil microcosm > Unclassified ...
CAGCCGGCCTGCGTCAGGTGGTAGGCCACGCTCGAACCCACGATCCCGCCGCCGATGATGACTACATCCGCCGATGGCATTTATTCAATGTAGTTGAAAGCGGCGCGAGAGAAAGACTAGCGCGTCCTTTTGAAGTGGCGCTAACTATTTTCCCGGAAATGGCAGCCAGCCGCGCGAGAAGACGTCGGTCAAGGTCAGCCAAAGCAGCAGCGCCAGCCACACGACGCCCGAAACCACCACCAGCTTGTTTAGCTTGCTCGACCAGTAGATGTGCATGAAGAATAGCACCACAAGCAGGGCTTTGATGGTCGCGATCACCAGCGCCACCACCACGTTGAGCCGGCCCAGATCGATCATGCCGATAGCCGTGGTGGCCAGCGTCAGCACCATCAGAATGCCGAAAATCAACGCGTACTGTTTCTTGGTGACAATGTGCTCAGTCATTTTTCATCTCTATTGCAAGTGCCGCGCAATCAAGTAGTACAGCGGAAACAGGAAGATCCAGACTAGGTCCACGAAGTGCCAATAGAGGCCGCTGATCTCAATCGGGGTGTAGTATTGAGGCGTGAAGACGCCGCGTGAAGCCCGGATGGCCATCACGGCCAGCAACCCGATGCCGATCGTCACGTGCGAGGCATGCAGGCCGGTCATGGCGAAATACATGCAGAAGAATAACTGCACGTGAGCCGGATCGACGTCGTGATAGGTGAAGTTGAATCCGGGCATCAGGCCTTCTTTGTAAAGCGTGCGCCATTCCGACATTTCGATCACCAAGAACGCCGCGGCAAACAGAATCGTCACCCACAAAAATGCTGCCAGCGCTTTCTTCGCGCCGACGGCCGCGCTGTTCACAGCGCACGCCATGGTAAAGCTGCTGCAAATGAGCACCGCGGTGCTGACCGCGCCGAGGATGACGTCAAGATGGTTGCTCGCGTGCCCGAATGCCGACGGGTACAGCGAACGATACACGGTGTAGCAGCAGAACATGCCGCCGAAAAACAGAATCTCCGTCACCAGAAAGAGCCACATTCCAAAGGTGGAAGCGTCTTTCTGCTGTTCGACGTTATCGAACTGGTGGCGGAGCGCTAAGGTGTGGTTAGCCAACCTTCATCTCCTCGAGAATCGAGTAGTCATAGGCCTCGTGGTTGATCACCGGAGTGATGTCGAAGTTTTCCGGCGGCGGCGGCGAAGTCGTCTGCCACTCGAGGCCGGTCGCGTTCCAGGGGTTATCCGGCGCCAGTTTTCCGTAGCGCAGCGACCAGATCAGGTACACGGCCGGGATCAAATATCCCACGGCCAGCACCGATGCGCCGGCGGTCGATAGCACGTGGTAAACCTGAAATTCCTCCGGGTAAGCATGATAGCGTCGCGGCATCCCCAGGTAGCCCATGATGAACTGCGGAAAGAAGGTCAGGTTGAAGCCGAGGAAAATCACCAGCGCCGATAACCTGGCCCAGAGCTCGGGGTACATGCGTCCGGTCATCTTAGGCCACCAGTAATGCAGACCGCCCAGGTACGCCATCATCGTGCCGCCCACCATAATGTAGTGGAAATGGGCCACCACGAAATACGTGTCCGTCACGTGGACGTCGAATCCCAGCGTCGCGAGGAATGTACCGGTCAGGCCGCCGATCGTAAATAGCCCGATGAAACCGAATGCGTAGAGCATGGGCGTGTCGTAGGAAATAGACCCTTTGTACAAAGTCGCCGTCCAGTTGAAAACTTTGATCGCCGAAGGCACCGCCACCAGGAAGCTCAGGAAGGAGAAAACCATACTGGCGTAGACCGACTGGCTGCTCACAAACATGTGATGGCCCCAGACCAGAAAGCTGAGAATGGCGATGGCCACGCTCGAAAACGCGATGAACTTGTATCCAAAAACTTTTTTACGCGAAAAAACGGAGACGATCTCGCTGATCACGCCCATGGCGGGAAGCACCATGATGTAGACCGCCGGATGCGAGTAGAACCAGAACAGGTGCTGGAACAGGACAGGATCGCCGCCCAGCGCTGGGTCGAAAATCCCGAAATGAAAACCACGCTCGAGCGCAACCAGCACTATCGTCACGGCGACCACCGGGGTGCCCAGCACCTGGATGATGCTGGTGGCGTAAATCGCCCAGATGAACAGCGGCAGCCGGAACCAGGTGAGGCCGGGAGCGCGCATGCGATGAATCGTGACGATAAAATTCAATCCCGTCAGGATCGAAGAGAAGCCGGCGATGAAAATACCCAGCGCCGTCATGATGACATAGGTATTCGCATAGGACGTGCTGAACGGCACGTAGAACGTCCAGCCGGTGTCCACGCCGCCCTCCAGCATGGCGTAGAGCACAAACACGCCGCCCACCATGAAGAGATACCAGCTCAGCAGATTCAGCTTGGGGAACGCCAGGTCCTTGCAGCCGATCGTCATGGGCACCAGAAAATTGCCGAGCGTGGCGGGAATGGCGGGGATCAGGAACAGGAACACCATAATGACCCCGTGCAGCGTGAATAGCTTGTTGTAAGTCTGCGCGGAGACCAGGTCGCCCGGCGGGGTCAGCAGCTCCAGGCGGATGACCGTGGCGAAAATACCGCCCAGAAAGAAAAAGAAGCTGATGGCGACGAGATACAGCAGCGCGATGCGCTTATGGTCCTCGGTCAGCAGCCAGGACTTGACGCCATATTCGTGCGTCAGGTAATTCTCGCGAGTCTCTACGGTTGCCGTAATCATACGAATTAACGATTCTGCGTGGCCGGCGCTGCTCCGCGACCCACGGGCGCCGGCGGAGCCGTGGCATTCCCAGCCGCCGTGCCCCCAGCCGCCGCGGGTTTACCGAGCGACTTGATGTACTCCATCAACTGCAACAGATCCTCTTCGGTGACCTGTCCCTGAAACGAGGGCATGATGTTCTGGTACCCGGCCACGATCTTGGCGCTGGGATTCAAAATCGACTCGCGGATGTAAGCCTCATCGCCCTTCACGGTTTCGCCCGTGGTCAACCGCACTCCCGTGCCAAACATCCCCTGGAGGTTCGGACAGCGGCCCGGTTTGTCGGTGCGGTGACAGTTGGCGCACGCCAGATATTGGAAAAGTTTCTCGCCGCGCGAGGCCAGCGATTCGCTGCCCGATCCGCCGGCTAGCCATGTTTCATATTCGGCCGGTTCCATTACATAGATCCACCCGATCATCCCGGAATGAAGAGTGCCGCAGTATTCGGCGCAAAACAGGTGGTACTTCCCAGGCTTGGTGGGATTGAACCAGGCGGTCGTGTACCTTCCAGGCAGCACGTCGAACTTCACGCGGAAGGCCGGCATGTAAAAGCTGTGGATCACGTCCTCGGAAGTCATGGTGAGCCTGACCGGTCGCCCCAGCGGCACATGCATCTCGTTGATCTCGCGTTGCCCTTCCAGATGCTGCGTTTTCCACATCCACTGCTTGCCGACGACGTAGACATTCATGGCGTCATCCGGCGGACGCGACATTTCAAAAAACACATTAACGCCCCAGACGAACATGATCATCATGAGGATGAATGGAACCACGGTCCAGATGATCTCAAGGGTCAATGCCCCATGGACTTCGACGGGGCGCTCGTGATTGGAACGGCGCCGGTACTTGATGGCGAAGAAAAAAATCAACGCGAAGATCAGGGTGCTGAAAATAGCCGCGACGACAAGCAGATAGAGCGTGAGGTGATCGAGATGAACGGCGGTGGCCGACGCCTGCTCCGGCACGAGTTGAAGGCTGGGGTTCATGCGCTAGCGCACCCTCGCCATGCGGCCTGTGGTCTCGCGGTCGCGGCGCAGGTCGCGCCGCCAGAGCCAGACCAGAATCGGGATGAAGATCAGCAGTGTGAGCGCTCCCGCCAGCCGCACAATGTTCATCACGATCGCCGAATACTTGCCGGTACTGGGATCGTAGTGGTAGCAGTAGAGCAGCAGCTGATCCACGGGCGTGCCGATTTTGTTCTCTGAAGCCTCAACCAACCCGAGGCGCAGGTCGCGCGGCGGATATTCGATGCCGTAGAAATATCGCGACAGCCTGCCGGTGGGAGTCAGCACCATGATGGCGCTCGCGTGGGCGAATTGTTTGGTCTTTGGATCGTAGGCGTAGCGAAATCCGGCAGCGTGCGCCAGTTCCTTAATCTGCGGCTCCGCGCCGGTGAGAAAGTGCCAGCCGAGCGGGCTCTTGGCATAGCGCCGCACATATTCCGCCTTCTTGCGCGCTGCCAGCTCCGGCGTCTCGGTGGGATCGATGCTCACGCTGACTACTTCAAAATCGCGGCCCGATTCGAGCGACATCCCGCGCAGGCTGATCACCAGACCATTCAGGATCTGGGTGCACAGCATGGGGCACTGATAGTAGACCAAAGCAAGAATCACGGGCCTGGCGCCGAAATACGACGAAAGCGGCAGATCCCGGCCCGTCTCGTCGCGAAACCGGAGGTCGAGCGGCACCTGCGCATTGAGTTTCTGATCGAGGCCGACGTCGCGCAGGCCCGGAGGCAACACGGAGGCCGCGATGGCCGTCTGCCGGTCCTTGTTCGGCTGCGCATGGGCCAGGGCGGCCGCGCCCATCCAGATAATGACTGCTTTCCAAACTCGCATCACGATTTCACTTGTGCATCTCCGGCCTCACAGCCGCAGGTTTCGAGGATTTCACGCCGCCCGCGCCGGTTTCTGTCGATTTGAATTGCGGCAAGCCTCGTGCCGCCACCAGGTCGAGGGCGCGCTCGATGGGAATTCGCACGACGCCGCGGTTGGGATCCACCCACCCATAGTGGTTCAGAATCGTTTCTTCCCTTTCCCGCATGGTTCGCATATCGGCCTGCGGATTGGCCTGCAGCCTCGGCTCCGGAGGCTCGGTGGGCGCCTGTGCCCGGACCAGCGCGGAGACCGGCGGGCTCAATTTGCTCTCCCGCCGCGTAAAGCTGTTGAACAACCACCACAGCGCCAATTGCGACAGCACCACGACGAGCACCAGAGCGATACCAAACTGCGTGATCGCGCGCGTATCGGCATCCGTTTTCTCGTGCGCAACCGTGGGGTTGCTCTTGCGCTCAGCAAGATAATTCACCGGCTCCTCCATGCGCCAATGCGTCTTGCAAGTGCGCATCCTGCAGCGGCATCAGCGGCCACTTTTTCAGCTGAAACAAGAACATCGCCAGCCACAGGCCGCCGATACCGACCGGGGCGACGAAATCCATCCAATGCACTCGAAAGCCGGCCTGGTGGAAGCCCGGCGCCACTTGCCAGAAAAGGTCGACGAAGCGCATGGCGATAATCAAAGCGGCGATCCGCACGACAGTGCGGCCCGAACGCTTCAAGCTGCGCGAAAGCAGCAGCGCGAAGGGAAGCGCGAAATGAAATGCCACCAGCAGAAGTCCGATCCACTGCCAGCCGCCCCGCAGACGCTCGATATACCAAGGGATCTCATTCGTCAGATTGCCCGACCAGATAATCAAAAATTGCGAATACGAGAAGTAAGCCCAGAGCATGGTAAAGGTCAGCATGAGCTTGCCGATATCGTGCAGATGCGCGGGGCCAATCACACCTTCGAGGGGGCCGCCCTCTCTCGATAGAATCACGAGCAATGCAATGCAAAAAGCCAGCGCCGAAAGCCCCTGCCCCGCAATAAACAGCAGGCCATAAATGGTGGAGAACCAGTGCGGCTCGATCGACATAACCCAATCCACGGCCGCGAATGTGACGCTTAGGCCATAAAACACGAGTCCGGGACCGCTCATCAGTTGCAGCCGCCGAGCCAGTTGCCGGCCGCCCCCGGCGTCCTGCGCGTGCGACCACTTATTCATGAAGTACGCGAAAATCAGCCAGCCGGCAAAATAGAAGGCCGCCCGCGCGATGAAGAACGGGACATTGAGATAAAGGTGCTTGTGCTGGAGGATTGGGTCCGCGGCGACTACTTCGGGATGCGACCACGAATACAGGGAGGGGATGCCGATCAGAATAGGGATGAAGAGCAACAGCAGCAGCAAAATCGTTCGCGTGGCCGATTCGGTGATGCGGCGGATCACGATGCCCCAGGAGCCGCCCGAAAGATACTGCAACATGGCCAGCGCCATGCATCCCAGCGTCAGCCCAATGTAAAACATGTAGGAGTACAGATAAGAGCGGAAAAACTGGTGGGGCGCGAAGACTGCCCCGATCACGCACGCCAGTAAAGCGGCGATGCCTACGATGAGGGACCGCTGCTGCACCCGTTCCAGGTTGCGTCCAAGTTGCGGAGAAATGGTGAAGTCCGGCGCGCTCATTCTAGTGGTTTCTTCTCCTGCGGCGACGGCACCGCCATGCCGTTCAACTCTTGCCGGCGCTCCGGCGGCACGTCCTGGAGCGATGCCTGCTGGCTGAATTGCAACACGCGGATGTACGCCGCGATGGCCCAGCGGTCGGGTGGCGCAACCTGCGCAGCATAGTCCGCCATGGCGCCGAAACCGTTGGTGATGACGTCGTAGAAATAGCCGACGGGAACCTGCCGCAAGCGCTCGATGTGATAGGACGGCGGCCGTTTCAAGCCGCGCTGCACGATCATGCCGAGCCCGTTGCCCAGACGCCCGTGGCACGGCGTGCAATAGATATTGAAGCGCTCCTGGCCGCGGTCGAGAACCTGGCGCGTCACAGGGAACGGCAGTTTGTCGACGTAAACATCTCCGCTTTTTCCGGTGAAGAAAACTTTATCGGCCCGCAGTTGGCCGCGCGCCACGGTGCCTTCGGGAAGCGGGCGGGCGGAGCGGCCGTCGGCAAAAAAGTCACTCGGCCGGAGCGGAGTGTACTTGGGCTGGTCCTGCATGTCGCGGCGGCAAGCAACAGTGGTGATGGCCAGCAAGAGGATCAACGCCCGGCAGGCATTCTTGCCAGCCCGCCTGAAAACTTGCAGGAAGAACGCGCGGGCATTGCTGCCCGTGCCACCGAAAAGCGCGACTGTACTGCTAATGCGCAACTTCAGAGACCTCACGCGGATCCAAACTGCTCAGGAACTCAGCCGTGCCGCGGCGATCGAACAACGGATCGCGCGATTCGATGCACAGGAAAAATCGGTCGCGGGAAGCCAGCGCAAACCGGGGCACATTGAACACGGGGTGGTAGGGCATGGGCAGCCCGCAAAGTCCCAGCAAGCCTAGCACCGTCGCAATTGCGGCGAACAGAATCGTCAGCTCGAATGTGATGATGATGAATGAGGGCCAGCTATGCAGGGGGCGGCCGCCGACGTTGATGGGAAAGGACACCACCGCAAGGTAGTACTGCATCAGATAGCCGGTTAGCCCGCCGACGATGCCGCCCATCAGAACCAGCATCGGCAGACGGTTGTGGTGCAGCCCCAGCGCTTCGTTCACCTCTTCAATCGGGAATGGCGAGTACGCTTCCACGCGCCGGTACCCTTTTTCGCGCACCTCGCGGGCGGCGGCCGCGAGCGCCGTTGGGCTTTCGAATTCGGCCATCAGACCATACACCGGGGTCTTCACTTCTCGACGCCCTCCGTGACTTCCGCTTGCGGCAGCAGCGTGCGGACTTCAAAGATGGAAATCATCGGCAACGAGCGGATGAACAGGAAGAACAGGAAGAAGAACAGGCCGATAGTGCCGACGTAAGTGGCGACGTCCCAAATCGTGGGCCAATACAGCGCCCAGGAAGAAGGCAGGAAATCGCGCGACAGGCTGACCACGATGATGACGTAACGCTCGAGCCACATTCCCACCAGGACGTCGAGCGAAATCATGAACAGCCAGACCACGTTGGTGCGGATTTTCTTCCACCACAGTAACTGCGGAATCACGAGATTGCACAAGATCAGCCCGTAGTACGTCCAGCGGTAAGGCCCGGTGAGGCGGTTCCAGATGGCATAGATTTCGTATTGATTCGCGCTATACCAGCCAATGAATGCTTCGAACAGATACGAGTAAGCGACGATCTGTCCGGTCGCCAGCATGACTTTGGCCATGTTGTCGAGGTGGCGCATGGTGATCAGGTCGCCCAGCCCGTACATGGCGCGCAGGGGAATGGCCAGCACCAGAACCATGGCAAAGCCGGAATAGATCGCACCGGCCACGAAGTACGGAGGAAAGATGGTGCTGTGCCAGCCGGGCACGATGGCTACCGTGAAGTCGAAACTCACCACCGTATGCACCGAAATCACCAGCGGCGTAGCGAGACCCGCAAGCAGCAGCGACGCCGTCTCATATTTCTGCCAGTGGCTCGCGGCTCCGCGCCAGCCCATCGCCAGGATGCCGTAGGTGGCTTTAGCCCAGCGGTTCCGCGTGCGGTCGCGCAGCGTGGCGAGATCCGGAATCAGGCCGACAAACCAGAAGAGCAGGGACACCGTACCATACGTCGAGACGGCGAAGACGTCCCAAACCAAAGGGCTGCGGAACTGCGGCTGGACGCCCATGGTGTTGGGATACGGGAACAGCCAGTAGAACAGCCAGGGGCGGCCAAGATGCAAGAGCGGAAACATGCCGGCGCTCGCGACCGCGAATAGCGTCATGGCTTCGGCGAACCGGTTGATCGAATTCCGCCACGATTGATTCAGCAGGAGCAGAATCGCCGAAATCAGTGTTCCTGCGTGTCCAATTCCAATCCACCAGACGAAGTTGGTGATGGCCCATCCCCACATTACTGGGACCCGTATGCCCCAAATCCCAACGCCTTTCGCGAAAAGATAGCTGACGGCCACGAGAAATACCATCAGCAACGTCGACGAGACAAGAAATGGGATCAGCCAATAAAGCGGCGTCTTGCGCGTCAGTACAATCGTGCTGATCTTGTCGGTGACCGTAGCGAAGGTGTGGCCCGGCTCGATGACAGGAGCCCGCCCGCGTTCCACCGGTACAATGTTTCGCCGCTGTTCGCTCATGTCAGGCGTTCACGATCTCCGGGTTGGGGTTGCGCAGCGCCGCCAGGTAAGTGGTGCGCGGCCGTGTATTGAGCTCGGCCAGCAGCGCATAATTCAACTGCTCGGCCTTCAGCTTCGCCACGCGGCTTGCGGGATCGTTGATGTCCCCAAAGACGATGGCCTGCGTGGGGCAGGCGGCCTCGCATGCGGTCACGATTTCGCCGTCGCGGACCTTGCGGCCTTCTTTCTCGGCGTCGATTTTGGCTTCGTTGATGCGCTGCACGCAATACGTGCACTTTTCCATGACGCCGCGGCTGCGCACCGAGACGTCGGGATTACGCTGCAGCTTGAGGCTGGGCGTGGTCCAGTCCGAATAAAGGAAGAAATTGAAGCGCCGTACTTTGTATGGACAGTTATTACCGCAGTAACGGGTACCCACGCAGCGGTTGTACACCATGTCGTTCAGGCCTTCGACGGAGTGATTTGTCGCCTGCACGGGACACACCAGCTCGCAAGGCGCATTCTCACAGTGCATGCAAGGCACCGGCTGGAAGTAGGTTTCCGGATTGTCGACGGGGCCTTTGTAATAGCTGTCGACGCGGATCCAATGCATGGCGCGGCGCATCAACACCTGATCTTTGCCCACTACCGGAATATTATTTTCCGCCTGGCACGCGACCATGCAGGCATTGCATCCCACGCAAGAAGTCTGGTCGATCGCCATTCCCCAGGCGTATCCCTCGTACTTGAAGCCGGGATAAATCGTGAGTTCTTTCGGCGGCTCCTCGGCTTTTTCCTTGGCGAAGCCTGGGTTCTTGCGATACTCGCCGATCTCGCCCGAAATCACGATGGCGCGCCCTTCCATCAGGTGAGCGTTTTGGGTAGGCGCGAGCGGATACTTCGAGCCGGTCTTGACGATTTCGAGGCCCGAGCCAAACCACGGCGCATCCGAAGTGCGCAGCGCATAGGCGTTGAACCCCACGCCGTTGCCGACGCGGCCGGCGTTCGTGCGACCGTAGCCGAGATGCACCGTGACCGATTCGTCGGCATGGCCAGGGACCATCCAGACCGGCGCCTTCACTTTGCGCCCGCGATAGTTGAGTTCCACCAGATCTTCGTTCTGCAAGCCCAGCCGCTCGGCCGTCCGCGGACTCACGAACGCCGCGTTGTCCCACGTGAGTGTGGTCAGCGGCCGGGGCAGTTCCTGAAGCCACCCGTTGTTGGCAAAGCGGCCATCGAAGATAAATGGGTCCGGACGGAACACGATTTCGAGACTCTGGGCCGGCGCGGGCTTTGCGGGCGTGGCGCCGGTGCCCTTGAATGCGGCCTTGAACGCCACGGGGCGGACCGCCAGCGCCGAGTTGGGCACGACGCCGTCATGCACGGCCTGGCGCCACCAATCTTCGAAATCCGGACCCGGGTGCTGGCGGTTCCAGTACGCCTTCACGATCTCGTAGGGTGTCTGGTTGGGCTGGTCGCCGAAGGCCGCGAGCAGTTCGTGAACCGAGCGCCCGAAATAGAGCGGCATGATCAGCGGCTGCATGATGGTCGCGGTGCCGTCGTAAGCCCGGGCGTCGCTCCAGGTTTCTAGAACGTGCGCTTCCGGAATATGCCACTGGCACAACTCGGAGGTCTCATCCGCGTAGAGACCCATGTGGATGCGCAGCTTCACTTTCGACATGCGCTGTGCAAAGGCGAAATCCACCGGCGCGTTGTAGACCGGATTCCCGCCGACGATCACGAGCATTTCGACCTTGCCCGCCTCCATGTCCTCGACCAGCTCGCGCAGGCTCTCGAAATCGTCCACCGAATTCGGATCGAGCGGATCGGTGTGGATCACCGTCTTGCCGGTGTTGCCTAGGGCGTCATTGATGGCGTGGGCGAGCACATGGACTGCCGGCGATTGTTGCTCACCGGGAATCACGGCGCTCGCGCCACGGTGCTGCTGCAAATCTTTCACGACCGCCGCGATCCATTTCGCGTGCGGGCCGCCGGTCATCTGGCTGCTAGCGGAAGTGTCCACGCCGTGTGCGCCTACACTGGCGGCAACCGCGGCGGCGAAGGTTTCGATATCGGCGGCGCGCAGCGGCAGCTTGTGATCGGCCTTTGCGCCAGTGGGAGTGGCCGTGCTCTCGACCACGTACAGCCGGTTCATAGCGGTCTGCTGGCCGCGTACGCGACGGCGGGCCGCGAAATCCCTGGCGTACCGGACGCTGGCCGGACCCATGCACAGGAAATCGCCGTCGAGCGAAAGAATCACATCCGCTTTTGCGAGCTGGTAGTACGTGTTGAACGGCTCGCCAAAAGCCTGCCGCGCCCCGGCGCGCGACGCGTGACGGCCCGAGGGTTCATAGCGGTGCCACTTGGCCTTGGGGAACTTCTGCAGCAGGGCGTGAAACTGGCCGGCCAGAGTGGGCGAGGTTGTGGCGCCGGTGAGGAAGCGCAGGCCGCCGCCCCCGGTGGCGCTCTGCGGACCCAGCGCCTCGCGCGCGGCCCCGAGGAAGCTGCTCCAGGGCCGGATGTCACCGAGATAGGTCAGGGTCTGCGAACGATCGGGATCGTAAAGATCGAGCACCGCCGCCTGCGTCATAGCATCGGTCGCGCCCAGGCTCGCCGGATGCTCGGGGTTCCCCTCGATTTTGGTGGGGCGCCCCAGATGGCTCTCGACCAGCACGCCCACGGCGACTGCGGTATTTGGAACGGCCGTAGCGAAGAACAGCGCCTTGCCAGGGATCACTTCTTCCGGCTGCCGTACATACGGCATGATGGTTTCCGTCGGCTGGCGGGTGCAGGCGCTCAATCCCGCCAGCGCCAGCGAAGCTCCCATGACTTTCAGAAACTGGCGCCGGCCCGCGGCATCGCTCTTCCATTCCCCCACCTGCCGTGGGAATTCGCGCTCCAGCAGTTCCTCAAAGCCTTCCATATTGGCGAGTTCTTCGAGTGAGCGCCAGTACTCGCGGCCACGGCTGGCATCGAGGCGCGCGCGAATGGATGCCAGGTCGAGATACGGATACGGCTTGCGCGGTGTGGTCATCGGTGGCACGTGGAGCAACTGGTCAGGCTCTGGATGCTGTACTCCTTCACGAGTTTCCTTCCGAGTGCGAGCTGGTCGGCCGGCGGCGTGTAAGTCACGCTGAATACTTCCGACCGGGGACGCACAAAGCGCTCCGGATGCCAGTGGCAATCCAGGCACCACGTCATCTGCAGCGAACTTTCCTGCCACATCAGGGGCATCTTGTTCACCTGTCCGTGACAAGTCGTGCAACCCACACCTTTGGCCACGTGAATGCTGTGATTGAAATACACGTAATCCGGCAGATCGTGCACGCGAATCCAGCGGATGGATTTGTCGATGCGAAAACTTTCGCGCACCGGCTCCAGCATGGGCACCGTGCTCCAGATCTGCGAATGGCAGTTCATGCACGTCTTGGTGGGTGGGATATTCGCAAACGAAGAGTTTTCGACCGTGGTGTGGCAGTAACGGCAGTCGATGCCCAACCCGCCGACGTGATGCTCGTGGCTGAACGGCACCGGCTGCTCAACCGGAACTTTGGCGCGCGTAGCGTAGGTAGATGCGTTCAACTCCGCCCATGCCCAAACCAGGAAGGCGATGACAAAGATTCCGCCAAAGATGCTCAGACGCGAAAGAGTGTTGGTGCTGTGGTGGAAAATCTGGGACATCTAGCGACGTCCCGTGGCTTTCCTGCTTACCGCAAAAGAAGTTACCTCAACGCGAGAAACGATATGCATCAGGAGTTAGCGACTGATCTTTAATTATTTAACACGTTCACAAGACCGCGACAACCAGGGCGCGCACCACGAGGCGCCAATCGTCCGATTTCCCCACAGAAATTGGCTATTAGGAAAAATTGTACAACACCTTCAGATACAAGTCGCGTCGTGGAAGATGCGGGAAAGAATTCGATGCTGGAGCGTCAACGCTCCAACAGAGGTGTGCACGGCTCAATCCGGCTCGCAGCGCCGTCGTTGACCGCAAACTTGAACCCATTCCACAGCGACGCGCCCGCAAATTCACCGTCGCGGCGCAGCGCGTAGAAGCTGATGTCGAACTGCAAGAGCTTGGAGCGGTCGTTGTTGTAATTGCGCGCCACGCGTTTGAGCGCATCCTGGCAGGCTTCTTTCGGCGCCATGCCGTGACGCATGTTTTCGACGATGGTGTGCGCGCCCGCCACGCGGATATTCTCCTCGCCGCGCCCGGTGGATCCGGCGCCGCCCACGTCCTGATCCAAATAGAGCCCCGCGCCAATAATGGGCGAATCGCCCACACGCCCCGGAATCTTCCACGCCAAACCGCTGGTGGTGGTGACCCCGGACATCTCCCCGCGCGTATTCAGCGCCAGGCAATTGATGGTCCCCGTCGGCGGCCGCACGGCCATTTTCCACGCCCATGCCAGCGTTTCGTCATCCGCTTCGGGGAACAGGCGGCGGAGCTGCGCCGAGGGCTTAGCCGGCGCGGACGGTGCATCGAGGCCATCGGTCCAGTTGTTGTGGCCGCTCGCGTCGCGCAGAGATTGTTTCCAAACCAGCCAGGCCAGCCGCGCCTTTTCCGTGAGGATATTTTCGTCGCGGAATCCCATGGTCTTTGCGAAGCGGAGCGCGCCTTCACCTACCAACATGACGTGATCGGTTTGCTCCATCACCAGTTTCGCCACCTTCGACGGCGTTTTAATATTGCGGATAGAAGCCACCGAACCCGCGCGCCGCGTGGGACCGTGCATCACCGACGCATCCAGTTCCACTACACCTTCTTCGTTGGGCAGCCCACCATAGCCGACACTGGTGTCCTCCGGATCCTCTTCGTTGATGTTCACGCCGGCGATGACGGCATCGAGCGTATCCGCCCCGGCTTTGAGCAACTCCATGGCCCGCGCGCAAGCTCGCGCGCCGTTTCCGCTCGATACAACGATGTTTTTCGGGTTGGACTGCGCCCCTCTTGCAGCCGCCGCCGGCAAAGCCGCGGTGCTCAACATCCAGTCTCTTCGGGTCATGTGCAGTGCTCCTCCCAGCATTTCGAAAAACGAGGCGTACCGTGGCGCGCTCAGTCTGCCGAAACATGGATTGTACGCTACTTCACGTAGATTGCCCATGCCGGCGGAGCGCCGCGCGTTGTACGACAGAGACTTTCGCAATCGTCGGGTTCGGCACTGTTTCTTCGGCGGTGCGCAAGCCTTCCCTCTCCGTTTTTACAAAATTTTTACAACTCGGCTACGACTTCCATATCCAACCTCCTTAGCATCGATATTGAAAGCTTTGAGGAGACATATGGGGTTAGTACAGACGGCTTCTAATTCGCCTTACCGGTACCAAGATCCGCACCTGGAAATGGATTTCGTCCGCAAAGTCGCGGCTCTGGACGCGCATCGCCTCGTTCTGACGCGGAAAGAATACGAGCTGCTTGCTCTCCTGGTGGAAAACGCCGGGGAAATCATTCCCCGCCAGATTTTGCTCATGCGTGTCTGGGGGTACAGCAATGAGATCCGCACGCGCACGCTCGATGTGCACGTTCGCCGCCTGCGAAAAAAGCTCGGCCAATATAGCGAGCAGTACATCGAGACTATCTTCGGCATCGGGTACCGCTTTCAACCCTTTCGCCTGACACAGCGGTTCCCGTCCGGCGTCTCGGCCGCGCCCATAGCCGTTGGGGCCTAGCCGTTCGGGACGCCAAGGCGCGCCTAAGCCAATGCTTCGCGGCGTCCCGTCCCCGCGCCTCCGCGCATCTTTGCTCTGGCTCTGGGCTCTGCTCTGGCGTCTTCAACCCCGCTAGAATGGGGAGTTCCTCATGCCAGAGCGCCTTTCCCCTGCCAGCCGTGTTTCGGGCGAGATTTGTTTGCCCGGCGACAAATCGATATCCCATCGCTACGCCATGGTCGCCTCCATCGCGGAGGGCGAGAGCCGCATTCATAACTATTCGACCGGAGCGGATTGCCACTCGACGCTCGCCTGTGTGCGCGCTCTGGGCATTCGCGCTGATGAACAAGGTACCGATGTCACCATTCACGGCGGCGGGCTCGACGAACTGAAGGCGCCGGCCGCCGATCTCGACGCGGGCAATTCCGGGTCCACCATCCGCATGCTTTCGGGGATTCTCGCCGCGCAGCCGTTCACAACCCGCATTGACGGCGATGAATCGCTCTCAAGGCGGCCCATGGAGCGAATCATGAAGCCGCTAGGCCAGATGGGGGCGTCGATTTCGGCGCGCGACGGCCGCTTCCCGCCACTCGAAATTCGCGGAGCGAAGCTAAAGCCCATCGATTACACCTTGCCCGTACCCAGCGCCCAGGTGAAGAGCTGCGTGCTGTTGGCCGGGCTCTACGCCGATGGCGCAACCATCGTGCGGGAGCCCGTACGCTCGCGCGATCATACCGAAATTGCCTTGCGCGAGTTCGGCGCGGAGATTCGCGTGGAGCGGCGTGTGATTACCCTGCAAGGCCGGCCGCGGCTGACGGGGCGCGAGCTATTCGTGCCATCCGACCTCTCCTCGGCCGCTTTCTTCATCGTGGCCGCGCTGCTGGTGCCCGATTCCAATCTGGTGCTTCGCGGTGTGGGCCTCAATCCCACGCGCTCCACGCTGCTGGACGTTTTGGCGTCGATGGGCGCAAGCATTCAAATTCTCAATGTCGAGCAGCAGGACGGCGAACTGGTCGGCCAGATTCTGCTAAAGCATTCGCGCATTCGCGGCGGGGTGATCGAGAAAGAGACCACCGCCGCGCTCATCGACGAGATTCCAGTGCTGGCGGTTCTCGGGGCGGCCAGCGAAGAAGGGCTCGACGTGCGCGATGCGAGCGAGTTGCGCATCAAAGAGACCGACCGTATCGCCACCATTGCCGAGAATCTGCGCCGTATGGGCATCGAGGCCGAGGTGTCGCCGGACGGTATCCGCATTCCCGGCCGGCAGCGGTTTCGCGCCGCGGAACTGGATTCGTTCGGCGATCACCGCATCGCCATGGCGTTTTCGATCGCATCGCTGGTGGCGGACGGGCCGTGCGAGATCCATGGCGCGGAGGCGGCGTCGGTTTCCTTTCCGGAGTTCTACCGGATTCTGCGGCAGGTGACGGCGTGACGCGCGGCGTGGTGCTCGAGCGGGCGCTGGCGCCGGTGGTGGTGACCCATCTTCCTGTGCCCGAGCCGGCGCCGGGACAGGTCCTGATCAAGATGGAAGCCTGCGGCATCTGTCACTCCGACCTGTTCATCGCGGCAATGGAGAAGCCGCCGCTGGTGCCGCTGGTGTTGGGACACGAGGGCATCGGGCGCATCGAAAAACTCAGCGCAGGCGTCAGCGCATTTGCGCCTGGCGATCGCGTCGGCATCACGTTTCTTGCCTCGACTTGCGGCGTCTGCGAATGGTGCCGCTCGGGACGGGAGCGATATTGCCCGCGGCAATTGAATGCCGGATACACCGCGCAGGGCGCGCTCGCGGGATACGTGGCAGCCTCCACGCAGCATCTGGCGCGCGTGCCGGAGGAACTCAGCGCCGCCGCGGCCGCTCCGATGTGCTGCGCGGGGTGGACGGCATACCGTGCCATCAAGGAAACCGGCGCCGGGCCGGGCGCAACCGTTGCCATCTTCGGCATGGGCGGACTGGGCCACCTTGCGGTTCAGTTCGCGCGCCACGCGGGGCTGAGAGTCGCAGCCGTCGACGTCTCGGAGGACAAACTCGCTTTGGCACGGGGCGTTGGCGCGGAAATTCTGGTGTTGGCCGAAACTGCCGCTCGCACCCTGCAGAAAGAGTATGGGGGCATGGACGCCGCCATAGTGCTTACGGGTGCCGGGGCCGCGGTGGGTCAGGCGCTGCGATCGCTAAAGCGCTGCGGGACGCTGGTGCTGGTCGGGCTGGCGCATGGGACCGTTGAGTTTCCGGCAATCGATGCCGTTCTGAAAGGCATCACCATTCGCGGGAGTTCCACGGGAACGCGGCAGGATCTCGAGGACGTGTTCCGCCTGGCAGCGGCCGGCGTGATCCATCCGCACATCGAGCAACATGCGCTCGATGACGCGCCCGGCTTGTTCGAGAGATTGCGCCGCGGCGAACTTTTGGGAAGAGCGGTAATCAACTTCTAGAGTTGAGAGAGCCGGCGTTTCGTGAAGACTCGGTCAGTATTCGTCCTGCCACCAGGATGCCGGCCATGGCCACCGCTTCCCCGCGTAGAACATGGTTTGCGACGGGTGCAGCATTCTCAAGACGAACGGATCGGTGATCATCATTTCGCCTCCCACTTTGCCGAGGGTGGCAGCGCCCAGATACATGGTCCAGGGATAGCGTCCATCAAGAGGACCAGCAGGTTGCTCGAAAACATGACGAACGGAATGCTCAGACCCAGGCCGAGGATGATCAAGGGCACGCTGCCCCTGGAAGCTCCGGCGACCGCCAGAACATTGTCGGCAGACATGGTAATGTCAGCGACCACGATGAACCAGATCGCCCGCAGAAAGTGACCCGGAGCCGCGGTTTCAGCGCCGGGCGCCGCCGCATCCGTGAGGACCTTAACGGCAATCCAGATCACGAGGGCTCCGCCCACCAGCTTGATCCCTTGCATGCCGAGGAGTTCCGTCGCGGCGATGGTGAGGATGACGCGCAGGAGAACGGCCGAGGCCGCACCGAAGATGATTCCAGTCCGCCGCTGGCGCCGAGGCAGGGTCCGTACCGCCATCGCGATCACCAACGCGTTGTCGCCGGCCAGCAGGAGATCGATCAGGATGATCGACAGGCAGTCGATCACAAAATGGGAGACAGAGCTTGCGGGCATTACCTGGATTTTGGAACCGTTCTACTTCGAACCTTAGCATGTTTGGAGCATGCGAGAGCGCTAAGACGCGCGCAATTCCAGAATCAGGTCGTCCAGGGCGATGGTCTTTTGAATGTTGCGGCGGAGCAGATCCGCCAGGTCGTCCACCTTCTTGACTGCCGTGCGGATCCACGGAAACGAAATCTGTTTGGCGAGCGCTTCGAGTTTCGGGCGAGCATCGTCATTGCGGATCGCACCCGCGCCTTCGCGCAGGATCAGCAGGTCGCGCAGCAGATCGTAAAGGACTTTCAGATACAATTCCAGCTTTTCATTCTTGCTCCGTCCGATGGTTTCCGAGTACGGAATCCACGCGCCAAACGGCGCCGCTTCCGCTGCCGCCTCCAGCAGCACGAGCATGGCTGTACGGCGTTTCTCGTAGGCCTCCAGATCGAGTGACACGGCAATGCCGGGGCTGCCCGCGGCCAGCGCCACGCGGCGGGTCGCGTCATCAAGCCCGCGCTCCGTGGCGAATTTGCGCATTTCTTCCGTCGCGAGAGGCGCGAACCAGAACGGTACGGCGCGTGAGCGAATGGTGGGCAGCAGATCGTAGGCATTTTCCGCCGTGAGAATCAGGATCAAGTGCTCCGGCGGCTCTTCCAGCGTCTTGAGGACTGAGTTTGCGGCTTGCTCATTGGCACGGTCGATGTGATCGATCAGAAACACGCGGCGGTTGCCGCGCAGTGGTTTGAACGGCGCACGCTCTTTCAAAAGGCGCATCTGCTCGATCGAGATCTGGCGCAGCGGTCCATCCGGCGCGAAGGTGACGAAATCTGGATGGGAAGCAAACAGCAGCGGGTCCTGGTTGCGCTTGTCGGCGGGCCAGCGCTCGCGCGCGCTGATGATTTCGAGATTGTGCGGCAGACTAAGATCGTCCTGCTCGATTTTGCCGGCATCGCCGAGCAGCAGCGCCGCAAAACGCCGGGCGAGCGTGGCCTTACCCACGCCCTCGGGCCCGGCAAATAGCAGGGTTTGCGCGATGCGCTCCTGCGCCGTCATGCGCTCGAGCGCGCGCGTGACTTGGGAATGGCCCCAGAAATTCTCAAACATAAGCTGCGATGCTCGCCCAGACTCGCTCGGCCACAGTTTCCGGTGTTCCGCGGCCGTCGATCGTGCGGAAGCGGTCCGCGTGCTGTTTCGCCAGCGCCAGATACGCCTCGCGAACCTTTCGGTGAAATTCGAGCGCCTGGTCGTCCATGCGCGTCTCCGCCGCGTCACCGCCGGCGTTCCGTTTCCGCGCCCGCGCGAGGCCGCATTCGACGTCCACATCGATCAGCAGCGTCAGATCGGGAGCGAGGCCACGGCACGCGATGCGATCTAGCGCGAGTACCGTGTCTTCGCCGAGCCCTCGCGCATACCCCTGGTAGGCGAATGTGGAATCCGTGAACCGGTCGCACAGGACGACCTTGCCCGCTGACAGAGCCGGCAGAATGCACTCGTCGATATTCTGCGCGCGGCTCGCGAAATAAAGCAGGAGCTCTGCGGTGGGACGGAGGTCCTGATTAGCCGCGTCGAGCAGAATGCGGCGAATCTGCCGGCCGATGGCGGTGCCGCCAGGCTCGACAGCCTCGAATACGTCGTGCCCTTCCGCGCGCAAACGTTCCGCGAGCAGGCGCATCTGCGTGCTCTTCCCGCTGCCGTCGATTCCCTCGAAGGTGATGAACCGCCCCCGCTTTGGCATCTGGATCTGTTCATTTTCCTATATAACGTCCGCCGGAATCACGATTTTTCCATTCGGCGCCGGCAGAGCGCCGAAGCGGCGATCGCGGCGGGAAAACTCCAGCAGCGCCGACTCCAGGTCCTCGCGCGCAAACTCGGGCCACATGCACTTCGTGAAAACCAGCTCCGCATAGGCGCTTTCCCACAGCAGGAAATCGCTCAGGCGCTGCTCGCCGCCGGTGCGGATCATCAAATCCACGTCGGGAGCTTGACCGAGCAGCCGCGCGAAACGTTCGCGCGTTACGTCAAATCTTGAGTCCAGGCGGGATGCGGCCCGCAGGATAGCGTCGCGAGCCGAATAGTCGACCGCAATGCGCAGGTGGAGCGCGCGGCCGCGCGACGTCGCGTGCTCGGTTTCATCGATGGTCACGCCCAAGGCCGGGTCCAGGCGATCACGCCGCCCGATCACTTCGAGGCGAACTCCATGTTGGATGCATCGGGGTTTCTCGTCCTCGAGATACGCCCGGAACAGCTGCATCAGGCCGCTGACTTCCGCGGGAGGCCGTTTCCAGTTATCCGAGGAAAAAGCGTAAAGCGTCAACGCGCCGATGCCCAGTTCACGCGCGGCCTCTACTGTGCGGCTTACGGCATCGGCACCGGCGCGGTGCCCGGCGATGCGCGGCAAGCCGCGCGCCGTGGCCCAGCGGCCATTGCCATCCATGATGATGGCCACGTGGATATTGCAATGCGAAGTACTTTTCATAATAAAGTAACCGGCCAAAAAATTTTACCGCTCGCGCATGGCCTGAATTAAGGCCTCCATGTGATCCAGATAGCGTTCGAGCGCGCGCCGGCCCGCGGCCGTCAGCCGGTATTCGGTCTTGGGCAGCCGCCCCTGGAAGGACTTGGTGCATGCGACGTAGTGCGCGTCCTCCAGTTTGCGGGCGTGAACGCTCAGGTTGCCATCGGTGGTCTTGAGTAACTTCTTGAGCTCATTAAACGTCAGCGATTCGTTGGCGGCGAGCGCGCTCAATATCCCCAGCCGCAGGCGCTCATGAATCAGCCGGTCGAGTTTGGCCGGCGTCGCTTCGGCGACAGACTGCGCGGCCGGCCGCCCCTCCTGCCTGAGTGCGCTTTGTTTTGCCATTTCGTCAGCCTCCGTAGCGCGCCGCGATTATCGCGCCGAAAACCAGATGCAGTCCGCCGAACCCCGCGGCCAGGAGCCAGTGCGACCACGCCAGTGGACAAAAAACGGTGATGGCCCCGAGCGCCACGAAACACATGCCCATGACGGGCACCACCGGCACAGAAAATGCGCCGCCCGAGAGGATGCCGGTTCCGTAGAGCAGCAGCCAGATCCCGGGGATCACGGCGTAGAGGCCGGCCCGGTAGAGCACGGCCGTCAGCAGCGCGGCCACAAAAATCGAAGGCGCCAGGCCCAACGCAAATTTTCGTCCCGGCCCGGTCAATAACGGTGCCTTTCCAGCGCGGGCTTTCTGCGCCGCGGCGACTACGCCGATCAGCACGGCCAGGAACGCCTCACCCATCCATACGGCCAGCCATCCATCGATGCCCGCCTGCCGGCCAGCCAGAAAAGCCGCCCCCAGCGCGCTCAACCCCATCAGGATGCCGCCCACGCCCGGTACCGCGGTGAAGGAACCGGCGCTCTCCATGGTTTCCCGGATGAAGCGCAGATTGTCCATGGCGTGCGCATGCAGCGCCATCGGTTCGCGGGATTTCGGACGGGCGGGAACCGAACCCATGCGGTCATTATACGCCGCATGGCTGGCCATTACAAGGTACTTTGTCGTGCAAAGCATTAACAGGCGCGCGGCGGCACCCCGCTACCGGGGACTCTGGTTCGTGTTAGCATCGCACCTTACCGGCTGCCGCCCATGAAAATCTCCCGCATTTCCACCTTGGTCGTGAACGCGCGCATGCGCAACTGGATTTTCGTGAAGGTCGAGACCGACCAGCCCGGCCTCTGGGGCTGGGGCGAAGCTACGCTTGAGTGGAAAACCAAAAGCGTCGTGGGCGCCGTCGAGGATGTCTCCGTCCTGGTCCTCGGCCAGGACCCGCGCCGCATCGAGCACCTTTGGCAGACGATGCACCGCCAGTATTTCTGGCGCGGCGGCATCACCGATATGACAGCCATCAGCGGCATCGATCAGGCGCTGTGGGATATCAAGGGCAAGGAACTGAGCAAGCCGGTCTGCGAACTGCTCGGCGGGCCGGTCCGCAACACGCTGCGCTTCTACGATCATCTGGGCGGCGGAAGTCTGGAAGGTATGTACAAAACGGCGGAGCCGGGCGAATTCGCGGAGCGCATGCAGGTCAGCGTGGAGGCCGGATTCACCGCCGTCAAAGCCATGCCCATTCCGGTGCCGGAACTGATCGAGAGCCCCGCCACCCTGAAGCACGCCGCGCGCTGCGTGGAAGCCATGCGCAAAGCCGGCGGCGAGGGCATGGACATCATGCTGGATCTCCACGCGCGCTGCACCCCGGCGGCCGCCATCCAGTTCGGACGCATGCTGGCCGACTACAACCTCTACTGGTACGAAGAGCCGTGCTGGCACGAGCACGTCGATGGCCTGGTCGAGGTGGCGCGCGCGCTTCCCTTCCCCATCGCCACCGGCGAGCGCCTGGCCGGGCGCTGGCAGTTTCGCGAGCTACTCGAGAAGCGCGCGTGCGCCATCGTGCAGCCCGACGTTTCCCACTGCGGCGGCATCAGCGAAGCGCGCCGCATCGCCGCCATGGCGGAGACGTACCAGATCGCGGTGGCCTGCCACAATCCGGCCGGTCCGGTGGCTACCGCGGCGTCCCTGCAAGTGGGCTTCGCCATTCCCAACTACCTGATTCAGGAGGTGGTCCGCAATGACGTTCCATGGCGCAACGAAGTGGTCACCGAGCCCATTGCCATGGAGACCGGCATGGCGCACGCGCCCACCGCGCCCGGCCTGGGCATCGAAATCAACGAAAAAGAGGCCGCCAAACACCCGTTCGCCCCCGAGGTCACCATGCCCTACTTCCACCGCGACGGGTCGGTGGCGGACTGGTAGCATCCCGCGCCGCGCGCCATCAACTTTTTTTATTGTCCGGATTCACGATTCCGCTGTTGACTCGCTACCCTCGAAGCGGTACTGTGTAAAATTCACGTTACACCCTACTGTTCGAACACCCACCAATTGGAGGACGGATGAATCCGCAAGAAGTGTTGGAATTTGCCAAGAAGAACGAGGCCAGGCAGCTCGATCTCCGGTTTACCGATATCCCCAGCTTGCAGCACCACGTTTCCTATCCGATGAGCGAGCTGGGCATGGGCTCGTTCGAAGACGGTTTCGGCATGGACGGCTCGAGCATTCGCGGCTGGGCGGCGATCCACGAAAGCGACATGCTGCTGATTCCCGATCCCAGCACGGCGTTCATGGATCCGTTCGCGGAAATTCCCACGCTGGTGATGTACGGCGATGTCATCGACCCCATCACCAAGCAGCACTACGAGCGCGACCCGCGCTGGATCGCCAAGAAAGCCGAGCTGTATCTGAAGAACAGCGGCGTGGGCGACACCGCCTACTTTGGCGCTGAAGCCGAATTCTTCATCTTCGACAACGTCCGCTTCGATCAGAACCAGCATTCCGGATTCTATTTCATCGACGCCGAAGAGGGCCGCTGGAACTCAGGCCGCGAGAAAGACAACCTGGGCTACCGGCCACGCTACAAGGAAGGCTATTTCCCGGTACCGCCGACGGATCACTACCAGGACCTGCGCAGCGAAATGGTGCAGACCATGGAGAAGTGCGGGTTGCACATCGAGTGCCACCACCACGAAGTCGCGACCGGCGGCCAGTGCGAGATCGATCAGCGCTTCAACACGCTGGTGAAATCCGCTGACAACATGATGCTGTACAAGTACATCGTCCGCAACACGGCGAACCAGTACGGCAAGACCGTGACCTTCATGCCCAAGCCGCTGTTCGGCGATAACGGAAGCGGCATGCACACGCACCAGAGCATCTGGAAGGGCGGCACCGCGTTGTTTGCCGGCGACGGTTACGCAGGATTGAGCCAGATGGCGCTGTGGTATATCGGCGGCCTGCTGAAACATGCGCGTGCGCTATCGGCCATCATCGCGCCCACTACCAACAGCTACAAGCGGCTGGTGCCGGGCTACGAAGCGCCGGTGAACCTGGCTTACTCGCGCCGCAATCGTTCGGCTGCCTGCCGCATTCCCATGTATTCGGCGAGCCCGAAGGCCAAGCGCGTGGAATTCCGCCCGCCCGATCCGGCGGCCAATCCGTACCTGGCGTTCGCGGCCATGCTGATGGCGGGTCTGGATGGCGTGCTCAATAAGATCCAGCCCGGGGAGCCGCTCGACAAGGACATCTACGATCTGTCTCCCGAGGAAATGAAAAGCGTTCCCTCGATGCCGGCTTCGCTCGAGGAAGCTCTCGACTGTCTCGAGGACGACCACGCGTTCCTTCTAAAGGGCGACGTATTCACCGAAGAGCTGATCGAAACGTATATCGATTACAAGCGTAAGAATGAAGCGGATGCCATCCGGCTGCGTCCCCATCCATACGAGTTCGCGCTGTATTACGACATTTAGCGAATAGGACAGGCGCTTCCGCCTGTCGATCGTGTGTCGCGCTAAAGTAGGACAGGCAGGAATCCTGTCCTACTTTTCTGACTGGCACCATCCTCCAGATCGGCATTTCCCGGGGCGGAATCCCTAAACGGCCGGTCCGCGAAGCCGCCCTCACTCCGCTCGGCATCGAAGGCGACGCCTGCGCACATCCCGAAATACACGGCGGGCCGCGGCAGGCAGTCCTGCTCATTACGGCGGAAGCCATTGCGGAGCTGGCCGCGCGCGGGTTTGCAGTCTATTACGGCGCCTTGGGCGAAAATCTGACGACGCGCGGCATTGACCGCCGTTCATTACGAGCCGGACAGCGGTTTCGCGTAGGCTCGGCAGTCATTGAGCTCACCAAGGTTCGCGGCCCATGCGCGACTTTGGACATTTATGGTCCAGAAATCAAGCGCGAGATCTATGACGCGCAAGTAAGAGCCGGGGATTTCGCCTCGCCTCTCTGGGCCATGAGCGGTTTCTACGCAGCGGTCGTTCAGCCCGGCGTCATACGCGCTAACGATATAATCACGCTTGAGTCCGAGTTGGCTTAAGGCCGCCCGGCTTCCGAGCCATGCCGCGTCGGGCATTACGTGCTTTCTTCCGCGTGTATGAATGGTTGAAGACCTTCGATCCTGAGGTCCGTGGTCGAAATCAGAGATATTCGTCGAACGTTGGGTCTGAGGGTCTTCCGCTGCCGCCGGACACGCTGCGCATTCGGGTTGCCGGCACCGCAGATATCGAATCATTTCTGCATGGCGGTGAGCTTGGCGCCCGGACCGTGCCTGAGTTGCTGGCTGCGAGTGGACGGCCGATCGAGGAATGCCAAGCCATCCTGGACTTCGGTTGCGGGTGTGGTCGTGTGCTGCGCCAGTGGAAAATCTCGCAGCCACCGCCGTATGCGGCACAGATCTGAATGCCGAACTCGTTCAATGGTGCGCGACCCACCTCCCGTTCGCGTCGGTGTCAGTAAATTCCGCAGAGCCGCCTACGCCTTTCGCCGATGAGCGCTTCGATGCAATCTATGCCTTCTCAGTGCTTACACATATGCCTGCGAGCACTCAACGGTCGTGGCTTCACGAGTTCCACAGGCTCTTGCGGCCCGGCGGACTACTGATCTTCAGCACTCATGGAAGTTATTACTTATCCCGCCTAAACAATCAAGAGCGACAGCAATTCCTCAGTGGACAACTTGTTGCCCGACTCGCATCGGCCGTTGGAAGCAACCTATGCAACACGTATCATCCGGAAACATTCGTACGCCGCGAACTGTCGCCAGGCCGGAACGTGGCAGCATACGTCCCAGAAGGCGCGCAGGGCAACCCTCGCCAGGATGCTTGGGTCTTCCAACGACCCTGAGGTGCTATGACAGTGAGTTTGCTGTCCCGGCGTGATACGCGCTAACGATATAATCACGCTTGAGTCCGAGTTGGCTTAAGGCCGCCCGGCTTCTGAGCCATGCCGCGTCTCCTCGAAGAGATCGAGTTTCGCAATCCCACCAGCGCCCGCGCCCGGATGGCCGATCTCACCAGCCGCCTGCCGGAAGCCATCTCGACCCGCGTCCAGGTCCTGCTGGCTTCGGTTCCCGACCCGGATCAATCGCTGCATTACCTGGACCGGCTGCGGACGGAGAACGCCGCCGGCTTCGAACGCATTGCCAATTCGCCCGCGGCCCTCGGTTACCTAGTGACGATTTTTTCCTACAGCAAATTCCTTTCCGAGGCAGTGCTCCGTCACCCGGAATGGCTCTTGCAGTTGACCGCCTCGGGCGACCTGCACCGCGTGCTTTCCGTGGAGGAGTATGGCCAGCGCCTGGCGGCATTCATTGCGTCCGCGGGTGTTCCGGAGGCGCTCGACCTGGCGCGCTTCCGGCGCCAGCAATTGTTGCGTATCGTGCTGCGCGACGTGCTGAGCCTGGCATCGCTGTCCGACGTGACCGAGGAATTGTCCAACCTGGCGGATGCCATCCTCGACCTCACCTACCGCCGCATCCGCGAAGAGCTTATCGCGCGCCACGGAGCGCCTCGCTATGACGATGGCACGCCGCGCGAGTGCGGATGCAGCGTGATCTCGCTGGGCAAACTGGGCGGCCAGGAACTGAATTACAGCTCTGACATCGATTTGATGTTCATCTACTCCGCCAACGGCCACACCGACGGCGGCGAGTCCATCACGAACAAGGAATTCTTCAAGAAAATCGCCAACTGTTGCACCGATCTGCTCTCTACCTACACCGCCGAGGGCCAGTGTTACCGCGTCGATCTGCGGTTGCGGCCGGACGGGCGTTACGGCGAGGTCACCATCTCGCTCGAAGGCGCCCGCGAATACTATAAGCAGCGCGGCCGGGATTGGGAGCTGCAGATGCTCATCAAGGCCCGCGTGTCGGCGGGTGAGCGCGCGCCGGGCCGCGAGCTGCTGGAATTCGTCGATCCGCTGATCTACTCCACGACTCTCGATTTCCGCGCGGTGGAGGCGGTCTCGGAAACACGCGCCCGCATCCACGAAAAACTGGCCGCGAAGCGCGCCGGCTCCGGGCTGGATATCAAGCTGGCGCGCGGCGGCATCCGCGATATCGAATTTCTGGTGCAGTGCTTGCAGCGGCTGCATGGCGGCCGCGAGCCATGGGTGCGCCATGGCGGCACGCTCTTTGCCCTGTTCCGCCTGCGCGATAAATCTCTGCTGTCCGGCTCCGAGTACGCGCGCCTGGCTTCGGCTTATCAATTCCTGCGCAATCTCGAGCACCGCCTGCAATTCGACGAGGACCGGCAGACGCACACGCTGCCCGCCGATCCGGAAGCTCTCGAAATGCTGGCGCGCCGCATGCCCGCCAACCCCTCGGCCGCCCTGCCTACGGCGGATACGCTTGAACGGGAACTGGATGCGGATCTGGAAGAAGTGCAGGAATTGTACGATCGCCTGATTCACGCGCAAAAACCCATCTATTACACACCGGCCCCGCCCGAGAGCGAGGAACGCGATGTCGAATCCCCGGCGGCCGCGGAACAGCACGCGCCGGTATCTAGCAATCTGATCCGGTTGCTCGATCAGCGCGCGCCGCGGCTTGCCCAAATGCTGAGCCAGGCGCCCTTGCGCCGCGGCCGCGACCGCTTCGAACACTTCATGGAAAAGGTGATCGCCAACCCTCCGTGGCTCGCGCAGCTCGATTCCGACGAGCAACTGGCCGCCTGTGCTCTGGACATTTTCGAGCACAGCCAGTACTTTGCCGATCAATTGATCCGCCATCCGGATCTGCTCGAACAGTTATCGCGCGCGTGCGAATCGCCCGCATTTCAGCTCGATACCGGAACACCCAAAGATGCCGACGAGCTGCGGCGATTTTACCTGCGGCATATGCTGCGCATCCAATGCCAGAGTGTCTTTCTGCGGCAGCCGATTTTCACGACGCTCGACCATACGTCCGATCTGGCCGACACTGTTATTGCCGCCGCCTATCGCATCGCCCTCGATGAAGTGAAAGCCGCCAACCCGCCTGCGAAAGCCTCTTACTCACCCACCGATCAGATGCTGGTCATCGCGCTCGGCCGCCTCGGCATGCGCGAATTCGATCTGGCTTCCGATGCCGATCTGGTCTTCGTACTACCCGACACAGACGCGCCCGAGCAACTGTTCTGGACCGCCGTCGCCGAACGCATGATCCATACCATCAGTGCTTACACCGGCCAGGGCGTCATCTTCACGGTCGATACGCGGCTCCGCCCTCACGGGCGCGAAGGCGCGCTGGTGCAGTCCGCATCCGTTTACAAGGATTACTTCGCCAAACACGCCGAGGCATGGGAAGGCATCGCCTATATGAAATCGCGCGCCGTGGCAGGAAATGTGACGCGGGCCACAGAATTTCTGCATGAGTTGCAGGACGTGGATTGGCGGCGTTACGGACAGGGCGGCCGCTCACGGAAGGAACTGACCCAGATGCGCGCGCGTCTAGAGAAGGAGCAGGGTGTCCGCAATCCACTGAAAGCGGGCCGTGGCGGTTATTACGATATCGATTTCGCCCTCATGTATTTGCGCCTGAAAGGAGCAGGCATTTTCTTCAAAGTGCTCAATACGCCGGAGCGTATCGACGTCATCGAGAAGATGGGCCACCTGGAGCGTGAGGACGCGGAGTTTTTGAGCGATGCCGCGACGTTTTACAGGGCCATCGACCACGGCCTGCGCATCGCAGCCGGCCACGCCGAAGGCACACTGCCCGCGGCTCCCGAGCAGATGCGCATATTGACGGAACTAGTCCACCGCTGGACGCCCGAGCGCCTGCACGACCGGAGCCTGGATGCTAAACTTGCACAGATTCGCGAGCGTACGAGGGAATTTTTTGATCGCGTGTTCAGCTAAATTCGGCCGTCTGTGCCTGCTGCCCCTGGCGGCATGCCTGGCATGCCTGGCCGAGCCCGTCGGCGAGCGCCCCACGGGCGAAATCGATCAGGCATTCGCGCGTCTGTACAACACCGACTTTCGCGGTGCTCACGCGCATCTGGACCGCTATGTTTCCTCCCAACCGTCCGACCCGCTGGGCTATGCCATGCGTGCCAGCGCTTTTTCGTTCTCGGAGATGGACCGTCTGGGTATCCTAGAAAGCGAGTTCTTCGGTGACGACAAACGCATCATCGCCAAGAAGCAGCTGAAGCCGGACCCAGTCGTCCGGGAGCAGTTTCTTCGGGCGATCGAGGATGCGCGCGCACGAGCCACAACAATTTTAACCGCGAATCCAGTCGATCAGAACGCGTTGTTCGCGATGGCGGTCGCCCAAGGGGTCCTCATGGATTACACGGCGCTCGTCGAGAAGCGCCAGTTGAGCAGTCTCAGTTCCGCGCGCAACGCCAGTAACTATGCCCAGCAGCTGCTCAAAATAAATCCGCAGTTCATTGACGCGTACCTGACGACAGGCCTTACCGAATATCTGCTGGGAAGCCTGCCTTTTTACGTTCGCTGGTTTGTGCATTTCGACGGTGTCAATGGCAGCAAGACCCAGGGAATCGAGAATCTCCAGCTGGTGGCGCGCTCCGGCCACTACCTGCGGCCATTCGCCAAGATCCTGCTGGCCATTGTTTACATGAGGGAAAAGCAGCCGCGCGAGACACAGAAGCTGCTGGCCGGCCTCACCGCCGAATATCCGGAGAATGCCCTGCTCCGCAGAGAGCTGATCAAGGTCTCAGAAGAGGTTGGCCGCGGCGGGACCCATGGAAAATAGTTTGATAAACCGGCGCCAGGCCCTCTCTGCCACCCTAATTGCCGGACCCGCCGCCATGCTGGCCAACACGCCGCAAGGCGACCGCCCGCGCGCCGCCGCGAAATCCATTAAAGTTACGGGCGTCGAAGTCCTGCACCTTGAAAAGGCGCTCAAAGAGCGGTTCTGGATGGCCAACGCGCCCATCGGTGGCTATCAGCCCAACGCTTCCCGGCTGATTCTCAAGCTGCATACCGACGCCGGCATCACCGGCGAAGGCGAAGGCTCGGGCGGCGCGGATCTGTTTCGCAACGGTTTTGGCTCGCTGGTGATCGGCGAAGATCCGTTCATGGTGGGCCGTATCTGGGAAAAGATGTTCGCCGCCACCTACGGCCGCGAACCTTCGACGCGCGGCTGGTCCGAATACGGCGTGATCAGCGCCATGGCGCCGGTGGACGCCGCGCTATATGACATCATGGCCAAGTCCACGGGCCTGCCACTCTACAAATTTCTGGGCGGCTACCGCGACTCCGTTCCGGTCTACGTTACCGGCGGATATTACCGCGAAGGCAAGGGAATTCCGGAGCTGGTCGAGGAAATCCGCGGTTATGTCGGGCAGGGTTTCAATGCCATCAAACTGAAAGTCGGCGGTATCAGCGGCGGCTACACGGTGGAAGACGACTACAACCGCGTGAAAGCCGTGCGCGAAGCGGTGGGGCCCGCAGTGCGGCTCATGCTCGACGCCAACAATGGATGGGATGTCGAGACCACCATTCGCGCCTCCAACAAAATGTACGACCTCGACATTACCTGGCTCGAGGAGCCGCTGCCCTGGTATGACGACGTCGAGCCGCTCAAGCAGGTCAAGCGGAACACACGCATCCCGCTGGCTTCGGGCGAGCACGAAATCACGCGCTGGGGCGCGCGCCGGCTGATGGAAACCGACGCCATTGACTTCATGCAGTTCGACGCCAATGCGCACGCGGGCATCACCGAGTGGCGCAAAATCGCCGGTATGGCCGCCATGAGCCATATCCGGATGGCTCCCCACCATGAGCCGGCGCTGCACGCCCACCTGCTGGCTTCGGTGCCTAACGGCTACATCCTGGAGTCTTTCGCCAACCCCGACCGCGATCCCTTCTGGTTCGAGATCTACGACCGGAAACCGCGCATCGAAAAGAGCATCCTGTACCTCGACGACACGCCCGGCCTGGGCGTCGAGTTCAACCAGAAAGCGCTCGCGCGCTACGGGACGAAAGTCGTCTAGCCTAGCGATCACACGGAGGCAAAGAAAATTTCGGGGCAGGACGCGATGCGCCGTCAATACGTAAGATCCGACAAACCCTGCGTTCATGTGGGCGGCGTGAGAAAATAAAGGTTGATCTGCTCCGATGGTGCGTGACGGTCTCTATTACGGCGCGGCGCTGACCTCGGCCGGCGTGCTGGTGGGTTACCTGACCCAACCGTGGTTTGGCCTGCCGTTGTGGCTTCTGGCGGCGTTCTGCATGTACTTCTTTCGCGATCCGGAGCGCGAAATTCCAGGCGGCCCGGTGGCCGTTTCACCCGCCGATGGTAAGATCGTCGCGGTGCGTCCCGAGGGCAGTGCGCGGCGCGTGAGCATATTTCTGAATATCTTCGACGTACACGTGAACCGCACGCCCATTGCGGGCACCATTACCGATGTGCAATATCACAAAGGACGCTTCCTGGTCGCCAGCAAGGAAATGGCCTCTACGCAGAACGAGCAAAATACGGTGACAGTCGAAGGCAACGGCACGCAGGTCGTGTTCAAGCAGATCGCGGGCCTGATTGCGCGCCGCATCGTCTGCACCAAAAAGCCCGGCGACCGGGTGGCAGCCGGCGAGCGGATCGGGTTGATCAAGTTCGGTTCGCGGGTGGACGTGGTCCTCGGGCCGGAGTGGGACATCTTGGTTCGCGAAGGGATGCGCGTTGCCGGCGGATCGAGCGTGCTGGCGCGGCGCAACGATATGGAAAGTACGGGCGAGGCATCGGCGCGCGTGAGCAGCCTGGAGCCGGTGGCATGCCGGGGCTGAGTCTCAAGCAGCGCTTCAGCGATCCGCGGTCGCCGGGCCGGCCCCGCCGCGCGGCCTATGCGCTCCCTACACTCTTCACCGCCGGCAACATTTTCCTCGGCTTTGCTTCGGTGATGCAGTCGCTCATGGGCGCCATGCTGGCGCATGACGGCACTTCCGCTGCCGAACGGCACTTTGAGATCGCCGCGATAACGATCGGTCTGGCCGTCATGCTCGACGGCCTGGATGGCCGCATCGCGCGCATGACCAACACCACGAGCGATTTTGGCCGTGAAATGGATTCTCTAGCCGACGTGATCAGCTTCGGCATCGCTCCCGCCGTGCTGGCGTACGCGTGGGGTGTTCTCTTCATCGATCCAGGCCTGGGGACACGGCTGCACGATCAGATCGTGGCACTGGGGAGCTTCGTGTCCTTCCTGTTTCTGCTGTGCGGCTCCGCGCGCCTGGCCCGCTTCAACGTGCAGAAGAACCCCATCCCGAAGAACCCCGGCAGCCCCAACCGCAAATACTTCGTAGGCCTGCCGATCCCCGCGGCGGCCGCCATGGTGGCTTCGGTGGTCTATGCGGCGGACTCGGAGCCCATTACCTTTTGGCCGCTCACCATCACCTGGCTGGCGCTGCTGGCGCTGCTTTCGTTTCTCATGGTGAGCACCTGGCGCTATTACAGTTTCAAGGACATCAGCCTGATGCGGCCGCGATCGTCGTTGACGGTCATTCTGGTCGGAATCCTGATCGCCCTCATCTGGAATTATTCGCAGCCGGTGCTGGTTTCGTGCGCCGCGTGCTACGTGGCCAGCGGCATCGTGATCCGCCTGGGCGGCATCCTCCGGCGCAGGCACCTGCGTCCCGCGCCACCCAAACAGCCGGAGCATCAGATTGGCTAGAACCGAGGTGCTGGCGCTGGTGGGCAGCGAGTCTCTGGCTGGCCGCGAAATTCGCGACCTGCTCTCCGGCAATACTTTGGGGCAGGATCTCAGGCTGATCGCCGCACTGGGTGAAGAACCGGGCAAGCTCACCGAACAAGGCGGCGAGCCGGCGATTCTGGCGCCGTTCGAAGAAACCAGCGTTGAAGGCGCGGGCGTGATTTTTCTGGCGGGGTCCGCCGAATCCACCGAGAAGGCGCGGAAACTGGCGCCGCAGGCGCACCTGATCGACCTCACGCACGCCTTGGAAGAAGCGCCACATGCGCGGTTGCGCGCGCCCATGATCGAGCCCGCGGGATATACGGTCCCGGCCAAATCCGTGCACGTAATCGCCAATAGCGCGGCGATCGCCCTCGCGCTGGTGCTGGCCCGCCTCCACGCCGTGCACAAGATCACCCGCGCGCTGGCGCATATCTTCGAACCGGCGAGCGAGCATGGCACGGGCGGTGTGGAAGAATTGCAGCAGCAGACTGTCGGCCTGCTGTCGTTCAAGGGCCAGCCTAAAGCCATTTTCGATGCGCAGGTCGCCTTCAACATGCTCACGCGCTATGGCGATGAGGCCCCAGTGGCGCTGGAAGAATCGGAACTGCGCATTGAACGGCACCTGGCTTCGCTCCTGGCCAGCGCTGGGCATGCGCCTATGCCCTCGCTGCGCCTCATCCAAGCACCCGTGTTTCACGGCTATGGCATCTCGCTATGGGTCGAATTCGCTTCCCATATAGCAGTGGCCGCCATTGAACAAACGCTCGATGACGAGCCGATCGATGTACGCATCGCGGGCATGGAACCGCCCAATGTGGTCGGCATGGCCGGGCAGAGCGGCCTGGCGGTCGGTGGGGTTGTGCCTGATCGCAACAACCCGCAAGCGGCGTGGCTTTGGATCGTGGCGGACAACCTGCGCCTGCAAGCTGAGAACGCGATTGCAGTAGCGCAGGAACTCCTATGAAGGGCCCTCGCCCGCTTTTGGCTTTTGCTTTTTGCCTTATGCCTTTTGCGTTGACGTCTTGCGGATATCATGTCGCCGGCACCGCCGACGTTCTACCCAAGAATGTCAAGACCATCGCCGTACCGGCGTTCGGCAACATCACGACGCGCTACAAGATCTCCGATCTGCTGGCCGCCGCGATTACGCGCGAGTTTATCTCGCGCACGCGCTATCAGATTGCCTCTGACCCCGGCCAGGCGGACGCCGTGCTCTCCGGTTCGGTGGTCAACTTCATCTCTTATCCCACGGTCTTCGACTCCAAAACCGGCCGCGCCGCCGGCATTCAAGCGATTGTGATGCTGCAGCTCTCCCTGCGCGACCGCGCGACTAACAAGGTGCTGTTCGATCGCCCTCACATGGAATTTCGTCAGAACTACGAAATCAGCGTCGATCCCCGGGCCTACTTCGATGAGAGTGAAGTGGGGATGGACAGACTGAGCCGCGATGTCGCGCGGTCCGTGGTGAGCGCGGTTTTGGCCAACTTCTAATGTCGCCCGCACAGTTCCAGGCGCGCATCAAACGCAAGGAGATTGCGCCCGCGTATCTATTTCTGGGAGCCGAAGCGTATCAAGGCCGCCGCTGCCGGGAAGCCCTGCTGGATGCCATGCTCGGCCCGGGCGAGCGCGAAAACGGGCTGGCGCAATACGACTTGTCGGAGGTATCGCTTGCGCAGGTGGTGGATGACGCCCGTGCGCTGTCGCTGTTTGCGACGCAACGCGTCATCCTGGTGTCCAACGCGGAAGCCGCGCTCCCACGGACCAAGTCGGATGAAGACGACGATGCCGAGAGTCCGGCCGCAGGGGGTGTGGGTGAGCTGGCCGCGTACTTGAAGGATCCTTCTCCCGGAGTGGTCTTGCTGTTGGAGGCTACGCGCTTTGAATTCGCGGGCGACGAGAAGAAAAAGCTGGAGCGCGTACGCAAATTCTACGTGGCGGTTGCAGAGACTGTCGAGCTGGAGCGCTTCTCAATGGACGAAGCACGCGGGGAGGCACAGGCGCTCGCGCGGCGCGCGCAGATCACAGTCGACCCCGGCGCGCTCGAATTGCTGGTCGAAGCACTGGGCGGGGATGTAGCGCGCATTGCGGTCGAGATGGAGAAACTGTCGCTGTACTGCACCGGCGGGCGGTCCATTTCCGAAGACGACATCACGGCGATGGTGCCCGATGCGCGATCGACGACCATCTTTGCGCTGGTCAATGCGCTGGGCCGCCGCGATCGCGCCCTTGGGCTCGAGCTGCTGGATACGCTGTGCCGCGAAGGCGAATATCTGCCGCTGGCGCTGGCGTTCCTCTCGACACAATTCCGCCTGGCGCTGGTCTCGAAAGAAAGCGGTCTGCGCAGCTCGCAACAGATTGTGGGGCATTTCTCCCGCGCGGGTGTGCCCATGTGGAGCTCGCGCGCCGAGCAGATCCATCAAACTGTCGGCAAGTTCTCGAAAGAGCAATTGGAGCGGGGTTTGAAGCTGATCTTCGCGACGGACCGCGATCTGCGCAGTGCGCGCCCCGATGACCGCATCGTGATGGAACGCTTTGTTCTGGAGCTTACGCGGTAGCCAGCGCCTTGATCCGCAAATGCATACTGGACTTGTAGCGGGCGGCGGTGTTCTTCTTGATTACGCCGAGCTTGGCGGAGCGATCGATAATGGAGAAAGTTGCCGGCAGCAATGCCAGCGCGCCCGAGGCGTTCTTCTCAGTGATGAGCCGCCGCATGTCGCGGATCTGGTGACGCAAGCGCGTCTTGCTGCGACGGTTGACTTCGGTCCGCCTTTCAGTCTGCCGTACCCGCTTGAGCGCGGAATAATGATTTGCCATCTCTGCTAGGTGCCTGTCCTTAAAGAATTTATTTTTTAGGATACCACAAACGCACTCGTATGTTATTCTCGAAACGTCCTGAAAGCCCCCAGGTGAGTAGCATGGGAAGCTGGTGAAAATCCAGCACGGCCCCGCCACTGTGAGCGTGGAGGACCGGTCAAACAAGCCACTGTTCCGGCAAGGAATGGGAAGGCGGCCGGCCCGATGAAGCGCGAGTCAGGAGACCGACCGAGGGGATTCAGCATGAATCTGGCGCCTGCCGGACCACAGGCTGAACCAATTTCAGGGCGTGAAATCCGGTACCGGGGGGTGCCTGAAGATGACACGTCCATACACATTCTGCTGGCTACTTCTGGCTTGCGGCATTCCCGCACTGCGCGCCGAAACATTTCAAGGCAGAGTTGTCGATCCATCCGGAGCATCGATCGCGGGCGCTCATGTTGTCTGTGTGGGCCGAGTGGGCATGGTAGTTCAAACGGTCACCGATGCAGCCGGGGCATTTCAAATCTCCGTGACCGATTTGAACGGCGTCAACCTGGTCATCACCGCGCCGGGGTTTGAAACCAAGCGGATTCCCATCACACCGGGAGAGACGATTACGCTCGGGACCATTTCTCTCGGCATCGCGCCGCAAAGCGATGCGGTAACGGTCGCCGGCTCCACCATGGACGTGCCGCTGAGCCAGCAAGGGTCGAGCATCAGCATCATCCCGCGCGAGGAAATACAAGAGCGCAACGAAGCGCAAGCGATCGACCTGCTGCGCTATCTGCCGGGTCTGAGCGTGACCGCCACCGGCACGCGCGGCGCACAGACGTCGCTATTCATCCGCGGCGGCGACTACAATTTCGGACTGGTGGAGATCGATGGGATTCCCATCAACGGGTTCGGCGGCTACATCGATTTTGCGCACGTTCCCACGGATTTTCTGGATCACATCGAAGTAGTTCGCGGGGCGCAGTCGGCGATCTATGGCGCTTATGCCAACGCCGGCGTGGTGAATTTCGTGACGCGAACACCCGGGGAAAATGTCGCGTTGGACGCGCTGGCCGAGGGCGGGAGCCATTATGAGCGCCGTTTTGCCCTGGCCGGAGCGGGAACGCTGCGCGGCTTTGGCATCGCGGCGGCAGCCTCGCGTCTGGATGACGAGGGGCCGGTATCCAATAGCGATTACCACAACAAGAATCTGTACCTGATGTTGACGCGCCATACGGCACATCAGAGTTTCGCGGCGAATGGCAACTTCAACGCTACCGATGTCGGCCAGCCGGGGCCTTACGGCTCGGACCCCGCGCACTTGTTCGGCGGCATCGATCTCTTCAGCCGCAACCGCTTCAACCTTTCGGATTACGGCGCGCACTACCAGATCGATGCCACGCCGCGTGTACGCCAGGAGCTGTTCGCGGCATTCTTCTGGCACGATAGCGCGTTCAGCGGCCCCTTCGGTCCGAGTTACAACAACGACCGGCGAGGGCAGCTCGAGGAGCGCACCGTGGTGAGCATGTCGCGGCATTACAGCACGGCATTCGGCTACGCTTTCGCACGCGAGGAAGCTAAGAACACCTTCATTACGGACACGAGTGCCCGGTCCTTCCCGCTTACCCGCGACCAGCAGGGGATGTATTGGGAAAACCGCTTCGAATTCGGCGGGCGGTTTTTCGTCAACGCCGGCGCGCGCGCGGAGATCATCCATACACCGCGGATTCTGCCGGACGCCGTGAATGGCCGGCCAGAATTTCCGGCGGAGACGATCCTCAAAGTAAATCCCAAGGCCTCGATCGCGTATGCATGGCGCGAAGGAACACGCCTGCACGCCTCGGCTGCCACGGGCATCCGGCCGGCGGATGCTTTCGAAATCGCATTCACCGACAACCCGCGCCTGAAGCCGGAGCGCACGGCCAGTGTCGACGCGGGCATCGAGCAACGGCTGTTTCACAACCGCGTTGCGCTCGAAGGCACGTATTTCTACAACCGTTATTACGATCTGATCGTTTCGCTGGGCGGGTCGCTGGCGCGATTGAGCACTTATCAGTCGGACAACCTCGCCAACTCGCGCGCGCAGGGTGGCGAATTCGCGCTGCGTATCCGGCCGACGCGCTGGATCTCCATCGCCGGCACCTATACGCTGCTGAAATCGGAGGTGCTGTCGCTCAATGGATCGAGTGATCTCGCGCCGCAGTTTTTCAAAGTCGGCCAGCCGCTCATCCGCAGACCGCGCAACTCGGGCACGCTCGTGGCCGCATTCGTACGTGGCAAATTTTCGGCGGACGTCACCGGCTACTTCCGCGCAACGGTGTTGGACGTCGAACCCAATTTCGGCGCTTTCGGCGGGCTCTTCATCAACCCGGGATTCGCCAATTTCGGCTTCAACGTAAACTATGCGGTGGCGCGCGGCTTCACGGTATATGGAAGCCTGCGCAATGCGCTGAACTGGCATTATGAAGAAGCGCTGGGCTTCCCCTCGCCGCTGCTGAATTTCGTCAGTGGCGTGAAGTGGACGCTTTCGAGATCCAGGTGAGTGCGAAAATGAAAAGCGTGAAGTACGACGACCCTCGTGTAGCCATCAACCGTGTGTACACGCGGGGCGGCGACAAGGGCGAGACGGGCCTCGCGGGCGGGCAGCGCGTCGCGAAGGACTCTCCGCGCATCGAGGCCTACGGCACTGTGGACGAGCTGAACGCCGTGATCGGCGTGGCTCGCGACACAGCCGAAGAATTGATCCCGATATATCCGGCGATGGCAGAGCTCGATGCCATTCTGAAGCGCGTGCAACATGAGCTGTTTAACGTCGGCTCGGTTCTGGCGACCCTTCCACAGGACGTGCATCCGAGGCAGGCGCGCGTGACCGACACCGAAATCGCTCAGCTGGAAGCCGAGATCGACAAGATGAACGAAGGGCTGCCCGCGCTGCGCTCGTTTGTGCTGCCGGGCGGCTGCCGCTTGAACGCCGAGCTGCACGTATGCCGAACGGTTTGCCGGCGCGCGGAACGGATCTGCGTGACCTTGGCGCGCGCCGAGCCCGTGGATGGCGCGATCATCCGCTATTTGAATCGCCTGAGCGATGCTTTATTTGTGTGGAGCCGCTGGGCCAGTCATACTCTGGGAGTACCCGAAATTCTTTGGGAGCCCAATCGCGCCGCTTCCGGGCAGCGCGACAATCAAGTTTGAAGGAGAACGCATGGAGAACGTGAATCGAAGGCCAGTGGCGATGACGCTGGTGGTATTGGGCGCGGTCGCCCGAATGGTACCGCATCCTTGGAATTTCGCGCCAGTGGGCGGCATGAGCCTGTTCGCGGGCGCGCGATTGCGGGGCTGGTGGGCGTGGGCGCTGCCCATCGTCCTGATGGCCGTCACCGATCCCCTGCTCGGCGGTTACAGCCGGGCCACACCGTTCATTTATCTCAGCTTCCTGATCAACGTTTGGATGGGGCGGCGGCTGCGAAATTCGGAGAATCCGATACGTATCGGCGCAGCGGCCGTGGCTTCTAGCGTGCAATTTTTCGTGCTGTCGAATTTCGGCGTGTGGCTGGGTTTCGGCTTCGCGCATACATGGGCGGGACTGGTGCAATGCTACACGCTGGCGCTTCCGTTCTACGCGCCCACACTGCTTAGCGATCTGCTGGCTAGTGGCGTGTTGTTCGGCTTGCACGCATGGCTGAGCCGCACGGTCTACACGCCGGAGCGCGTGGCGCAGGCGCAAACACAAGCTCTGAGCGCGTGAAACGTGCGCTGCTATCCTGGAGCGGCGGCAAGGACTGCGCGTGGGCGCTCGAACGTCTGCGCGGCGCTCCCGTCAGCATCGAAGCCTTGCTCACCACCATCAACGAGCAGGCGGACCGCGTGGCCATGCACGGCGTCCGCCGCGAGCTGATTGAAGAGCAGGCGAACTCGATCGGCATTCCGCTGTGGATCGCGCCGCTGCCCTGGCCCTGCCCCAACGGGCGCTACGAACAGGTGATGGCCGAGGTCTGCCGGCGCGCCGTGAACGACGGCATTGAGACTGTGGTATTCGGGGATCTGTTCCTTGAAGACATCCGCGCGTATCGTGAGCGCATGCTCGCGGGTACCGGGCTCGAGCCTGTGTTTCCACTTTGGGGCGAGCCCACGCAAGCGCTCGCGCGCGAGATGATAGCCGGCGGTCTGCGTGCGCGGCTGGCGTGTATCGACCGCAAGAAGCTCGACGTTTCATTCGCCGGCCGTGAATTCGATGATTGTCTGCTGGAGGCGCTGCCGCCCGAAGTCGACCCCTGCGGAGAGAACGGTGAGTTTCACTCCTTCGTTTACGACGGACGGATGTTCCGCCGGCCCATCGCCATTGAGCCCGGCGCTCTCCATGAGGACGGCGATTTTGTCTTCGTCGATTTACTGTGCCCCGTATCGTCTCACTGATTTCGAGCGCCACCGAGATTGTTCACGCACTGGGCCAGACACCTAGCCAGGTGGGCCGTTCGCACGAGTGCGATTTTCCGGCGGACATCGCAGTTCTGCCCGTCTGCACGAAACCCACCATCGACATCTACGCCGACAGCCGGGAGATCGACCGCGCAGTGAAGGATCGGGTGCGCAACGCGCTCTCGGTCTACGAGGTCTTCGACGACGTGCTTGGACGGCTGCAGCCTACGCATATCATTACGCAGACGCAGTGCGAGGTTTGCGCCGTAAGCCTGCGCGACGTCGAGCGATCGGTGGCGTCGCGGCTGGCGAGCCAGCCGAAAATCGTTTCACTCACGCCGAACTCGCTGGCCGACGTTTGGGACGACATCCGCCGCGTGGCGGCCGCGATCGGCATCGAAAAGCATGGCGAGACGGTTGTGGCAGCTTTACAAGCGCGGATGTGCGCGATTGCCGAAAAGGCACGTGCCGCAAAGGAGCGTCCACGGGTAGCGCTGATTGAGTGGATCGAGCCGCTGATGGCGACGGGCAACTGGATGCCGGAGTTGGTGGAGATGGCTTGCGGGGTGAACATGCTGGGCGAACGGGACAAGCACTCCGGCTACATCTCCTGGGAAAAGATCGCGGCGAGCGATCCGGACGTCATGATCGTTTGCCCCTGCGGCTTCGACATTGCGCGGACGGAAACCGAAATGTACTGGCTGAGGCGGCGTCCCGATTGGCCAACGATGCGCGCGGTCCGCGATGGCCGTGTTTACCTCGCCGACGGCAACCAGTACTTCAACCGGCCGGGGCCACGGCTGGTGGAGACGCTACAGATTCTGGCGGAGACGATGCACCCGAAAGTGTTCGCACCGTCGCTCGAGGGCGGGGGCTGGAGAAGGCTTTAACGCGATTACGCCAGGATCTTATGCGCCACGTTTCCGGCAACATCTGTCAGGCGGAAATTGCGGCCACTGTAGAAATAGGTCAGCTTGGTGTGCTCCAGGCCCATCAGATGTAGGATGGTCGCGTGCAGATCGTGGAGGTGCATGCGATCTTCCACGGCGTAATAGCCGAACTCGTCGGTTGCGCCGTACGTAGTCCCGCCCTTCACGCCGCCGCCGGCCATCCACATGGAATATCCGTACGGGTTGTGATCGCGCCCGTCACCTTCCTGCGCTACCGGTGTGCGGCCAAACTCAGCGCCCCATAGCACCAGCGTGTCTTCGAGCATGCCGCGCGCTTTCAGGTCTTTCAGCAGGCCCGCGATGGGCACATCCACCTCGCGCGCATTACGCGTGTGCAGCCGGAAGAGTTCAGTGTGCTGGTCCCACTTGTAGCTGTGCGTGCATTGGATGAAACGCACGCCGCGCTCGGCGAAACGGCGGGCGAGCAGACATTGCCATCCGAAGTCGTACGTTTCCTCGCGGTCCAGCCCGTACAATTTTCTCGTCGCGGCCGACTCTTTCTCGACTTCCAGGGCTTCGGGCGCGATGGTCTGCATGCGGAATGCCAGCTCGAAAGCCTGAATGCGGCCCTCTAGCTCCGGATCGTACTCGCGGGCGAAAGCATGCCGCTGGTTGACACGATGCAGCATGTCGAGTTCGTAGCGCTGGATTTCCGGCGTCACGTTGCTCATCAGATTTTCGATAGGCTCGGCGAGATCCTTCGCCCGGATGCCTGCGTGACCGAGCGCCGTCCCCTGATAAGCCGCCGGCAGAAACGCCGAGCTCCAGTTCTTAGCGCCGCCATGCGCCAGCGTCGGCTTGATCGTAATGAATCCCGGCAGATTCTGGTTCTCGCTCCCCAAACCATACAGCATCCACGAGCCCATGCTCGGCCGCGTAAACGTGTTCGAACCGGTGTGCAACTGCAGCAATGCGCCGCCATGCGCCACGCTATCGCCCACGACGGAACGGACCACGCACATATCGTCGACGCAGGCGCCGACATGTGGAAACAGGTCGCTCACTTCGATGCCGCTCTGCCCGTAAGGACGGAACGCCCACGGCGATTTCATCAACCCGCCCATTTTCCCTTCGGCGAACGTCAGCGGCCGCTTGAAGGGCAGCGGTTTGCCGTCGTATTTGGCGAGCGCCGGTTTGGGATCGAATGTGTCGACACTCGAAGGCCCGCCATGCATGAACAGGAAGATAACGCGCTTGGCGCGTGCCGGGAAATGCGGTGCTCGCGGCGCGAGTGGGTTGGCTGGTTCAGCACCCGAGAGTTGCGACAACAATCCGGCCAACCCGAGCGTGCCGAAGCCGCAGCAAGCCTGGCGCAGTGCCGCGCGCCGGGAAATCGGGGGCCGTTCGCCGTCAATCGACATAAATAAACTCGTTTGAAGAAATCAAAATGCGGCAGAGGCTCTGCCATGCGTTCCATTGCATATCGGGCAAACGCGCCGCTTTCGGGTCGTAAGCGTGCATATACTTCAGCATGTCCTGCGTCTCCTCTTCCGTTGGCTTGCGGTCGAGCATCAACAGATACGCGTCGACGATGCGCCGCCGGTCGTCGGCATCCGCGGCGGCCAGTTTGCGCGCCAGCTCACGCGAGCGATCCGCGATGAATTTGCTGTTCATCATGAACAACGCCTGTGGAGCGACGTTGGTTCCAGCACGTCCTTCACTCGGCGTCGTGGCATCACCGAAATCGAAAAGGTTGAGCAGGCTCGGCAGGTTCGAGCGGCGCAGCGGGAGATAAACGGTGCGGCGCTTGCTGGTGGAGGGATCAATGCTCAGGCGGTCTTCGCTGTTCTCACCGTCGGTGCCGAAGCCGCTCTGCAGGGTGCCTCCCATGGTCAGGTCAATCGATCCATCGATGGCCAGCAGCCCATCTCGAATCTCTTCCACATCCAGGCGCCGGCGAGTGAAGCGTGAGAACAGGTGGTTCGCGGGATCTCCCTCCATCTGCTGCCTGGTAATCTGGCTACTCATCTGGTAGGCGCTCGAAAGCATCAGCAGGCGATGCATTTTTTTGATCGACCAGCCATCTGCCACAAACCGCTTCGCCAGATAATCAAGCAGCTCGGGATGGGTTGGCGCTTCGCCGAGCTTACCGAAGTTGTTTGGCGTGCGTACGAGGCCTTCGCCGAAATGATATTGCCAGAGGCGGTTGACGATGACGCGCGCGGTGAGTGGATGTTTCGGATCGGCCAGCCACCTCGCCAGCTCCAGGCGTCCGCTGCCCTCCGTTATCGGCGTCTGCTGCTCGCCAGCGATGATCTGGAGGAACTGCTTCGGCACCGCGTCGCCTGGATTCCCCGGAGTTCCCCGAATCAAAACGTGTTGTTCGACGCTCGCGCCTTCCCCAACGCCGCACGCCATCTCCGGCTCGGGTGGCGAGGTTTTCTTCAGCTCCTCGCGGGCAGCGCGCAGATCGGCTAGCCTCGCGCGCGAAGCCTGCGAGAACAGCTCATCTTGGGCGGCCTCCGAGATCGTGAACGGTCCGAGCTTTTCGAGCGCCACCTCTGCGAAGAAACGGTTCTTGCCGGCCTCGAATTGCGGCCTCTCGGGGATCGATTTTCCGCGCGCCGCGGCTTCCGCTACTTTGCGACCCCACTCGTCGAGCTTGATTTTCCACTGGGCGAGCGTTTTGACAAAGTCCTTCTGGTAAAGCTCCGCGGCCTCTTGCATAGCGGGCGCACCCTGTTTCACGGCTTGGGCCCACCGGTCGAGGTGCGGGCGGACATCGTCGGTAGGCCCGAGATAATTGATCCATCTCTCGAGGACCACGCCATCCAAATGCCGGCCCGTGGCAAATTCACCGATGCAGACGTTTTCCTGCGCACGCGGACGGTGCTCGTAATCCAACGCTGCGATCATGTACTCGGCCAGATGCGGTGCCCGTCCCTCCGCAAAGTTCGTGGCTTCGGCCGTAACGACCTGCTCAATCTCCCGATCCTTGTCCTTGATCCGGTCCTGGTGCCGCTCGTATCGGTCGTAGACGTCCTTCGGAACCAGGGGCGCAAAGTAGATCTGCGATACCGTGCCTTCCACTTTGCTTAACGATTTCGTGCTGGCGAAAATCGACGCCAAAGAATAATAATCGCGCGTGGGAATAGGATCGAACTTGTGATCGTGGCAGCGCGCGCACGCCACCGTCAGACCCATGAACGCGCGCGTGGTGGTATCGAGCTGCTCGTCCACCATGTCATAAACCATCTTGGGTTTGTCCTGCTCCGCCAGAAGTTTCAAGCCAATCGCGAGAAAACCCGTGGCCACGATGCCGCGCCGGTTCACTTCACCGGACTTTTCAGCGGGCAGCAGATCGCCGGCCAGTTGCTCCATCAGGAACTGGTTGTACGGCAGATCGCGATTGAAAGCATCGATCACGTAATCTCGGTAGCGCCAAGCGTACGGGTAGCGAATGTCCTCATCGGCGCCGGTAGAATCGGCGTAGCGTGCGACGTCCAGCCAGTGCCGGCCCCAGCGCTCGCCGTAACGCGGCGAGGCCAGCAGCCGGTCCACCACTTTGGCGAAGGCTGTTGCAGACCGGTCGCCCAGGAAATCGTCAATTTCCTTTGGCGTGGGCGGCAATCCGGTCAGGTCGAAGGTCGCACGCCGCAGCAGCGCCAGCTTATCGGCCGGCGCCGCGGGCGCAATTCCCTTCTCTTCCAGTTTCGCCAGGATGAAATTGTCCACCCGACTCTGCGGCCATGCGGCGTTCTTGACGGCCGGCGGCGAATAATCCTTCACCGGTTGAAACGCCCAAAAAGCATGTTGCTCGGCGGTGAATTCGTACTTACCGGATTTTTTCGGATCGACCGTCGCGACTGCGGCCTCCGGCCACAGAGCTCCCGCCTTCACCCATGTCTCGATATCGGCAATCTGCGCGTCGGGCAACTTGCCCATGGGCGGCATCTTGGTCGCGCCCTGATAGCGCAACACCTCCATCAGCCGGCTCTTCTCCGGATCGTCCTTGGAAATGACCGGGCCGCTGGCGGCGCCCTGCAGGAGTCCCGCCGACGTCGAAAGATCCAGCCCCGCGGTCTTCATCTTGGCATTGTGGCAGGCGAAGCACTGGCTCGCGAAAACCGGACGGATTTTGCTTTCGAAGAAATCGGATGGGGTTACGAACTGCGCCAGGATCGGCGCTACGCATAGCACCGCAAGCGCGGCGAGCTTCCGGAAAAACATCAGTTCTGTAGTATAGCAGCCGCCTTTCCGTGCTAGTTTGCTAATGATGCGAACACTGATCAAGAAGCTCCACATGTACATCGGGCTACTGAATTTTTCGAACTTGATTGTCTTTGGCATCGCAGGGCTGGCGGCGACCTTTCAAGGCGGGCATCAACGCAGGATGGAAGCCGATGCGCCCCGTTACGAGCGCTTTACACCGCCTCGTGGGTCGACTGACAGAGAAATCGCCGATCTTGTATTCGACCGTTTTCACTTCCCTTTGACCGACCCGGTTGGCGACTGGGCCATCCACCGCGACGCTGCCGGAAACCTGCCGCTCGAATTCTGGACGGTGAATGGCATCCACAGGGTACTGTACGAACCGCAACAGAACCGGCTGCGCATCCAGACCAGCCGCAGTAGCCTGCCGTTCTTTCTCGACGACATGCACGCCGTGAATGATGCGAGCCAGCGGGACTGGCGCATGCGGGCGTGGGCCTGGTACAACCATTTCGCAATCTGGTCGCTCCTCGCCATGGCGATCTCGGGCATCTATCTGTGGCTCGTGTCCCGGCCGGGCTACCGCATCGCCCAGTACTCATTTGCCGGCGGCACTGCGATTTTTATTCTGCTGTACATCGCGACGAGGTGATGGATGTACCGGCTGCTGAGAAATACCCACCTGTTTCTGGGACTCGCCGCATTCCTTTTTCTCCTGATGTACGGCGTTAGCGCGGTGCAAATGGCGCACAATCACTGGTTCTCGATGAAACCCACGGTATCGGAAACGCGCGTGACTCTCGCCCGGAACACCTCAGACGATCCGCGCGCCATCGCCCGCGCATTACGTTCCATTGGAGTACGCGGGGACATGGGAGCAGTCAGCGTAAGTGATGCCGGCTGCAAGTTCGAAGTCGCGCGCCCTGGCGCTTACTACAAGGTTGACTACGCGCGCGCCACGCGTGAGGCCAAAGTGCGGATCCAGAACACTGGCTTCGTGGCGGTGCTGAACCGCATTCACCACCTGCGCGGCGCCTGGCACGATTATGCGCCGCTCAATGCCTGGGGGGTCATGGTCGGCTTAGTTTCCGCCGGGCTGATTCTGCTGGGTGTGACCGGAATTTATCTCTGGTTCACGATCCACAGCGAACGCATCATCGGCGTCGTACTGCTCGCGATCAATCTCGGCATTTGCGTCACGCTGCTGGTGTTGGTCCGGACGGCGTAAGCGCCGTTTCGTCGCGAAGCGTGCTGCGCCGTTTGCCGAAGGTGAAATAAATCACCAGACCGATAGCCAGCCACGCGAAAAAGCGGACCCAGGTTTCGAGCGGCAGGCTGATCATGAGGACCAGACAGCAGACGATAGATATGATCGGCGTGAGCGGCACCCAAGGCACGCGAAAGCCGCGTGGCCTTTCCGGCTGCTTCCGTCGAAGCACGATCACCCCAAAGGAAACGACGATGAACGCGAACAAGGTGCCGATGTTCGAGAGATCGGAAAACCAGCTGATATCGAAGATGCCCGCGGGAATGCCGACCAGGATACCGGCCAGCCAGGTGCTGATGTACGGCGTCTGGAAACGCGGATGAACCCGCGAGAATAATCCCGGCAGCAGCCGGTCGCGCGACATGGCGAACCAGATGCGCGCCTGTCCGTATTGAAATACCAGCAGCGACGACAGCATGCCCATCAGCGCCCCGGCCGTGACGATGAGCCGGAGTTTGTTCATGCCGATCGCCTTGAGCGCGTTAGCCACAGGTGCGTCATTGTTGAGCGTGCGCCAATTGGCAATGCCGGTGAGAACCAGAGCCACCGATCCATAGAGCACGGCGCAGATCACCAGCGTGCCGAAGATACCCTTCGGCATGTCGCGCTGCGGGCGGTGACACTCCTCGGCCGCCGTCGAGACGGAATCGAAGCCAATGTACGTGAAGAACACAATCGCGCCGCCCGTCAGCACTCCGGAATAACCGTTGGGCATGAAGGGATGCCAGTTGGCGGTATTGACCGCGCGCGCTGCGCCGAATACGAAAAGCAAAATGGCCACGATCTTGATCCCTACGATAATGTTGTTGGTTTCGGCACTTTCGCGCACGCCGCGAACCAGGAGGTAGCTCAAGAGCATCAGGATCAGCAGGGCCGGCAGATTGAACCAGCTCCCGGTAAACTGGCCCTCGACGATCGCGGGCGTGGAAAGCTGCTTGGGCAGATGAAATCCGAACAGGTTCTCAAGGATGTCGTTCAAGTAAGCGGAGAATCCCACCGCGACGCTCATGTTCGAGAAGGCGTATTCGAGGATCAGATCCCATCCGATGATCCAGGCGAAGATCTCGCCGAGCGTGGCGTACGCATAGGTATATGCGCTGCCGGCGATGGGAATCATGGAGGCCAGCTCCGCATAGCAAAGGGCCGCGAAGCCGCAGGCAATCGCCACCAGAACGAAAGAGAGCGAAATCGCCGGACCAGCGCCGGCGCGCCCGGTCAGCGTGGCGGCGTTTCCGCCGTTCAGCAGCAGGTCGAGCACCGGGGCCTTGAAGATCGACTTGCCCATGAAGTGCTCGCCGGCGGCGGCAGTTCCGGTTACGGTGAAAATACCGGAGCCGATGACCGCGCCGATACCCAGCGCCATCAGGCTCCAGATGCCCAGAGTCTTACGCAGGCGAACCGCGGGATCCTCGGAGCCCGCAATCAACGCGTCGATGCTCTTGGTGCGGAGAAGCTGGTTCATGGCGAGGGCCGGGGCCGCTCGGATTACCGCTTGCGCTGTCCCTGCGCCACTCTTCGGATCTTCCTTTTCACGGACCCTCGCGCCACGCCGGAAGCTCGCTTGGCTTTGGCTGGCGCCTTCTTGCGGGCGGCGCGCTTCAGTTTCTTGCGTTCGACTCTGTCGGAAATATTTTTCGTATTCATCAGGTCTTTTTCAGTCCAGCGTATTTTTCCACCAGCTTCTTTAGCCCATAGCGGGGGAAGCTGACCGTGATCTTAGCATCATCGCCTTCACCCTCGCGACGCACGACGGTTCCTGTTCCGTACTTCGGATGCTCCACCGTCATGCCGGTGCGCGCCGGTTTCTTGGGCGGCTGTGGCGCTTGCGGCAAGCTGCGGCTGGCCGCGGGCTGCCGTGCCGCCGGCGGCTGTCCCGGCTTCTGGCCGGAAAACGCCATGCCGCGCTCGGCGAAAAACTGCGAAATATTCTCCACCGAATTATACGTTTTGCCCGTAAAACTGTTGCGCCGTGCGCTCTCGCGTACTTCGTACCGCTCCGAGGTGAGATTGAGCTGGGACGCCCCGTGATCGTCGCGGCCCAGGTTTGCGACCAGGTTCGCCGGGACCTCGCCCAAAAAACGCGACGGGATCGAGCGCTCCTGCTCGCCTCCGCCGAAGCGCCGGCGGTACCGCGCCCAAGTCAGGATGAGCCGCTTCTCAGCGCGTGTCATGCCGACATAACAAAGCCGCCGCTCCTCTTCGAGCATGGCTTCGGAATTGAAGGATCGGCTGTGCGGAAACAGCCCTTCTTCCAGGCCCGCAAGGAACACGATGGGGAATTCGAGGCCTTTGGCGTTGTGCAGCGTGAGCAAGCTCACCTGCGCGCGCTCATCCACGGCATCAGCGTCGGCCACGAGCGCCGCATGGTCGAGAAAATCCGTTACGCTTTCGCCGCGCTCCGATGCTTCGGCTGCCGCGCTGGCCAGCTCGTCCAGGTTTTCGATGCGGCCTTCGGATTCGGGCGTGTTCTCCTGCTCGAGCATCTTGCGATAGCCCGTGCGCTCCTCGACAAACCGAAGGCCATCGTGCAGCGGCAGCGCGACTAGCGCTTCGGCCAGCTCTTCCATCAGCTTGCGGAACGCACCGAGCGCCGCGTGCGCGCGCGTCGCGAACTGGTTTTCGTCGAGCATGCGGCCAATTGCCGTCAACAGGTCCAGGTTATGCTCGAGGGCGTAGCGCTCGATCTGCTCAACGGTGGTCTTGCCGATGCCCCGCGCCGGTGTATTGATGATGCGGAGCAGGCTGATGGAATCCTGCGGCGCGAGCGCCAGCTTCAGGTAGGCAATAATGTCTTTGACCTCGGCGCGCTGGTAGAAGCTGAATCCGCCCACTACGATGTATTTGCGCCCGTAGCGCCGCAGGGCTTCTTCGATCTGCCGCGATTGAAAATTCGTGCGATAGAGCACCGCCACGCGCTCGCCCGGGCTCTCGGCGAGCAGGCGCTCGATGGTATCGGCGATGAACAAAGCCTCGTTCTCGGCGTCGAAGCCCGTATAAAAGCCCAGCATCTCGCCCGCGCCCGAGTCGGTCCACAGCCATTTGCCCTTGCGCTCTTTGTTGTGCGCCACCAGCGCGCTCGCCGCTTCCAGAATGTTCTTGGTCGAGCGGTAATTCTGCTCGAGGCGAATGGTGCGGGCGCGGGAATAGTCGCGCTCGAAATCCAGGATGTTACGGATGTCGGCGCCGCGCCAGCTATAGATCGACTGGTCCTCATCACCCACCACGCACACATTCTCGTGCGCCTGCGTGAGCAGCCGCATCAGCTCGTACTGGGTGCGATTGGTGTCCTGATACTCGTCAATCATGAGGTAGCTGAGGCGACGGTTGTAGCCGTCTCGCGTGGCCTGATCGTGATACAGCAGCCGCACGGTCTCGAGCAGGAGGTCGTCGAAATCCAGCGCGTTCGCCTGGCGCAGCGCTTTCTCGTATTCCTCGAAAATCACGGCGACCTTGGTGAGATTCGGCTCGGTGGCTTCCTGATACAGGTCCTGCGGCGTTTTCTTGCTGTTCTTGGCGTGGCTGATGCGCGAGAGCACGGCACGGGGCTGCATGAATTTTTCGTCCAGACCCAGGTGACGGAACGCGGCCTTGATCAGCGCGAGCTGGTCTTCATCGTCGTAAATAGAAAACCGGCGCGTGAATCCGGGACGGATCTGCGCCAGTGGATCGCCATCGCGCCGCAGGAGCCGGACGCAGAACGAGTGGAAAGTGGAAAGATTCGGCGAGGACGACAGGTTCTCGCTTTCGAGCAAGGAAGCCACGCGGGTGCGCATTTCGTCCGCAGCCTTGTTGGTGAACGTCACCGCAAGAATCGCCGATGGCGGGATGCGGTGGCGGCTGATGAGATGGGCGATGCGGTGCGTGATGACGCGTGTCTTGCCGCTCCCCGCGCCGGCCAGGATCAGCAGTGGACCTTCAGTGTAAGCGACGGCTTCGCGTTGTTGGGGATTCAGGCCTTGCAGGAAATCCATCTGATGGGAGTCTGCTTGAATTCTATCATGGGCACCAAGCAGCGCAGCGCCGAAAAATTCGACGGAGCTAGAGCATTCCCGGTCGCTAATTCGCTCTCATGCGCGGGTGAGCAGAATTCTCAGTTCATTCGATACCATGGTCCTGTGGACAAGATGGTCTGGTGAATAACTATGGCTTTGCAGCAGAGCTTTTCTTGCTTTTCGCGCCTCGGCCTGGTTGGCGTGTGGCTTGGGCTGGCCATTTTGATCTTGGTTCACGATATGCGGGCACAGACGGCGAAGCCCGATGCCAAACAGGAGCCGGACGTCCTCATCTTTACCGACGACGAAAAACTCATCGGGCACCTGGTACGTTCGACCGGTGCGTCGGTGACATTCAAGAGCGACACAGCGGGCGAGATCACCGTAGAGTGGAGCAAAATCAGAGAACTGCGCACTAAGCAACCAGCCAGACCTTCACCGGCGCAGCGAGTTTTATACGCGCCGTTCCCACGGAAAACTGGATGGACTGCGCGGTCGCACCACGCTCGATTTCAGCGCTTCCTACGGCAAGCTGACGCAGTCAAAAACGCCGGACCTTAAAACAGCGATTTATCACGCCGGTGGCGAGCGCGACGAATACTTCAAGCCACGGCTCTACGCCTTCGGGCAAGTGGCTTACGACCACAACTTTCGCAAGGTCTGGACCTGCAGCAGGCCGATGGCGCCGGTGTGGGCTGGACGGTGATGAAGAATGATCGCCGGACGCTCGACTTGAAGGGCAGTTTCACTTACGTGGATCAGCACTTCCAAGAGTCAAGTTTCAACCAGAATCTCTTTGGCTCCACGGTCGCGGAACGGTATGACGACAAATTCTTCCGTGGCATCGTTTTTACCGAGCAGCTTGCCATCACGCCCGCCTGGAACAACACCAGTGCCTATTCGGCCTGGGGCAGCGCCGGAATCGCGATGCCGGTATACAAACGCCTCAGCTTTAGCCTCAGCGCCATCGACACGTTCCTGAACAACCCGCCGCCTGGTTTCAAGAAGAATTCGTTTCAGCTGACTATCCTATGGGGCTGAGCTACATGCTGCATTAATCGCCACCACTCGCCGACAAGAAAAGCGCGCATGGGTGCATTCGCGCGCCGGTGTCAGCGGACGCGATATACTTTTGCCCGTCATGCATTTTTCCAAGCTCGTCTTCATCGCGCTACTGGCGTCACAGAGCATTTCGCTCGCACAAACCCCTTCCGGAAGCGCGCTCGATTCAGCGCGGCTGCAGACCATCCGGCCGCGGCTGCAGACGCTGGTGGATAACCAGACAATCCCCGGCGCCGTGGCCCTGGTGGCACGCCACGGGAAGGTGGCTCTGGTCGATGCCGTGGGCTGGCGCGACATCGAAAACAAGAAGCCCATGCAGGCCGATTCGATCTTCCAGATCATGTCGATGACGAAGAATTTCACCGGCGTCGCGGTGATGATGCTGGTGGAAGAAGGGAAAGTCGAGTTGCGGAAGCCGATCGAGTATTACCTGCCGGAATTCCGCGGCATTCTGGTGCAGGAAAAGGCGATCAATGGTCCGGGTGCGGTATACGCACCTAGGCACTTACCCGTAGTCTGGCAGTTGATGTCACACACTTCAGGGCTGGGCGACGATCCCGAAGGCGAACTGGCCGACAATCCGCGCACGCTGCGCGTTCCGTTGGCGGAGGCGGTGCGCTTCTACGCGCGCAGCCATTTGGTATTCGAGCCGGGCACGCGCTGGAGCTACAGCGACATGGGCATCGCCACGCTCGGCCGACTGATCGAAGTGACCTCGGGCGAAGACTATCTGCATTTTATGCGCACACGCATTCTCGAGCCGCTGGGCATGAAAGACAGCTTCTTTTTACCGCCGCAAGAAAAGCGGGACCGCATCGCGCTGGTATACACACACGCGGACGGAAAGCTGGCTCGCGCGGGAGACGACATCCTGGCGGGCGACGCCGCCAAGTATCGCGAGGGCGCGAAATACCCGGCGCCGGAGTTCGGGCTCTACTCCACGGCCGGCGACCTGCTGAAGTTCTACCAGATGCTGCTGAATGGCGGCGAGATTAACGGCAGGCGCTATCTTTCGCGGCAGTCGGTGGAGACGATGACGCGCGTGTTCACACCGGACGTGACGCCCTCGGGGTGGCTGGGCGGCACCGGCTACGGACTGACGTTCGAGATTGTGAATCAGCCGCAAGGCACGTTGCTGCTGCACTCGCCGGGCACCTTCGGCCACAGCGGCGCTTTCGGCACGGAGGGCTGGATCGATCCCAAAAACGATTTGGTCCGCATCATGCTGGTGCAGGTTTCGGATGGCACAGGCGACGCGCCGCGATCGGTCGTAATGCAGATTGGGGAAGCGGCGGTTCAGTAACGCGGAAGCCTAGATACGCCGGTAAGAGGGCGCGTGCGCGGATTCCGCGGCCAGAATCTTCGGATCCGGCTAGAGCGCGTGCTCCGTACTCTCTTGTGCAACGATGGCGGCTTCCAGATCGGCTATTTCGATCTCCAAAACCTTCTTCTCGAGCGCCCACCCGAGATTGGGGTTGCCGGTCTCCGTGCGCCGCCGATCAATCAGTACCAGTACGGCTTCGTGCCGCGTCAGTCGAGTACGTAAGCGATCGGACACCATGGCTCCATTTCCTGTTTGAAGTGAGTTTTGAGCACTTCGATAACCAGACCTGGACGGCATGGAAAGATCTCGTGCGCCCATTAACATACGGATCGTGGGCCGCCAGGGGTTCTCCCGCGAATCAAGATTGAGGGAAAGGATTTGGGATTAAATTCGACTGGCTCTCTTTGTATTTTGATGAATGTTAGGGATTTCACCGTATGAGACGGCCGCACCGGCATTTGCGCAACTCAATACGCTTCTATACGGCAATTTATGCGATGATTGCGCCTGAAGAGTCGCTGGACGGAGTTGGACCGATGTCGGATATTATTGCGAACGAAGCACAAAATCGAGCGAGCCTGCAGGTCCATATAGCCGACACTGTAGTGATACGACTGCCGGAATCTCCCACAACCGGGTACAAATGGGTCCCGCTTCAGGGCACGACGGAGAGCGATGAATTCGTTTCCCGCGCTGGCAGCGTGGGCGGCGGCGGCGTCAGAATCTTCCGGTTCCCGATGAAATCGCCCGGCGCGGTCACACTGGAACTGGGCCTTACCCGATCATGGGAGAAGGAGACACCTTCGAAGCTCTTCAAGGTTGATGTGCAGGTGCTCCCGTAGAAATTTGCCGCCCCCCGATCAGCTGGATTATCGAGTCAACTGAATCTGTCTGTCCAGACACCGGGTCTGGATGATCGACCACCAGTCAACCGCCTGCTGTTCGGTGACGTACTCATAAGCCCGGTACCCATTCAGCCCCCTCCAGCGTTTGATATTCGCTCATATCGAAGCTAAATTTGACACCATATCCGCCGTATACGCGATGCTCCCTCGAAGAGCCATGCCCGGTATTCGCGGTTACGCTTCACACGGCAACTGCTGCCGTTTGGTTTGCGCCTCTTGGTGATCTTTCTTTCCGAGATGTCCATGTGGGCAATAGAGAGACCCGCTGACGACGGCATGCCACTACTGGAGACGCTGACGTTTGCCATCCCCTCTACAACATCTCTCCGCAAGTTCGCTGAAGTGAAGACTAGATTTCACCTGGACGCGGTACGCGTGGAGACAGCCGCAATAATCGCGTTCGAGCGATTATGTTCGTCCCGAGGTGAGGGTGCGGCCATCTACTTAGCTGCAATTTTGGTTCCGAGATAACGCTGGATGATGCGTGGTGTGCAGTGGCACCCGTGCAGACTCGGACAGCTTATTTAAAAAGGACTGGGGAAGACTTGTCCACATACTTCGTCAGTGAAAGGTCTTGGACAGCTACGCTTCCCGCTCTTACGTTAGTCTTGGTTTTCATTGTATTGCTCCTTTTGCCGTTAGAGAATGCAAGCAGTCTGCCATTCGATAACGCCCTGCGTGTTGTGCCTGGCTTGTCGCCGGAATCGCTTGTGCTGAAAGGAAATCGCGAAGCGTGCACAGCACGGCGAAGCTTTCCTTCAGGTGCGAAATGCTATCTGCACAGATAGGTCGGTTAGCAGAAGAGATAGCTCTTGGCGATGCGAGACGCTGCCAGCCTCTGCAATCACGCAGTCAGCAAGCTGCACGGTCGCCAAAGCAACGGGTATTGACTGACAACACCACCATCGATTTCGTCAGGAAGCATCTGTTCGGCGCCATACCAGGCCCGCCATTGTGTCCCGCACCAAGATGACCACCACCTTCAGGTCCAGTAATTCCTGTCCAGGCTGCGATATTGCACGGCTTCCGCGAGGTGCTTGGCCGAAACGTTTTGCGATTCGTCGAGGTCCGCGACGGTGCGGGCGACTTTCAGAATACGATCGTGCGCGCGCGCCGAGAGGCCCATTTTGCGCACCGCCATTTCGAGCGTGCGCTCGCCCGCGTCATCAAGCGCGCACTGCTTCCGGATCAGCCGCGAGGGCATGCGGGCGTTGACGAATCCTCGCGCCTGCTGCACCGCTCGCGCCCGCTCCACCCGCGCGCGCATGTCCGCCGAAGATTCGCTTGCGCCGTTCGAGCGCAATTCCTTGTACGGAACCGCCGGCACCTCCACATGGATGTCGATGCGGTCCAGCAGCGGCCCGGAAATTTTGCCGAGATAACGCTGGATGATGCCCGGCGTGCAGCGGCATTCGCGCGTCGAGTCGCCGAAGAAACCGCAGGGGCACGGATTCATCGCCGCGATCAGCATGAAAGTCGAAGGAAACTTGAGCGTCATGGTCGAGCGTGCGATGGTGATCGATCCGTCCTCGACCGGCTGGCGCAATAATTCCAGAACATTGCGCGGAAACTCCGGGAACTCGTCGAGAAACAGCACGCCGTTGTGCGCCAGGCTCACTTCGCCGGGCCGCGGCATGCCCATGCCCCCGCCAATAAGCCCAGCATCCGAAATGCTGTGGTGCGGCGCGCGGAACGGCCGCTCAAGCAACAGTCCGGCGCCCGCGGCCAGAATGCCCGCGATGCTGTGGACCTTGGTGGTCTCGATGGCTTCAGCGAAGCTCAGCGGCGGCAGCACGCCCGCAAGTCGCTTGGCCAGCATGGTCTTCCCCGATCCCGGCGGGCCGATCATCAACACGTTGTGCGCGCCCGCCGCGGCGACTTGCAGCGCGCGCTTCGCCGTGGTCTGGCCGCGCACCTCGCGAAAATCCGGCGCCGTCGATTCCCCGGAGAACGGCGCCGCGGGCTGTGGCACGGCCGGCGAGAATTCATCCGGCCGCGCGATCAATGCGACCACTTCCGCCAGGCACCGCATGCCGAACACGCGCACGCCCTCGACCACCGCGGCCTCGGCGGCATTTTCCGCCGGCACTACCAGGTTGGCAATTCCCTGTTTGCGCGCGCAGACGGCGATCGAGAGCGCGCCGCGTATCGGCCGGATGGCGCCATCGAGCGAAAGCTCTCCGGCGATCAAATGATCGTCCAGGCTCGACACCGCCCCCATCGCGCCCAAAATGCCGAGCGCCATCGGCAGATCAAATCCCGCGCCCTCTTTACGCACGTTCGCCGGAGCGAGATTGATAGTGACGGCTTTGTTGGGGTACCCGAACCCGGAATTGATCAGCGCGCTCTTGATGCGCTCACGGCTCTCGCGAACCGCGGTGTCGGGCATGCCGACGGTGATGAAATCGCGCGCCGAGCCGGACTTGTACATGTCGACTTCAACATCGATCAGATGGGCATCGATGCCGTATACGGCGGCGCTGCGTGTCTTGAACAGCGCCATGCAGGTGGGTCTTCGTTACAAGTATAGCGAAAAAAACGGGATGCTATACTGAATGCAAATTCCCCGCGCTGGAGTGGCGGAACTGGCAGACGCACGGGACTCAAAATCCCGCGGCCTTCACTGGTCATGAGGGTTCGACCCCCTCCTCCAGCACCAACAAAATAGCAGGCTTAAACAGCCCCTAGGTTGCCGAATCCAGGGCTTCTTCCGGCGGGCTTGCGTGCGTATGGACTTGCGTGCCTAAGGATCTGTTGCAAAACGCGGAGAGCGGATCTGGTAGCGTTACATCCTGATCCTGCTAATGAGCTAAGAGATGTTTTTTTCTTCTCATGCCGCTTTGCCTCGTCCGCTCCTTCTTCTCCTTTCCTTTCTTTCCGCGGCTAATGAAGTTGAAAGGTCGCTAGCATGACCCAAATCTAGTTGCAGAACTTCCGCCGCTCAATTGTTGTCGGATAGGCCTCAACCGCGCGCAACGAGAAACATTCACCGGGCGACCACGCCTGTGGCCCGGGCCGGTGAAAGTCAAAATAGTACCCATACTTGTCTTCACGCTGGCAACGGAAGACAGCCCCGCATATCTGCCCTAAGCCTTTGAACTAGCTTTGGGCTCGCTTGCGGCGGTTCCACGCGTTGCGGAAACCTTCCACACTGGCAACGGTATGCGTTGGCATGAACACGCTGACTGCGTCTTCCATGAGTGTGAAAAGTTCTTTCGACCAGGTTATGATTTGAGGCGGTCCAAGCGTAACGTTGTCGCCGACCGCGTCACCTTCGATGTGTCCTAGGCAAAAGAGTTTCCCGGCAGAGACTACGACTTCGTGGCTGTCTTCGATTGCTTACATGACATGGGCGACCCGATTGGGCCGGCTGCGCACATCCGGCAGTCGTTGGCCAAGGACGGCTCGTGGATGATCGTTGAACCCTTTGCCAACGACCAGTTGACGGACAATCTCAATCCCGTGGGGCGGGTCTACTACTCTGGTCGGCCATGAGTGGGACTCCGTGCTCGTCTATCCTACCGATCCAAATGAGGAGCGGATAACGGATCAATACAAACATCCGCAGCCTTCTCGCCAATGCGGTTAATGCGTCCACACCAAGGTGATGAAACAATAGTATTCATGCTCGCCAAACCCTCCGCCGCCCCTCCCCCCATCGCCCGCGCCGCGCACATGCGCCTGCTCGTCGATCAGCTCCACAAACTCGAAACGCATCTCCGCACCGGCGGCGGCCCGTCGAAAATCGAAAAGCAGCACAAAGCCGGCAAGCTCACCGCGCGCGAGCGGATCGCCAAATTGCTCGACCCCGGCGCGCGCTTCCTCGAAATCGGCCTACTCATCGCCTACGACCAGTACGAAGGCCAAGCCCCCGCCGCCGGCGTCGTCACTGGCATCGGTAAAATCGAGGGCCGTCCCGCCGTCGTCGTCGCCAACGACGCCACGGTGAAGGCCGGTGCCTGGTGGCCCGAAACCATCACCAAAATTTTGCGGGCGCAGGAAATCGCCATGCGCAACCGCACGCCCATCGTCTATCTGGTTGATTCTGCTGGTGTCAACCTACCCTATCAGGACGGCATCTTCCCCGGCCAGTACGGCGCCGGCCGCATTTTCCTGTATAATTCTCTTATGCGGCGCCGGCTCCGGGTGCCGCAATTTGCCGCCGTGATGGGTCCTTGCATCGCCGGTGGCGCCTATCTTCCAGCGCTCAGCGACATCTTGATCATGGTCGAAAAGACGAGCTTCATGGGCTTGGGCGGCCCGAATCTCGTCAAGGGCGCCACCGGCCAGGTCATCGATTCCGAATCGCTCGGCGGCGCGAAAATGCACACCGAATCGAGCGGCGTCGCGCACTATATGGCCCCCGACGATGCTGCGTGCCTCGAAATGCTGCGCGAGCATTTCCGCCATCTGCCCGAACCCGCAGCTTCACCCACCGGCTCCTCGCCCGCGCGTCCGCCTGACGATCTCTATAGCGTCCTGCCCGCCGATCACCGGCTCCCTTACGAAATCGAAGATATCATCTTCCGCATCTTCGACCGCGACGATTACCTGGAATTCCAGCCCGGGCATGCGCCCGAAATGCTCTGCGCCAACGCGCGCTTAAGCGGCCGGCCAGTGGCGCTCATTGCCAACCGCCGCGGTTTCCTGCGCGCCGAGGGCCGCCCGCGCATTGGCGGCATCGTCTACACCGAATCCGCCCGCAAAGTCGCGTACTTCGTCGAAACCGCCGAGCGCCTCGGCCTGCCGCTGATCTACCTCCAGGACGTCTCCGGTTTCATGGTGGGCGCCGAAGTCGAGCGCGAAGGCATCATCCGCGCCGGTGCCGAAATGGTCGAATCCATGGCCACCACCACCGTGCCCAAGATCATCCTCACGATCAATCACGCTAGTGGCGCCGGCTACTACGCCATGGCCGGACAGGGCTTCGACGCCAACTTCACGTTCGGTTGGCCCTCCGCCCGCATCGGCGTTATGGAAGGCGATTCCGCCGTGCAAGCCCTCTTCTCTGTCGAAATCGAAAAATACAAAACCGCCGGCCAGCCTTTGCCCGACGACTTACAGAAATCCATCGACCAGACCCGCGCCGACTACGACCGCTGGCTCGATGCCAAATACGCCGCCGCCCGCGGCCATGCCGACGCCGTAATCGACCCCCTGGATTCCCGCGATGTCCTCACGCAAGCCCTGGAAGTAGCCATGCAACGCCCCCGCGCGACACCTCTCGCCGAGGAGACATTGTGCCCCTAACACCTGAAACCTGGCGCCTGACACCTCAGGAGCCGCCGCAGGCGGCGACTCCGTGATCCGCATCGCCAACGGCCAAGGTTTCTGGGGCGACTGGCTGGAAGCCCCCGTCCGCCTGATCGAGCAGGGCCCCATCGACTACCTGTGTCTCGATTACCTGGCCGAGATCACCATGTCGATCCTGCAAAAACAGAAGCAGGCCGACCCGTCGCTCGGTTACGCGCGCGATTTCCCGCCACTCATCGGCCGCATCGCGAAGCGCATGCTCGATGGCAACGTCCGCGTCATCGCCAACGCCGGCGGCGTCAACCCAGTGGCCTGCGCCGAGGCCGTGCGCAAAGCCGCGCCCGGGATCAAAGTTGCCGTGGTCCTCGGTGACGACGTCTTTGGCCGCATCGATGAGTTCGTCGCCAAAGGCTACAAGATGGCGGATATGGACACGGGCGAGCCCATCGCCGCGATCCGTGGCCGCATCCAGAGCGCCAACGCCTACATCGGCGCATTTCCATTAGCCGAAGCGCTCTCGACCGGCGCTAACGTCGTGATCGCCGGCCGCTCCACCGATACCGCCCTAGCGCTCGCCCCCATGGTCCACCACTTCGGTTGGAGCGCAACCGATTGGGACAAGCTCGCCGCCGGAACCATCGCCGGCCACATTATCGAGTGCGGCGCGCAATGCACCGGCGGCAACTGCCAGGTCGACTGGCAAAACATTCCTGATATGGCCAACATCGGCTATCCCATCGTCGAAGCCGAGCCCGACGGCACGTTCGTGGTCACCAAACACGCGGGTACCGGCGGACGCGTGCATTCCGACGTCGTCAAAGAGCAGCTTCTCTACGAGTTGGGCGACCCCAAAAACTACATCACGCCCGATTGCGTCGCCGATTTCACGACTATCCATCTCGACGACATCGGCCCCGACCACGTGCGCGTCTCCGGCATTCGCGGCCGCGAGCGTCCCGCCACCCTGAAGCTTTCCATCAGCTACGAAAATGGCTGGAAATCCACCGGAACCCTGGTCTACAGCTGGCCGCAGGCTCTCGAAAAGGCGCGCGCGGCCGACAAAATCGTGCGCGGCCGCCTGGCCTCGCTTGGCCTCCATTTCGATGAAATCTACACCGAATTCTGTGGTGTGAACGCCTGCCACGGCCCGGTAGCCCAAGCCTGCCCTGATCCACCCGAGGTGCAAGTCCGCATCGGCGTCCGCAGCGCCGACCGCAAAGCCGTCGATCGCTTCACGCGCGAGCTGATTCCGCTCGTCCTGAACGGCCCGCCCGGCGCCACCGGATTCGGCGACGGCCGCCCGCCGGTGCGGGAGATTGTGGCCTACTGGTCGGCTCTGGTTCCGCGGGAAGAAATCCGGACCTCTGTTGAGGTGCTCGGATGATAGTAGTTGAGGTATTAGGATGACAGGGGTTGAGGTGCTTGGATGAAAGTCCCCCTCTCCAAAATCGCCCACACCCGCTCCGGCGATAAGGGCGACACGTGCAACATCGGCGTCATCGCCTACGACGCCCGCCATTATCCCGTCCTGGTCCGCGAGGTCACGCCGCAGCGCGTGAAATCCTTCTTCGGCGGTCTGGTGCAAGGCAAAGTCGAGCGCTTCGAGTTGCCCAACCTCGGCGCGCTGAATTTTCTGCTGCACGATTCGCTCGGCGGCGGTGGTACCTTGTCACTCCGCATCGACGCCCAGGGCAAGACGTTCGGCGCGGCCCTGCTCGGCATTGAAATCGACATCGAGGAACGAAGCCAATGAGTGACACCAGCACAAGATGTTGTGGGCATCACGAAATCGACCCATCTGGAAGTAGCGAATGTCCTTTACTTTTCGTGAGTTCGCGTTTAGTATGGTCACAATCCCCCGAAGGGGCAGACTTTAGCGTCTGCAATATAGGAGGTAGGTTTGCTTAGGCTAAAGCGGCTGGAGCTGCAGGGTTTCAAATCGTTTTGCGATCGCACCGAGCTTCGGTTCAACGGCGGCGGCATTGCGGCCATCGTTGGTCCGAACGGCTGCGGCAAATCGAATCTCAGCGACGCTATCAGTTGGGTGCTCGGCGAGCAGTCGGCGAAAACTCTGCGCGGCGCCCGCATGGAAGACGTGATCTTCGCCGGAACACGCGACCGCAAACCCACCGGCATGGCCGTCGTGACCATGACGCTGGTCGATCCCGCCGCACACAAAGACAGTGCCGGACATTCCCCTAACCCGCAAGCCCCGACTTCCGAAATCACCATCACGCGCCGCCTCTTCCGCTCGGGCGAAAGCGAATACCTGATCGACGGCCACCTGGCCCGTTTGCGCGACATTCAGGACCTGTTCATGGGCACCGGCCTCGGCCCGGAGAGCTACGCCATCATCGAGCAGGGCCGCATCGGGCAGATTCTCAGCTCGCGCCCGCAGGATCGCCGCGCCATCATCGAAGAAGCCGCCGGCATCAGCAAATTCAAAACGCGCAAGCGCCTCGCCGAGGCGAAATTGGAAAGCGCGCGGCAGAATCTGGCGCGTGTGTTCGACATTCTCGAAGAAGTGACCCGCCAGCTCAATTCGCTCAAGCGCCAGGCTTCGAAAACGCGCCGCTACGGCGAATTGAAAGCCGAGATGGACGCGAAACTGCGCCTCGTGCTGGCCGCCAAATTCCGCCTGCTCGAGCGCGAAGCTGCCAAAGCGGCGCTCGACCTCAACCTGGCGTCGAATGAGCTGCGCACGCTTTCCGAAGATGTCACCGCCAACGAAGCCGAGCGCGAGCGCCTTCAAAACTCTTGTTACGAAACCGACGCGCGCTTGACGGCGCTGCGCGCGGAACTGTCCGCGTTTCAGGTGGAAGCCGAGCGCACGCGCGGCCGCCTGGAAGCGCAAGTGCGCGAGACCGCTGCCATTGAAGAACGCATCGCGCAAGGCGAGCGTGAGTCACAGGAACTGGAAGCACGGGCGGGGCAGCTCGCCGGCGAGCGCGACACACACACCGCGACCGCCGCCGAGCTCGACCGGCAGATCACCGCCGCGCGCGAGCGCATGATCGAGAAGAACCAGTCTCGCGAGGATCTCCAGTCGCGCGTCGAGCAGCAGGAAAAAGCCATCGAGGATGGCCGCATAACCGTATTGCGCCTCCTAGGCGAGACTTCCACGCTGCAAAATCAACTAGCGCAAATCGACGAGTACCTGGCCGGACTCGAGCGCGAAACCACTCGCGCCCACAAAGAAGAACAGTCCGCCGCCTCGGAGCTCGAGCGCCTCGCTGGGGCTCGCAGGGAGCTTTCCCAAACCATCGCCCGAAGGCAGATGGATCTCGAATCCGTCACCGGCGAGCGCCGCCACACCGAAGAGAATCTCGCCGCCCAGAAATCCGCCGCTGCGGATCTCCGCGCCCAGATCGACGCCCTGCGTGACGATTGCTCGCACCTCAAGGCGCGCAAGACTTCCCTCGAAGACATTCTGTCGCACCGGGCGTATTCCACCGAATCGGTGAAGCGGTTGTTCGGGTCGCGCGAAAATGCGGACGGTTTCCAGCCCATGGGCCTGCTGGCGGATTTCGTCGAGGTCGATCCGGCTTACGAGCGCGCCGCTGAAGAATTTCTGCACGACGAACTGGACTACGTCGTAGTCGAGGATTGGGAGCAGGCCGAGCGCGGAATGGGCCTGCTGCGTAGCGGTTCCGAGGCCCGCGCGACATTTCTGGTGCACGACGCGGCAGCCGTTCAGCCCGCGCAAGCCGAGGCCATGGCCGCACTCCCGCACCTCACCGATTTTCTGCGCCTCACCAATGGTCTGGCCGATCGCACGCTCAACCTGCTGCCACGCCTAGCCAATTGCCGCATCGCGCCGGATCACGCCGAGGCCCACCGCCTGGCCGCGCAGAATCCTGATTTTTATTTCCTGCTCCCCGACGGTCTCTGCTATCACGGGGCTACCCTAACAGGGGGTAAGAAGACCGCCAGCGGACCCCTCGCCATGAAACGCGAACTGCGCGAGCTGACCGTCACGCTGACCGCCCGCGAAAGTGATCTGGACGAGCAGGCCGCGCGCGCCGAAGCGCTCGACCGCGAAATTACGCTGCTCGAAACTGAACTCGAACGGCTGCGCATCCTGCAGCAGGCCGGTGAAAAGGACTCGCTCGCGCTCGATCACGAAATGCGCAAACTCACCGAAGAAACGGCGCGCTCCAATTCCCGCATTTCCGTCGCGCGTCTCGATCTGGAGCGCCTGCGGCGCGAAGCCGAGCGTTCCAATGAGCAGCGCGACCGCAACCGCGAAGCCATCGCCGAAAAGGAAGCCTTGCGCTCCACGCGCGAGGGGGAATTGGCCGCGCTGCGCGAGGAAATGGAGACCCTCGAAGCCGAGGCCGCCCGCATCGGCGAAGAACACGCCGCGCTGCGCGTCGAACTGGCCTCGCTAGAAGAGCGCCATCGCGCCGAGCGCGCCTCCGTCGCCCGCGTCGAAGCGCAGCTTGCCGAAGTTACGCACCGCCGCGATGAGCTTTCCCGCGAAATCGAGCGTCTGGGCATCGAACGCGCCCGCCTACTGGCCGACAATATCGAGCTCGACCGCAAGTCCGCCACCCTCGCCGCGCAAATCCTCACCGCCGAAGCCGAAGTGAATCGTCTGGCGTTTGAAGAGACGCAACTGCGCGAGATGCTGGCGGATGCCGAGGAGAAACTGAAGGGCCTGCGCGCCGAAGTCGAGGCCGCGCACCAGAAGCGGTCGGAAATCGAAGTCGACCTGGTGAAGAAACAGGCCGAACTGAAATATCTCGACGAAACCAGCCGCAAGGAGTTGAATGCGCCCATCGAAGAGCTGATGCCGGCCGAAGAGACTTTGCCCGATGGCGAAGCGCTCACCCAAGCCGAGCGGCAATACGACGAGCTCCGCGCACGCATCGAAGCCCTCGGCCCTATCAACCCGCAAGCGCTCGAAGAATTTCAGGAGTGCCAGCAGCGCCACGATTTCCTGAGCGCGCAGCGGCAGGACCTGATCGATTCCATCCGCGACACCGAAAGAGCCATTCAGGAGATCGACGAAGTGTCGCGTCAGAAGTTCGCCGAGGCGTTTGAAGCCATCAACGCCAACTTCCGCGAAGCCTTCCAGACGCTGTTCGGCGGCGGCTCGGGCGAGATGCGCCTGGCCGATGAAACCAACATCGCCGAATCCGGCATCGAAATCATCGCCTCGCCCCCCGGCAAGAAGCTGCAAAACGTGCTGCTGCTATCCGGCGGCGAAAAAGCCCTGGCCGCGCTCGCCCTGCTGATGGCCATCTTCCGCTACCAGCCCAGCCCGTTCTGCATACTCGACGAAGTCGACGCCCCGCTCGATGAGTCCAACATCGGCCGCCTCATGCGCTTGCTGCGCGAGATGAGCGCCACCACCCAGTTCGTCATCATCACCCACTCGAAAAAGACCATGGAATCCGCGCAAGCCATGTACGGCGTGACCATGCAGGAGCCCGGCGTCTCGCGATTGGTGTCAGTGAAATTCGAAGGCGTCGCCGCGGTAGCGGCCGCGCCGGCAGCGTAGGCGAACTTTCGAGCGACATCTCCTTAGCGGCTTTCGCCCGCCGCTGGATGTACTTTTTTCCATTCTTGCCAGCAAAGGGAATCAAGGATGCGATCGAACTGCGTGGCAATCTCGACCGGAACATCCCTGTACTGCGCGTACCCCATGGGCGCATTCAAAGTGATATAGCGTGAGCGTGCAGTGCCGAGAACGCGGCAATCCTCGCCGCTTGATTCAGGGCTTTGCCAGTTGTGCACATCACAACCCGCGGCCCACACCGGTGGCCTGCCCGTGTAGTAGGGCCCGGATACTATGACCAACTCGAACACCTTCCCGTGCCGGCGCGTCGTCACCATGTAGTGGACATCCCCGTGTTCACCAGTCTCCGTCCGTATCGCGGCACCTCGAGGAATACAGAACTGGAGGACTCCGAGGTTATCCCCGACGAACTTTCCCTGACAACGGGCTTGCGCGCAAGCAGGGATCGGCCACCCGGCACTAGTTGGGTCGTACGTTTGTAAGAGGAACGCAACCAGGAGAGCAACTGCGCTGAACATTCGTCGTCTATGACAGTATCTCAGCAGTTCGACGCCGTCGAGGCGCCGAGTTGCCTACGCCACCCCCGCAGCGCCGATCCACCGCCTTCGGCTCCCGTGCAATGACCAGCAGGTATGCGCGCGCGGCGGTCTCCGGTTTCCGGCGGCCCTGCTCTCAGTCCTGAACGGAACGGGGACTCAATCCGAAACGGCGAGAGAATTCAGATTGCGACAATCCCAGCCGCTTGCGGATGGCAATCACGTCCACCTGCGGACGCACTTCGACCTCATAGACCTCTTAATCCTCCTTAGAAAAACAGCTTTCTCAGACGCACTTCGCGGAGTTCTTTTCCGCCCCGTTCAATGATTCGATCCTCACAAGCGTCACGAGAAAAACCGTTCGATCGATAGAATCCCAGTGCCCGTTGGTTGTCTTTCAAAACCCAGAGTGTCACTTCGGTGAATTCCTGTTTCCGTAATTCCTGCTCGGCGGCATCACAAAGGGCGCGCGGCCGATTCCCTCGCCCCAATGACTAGGGTCAATATACACAGCCCAGATCTCGCCAGTCGACTGCCCCGCGTCAACATCACGGCTTGCCGCCGCCGAGATCCAACCGAGCGCTACGTCTCCCTCTTCCGCGACCCACGTGAATGGGTGTCCTGCTTCGAGAGCTTGCTGCCATGCGGCGTGACGCTGTTCGATAGAGAGTGAACGCAGAAACTCATCCGGAATAATCCCTCGATAAGCCACTCTCCAGGCTTCGATATGGATCGTGGCGATACGTAAAGGTCCTCCGGTCTCGCCGATCGGATGATCATTCCACAAGAAGTCTAACGCGATGAGGGTCGGCAGGCCGTGTCGGTTTGACTCTTGAAGACACCCGGCCCAAAAAGGCCGAAGGGCAGTCCCAGGGTCTCCTCTGCTCAGCGTCCCTGATCCCCGCACGACGGCGCCGGCAATTGCGCCTCCGGCATGCGGTCGATCTTCTCTCCCGGAAGCACAGGCGTACTGAAGTGCGCCTCCTTCGGGATCGGCGCCGCTCGCAGCGGAACCGCGCACACGTTCGTCCGCAGGTCCAGCTTCTTTCCGGCGTTAAACCATAGCGGATTCGCGCCCGGCAGTTTGAACTTTGAGAATGGATTGGGCACGAAAATCCAGGATTTGCCGTCTCGAAAATCCCTGCCCTTGAACTGCCGCAGATCTTTGAACTCGAACCGCGGCGGCGCCGGAGCCGGAGACTTTGGAACAGGGTTTTGCCCGAGGAAAGTGTTTTGGCCCAAGGCCGAACCAGCCGCCAGCCCAACCAGCACGAGGATCGCTGAGGTGCGCATGACATCCTCCTGTGCAATCTTACTCGCTTTCTGCCACGCGCGCACACCTCCATAAACGCAAAAACGCCGACGCGCGGAGAATCTCCTCTTGCAGGGTTTCTCTGCGCCTCGGCGTCTCTGCGTTGAAAAAATCTAGAGGCCGCTCAAACGCTGAAGGAGCTGCCACACCCGCACGTCGACTTCACCTGCGGGTTCGAAAACTTGAACCCCGAGCCTTCCAGCGTCTCGACGTAGTCCACTTCAGCCCCGTCCAGGTAGAGCAGGCTCGCCTGGTCCACGAACACCTTCAAGCCGTCGTAGGCATAGGTCTTGTCGAGTATGTTGGGCTGGTTTTCGAAAGCCATCGAATAGCTGAACCCGGAGCACCCGCCGCCCACCACGGCTATGCGCAGCCCCGCCGGCTTCGGCTCCTGGCTGTCCAGGATTTCCCTGACCTTTCCTATCGCTCTTTCAGTGAGTTGCACCATGTTTTGCGAAATCCCCCCTTTAGTTCCTGGTGACTATACAAACTTCCCGCTTCTTATCATTATACAAGACTTGCCGCTTCCGGGAGCCTGTTATAGCGGCTTTTCCACCCTAACGGGCCCATACGGAAGAGCTTATCACTCTTTTGGATGGGTTTCCGGCCCTGAAGTTGCAAGGGAATTTGCTATCCCGGAATCAGGTTATTACAGTGGAAGGGCGGTTGGGGATAAATGTAACCGGCTGAACGCGTGGCGCGTCGGAAGCGGTGTATGGGAACAATGACTGGCACCCTCACACTCCCTGCGTTCGGTAGCCGGACCGTAGCCAGAACCAGAGTGGATTATCAAAACAGCCAGGAAGGCGCACTGGTGCGCCGTGCGCAGGCGGGCGACGAGGCCGCGTTCCGCGAGGTCGTGGAGCACTACCAGTCCAAGGTGTTCTCCATCATCCACGGCATCGTGCGCCAACGCAACGACGTCGAAGATATCGCGCAGCAGGTGTTTACCAAGGTTTATTTCTCCATCGGCAATTTTGATTTCCGCAGCTCTCTGATCACCTGGATCTACAAGATCACGGTCAACGAGTGTTTTGATTATCTGCGCAAGAAGAAGGTGCGCAAGCTGGTCTATGAGAGCGATTTGAGCGAGGATGAAGCGCGCCGCGTGGAAAACACCGAGCCATCCGTGCGCCAGGTGCCGGCCGATGTCAATCTGGCGCGGCGGGATTACATTTTCAAGCTCCTGACCAAAGTTTCGGACGAGGAACGGAACCTCCTGATGTTGAAGGAGGTCGAGGGGCATTCGGTGGAAGAATTGGCTGAAATGACGGGCATGAACGAGAATACAATTAAGGTAAAATTGTTTCGGGCCCGGCAGAAACTGGTGAAGGCGGCGCAGCGCCTGGATCGCGCTCCCGGTCTGGTGACCGGTTGATTGAGTAGCGCCGAGCCTAAAATTGAGTAGCGCTGAGTCTGGGTCGAGTTGCGCTGCGGTTTGTGATGGCGCGATGGCGACGCCTGGGATGCGATCTGGTGTAAATTAGATGGCTTGGCAGTTCCTGGAGCGGGCAAAGATCCGCACAGGGTTGGCTTTGGCTTGATAACGGTTTGCTTGTAAGGGAAGAAACATATGCATCAGGTGATTCTGGTTCGGCTTGAGGAGTACCTCTCAGGCTCGCCTAGTCCGCGGGAATTCACAGCACACCTGGAATCCTGTGAGGAATGTAGGGTCGAAGTTCGCGAGATGATGGATCTGTCGGGCGCCTTGCGTGCCATTCGCGACCCCGAGCCGGTCGCTCTGCCTCCCGGATTCTACGCTCGGGTAACCCAGCGGATTGAGGCTCAACGGCCGCGCTCCATCTGGAGCTTATTCTGGCTCGAGCCTGCGTTTGGCAAGCGCGTGGCGTTCGCCTCGCTCATGACGCTGGCCATCCTTGGGACCTATCTGGTTTCGCACGAGACCGAGTACTCGACCGGACCCTCCAACCCCGCGGCAATCATGGCGCAGCAGGCAACCGGGGAGAATCCCGACACCATGCTCGCCACGCTGGCCTCCTACCAGCCGTAATCCGATGGGAACGATGACGGCGGCGACGCGGCCAATGCAGAACCCCAGAACTGCGTTCGTCGTAACCATGGCGCTGGTTTTCCTCGTGGGCGCAGCGGCAGGCGCGCTGGCCATGAAAGTGGGCGTGCATAAGGGCCTGCATAGCGCGGCTTTCTGGAGCGATCCCGGCAAAGACATCTCCATCCACCGGCTGCAAAAAGAACTCGATCTCACCCCGGAGCAGACCGAGCAGCTCAGGACCGCACTCGCCGATTTCTCACGCTATTATCTGGACGTGCTGGCCACCGGCAAGACCAGCATCTACAAGATCCTGAACGAAGATCAAAAACGCAAATTCGACCGTCTGCTGAACGAATCGCAGTCGAAGTAGTGAAGTAGTAAAGTTAGAAGTAGGCGCTTTCGCCTGCCCCTGGCTATGCGTAAGTTCCCGCTCGTGCTTTTCGCGCTCGCCCCTCTGAGCGCCGCTCCGTCGCCTCTCTCGATTCTCAAGCCCGTGATCAGCGACATGGAAGACGGCCCCGCCGTGCCGTCCTCGTTCACTTTCGTTCCCGGTCAGTTCATTTTCCTGAGCTACGAGGTCGCCGGTTTCAAAGTTTCGGACGAGCAGAAAATCCACCTCTCTCACAAAATGGACGCCCTCGATCCCAAAGGCGTGCGCCTGATGGAAACCGACGCCAACGTGCTGGACGCGACGCTTGCCGAAGAAGACAAAAACTGGAAGCCGAAAATGCGGCAGCAGATTCTGATTCCGCCGCTGGCCCCGTCGGGCATTTACAAGATCGCCATACAGGTGACCGACGACCTCAACAAGACCGCTACCGCCTCGCAGGAACTGAAGTTCGAAGTGCGCGGGCGCGACGTCGAGCCCGCGGGCGAGCTGACGGTCCGCAATTTTCATTTCTACCGCGGCGAGGAGGATCGCGAGCCCCTGGGCACGGCCGCCTACAAGCCCGGCGACACGCTGTGGGCGCGGTTCGACATCGTCGGCTACCGGTTCGGCGAGCACAATAGCGTGGATGTGGACTACGGAATCGCCGTGCTCGCTCCCAGCGGCAAGGTGCTGTTCGCTCAGGAAAAAGCCGCCGAGGAAAAGAGCTATTCGTTTTATCCCAAGCCATACGTGCCCGGCTCCATGAACCTGAACCTGCAAAGCAACATTCGTCCCGGGCAATACGCCATCGCCCTCACGGTGCGCGATCACGCCGGCAATCAGACCTGCGAAGCCAAAGGCACGTTCACAGTAGAATAGGCGTTCATGCCTGCTCACGCAGCCCCTCTCGTCGTAGGCGCATGTCCGCTCTCCATCGAAGACGTTGAACAGACTGCCCGCCGGGGCCGCGTCGTTGAACTGGCCGAGGGCTCGCGCGCCCTGATCCGCAAAGGGCGTATCGCGCTCGAAGAGCGTCTGGCGGAGGGCGCGCGTATCTACGGTGTCAACACCGGCGTCGGCGGCAATATCAAATTCGAGCTGACCGCCGATCAGTCCGAGCTCCTGCAGCACAACATCATGCGCCATCTTTCCTGCGCCACCGGGCAGCCGCTGCCGAATGACGTGGTGCGCGCTGCCATGCTGCTGCGCTTAGCCACGTTCTCCACCGGCACATCGGCCGTTCGTCCTGAGCTCGTGCAGGCGCTGATCGATTTGATAAATCGTGGCATCACGCCCGTGGTGCCGCGTTACGGCTCCGTCGGCGCGAGCGGCGATCTCATGCCGTCGGCTTACGTCGCCCGCGCGCTCGTCGGCATGGGTGGAGTCGAATATCAGGGCCGGACCATGGCCGCGCTCGAAGCGCTGAAGCTGGCCGGTCTCGAGCCCATGCGTTTCGCGCCCAAAGAAGGACTTGCGCTCATCAACGGCACGACCATGATGACCGCCGTGGCCGCGCTCATGTGGGTGGACGCCTGGCATGTGCTGCGCGCGCTGCTCTCCGCTGTTGCGTTGTCCGTAGAAGCGCTCGAAGCCGGTGTCGAGCCGTTCGCGGCGTGGGTGCAGGAAACGAAGGGCCACCCCGGCCAGGTGGCCGTGGCCGGGCACATTCGCGAGCATCTGCAAGGCAGCAAGATGGCCGGCGATTCCGGACGCCAGAGCTGCTACTCGCTCCGCTGCACGCCGCAAGGGCTCGGCCCGGTGTGGGAAGCGCTCGACCAGGCGCGCCCGCTCATCGAGCGCGAAATCAATTCCGCCAACGACAATCCGCTCGTCGATCCCGCGACCGGCGCGCTTTACCGCGCGGG
>Ga0310810_10000158_pt1 | contig 69480 bp, 102 predicted proteins | sample NCmetagenome_FD_207641 | JGI IMG/M metagenome (GOLD analysis project Ga0310810, IMG submission 207641) | Soil microbial communities from experimental microcosm in Duke University, North Carolina, United States - NC | ecosystem: Engineered > Artificial ecosystem > Soil microcosm > Unclassified ...
GCACGAACAACGGCAACGCGGAGTTGATTGTGTGCGCCGGAGGCGGACACTTCACGCTGTGGGGGGACAGCACCGCCACGCTGTGGGGGAACAGCACCGCCGCGCTGTGGGGGAACAGCACCGCCACGCTGTGGGGGAACAGCACCGCCACGCTGTGGGGGAACAGCACCGCCACGCTGCGGGAGAACAGCACCGCCACGCTGTGGGGGGACAGCACCGCCACGCTGTGGGGGAACAGCACCGCCACGCTGTGGGAGGACAGCACCGCCACGCTGCGGGAGGACAGCACCGCCACGCTGTGGGGGAACGCCGCTGCCCGCGCATTCGACTGGACTACCGTCAAGTCGAAGTCGCCGACTGCGGTCCTCCTCTCCCACTCGGACGAAGTCAAACTCGTCGGGGATGTTCGCCAACTGACGATGGCTACACCGCAGACGGCCGCCGAGTGGCTTGGCTTCTACGGCATCGACATCGAGGACGGCGTCGCCATCCTCTACAAGGCGGTTGGCGAGGGCTACGAATCCCGGCAGGGTATCACCTACAAGCCGGGCGAGGAAACCGTAGCGCCCGATTGGGACGGCGGAGTTCGCGAGTGCGGAGGCGGCCTGCATTTCTCGCCACACCCACAATTCGCACTTGACTTCCGGCCGAACGCGCAGCACTTCCTCGCGTGCCCGGTGAAGGTCGAGGACATCGCTGTCCATCCCAACGGCACTTACCCCGAAAAGGTGAAGGCCCGCGCTACCTGCGGACCCGCTGTAGAGGTTGACGGCAACGGGGAGGCGGTCTAAGTGGACCGCCTTCCGCGCGACGTTCGCCTTCCCTGCAAGCCGCAGTATGTCCGGGTCGAGCTTGACTCGGACATGGCGCCCGAAGGGCCGCTTAGGGGCGGCCGCTGGCCGGGTCGTAGGGGTGTGTTGACATACCACTACTTCGGCCGCAAGCGGCTGCGCGCCGGCGAGCGCGTCTGCGTGAACGGCGGCGAGTACGAGAATGTGTTTGGCACGGTTCTCGGACGCTCGTGGCGCTACAGCGGCTACACGTTCGGCGTCAGGCGCGCTAGGCAGAAGACTCTCACCTTCACCGTAGAGGTCGAGCGGACAACGGAGGTAGAGGTCGCATGAATATTTATCTGCTAAGGGCCAAGGACAGTGTCGGTTACGATGCTTATGACGGACACGTTGTAGCTGCGTATACCGAGCACGATGCACGGCGCAATGTTCCACATGGTGACGAGGTTGGTTACTGTGAGCCGCTAGAGTGCCCTGACTTTTGGACCGACGACAAATACAGTTCGTGTGAGCAAATCGGGACGATGCTTCCCGGTGAGCACACCACGGGCGCAATCCTTTCGAGCTTTAACGCCGGATGACTGACGCTGCCGACATAATCACTTCGGCGATCCGTGCGGAACGTGTCGTTAGGTTCTGGTTCGTGACGAAGTCGCGGCCTGTACCCATGATCCGCACAGTCTCGCCTTACGAGCTATCCGACGACAGCGAGAGCTTTCTCGGATTCGACCACGACCGCCAAGCGATCCGGCGCTTCAATCTGGACGGGATCGCAGATACCGAAGGGATCGAACTTCCCGACGAAGACTACATACAACCCGTGGAGCAATCGTGAACGTACCACGTTACGGCATATCCATACGCAAACCTCGCAAGCGCGGCTTCACTGCTGCGCCGCGCGAGGACATTCGGCGGCCGCTGTCTGCGCTCGCCAAGTCAATCACAACAAGGAGGTAGCAGAATGAGACGTGAAATGGGGCTTCGGCGCAATCGTCGCCGTCGTCGTCGTCATCGTGGCAATCTTTGCCGTCTGCGGCTGGGGTTTCTACACCACGCAGTTGAAGACCAGCGACGTGAAGTTCACGGTCGCGTCCAAGGACACGAAAATCGCTGCCCAGGAAGGGCTGATCGAGGTCGCGAAGGAAGACGAGGCAGAGGCGGCCGCGGGCGATGACGACTAAGGAAGCGCTCGAAAAGCTGCGGTGTCTGGAGTGGACCCAAGAGGTCCGCCCCGGACACCCGTGGCACAATCAAATCCTGGTCAACCGCGAAGATGTGAAAGAGCTACTGAGGGAGGTTACGAAAGATGGCTAAAGAGAAGCAGATCAAAGTCGAAATCGAGATTCCGGCGTATCTGGTCGAACGCGCCGCGCGTAACTACGGCCAGATCAAGCACGTCCTAGAAGACGAGGTCGGCCGCGAGGTCGTGGATCGCGCCATCAAGGAGTCGAAGAAATGACCGCCAAGTGGGCAATCCGCCGGTACTCACCGTCTCCCTACGCGGCCGCGGAGGTCGGGACTCCCTCACTTTCCCCGAGCGGCTGTCACGAGCAGACCTTTGACGAGTGGCGCGACGTATGTCTGGCGGCTGACACGATCTTGGGCGACCACGACCTGCAAATGGGCTTCGTGCCGACTGACCCCGTCGTCATCCAGCACGGCGAAGACGTGGTGCTGATCTACATAAAGCTGGTGATCTGACCTTTGAACTTCGACCACCACAATCTGAGGGGGGGGGGTACATCTGGTTCGGCTTCGTCGGAACCTGGACCCTCATTGGTCTAGTGATGCTTTGGGCTGGCGGCGGAGTCGTCGGTTCGCTGGCGGCGCAGGCCGAGCGCCCATAGACAAATCGACAGTATTCCGATAAGCTCCACAAGAGAGCTATCCCTACAAAGGAGGTTGATTCACCATATGGCACGTCCGATTCTGGTCGTGAAGAACATTGCCGATGCGACCAAACGCTACGCGAAGGTCGCGAAAAACGGCAACAAGGCTGTCCGGTTCGAGTTCGGGATTCCGTTCGCGCTTCAGGACATCATCACCGCGAAGCCGCGGGCCAAGAGCGCCATCTTCGGCGTCTTGAACGACGGCGACCGCTTTGACGGACAGAAGCTCGTCCGTCTGCTGGCGCGCACCCCCGACCTGACGGTCAAGGAGGTCGTGACAGGAGTGGAGAAGGCGGTCGTCTGATGCTGGCCGCTGGCATCGGGATCATCTTGACGATCCTCGTCAAGGCACTCGTGCGTATCGCGCTGCTGCTCGGCGGCGCCTACGCGCTGACGACCTACGTCGAACTCCCTGGCCTGGTCGATGGACTCGTCTGGCTCGGTGCCGGTGGCTACGCCGTCGTCACCGCGCTCGGCGCGTACACGGTTCTAGCTGCCCTCGTGGCAGCCGGATCGCAGTCTAGCGTCGGCCGCCTGCGTTAAGGCGTCGAGCTATCCGCATTCCGGTCCCGGCGGCGGTCCCCGCTGCCGGGACTGATGTGGTACTGCGCTGCGCAGTTCACGAGTTTGACATGATCGAGGCGCGTCTTCAATTTCGCCACGTTTTCAGCGATCAGTTCGTCGATCTTCTCCCGCGGGAGATTGAAGGCAGCGATGACTTCGGGGTCGGGGTGTTCTGCCTCTATGATTTCTTCGTGCAACTGCTCCCGCGTCGCCTGCGCGCGTTCGTTCCCAATTTTCTCGCAGGATTCTACGATGGCCGCCTGAAGGCTGACCACCAACTGGTGATTTTCCTGCGTCAAGACGGCGACAGCGTCAACGGTGTCGGCGAGCTTTTCGGATTCTATCTGCCCGCGGCCGCCAAAGTAGACGGCGACCAAGACGACCGCGATCCACATCCACCAGCGTTTGATCCAGCATTTAATCACCGAATCACCAGATTCCAGACGGCCTCCACGGCGATGATAGCTGTGACGACCTCAATCTTGGCCCGCTGTGCGTATAGCGCGCCCCTCACGTTTTCCCCTCCCGAGCACGAACTGCGTCCGGGCCGAAAAGCGCCCCCAGGGAGGCGATTACCACGGAGCCAAGCGTATGCGGCGGCCACTGGAGTCCAGTCGCGCCAACGATGAAACCCACCACGCCGATCACCCGGAGGGCGTACGTCCAATTCAGCCAGGACTTCATTCATCAGCGGGATGCGGGAGATTTGCGGACACACCCCATATCCTACCATTGACAGAGCCTCTGATCGCCGATAGGCTGTTCTGGTGCCCGCTCGCCACTTCACCTACACTGATCCATCCGACATCGAAGGTGAACCGTCCGATGTCGCGAAGGTCGCCACGCAGCAGATTCGGCGCCTGGCGGCCGTGGTAGCTGAGCTATCCAAGGACACCTACATCCAACTCCGCTCCGCGGGCATCGACCCAGACGACGACAACGCTGTGGAGGCGTGGCTCAAAACACAGCCAGGCCGCGCTGCGGCCGACCTCGTCTGGGCAGCGCGCGTATTCGCCGAAGCGACGCGCGCTCTCTAAGCGGCGCGGCGACTCGCGAAGTATGCCTTCGTCTCTGTGATGCGATTACGTCGAGCGCGTTCCCGCGCATCACGACGCCGCCGTTCAAGTGCTTTAAGCTCTAGCGCAGCGCGCATAACAGCGATTTCTTCACACCGGCGCAGATTTGCGGCGGCGAGAATTTCGCTACACGTCTCCGACGTTGGGGTTCCCGTAAACCACTCTCCATGCGCGGGCATAAAGCCCAGCTCCAATGCAATCTGCTGACACAATTTCTCTAGCTCGCGAGGCCCTGAGCCGACGAAAATCGTCTCTAGACGACATGGAGAAGAACTTTGCAGCGCGCTGAAGCGCACGTCAAAGGCTCCTGTGCGTCCTATCTTAAACCGCCCAACCTCGGGGGCGGCAATGAAATAGATTTCAGCCTCCATTAACTACAGTATCGCAGACGTGTCAACCTTCCGTCGGCCGCGTCTTCTAGGTGACGTGGCCCGATGCCGCTGCGACCCCGCGGGGGTTGCGAGGCATCGAGCGTACACGTTCAAATTACGTTTGTCAAGTTCTCTCGTCGTTGCAGGGGGTTTCAGACGATTGTCGCGTAAGGAAATAAGCCCCTATTTTAAGGCTTTGGCCCTCTACACACCAGGATTTGGCTTAAACAAGCCAAATTGCGTTTTCGTTGTTAATTTGGCCTTTGGCCCTCTAAGATTTGGCCTCGCCGTAAAATTTTCGATTTGACGCTCTCTACATGAAAGGGCCTCGTGTGCAGGCTTTCATCCCTTGACAGCGAGTGTAGCGTAGTTAGGAAACCCGAGCAAAGGAGGCGTTTTGTATCGACGAGTTATAGCTACCCTAGCAGTCCTGGCCGCGCTGGCGCTCTACGCCCTGGTCATTACTGATGCTGCGGCCAGCGTCGTCCCCGAACGATGTCAGGTGACGACGTTCCGGCCGTTCGCGGCGAAGGTCTGGACTGCGCCCTGGCAGCGTGGGGCGCCGAAGCCAATCACGATCCAGGCCAAGCGGCGGCGTGTACGGTGCGCCCCACCGGGGCACCGCGCCGCCATGCGCCGTGTTTGGGATCGCAAGCGCGGCCGCTACTACGCCCGGCGCGGACACTGCCTGTCCGGCCGCGTCTTCGCTGGCCGTGTCTCCGAATTCAGCGGCGGTCTGACGGCCGGGGGCTATCAGGCTACTGAACCGGGGATCGCCTTGCGCTCATATGCGACCCTCGGCGAGACGTTCCGGCTTCGCACGGACGCGGGGACCGACTACGTCACGCAGACGGATTGGGGACCGGCCGATTGGACCGGCCGCGTCATCGACATTACGAAGGCGCAGATGGCGAAGATGGGTTGGGTGGCGACCGATAGCTGGGGCGAAGCGAAGCTGATCCCCGGCGACTGTATATAAGGGGAGGGCTAATAGTCGGCCGCATATTAGCCCTGCGCTGATGGCGGTATCTCGTAACGAGATACCGTCAAATTTGACAGGGCTGTGCCATACTAGTTATGAGTCCCTTGCCCCCGCTGTCTGGGCGCGCTTGAGAGCGGGGGTTCAAGGACTCCCACACCCCGAGGTAACTCAATTGGTAGAGAGCCGACGGCCGAAAGGTCGCTGGCGGTGCGAGTTCGAGTCTCGCCCTTGGGGATCGCCCCGTTGCCGTCACTTGATCGGGGTGCTACGCTGGTTGTAAGCCGATGATCGTCGAACGAGGAGGAACCCGTTGAGCCAGCAGTACACGGCCGCCCAGAAGCGTGCCATCGTTAACCGGGCGGAGCAATTGCTCGCTGAGCCGGGCGCCACCCAGCGCACCGTTGCGGGTGAACTTGGAGTCGGCCAGTCTACGCTCTGCGGCTGGCTTCGCGACGCCGGTATCGAAGACTCCGGTCGCTCCGCAGGGAGCGGTCCCGATCCCGCGGGGATCACGCGGAACGATCAGGACGCTTCGATCACGTCGGCGGCCTTGTCGGACCCACGCGGCGTCACTCCTGACCAACTTCTGGAGAAGCACGGCCTCGACCCGGCAGACTGGATTGTCACGTCGATCAGGGTCAGCGAGTGGGGCAAGGAGGACGCTCCCATGTTCCAGCTCCGGGTCAACGCGACCCGGCGCGACGGCCTCCTGGTCATCCCAGACCTTGGCGACTTCGAGCCGTGGGAGTACGGCCAGATCGAGGAGGACAGCGAACGGCGCGTCGCGCTGATCCCCGACCTTCATGCGCCGTTCCACGACGAGAGCGGTCTTCGCGCCGTCTGCAACCTTCTCGCCTGCGAGCAGCCGGAGCAAGTCATCTTCCTCGGCGACGTAGCCGACAACTCCATGCTCTCCAAGCACCGCACCCACCGGCGGTTTGGGGCACTGCTCAACGAGACGAACGACGCCGTCGTCGCCAACTTTCGGCGCGTTCGCGAAGCCGTGCCGAACGCGAGCATCGTTCTGCTGCCTGGCAACCACGATGACCGCGTCCTCTACTACGCACAGGACATGGCGCCCGAGTTCGAAGCTCTCCGCCCTGGTCGCCTAGACGATGGCGAACCGGAGCCGGACACGAGCATCGGCTTCCGCCAGCTCTGGCGGTTGGACGAGCTGGGCATTGAGTTGGTGGACGAGGACTGGAAGCTCGCGCAGTATAGCATCACACCTGAGCTATCCGCTCGCCACGGCTATCTGACCGGCAACAACTCTGAGCGGAAGCTGCTGGAGAAGCACGGGCGCTCTCAGGTTCACGGCCACGACCATCGTGGCTCGTTGATCTACCGGACGAAGCACGACCCGCTAGACGTTCGCGTGGCTATGAGTTGCGGCACTCTTTCAGAGATTCGTCCAGATGGTTTGGGATATGAGCCAGACCCTGATTGGACGCCTGGCATGGGTTGGTGTCACGTTTGGGAAACTGGTTTGTTTCAGCTTTCGTTCTTGCCGTTTATTAAGAATAAACTCTTGACACCTTGGGGTGCGGCCTATACAGGAACACAGATATGAATTTGATTTGTTCAAGGTGTGGCGAACAGAAGCCAGAGGAAGCGTTCTCAGTTGATACGCGTTGGGCGCGCGGCTATGCAAGTTGGTGTAAAGAGTGTGCCGCTGAAGATCAGCGTATTCGGCGCAGGAATAATCCTGAGTACACTCGGCGCGTAAATGTTAAACATAAGTATGGCTTGACTGTAGACGAGTACGATCAATTGCTATCAAAGCCGTGCGCCATTTGTGGGCTAAAGGCTGAGACGCTTGACCATAATCACAAAACCGGAAAGATTCGGGCAGGACTTTGTAAACGCTGCAACATTGCAATTGGACTTTTGCAGGATGACTCTGTAATCTTGCGTGCAGCGGCAGATTATCTTGATGGTCACGAGGAGAAGGAGGAGCAATGACGACAATGATTATTTCTCAGCGCGGCGGCGACACGGCAATTGATTATGTTGACGTGCGGCTGGACGTGCTTGCTAAGCAGGCATCTAAGTACCCCAAAGATGCTCTTGTATTGATGGTGTCCTAATGACTAGCGACCGCAAGCCGTTCGAGTGGGAGGTCAAACTCCAATCGCCCGACGGTAAAGAGATAACCGAGAAGGTACTCGCTTTCTGGTCCCCGACCTACGAAGGCGTGAAGGAAAGCATCGCCCTGGCCGCCCGCCTTAAGGCGTGGATTCGGAACAAGAAAAAAATCGAGTTCCAGGTACTCGGCGAGCCGAAGCTGTTGGGACGGGCTGCCTGATGGGCGACACAGCAGCTATCCTTGAGCCGCCGGTCGCCGAGGGGGAGCTTGTCGAGGAGCCGGAGGAGCAGCAGGAAGTCCCTAGCGTCTTCTCCGTTACCAACCGCTACCTCGTTGGCCGGATGGAGATTTCGCCGCCTGCCCTAGACGGCAGCCGCGTGATGCGGCTCTACTCCGGTAACGGCGTCGCCGTGGTTGAGGTCAACCTGTCGCCCCAGCTCTGCGAGTTCGCTTCTGCGAAGCTCGTTGAGGTCGAGGTCATCGAGGAAGACGCGGAGGTCGAGGATGCCCCAGGCACCACCGAGCCAACAGATTAAGCCCACTCAAGTCGCCTCGCTTGGCGAGTCTCCTGCTGATGCCCGGCGCCGCATGGCGTCGGGAGCCACCGTGGAGCAGCCAGTCGGCCAGGAGGTCGAGGGGCCGCTGACGCCCGAGCAGATGGCTGCCATCCGCGAGGTCGAGGAAGGCTTCAGCGGTGGAGCTGGTGGGACCGTGGAGGACGCCGTCGAGACGACGGAGCCGCCAACGCCATCAAAAGCAATGGAGACGATCCGGCAGCTCAGTCGGGAAAAGCTACAGCTCCAGACTGAACTAGACGCAGCGTACGGCAAGCTCGACCGCTACGAGGCGAAGTTCGGCGAGATAGACTAATGCTCGCGCATTTTATCGGTGGCCCGGCACACGGGCACGAGACGGCTATCCGCCAACCTCCTCAGCGCATTGTCAAGTTCCCTGAGTTGGATGACGAGCTGCCGCGCATCTACTCACTAGGCGAGGTTGGGATTACAAGCGAGCCGGGCTTCACTGTCCACGAGTACCGGCTGCTCTACACGGACCCGCGGTGGGCTGTATATAAGTGGTTGCCGCCGCGCGTTGAAGCGAGTTGGGAATTTCACATTCGCAATCGCGGTCCACTTGCGGACAGCCTCTACGAGAAGCTGCACACGTTGACACAGCAGGGCGAGACGCCCTTCATGACTAGCTGCGAATGCGACGGCCATGAAGTTCATGTTCGCGGAGTCGCCCTCGTGGATGGTCCGCCGGACGCCGTCGCCGTCAAACAGGTCGCCGATGACGTGCAGTCACTCATTGACCGGAAGCTGAGTGGCTATCGCGTCAGCGCGGCGGTCGTCGAGGTTTCTGATGGCTGAGGGCGACCTAATACTGAAGCGGGACACCTGATGCCAGCGCGCCTGATCCAGGGGGATGAAGTTCTCCTAGTTAAGCTTGGTGGGACGAAAGATGAGTTTGCGGCGCAGCTAGCGCGCGTTAAGGCGATGTCTGGAAAGAGGTACAACCCTGACCACCCCGCGCACGGCAAGGTCTGGGAAATCCCAGACGACGATCAGGCGCTACTTAAGCTCGTTCACACGGTCGAGCCAGAGCTGCCCGCGGGCCTCCTCGCGCGGGTACGCTCCGCTCGCCAAGAGCAGGCCGCCGAGCTGGTCACGCAGATTCCCGACGACGCAACGCTGTCCGTGCCGTGGGCCGACCGCATGGCAGGCAAGCAGCGTGCTGGCGTCGAGTTCATGTTGGAGACGGCGCAGGGCCACGCCATCCTGGCCGACGACATGGGCGGTGGGAAGACGGTGCAGGCCATCAGCACCGTCTACGAGGCATGGCGCCGGGAGCATGGCGACGCGCCGTTCACTGGTCGCGTCCTCGTCATTGCCCCAGCGTCCGTGCTCGACCACTGGCGCCGCGAGCTTAAGAAGTGGGCGGACGTGCCCGACGAGAAGATCGTCATCGTGGACGCCTCTGGGAAAGACGCGGCCGCCAAGCGCGCTGCTCAGGTCGCCGCCGTTCCAGAGGGTGGCTGGTGTCTCGTGAATTGGGAGAAGCTGCAAAAGCGCGTCAAACTGGCGGGCGAATCGGCGAAGAAAAAAGGACCGCTCGACAAAGTTAAATGGTTCGGAGTTATTGCCGACGAGGCGCACCGTGCCAAGAACCACGACTCCCAGCAGAGCAAAGCGCTCCAGCGTCTCCGGGCGCCGATCCAGATTGCGGCAACCGGTACCCCGGTACTCAACAATCCAGGTGAGCTATACGCTGCACTACATTGGCTCAAGCCAGAGCAATACACATCGTTCTGGGCCTTCTACTATTCGTACACGGAGTTCTACAAGGGCTATCAAGGCCGTGATGTAATAATTGGTGTCAAGAACGCCGACGACCTTCGCTTCGAGCTGTCGGACAAGATGGTACGGCGGACCAAGCGGGAAATCCACCCGGACATCCCCGAGCCGCTGGACCCCATCATCTACGAACCGCCGATGTCGGCGAAGCAGGCGAAAATCTACGCTGAAGCGGAAAAAGACTTCTGGTTTGAGATTGCCCAGGCGCCCGACATCAGTAAAGAGCAGAAGATGGAAATGGTCGAAGCGCTTGAAGACGAGCACGTAAGCGTCGAGACGGTCAAGATGATGATTCCGAACGCGGCCGCGCGGACCATGCGGATGCGCCAGGTTGCCACGTCGCCCGCCATTCTCGGCGGCGAGGACGTGTCCTCGAAGATGGACGAAGCTGAACAGATCGTCCTCTCGAACGGGATTGACCAGCCGTTCGTCTGGTTCGCCTGGTTCAAGGACACCGTCGATCTGCTGGTGCATCGCTTCCGCGAGCTGGGCGCCGACGCGCATGGCTTCCACGGCGGTAACTCCACGCGGGAGGAGCGCGCCAAGCTGGCGGCCGACTTCCAGGCCGGAGAGTTCGACATCATCTGCGCGACCATCAAGACGGGCGGGACTGGCATCGACCTGTTCCGCGCGGCCGATTGCGGGTTCATCGAGGAGGATTGGGTGCCCGGTGAAAACCAGCAGGCGTTCGACCGGATCGACCGGAAAGGGCAGGGATTCCACCCACAGCGCCATATTCTTCGCGCACCTGATACTGTGGATGTAGGAAAGATCGCGCCGAAACTAGCCACGAAGACGCTTATAGTCGAAACGATTACCGGGAATATGTAATGTTTGGTATTCGTTTGTGTTCTAGCTGTGGGGCGCGTGTATTTTCTATGCCTGGCCGTAAGATAAAGCAGTACTGTAATGGTGAATGTGTAAGTCGTGCGTGGCGGATACGCCGCGCACTTAAATCGGTAATACTTAGGGTACACTGTAAAGATTGCGGGATGTTTCTATGGGATTGGCAGCTTCGTCGCGTAGGACATCAAGTTTATCTGTGTTCATTGTGTGCAACTCCTGCGGCACATTCTGTACGGAGTAGGCGTCGTCGCCTAGAACTTAAATTTGGGCGCAAGTTGCCGCGGCATGGAATATGTATCTGCTGCGGCGATGCGGGACCGCTAGTCGTGGATCATGACCATGCAACAGGAAATTTTAGGGGCATGATATGCTCGTCTTGTAATCTTGGACTTGGACATTTCAATGATGATCCGGCGCGTCTAGTCGCTGCAATTTGTTATCTAAAGGAGGAAATGAAATGAAAAAATATTCGATTCTTGTTATTCATGATGCGCGGCAGCTCAAGCGCTCAGATATAGAGGCGCCGCCCAGCATCCCGTCGGATGCCGCATCCCACGATATTGCCGTTTGCAATGGACAGATCGTTAAGGATCGATATGGAAACGCCGATGATGTACTGCAAAGTCTACAAGGAGTAAGGAGCAAGTAATGAAAGACTCGTTTGAGACGACCGTCGCCTTCATGCAGCTTTTCCTGCTGGCTTTGTGGGAGGGCATCGGCGCCTGGTACTTCGGCTGGCCTCCGCTAGCCATCCTGCTCGGCTGGGTCGTGGGGATGTTCACGTTGAATATCGCGACGGCGTCCGTGCTGAGCATGTACATCAAACTGACCCGGCCGACGATAGACAACGTCGTCAACCTCCAGCCTGCGCCGGACCTTACCGAGGAGGACTCGGATGGCTGAGGAGCTGCTGGAGACGCTGGCGCGGCGTGTCATCGACGCCCGCGCCGACTACGACAAAAAGTACAAGGCGAAAAACAAAGCCGACGAGAAGAAGAAGCGCGCCGAAGCGGAAATGAATGACGCGATGGCGAAAGCCAAGCTGCCGGGCGCCACGCTGGCGCTGGGCGAGGGCTACGGTAACGTTCAGTTCAATCGCGAACAGAAGGTCAACTCGTCTGTCTTCGACGAGAAGGCGGCAGTCAAATACTTCGAAGACCAGGGCCTGGCCGCTGGGTACGTGGACGAAAAAGTCCGCAAGAAACCTCTCAACCAGCTCGTGCGGGAATCGCTGGAGAACGGCCAGGAGCTACCGCCGGGCGTTGAGCCGCGTATCACCAAATTCGTCAAGGTGACGCGCCGCAAATGACTTCTTGACAGAAGGGTTATGCTGTATCTAGAACCAATTAACTGGTTAACAGATTCACTGAAGGAGGTAGTTAGTGTCTGAGTCAGAAGCAGTTGCAGCACAGACGCCGGGCGGCGAGGTTGCCGTTTCGGCCGAGCAGGAAGCGGCTCTTGCGCAGCGCGTCAAGGGCCAGGTAGACCGCAGCAAACTTCAGCTCCCCGCGATCAAGGTCGTCAACGGCCTGTCGAAGGAGGCGTCCGATGGCGTCGCGCAGGGTACGCTGGTCAACTCGCTGACGGGTGAGCAGTACGGTGAGTCCGTACAGATCGTCATCAGCGACTTCTACTACGGGCGTTTCTTCGCGCCCAAGGGCGGCGGCAAGGCATACACCGCTCGCGGCGAGGTCGTGCCGGACAACTGGCCGGAGGAGTACGCTGGGCAGCGGTTCGCGGAGTTGGACGACGCCGAGGAGCAGTGGAAGCTCGCCGTCAACAACGACGACCACCCCTGGGGGTCAGGGCCGCCCATCCAGACGACGATCAACTTCGTCGTGACCCTCGCGGACAATCCCGGCTACCCGCTGCGGCTGTCCATGAAGTCCAGCGACACGCCCACAGCGAACAAGCTGCTCCAGATGATCGATATGTCGCCAACTCCCTGGGCGTATATCTATACGATTAGTTCTGAATCTAGGACGGCGCCGAACGGCAATACGACCTACTACGGGTTCAAAGCCGAGCAGTCCGGCACGGTGTCCGACGAGCAGCGTCAGGCTGCGGTGAAAATCGCGCTGGCCTACCAGAGCGCCATCGACTCAGGTGATGGCGTAGAGGAGGTCGGCACGGAGGACGCCGACGCTAAGAACCAGGAAAAAGACAAACGCCGCAAAGCCGCGGCGGCCAAGGCCAAGGAGGAGGGCCTGGGTAGCGACATTTAAGTAGCGCAAATGGTAGAGCTGCGTCGGCCCTGTTCTCAGGGTGTCCACCTGGCGTAGCGGGACGGCAGATTGTTGGAGGGGACACTGCCACTGACTTGTCTCAAATCCACGCAGAAAAACTGGAGGGCTGATGACACAGAAAATCGTAAGTGTTGACGTGGAGACGACCGGGCTGATTCCCGGCGTACACGAGGTCTGGGAGATTGGGGTCGTTCCCCTCGACACTGGCCGCGAGCATCTTTACTACCAGTTCCAGCCGACTGAGCTGGAGAACTCCGAAGCCACGGCCCTCCAGATTGGCGGGTTCTACGAGCGCTTCGACTGGATCGGCGACCCACGCTTCGCCCGCGACATGCTCGTGGAGGGCGTCATCAAGGACGAGGAGGAGGGCACCGAAAAGCCCAGCGGCCACAAGGCCGTCACCGGGGCGGCCGAAGCCTGCTGGCGCATGGCGAAGGAGCTGGAGGGCGCGACCATCATGGGTCTGAATCCTCACTTCGACGCGGAGCACCTGACGGCGCTACTTCAGAAGTTCGGCCACGCGCCGTCGTGGAAGCACCGCTTCCTCGACCTCGGCTGTTTCGCCGCAGGTGCCTGGGGCGCGAAGAATGTGCTTTCAGGCCAGGCCGTGGCAGATCGCATGGAGGCGCACGGCATCGTCAACGACGAGGTGCATAACGGCTACGCCGACGCGCGCTGGAACGTGGACGCCTACAACGCGATTCGGGAAGGCGTCGGCAATGACTGATCCGGCTGAATTCACGTCGCGCGACTTGCGCATCCTCCTGGCCGCTCAGGAGTATCCCGAAGGTACCTTCGCCATGAAGATCGAAGCGGAGCTGTTGATGCGCCAAGCGCGTCGGGCGGGTGCGGCATGAACATCGACTACCACAACATCAAGCCGAGTGACCTCTGGTTTGCTCGCATCGTTTGGCTGCTGGTTGGCCTGTTCGTGGGGCATAACTTCCTATGAAGTCGCCTCTCGAAAAACGCTTCAGCGCTCAGAAGGAGTCGGCCGAAGCGCTCATTGCCGCGGAGTTTGGTGATGAAGCGTCCGGGTTCGTGTTCTCATTTTCGGAACTCGAATGCGTCATCGACTTCAAGCTGGGTAAAACCTGGGTGCGTTACGTGCTGATCGACAACGAAGACGAGCCAGATAAACTGCGGCAGATCGGCTGATGGCACTCGCTGACGACAAGAAATGCGACGGTTGTGGCGCCGACCTCCGCGGGGCAGCGATTCCCGAGGATAGCCTGCACTGCTACAACAGTGGGCCGAATGGGGAATTCCTTGCCACCATCGAGGATTACCGGGCCATTGCCGACCAGCTCGATAATCCCACGACGCATTTCTCCCGCGTCATTGGCGTCGAGTATCAAGACGGCTTTGATGGTGTCAGTGAGTGGCGCTGCCCGGATTGTGGGCGCCGTGAGGGGCGCTTCTCCGGCAAAGTACTGGAGGATGGCGAGGAGGAGGTTCGGCCGCGGTGAGCAACAACGAACAGATCATCCGCGAAGCCCTCAACGCGACGACCGCGAATCCCAAAGGCTACCCAGAGGACGGCAAGCTCTGCCGCATTGACTTCATTCAGGGCTTCGAGAAGTTCGGCGCCTATGAAACGTGGGGTTGTGGGTGGCGTGTCTCTGGCCGCGATGTGATTGTCGAACACAAGAAACTCAACGCCGCCGTGAATGCCTGGGCGCTAGAGGTCTGGGAGAACGCTGTCGCGTGACTGATGACGCCCTCATGAAAAGCCTATTCGCTAGCGGTCGGCCGCCGGGACCGGCGCGCAAGCACGAGCCTGCGAAGAAGGACGCCAAGCTGGCCGACGGCTACTGCTGCCGGTGCGACCGGACGGTCATGCCCATCGGAGTCATCTACGAGGACGACCATCCTGAGTCGGCGCCGGGGGATGTCGGCCAGGTCAGCGAGTGGGAGTGCCCCCGCTGCGGCCGTCGCGAGGGGCGCTGGACCGGGTCCGTGCTGACGATGGGCGCCAGTGAGCCGTTCGAGGGAAAGGAAGACGACTCCAAGATCGAGGACGAGCAGGCCCGCTTCCCCACAGGGAGTCAGCCGCGGTGAGGCTCGCTGACGAAGCACAGATCATGCGCTGCCTGTTCGATGGCCGCCGGGACATTTTTGGTGTGGGCAAGGGCACCATTGAGCGCTCGTCCACTGGCGCATTCTCCGAGGAGCGCTGGGATGGGCTGTTTGAGGCGCATCTACGCGGCGACCAGAATGCCGATCTCGGCATTTATCTTGTTCGCGACGATGATACCGTCACCTACGCTCTGGTTGATATTGATGAGCCGAACTTTGACCTCGCCAAAGAGGTCGCCGACACGCTGCCGACTGACTATGCGTGGGTTGAGCGTAGCCGGAGCGGTAACTACCATGTGCTCATTTTCTTCGATGAACCCCTGGAGGCATACTATGCCCGTGCCGTACTGCGCGGAGTTATTGTCGCTGTTGGACAACCAGCACTGGAGATTTTTCCTAAGCAGGATGGTCTGCGTGAGGGGATGGTAGGAAACTACGCTAGTATTCCGTGGCATGGCAACCAGCGGCCGATAGTGTGGGGTAAGTCTGGGCTTTGGAAGCATCAAGAGAATCTTGATTATCAAATTCTTCGTAAATTTTGGCTAGCATTCGCAGATGAACACCGTACGTCCGCCGAGGCTTGGCGGCGCCGTGGGCGGGCGCTGGGCGGCAAGCCGCGCGCTGAGGTCCGCTCAGGCGAGTTCGGCGAGCGCAATAGCCTTCATGTATGTGCGAGCTACATCTTCGAGCATCGTCACGATAATCCTCTAGTACCGGGCCACCGGGCCACCGTTCTCTTTAACGTTGCTAAGCAGCTAGCGAATTGCAAACATTACAATGAAAATGAGGCTATTCAGTTCATACAGGCAATTAACGACGCTGGGACCGATCCTATACCAGAGCGTGAAGTTCGTAGGTTTGTTAGGAACGCATATTCTGGAGGATTTACGAGTACTGGGTGCGACGAGGGCGGCATGAGCGCGTATGTTTCTCCGGACTGCAAGATAGCTAATGGCTAAGCACTATAGGGAGTTTCCAGATTGGTTTGAAGAACACATAGTTGCCGCACTATGCTCGCGGAGGTTTAATACTGGGCAAGTCGCTGCTTTGTTTGGTGTTACGCGCCATACTGTAATCAAAATTCGGCGGCGGTTTCATGTTCCTTTGACGTTGTATCCAAAGTGCCGCATTGTATATCCCTATAGCGATATACACGCGCCACATGAAGGCTACGTTAGTCGTGTACTACATCCGGCATATTGGCTGTATTCGTATGGTAGTCCTGTAGGACAGCCGAATGTGCGTGTAATGCTTGAGCATCGACGCGTCATGGCGGAGTATCTACGTCGGCCGCTACTGTCAACTGAGACAATACATCATTTGAATGGTGATAAGCATGATAATCGCATTGAGAATCTAGAGTTGCATAGTGGAGAGCACGGTGCTGGACAGCGTTGGGTTTGTGCGAAATGTGGCTGTTCGGATAGGAAGGCAGTGTCTCTAGGTGCCTAATCCTGGTTGGATTCCACCAACGACGAATTATGAGGACGATTGTTTCCGTCTCTCGCTTGCGTGCGCCACGGGGCTGTCGCTGGAGTCACTGCCACATATCGCCCCGGATGAGTTGACTGACCTGACGCCATCGCAGATCGACGCGATTTGGGTGGCCATCATGAAGGTGCTTGGGTGGAAACTTGGCTTGAGTGAGGCGGTTGACAAACCGGGAATGCATTTCTGGCTGGCCTGCGTGACCGACTCAACGCGCCTGAACCTACATATGGTTGTAATGCTTGGCCGCGACCTGTGGTACGACCCCGAGCAGAAGCGGAGTATTCGCCCACGCAAGTTCTACGAGAAATGGCACATAGGTCGCGATGAATCGTGAGTTTGAGAAACAGGCAGTAAATTACTTCGCAGGGCTTGACGCGGAAGCAAGGAAAGATGCCTTTTCTAGGGTCAACGCTGCCGTCAAGCTCACAGCCCCGGTCGATGAGGTCGATCCGCCGCCTCCGGTGCATTCGCTGGAGGAGTATTTCGCGATGGACCTCAAGGAGCCGCCGAGTCTTATCTCGGACTGTCAGGTTGTGCGCGGCGAAATCACGGCGACCATCGCCCGCGCTGGCCGCGGGAAGACCACACTCCTCACGAACCGCATGATGCGGTGGGCTGCCGGGCTGCCGCTGTTCGATGACCTCCCAGACGTGCAGGCGCCCGACGAGCCGCTGCGGCTGCTCCTCATTGAGAACGAGGGAAGCGGCTACTACATGCGCGAAAACATGGAAAAGCTCTATGAGCACATCGCCATCACAGAGGAGAAGAAGGAACTCGCCAAAAAGAACCTGATGGTGTGGGGTGACGGTGGCTACACCGGCCTGAAGGTAGACCGCGACGAGGATATGGAAATTATCGAACGCGCTCTCCGTGAACACAAACCTGACATCCTTCTGCTGGAGCCATTCCGCGGTATCTGGTCCGGCGACGAGAACGATAACTCCGCAATGGAGGGCGTCCTTGATGGACTCGTGGCGCTAGCGAACTCGTATGAGTGTGGGATCATGCTCTCGCACCACGCGAACAAGGCGCCCATCGAAGGCGACTGGATGGGTTCCTCGCGCGGTGCGACGGCGCTGGAGGGTAAGGTCGCCGCGATGGAGGTCTTCTACCCCGTTCACGCCGACGAGCAACGGGAGCTGAAGTGGGCGAAGAAGCGTTACGGCAAGAAGATTGCGCCCGCCCCGATCCGCATGGAGTACGACTTCGACACGCGCTCGCTCAAACGCATCCCCGACTCCGAGTTGGAGCAAGAAGTGCTGAGCTTCCTGGCGAGCGACGACCCGCCGATGTGGTGGAGCAAGGGACAGATAGCCGAGGAAGTTGACGAGACGCAGGACCGCATCGACAAGAAGGCTCTACGCTCACTGCTTGCGCAGGGACGTATAGTAAAGAAGAACCAGGAAGGCACAACCAAGTATCGCCTCAAGGTGGGCGACAGCGACAAAGGAGAGGAGCTTGACTTCTAATGGATGATAAACGCCCGCAGGAGAACATGACCGACGACTTTAAGGCGGAGGTCCAGAAGGCTACGGAGGCGGCGGCCGCACAGGTTGCCTTCTGGCGCGAGTTCTGGAAGGAGTGGATACCTGGCGGTCTGCGCAAACGCAAGCGCTACCGGACCAAGGGCCACGGCCGCAGGAAATTAGAACGTCGCCGCAAGAACAGGGTGGCGCGGGCTTCGCGCAAGCGGAACCGGCCGCACAAGAAACGGAGGAACAAATGAGCGGAATGGAACAAATAGAAGTCCTCGCTGAAAAAGCCGAAGTAGACGCGCTTGGGCCAGGCTACCGGCAACTTTACGATGAAGCTGGTGGCGCTTTGAAGCGCGAGGTCTTGGCGGCCGCAGCCGTAGACCCGGACGAAGGAAGCGTTGAAGACACGCGGCGCTGTCTCGATATTTACCCCGAGCGGGCGGCCGCGAACTCGCTGCATCGCGATGGACGGGATGCATGGAGCACGGCAGTCGGTAACATCGAGACGGCCTCCGGGCAACGTTACGACTTCCGTAGCCCGGACCCCGACACGGTCCTCCTTGCTGACATCGCACACGCTCTCTCGAACGTATGTCGCTTCGCTGGACATATTCGGCGTTTTAACTCTGTTGCTGAGCACTCCGTGTTGGTTAGTCGGATTGTAGAGGCACGCTCGGCGGACGTTTACTGGTCTACAGTGGCGCTGCTACACGACGGTCATGAGGCATACATATGGGACGCGCCGTCTCCCGTGAAGCCGCTGCTTGGCGATGTGTTCAGGGAGTTGGGGGCGATTGCGGACAAAGTCATCGCTGAGAAGTTCCTTCCGCAGGTAGCGCCAACGGGACTAATCCCGCGGATCGAGGACTTCAAAGACCCACGGATCAAGGCGGCTGACCGTAACGCCTTGATGGTCGAAGGCCGCGCGCTGCTGCCGGTCGGACCCACCGACGACGAATGGGAGCCGCTGCCGCCGGGCGTTCAGTGGGACGGTGGCCTAACGCCCTACGAGGCAAAGACTCTATTCCTGCAACGTGCAAAGGAGCTGGGACTGTGATGGAGAATATTTGGGTATGTAAGATAGGTGGCCGCATAGACGAGTTGCCTGGCGGGCAAGATGCTCCGATGCGTCAAGCTGTCAACGCAGCGTTCACGGTTATTACTGGCTTGGAGGCTGAGTTCTGCTTTTCGGGCTGGTCAGGTACGTTGACAGAGGGAGAGCGGGCCTGTGTTGAGAATAGGGAGCCAGACATTACTAAGACGGCGCTAATGCCCCAGGATGCTAAGGCGTTGCTTGCGGCGATTATGGGCGATCATTTTGATAATGACGATCTAAATAGTGCACTTCATAAACTAGAATGGATTATTGAGGATGGGGGAGGAAACTAAATGAAGATCATCGGACTGACTGGCGCCGCGGGTAGCGGCAAGGATACCGTTGCAGGGGTAGCTCTGGAGTGGTGCGAGGAGCACGGCTTGAACGCCGAACGCCTGGCGTTCGCGGACCCACTGAAGATCAGCGCGGCCGCCTGCTTCGGCGTCGCTGCCGAGGATGCACTGGAGTTCTGTAACTGGCTGAAGCAGCCTGGCCGCTATGTAATCGCGGCGCAGCTCGAAGGCCATCAGAACACGCGCAGTGATGATCCACAAGTTCGTGTTTCCGGTCGCCAATTCCTTCAGTTCTTCGGGACGGAGGCTCACCGCGACGTGTTCGGCACGGAGTTCTGGGTCGAGGTCACAGAGCGCGAGCTGGCGAAGCGCGCTGGGACCGATCTGGACGTGGTCTTTCTGACGGACCCGCGCTTCCCGAGCGAGGCGACGATGATCCACAAACACGACGGCGAAATCTGGGAGGTCGTGCGGCCGCAGCAGAGCAAGGTCGAGGCCCACGCTTCCGAGGCAGGATTGCCCGAGGGCGCCATTGAGTTCCAGATTCATAACGTCAGCAGCCTTGATGCCTTGCGCGTGCTGGTACGCTCGGTATGCGAGGCCAATCTGAAGGAGGCAGAGTGAGTAGCGTCATCTTCACGGATCAGCACGCCCCGGATGGGCGGACGATCCGCTTCAACGTAGACGAAGGAACCAGGGCGGCCGCGTCGAAAGTGACGACTGCCCTCCAGAGCGACATGCTTCTGGAAATCCCGAACGAGGAGGATGGACAGGAACCCATCTTCGTTAACCCCGAGCGCGTGGCGACCATCGTGCCACTGAAGGAGGACTAACGTGAGTCAATTCAAAGCGTGGCCCAAGATTCCGCGGCTCAACCGCGACTGCGTCGTGACTGAGAAGATCGACGGCACCAACGGCGCCGTCATCGTGGAGACGATGGAGCACGAGGGCGACTACACCGATGACGCCGTCGCAATAGTCCAGGCGCCCGACGATGTCTGGTACGCCGTCTACGCGCAGAGCCGGAAGCACCTTCTTCAGCCGGGGAAGCAGTCCGACAACTTCGGCTTCGCCGGGTGGGTGAAGGAGAACGCTCTCGCCCTAGCGGCCGGTCTGGGAGAGGGCTACCACTTTGGCGAGTGGTACGGCTCAGGCATTCAGCGCGCCTACGGCCTCGACCACAAGCGCTTCGCGCTGTTCAACGTTGGCCGCTGGCACGACCAGCAGGCCAACGGCTGCGGCCCTGACGTGGTGCCAGAGTGCTGCTCGGTGGTGCCGGTGCTCGCCGTTGGCGCCTTCAAGCCCGAGACGTGGGATGCCGCCCTCGGCGACCTCGCAGCCGACGGCAGCGCCGCGGCGCCGGGCTTCGACAACCCCGAGGGGATCGTCGTCTTCCACTCGGCCGCCCGGCAGTCGTTCAAGGTGACGCTAGAGGGCGATGAGTCGCCGAAGGGCGTCTACAAGGGGATGCACTCAGGCGAGGCGGCCGCATGAAGCGTTGGCTTGGGAGTATTCTTCCTGGTGTGGTAATAGCGCTTGCCTTCAGTGTCGCTAGTCACATTGAGGATTCGATCTGGCATTTTGTCGCTTTGTGGGCAGCGTTCATGCTTCTTCAAATATTCTTTGTTCAGCGGTTTCCGCGGGCCGTAGCGCTGGAGTACGCATTGAAATTGAAGCCTGGACAGAAAGTTGAGGCTGAAGGTAAGTGAAACATCCGATCCAGCACTTCGAGGCGATGAAGTGGCAGGACAAGGTCTTCTCGGTGGGGGAGATAGTCTTTCTTATCGGATTGATACCTTCACTGCTTAGTGACCATAAGCCCGCGGCTCTGACGAGCTTCATGACGGCAGCGATGTTGTATTCCTTTCTGCTCGTCTACGCTAGCTATAAACTGTGGGTAACGTTCGTACTTGGCGCCCTTACTGCGACCATCTGGCTCGCACTCGGTATCCAGGTGGCCGCATGACAGTGCGTGAGTTTCTTTCCCAGCTCCAAGAAGCCCTCGACAGGGCAGCCTCTCGTAGGCTTTCGAACAAGGAGGTCATTGTCTCCTTTATCGCTCCCAGCTCGGGGTTCTGTGGGCCAACTATTCGGCCGAAGTTCTTGGGTTACACGGACGAGACGAAGACCATCACGAAGGGCGTTCCGGCGGAAGGTCGTTATGGCCTGACGCGCACTCAGGTCGAACGCCTGCTCGAAGCCTTCAACGTGACGCTCCCGCCGGAGAGCGAGTTCGCATGAGCGATAGCGCCCAGACAGCCGACGGTTGCCGCCGCTGCACGATCTGCGCGCTCTCGTTGCCCAACGACCCCGCGTGGGAGAAGTGCCCGAAATGCGGGGAGACAACCGACATCATCGTGAACGCAGGCCCGAACACGACGGCCGCCGAGGCTACGTCGCTACTGCGGGCGCGTGAATTTGAGGAATATCTGGAGAAGGAGGGACGGACATGATTGCAAATATCGCACTGGACTACACCGAGTGGGCGCCCCCGCTGTACATCGACGCAATCCGCATAGACATTGACACCTACGTCGCACAGCATGCTCGCTACCCAGCCAAGATTGTGCTGTGGGTTCACCAGTGGGACTTTCTCGTAAAGCAACACAAACACCTTATGCCGAAGTACATCGTGACGGAGGCGAAGTTCACGGGCAATGGAATTAACTTCTCCGCGCGCCCAGCAGAGTCAAGCGACGGCGGCCGTATCTGGGGAATTAAGGTAGAGGTTCGCGATCCAAAGGAGCACGCTCCATGATTGAACCCGTGTCTCAATGCAAAGAGTTGGCGAAGGATCAATTTCCAGGTGATCCTGAACCGGATGGTCGCATCCATTGGCGTATTAATCGAGAAATGGAAATTGCTGAACAACTCGCTCTAGACATATTGACGCATGACGTAGGTAAAGTCTGGTATGCAGGCGCTCTCAGGGACGCAATTTACACTTCGCCTACTTGGGACATTGCCGAATCTTCGTGTATTAGTTTGGCACTCAATCGTATGGAGAAGCAGGGCAAAATTGAGGTAGATAAGGAAGGAATAGTGTTCTTGCCATGATTGAAGCTCCCCCGAATCCGTGGCAGACTGAGGATAGCTACCGCCACCTGTGCGGTACCTTTCCTGCGCTGCGTGACTGGAGCTGCCTAGAGGTTTGGCGCGGAAGCATCGCTCACGGCACGTACGTCCCGAACGACGACCCGCTGTCGATTGACGACAAGGACTTGATCGGAATCTGTATCCCGCCTGCGGAATACTACGTTGGGTTGCGTCAGTTCGGCAGCCGGGGGACGGAAGAAATCCAGAGTGACCCCTGGGATGTGGTGGTCTACGAGCACCGCAAGGCGCTCCGCCTCCTGGCGAAGGGCAACCCGAACATGCTCTGCATGTTGTGGGCGCCGCCCGAGTTCACCACGTACTACACGGCCGCCGGGGAGGCGCTGCTGGCCTGCACCGATAAGGACGTGATAGAGCGTGCAGCAACGTTGCTAGAGGTTAATCTTCGCGGCCCATATCAACAGAAAAATCACCACAAGGAGTATTGGACGTTTCGTCTAGCAGCGCGCGACGATGTCCTAGCGTGGTGTCATCGTCTGCGGCCACTTATGGGCGTACGCCGCCAGGAACAAATCGACACAGTAATTGCCGCAGATAAGGAATATCCTCGGCGGCGGACTGGTGTCCATACGGGAAGGAAGAACGCATGGCAGAGCAGCTAAGCGACCGGCGGGTTATTGACTTCGATGTAGAGACGACTGGCCTACAGTGGTACGCGCATGACTTGTTTATGGCGCAGTTCTTCGATCCAGAAGACGAGGAGTGCCTCCAGTATCCGACACACTGTCCGAACTGTGACGGACTAGTCAACGAAGAAGGCTGCTGCGACGGCAGCGCGGCCGCCGAGGTGGGTGGCTGTGGCTTCGACATCGAGCCGGAACCGAAAGCTGTTATTTTCCGACACCCCGAGGATAAAGAGGAAATTCAACGTTGGTTGGATAAGGATGCGTACTTCCGGGCACACAACGCGAAGTTTGACAACCATCATTTGGAGTCGGTCGGATACAAACTACCCCCGCGGGATCGCTGGGAAGATTCCATGCTCGTCGCCCACGTCCTTGACGAGCGGCGCAGTGTCGCGCTCCAGGCAGTCGGCGACAAGATGTTCGGTACGGAGCCGTGGCCGGAGGGCGCGGGCGTCGAGCTGGAGAAAGCCGTCAAGGTGTGGGTTAGCAACGAGAACAAGAAACGCCGGAAACACAGTAAGGACACCGGCGAGAAGTTCGTCATCGCCAACTACTCCGACGTGCCTGACGAGGACATGGAGGTCTACGCCGCACACGACGTGGAACTCCAGCGCCGCATCTGCGACGCCATCGTGCCGCAGTTGGAGGCCAACCCAGACCTCGTCGGCGTGTACGAGCTGGAGCGGAAAGTGCTATCGGCTCTCTACGACGTGGAGTCGCTTGGGATGGGTATCGACGAGGCCGGGGCGAAAGCGCTGGAGGTCGAACTCGAAAATGAACTGACCAAAATCCGGCTCGACTTGTTCGAGCTGACCGGCAACGACGAATTCAACCCGAACTCTCCAATCCAACTCGAAGCTGCCTTTCATGCGCGCGGCGTAGACCTCAGCCACATTGAGAAGTCAGGGAAGACTGGCCGCCGGTCGATGGCGGCCGACGTGCTGGAGGGCCTGGACGACGACCTCGCCCGCAAGATTGATGACTTCCGCGGCGCCGACAAGATGATGTCTACCTACGTCTGGCCGCTGCTGCACGACCAGCCCGACACCGACAAGGGCTACGTCTACGCAAGCCTCCACACCGATGGACGCCTCCACACGGACCTCCGCCAGGTCGGCGCGCGCACCGGGCGGATGTCGTCCAGCCCGAACGTGCAGAACTGGCCGCGCGACGACCTTCGGATGCGCCATCTGGTCGTCGCCGACGAAGGCAAGAAGCTCGTCGCCGTTGACCTCGACAGCATCGAGCTTCTGCTGTTCGCGGCCTTCCTCGGCCGGGACTCCATCATCCTCAACATGATGAAAGACCCTGATGCCGACATGCACACCCACACGGCCAACATGATCGGCCTCAAACCGCGCGACCGCGGGTTGGGCGTGGTGGAATCGCCGCGGCAGCGGGGCAAGAAGTTCAACTACGAACGCATCTACGGCGGCGGCATCAAAGCCATCAAGAAATGGCACGGTGTGGATACGCCGACAGCCAGGAAATGGCTGAACCGTTACTACGAGGCGTACCCGGAAGTCGAAGAATTCCAAGACATGATCGAGTTGCGCCTCGAAGAACGTGGGTTCGTGAAAACTCCCTGGGGGCGGCGTCACCGCGCGTACAATCCACAGTTCGCGGAGCGCGAGGCGTACAAGTTCGTCAACTACCTCGTCCAGGGTTCGGCGGCCGACCTGTTCAAGGAAGCGGTCGTGCGGACTCACGAGGCGGGCATCCCGATGATCGCCCTGACACACGACGAGATTCTGGCGGAAGTAGACGCGGCCGACGCGGAGGACGCGAAGCGCGAAATCCAGAGCTTCATGTGCGACTTTCCCAAGATCAACAAGCTGATTCAGGTCACGGCTGAGGGCGACGTGGTTGACCGCTGGTCCCAGGCGAAAGACCCCGACTTCGATCCGGGGTGGTGACGTGGCGCGTAAGCTAGGCCGTGGCTACAAGGAGCTGATTAAGGCGGCCGAAGCCGACGGTTGGACGCTGGAGCAGACGAAGAAGGGCTATCGGATGAAGCATCCCAACGGCAAAGACACAGTTGGCTTCCACGGCACGCCATCTGACAACCGCGCCCTCAAGAACGCACGCGGCGACTTCCGTAGGGCAGGTTTGGACGTATGAGTCTGACCGACAACCCGGCTGCCGTGAAGGCAGCTATTGAGGCGTTTCGTGCGGGGGTCACGCGGTATACGATGATGGACCTCCGGCAAGGGTCCGGGCAAAGGTAACTACGACCGCATCGAGAAACTGCGCATCGAAGACGCCATTCGAGCGGCCGAGGACGTGGGGGTTGACGAGCAGGATACGATGGTTCTGGAAGACATCAGCGAAGACGAAGGAGAGTAAATGCGGCAAATAATGAATGAATCGCTTGAGCCAGCGCAGCAGGCTAGTGTCTGTGAGCACGCTGCCCTTTGTCTTCTTGACGATTCTGATCTATCTCCTGATGAGATTGCGCAGGCGCAAGCCTATGCGACCATAGCGCAGTCTCTTCGTTTGCGCGGCTGTGAAGAATGGCTTGCTTCAATCCGCGACGATGGAGTCGGCGTTGGATAGGTACGAAGCACTCAAGCACGCAATCAAGGCACACGGCAATGCGCTCGATAAGTGCGGCCAGCTCTACGTGCTGCATCCAATAGCAGTTGCCGAAGCCGTTGAACGAAATTGGCATTTGGTAGCAGGCGCGGATCTCTACGGCGCTCTCCCTGACCGTACAAGTATCGAGACCGCCATTATCATTGCGCTTCTTCATGATGTCTGGGAGGACACTGACTACGATATTCCAACAGGGACGCTAACTAACGCGCAGTACACCATCTTCCAAGCCGTCACGCGGTTGCCGGATGAATCTTACCGGCAATATATCGAGGGTATTTGCAATTGCGAGCATTCAATTGCCATCATCGTTAAGCTCGCAGACCTCTGGCATAATCTTCAGCCAGAGCGGCAGGATTGTCTTCCGATATTCGAAGCTATTAGTCTGCGCGACCGCTACCTGACTTCGCGGGATATGCTCTGGGAGGCGCTGGGACAGAAATGGTGGCCTGCATGAGTACTATTGTTATTCACAAGCGCAATCAGCAGCCCGGTGACGTATACATTGGGCGGCCGTCGAAGTGGGGCAACCCATTCGTCATCGGTCCAGATGGCGACCGCGATGAAGTCATTAGTAAGTACCGCTACTGGATAGAGGATCGACCGGAGCTGCTGGCCGCCCTCTCTGAGCTGAAGGGCAAGCGGCTCGTCTGCTACTGCGCCCCAAAGCCCTGTCACGGCGATGTGCTCGCGGAGTTGGCGGACGAAGTTGATCCCGAGTTCTCCAAGCGGATGCGGGAGTTGGAAGACGAAGCATTTCTAAACGGAACAGGAGGAACATGATGTACTGGCTTTGCGTAGACCCTGGCGAGACAACAGGCTGGTCGATCTGGAAGGACGGCGACCTGATCCTTGCCGACCAGACTCCGATGTGGGAGTTCATCGACATGGTCGATGCAACGCTCCTCGGCCCATCTTCAGAGGTCACAGCGCGGCCGGGGTGTGGGCACAAGGGCATCTTCACACCAGACGGTGAGCTGGTTGAGCTAAACGCGATGATCGTCGAGGACTGGCTGCTCTACCCGTGGGTCATTCGCGACGGCGGCCTCGACTTCGACAAATGCCGGACGGCGCGCGCCATCGGCGCCCTAACGCTGCTTTGTCGCCAGCATGGCGTCAAACTCGTCTTCCAGGGCGCCGATATCAAGAAGGGCGCCCAGGCGGCTGGGGCGGAAAACTTGTATCTAGAACCAGTACATGAGAATCGTCACGCCAACGACTCCATTCAGCACGGCTGCTATTATTTGGCGAGGAATGGAAGCCCGCCAACGTGAATCTCCATATCGTAATGCTAGGTGTTCAGTCGATGGCTGTACACGAACGGCTTCACGTAAGTGGCTATGCAGCATGCACTATCAACGCAAGCGGAAGCGTGGGAGCGTAAATCCGTTGCCGCATAAGGCACCAAATGGAGCGGGACATACGCGCGCTGATGGATATCGTTACCGGCATATAAATGGTCGGTATCGGCTTGAGCACCGCGTGATTATGGCAGAGCATATTGGGCGTGATCTTTTGCCTACGGAGCGCGTGCATCATATCAACGGCGCTCGAAACGATAATCGCGTTGAGAATCTTGAGCTATGGTCAACTGACCATCCAAATGGCGGCCGCGTAGTTGATCTTGTCGCCTGGGCGCGGCGGGTTCTGGCGCAATACGGTGATGAGCATGCTTGAGGGAGAGACGTTTGTGCCCATCCAGACGCCCACGGGACGCAACTATGGCGAGATAGTCGCCCGGCTGGAAGAAATTGAAGCGGAGGAAGAAGAACTAAGCAAGGAAGCAATAAAACTAATGAATGAGGCTGAATCGTGACAGATGACGGCGCCGTTAAAGCGCGTGCGGCAGCGAATGGATTGAACGCTCAGAGCCTTGCTTGGCAGCATGGCGGAAAGTGGGGTAGGCGCGCCGTCGCGGCGGCCGCGTTTGCGCAGTTGGCCTGGCCTACGGTGAAGGCGGCGCGGGACTGGTACCGCGGCCGTGGTGGATCGTTCAGCCTGACGATTCAGGGCGAAGACCCGATCTACGCCGACACCCATGCCTGGGTACTGGAGCAGATGGAGGACATCGACCGGCGCTCCATGCAGGCCAACACCGAAATCACTTACGACGAGGACGACAACGAGATTCCCAGCATCCAGCTCGCCTTCGACGGCAGCGTGCAGCAGCAAATCACCATCGGCGGACATCCGGTCGTCGTGAAGGTGAATCGCGAACAGTTGCCTGATCGCATCAGCCTCTCGTCATCGAGCAACTGGCGCCTCAGCATGGAGAAGATTTCGTTCACGGCGGAGACGCTGGAGGGCAGGGCGGCCGTGGTCGCGGCGCTGGAAGCCCTGGCCGCCGAGAAGTACAAGAGCGACGAGCCTCCGGCGCTGATGATGCCTTCGCGTTGGGGCAGCGGATGGTTGAAACGTGGTGATTTGCCCACTCGCGACCTGGACTCCGTCGTGCTGAAGGCAGGGCAGTTGGAGGGGCTGCGCGCGGACCTGGCGAACTTCCTCAATTCCGAGGCGCGCTACAACAGGATGTCGCAGCCCTGGCACCGCGGCTACCTGTTCTACGGGCCGCCGGGGACCGGGAAGACCTCTGTCGCGCGGGCGCTCGCCACCGAGTTTGACTTGCCGACGTACTACTTGCCCCTGGGCGACATCGCCAAAGACTCTGACCTCATGCAGCTCGTGGGCAACATCAAACCGCGCTCCGTGCTGCTGCTAGAGGACGTGGACGGCTTCCATGCGGCCACCGACCGCAGTGACGAGAAGGACCACGCCTCCGTTGCCACGATGCTGAACGCCCTCGACGGCGTCTGGACTCCGCACGGCCTTATCACGATGATGACTACGAACAACCGCGAGGCGCTTGACCCAGCGCTCGTGCGCGCTGGGCGTATCGACGTTGACGAAGAACTGAGCGTGCTCGACGAGGAGCAGGCAGTGCGGCTCGCGGAGCGCCTGCTCCCCGGCGGCTTGACAGATGCCGTAACCTTTGCAGGTAGGGCGCCTTCTGAGCTGATCGAGCACATCCGCAACAATACGCAAGGAGGATGACATGAAAACAGCCCGCCAAATATTCTTGAGCCTGCTCGCCATCGCGGCCGCCGAAGCCGCTGTCCGGGCCGTGGAACGCCGCGTGCGTCGGAAGGACTAATGGAACAGCGTTCGCTAGAGGTCAACGGTGTGATGATGAGTGTGATGATGACGCGCCGGGAATGGAAGGAATTTATGGATGCATGTCCACACGAACGCTTTACACACCCCGGCGTTACTCTCATGGACGGCAGCCCGATGTCAATCTGCGAACGCTGCAAGTTCATCCAGCACGAAGCCATCGCCAAAATGATCGAAGGAGAGAATAACTGATGCTGACTCAAGACGACAGGCTCATTCTTATCGGCCTGACCAGCGTAGTCATCCGGCAGCGTAGGGACGTTGACTACACAGAAGGCATCATCCAGAAAGCACTAGAATCACACGGCGTAGACGCCGAAAACGCGCGGACGTGGGCAGGCGAAATAGCCTACAACGAGGGCGACGATCCCATCGCGGCCGTGGAGAGCGTTCTGGAGACGCTGGAGCTGGAGGTTGAACCAGAGTGATTCGCGTCAAAGTCGAAATCGTCCCACACGGCGTAGAGGCGGCCGCCGAGGTACTGGACTCCGTCCTGATTATCAACGACGGCACGCGCGTCGCTCTTGGTGAGGATGAGGGCGGCGTTGGCAACTACGAAGTCCACGATAACGGCGACCTCGACCATCTGCACGTCGTGGACTACCCGCACATGTACGCTTGCGGCTTCATCAAAGGCGTCGAGCGTACCCCGAAGCACCGGCTGTTCCTCGCCGAGCAGGCGCTAGGGATAGTTCAAGAGGCGCGCAAGCTAGCGGAGGAAGGGAAGTTGAATGGCAAGAGCGCATTCGATAGGCCCACGCGTGACTTCGAGCGCCCAGCAGTACTTGACTCACTAAATATCCCATAGACACAACTATTGCGGAAGCGCAATAGTTGTGTCTATCGCCAGCGTGCTACGCTAGGGACCATGAGTCCCCACGACATCATTCAGAAGGGGAAGCAGCGCTGGGCTATCATCTGGTGCCCCGAGAGGCGGCCTACGCAGGAGGCCGCTCAGCGGGAGATTAGGCGCCAAAAAAGCCGCGACCAGAGCCGCCGCCCGTAACGAAGTCGCCGAGGCCAGTCCAGACCTCCGGGCGGGCCATGATGGCGGCCGGGGAGTCCGCGACCGCAGGCTCGTTGCGCACCAGAATGGCCTCGCGCAGGCGCGCCTCGTCTGTGGGGTCGTCGCGTTCGATGGTGACAATCTCAACGCCCTGGCCGCCCTCGTGGACGCGCCCCCAATGCGCGAGCATCTTGGCGGCGACCATGTCGTCGTGCCCGGTGGCCGCCTCGAACTGGTAGCGCCCGTTAGCCGTCAGCGTGAACTCGTAGCTCTCGAACTCCTCGCGCATGTCGCTGAGGACGCACGCGCGGCCGTGCTCCATGTCGGCGGCCAGGAGGCGGGCCATCTGCTCCTTCGACTGGTTCGTGAATTTGACGGGCGTCACGTCCACCCCGGCGGCCGTCAGGTTGTCGTAGACCACGTCGCCGAGGCCCGTGGAGTCGATCATCGCGGTGACGCTCTCGACGCCGGGGGCGTCTTCCAGCTCGGCGATGGCGTAGGCGATGCGATTCTGCTGGGTCGGCCAGTCGATCTGGTTGAAGCGCTCGAAGTAGCAGGGCATTCCGTCGTCTTCGCGGTCGGCGGTGATGACGGTGAAGTCCTCCTGCTTCGCCAGGTCGATCCCGACGAAGACGTTACCGCGCGGCTCGACAATCTCGTCGATGAGGGCGCCGGGGCGCTCCAGGCCGAGGCCGAAGATCGAGGCGCCAGCGGCCAGGAATTCGGCCATAATCTCCTGCCGGAAGATGATGGTCGGGAGTTCGTCTTCGGCAGCGTCCGTCTCCTCCTGTGGGACGAAGGGGTTGGCGGTCTGTGGGAAGCGCCATGACTCGTAGCCGGGCTTGCCTTCCTGACCGAGCTTCCACATTTTCCAGAACCAGTTGTGTCCACGCGGCGTGCTGATGATGAACGCCTCACCGCCGGTGTCCATGAGGGTCGGCCGGATGAGCTGCTGCCAGACGTTGTCGGGAATCAGGGCTGCCTCGTCTACGACGACGAAGTCCACACCCTCGCCAGCCAGCGAGTCGGGTGAGCCGCCCGAGTAGAACTCGATCATCGTGCCGTTCTTGAGCTGAAGAATCTTCGTGGTGCTGGTGTACGCCGGGGCAGGCTTCGCCAGCCATGACGGAGGAATCTGGTTGACGACCTCACGGTAGCCACGGGAGACGTTCTTGTAGGTGTTGTGGCTGAGTAGATATCCAGTTGTTACGTAAAGATGGTCAGTAGCCTCTACTTCTATACAAACCATGTCACATTTATCATTTGTGGGGCGAATATCAATGATTTGCCGCCGGGAAGCGCGAGGTACGGCGCTCCAGTCTACTGACTTACGAGCACAGTAAAATGGGCAAGTATCCGGCATTGATACCCTTGTACGCCATATACGACCATCATGCATAACCGTTGCGCGGCCGCCTAGTGAGCGCGTCAAATCAGCGACGCCACGCGCAAGGCGCTCAGACTTTGATGTAAATTGAACGCCGCCAGATGCGTTACCGCCGTCAGTATCAAGTAGTCCCGCTAGGACATCGGCGCGATATTTTGCTGGCGCTTGTAGTACAACCATAGGAAGAAACTTAGATTTGGAGCGTACATCTACTAGACCAACTTCGGAAAGCTGGCGGCGTAGACGTGAAGCATTAGATATCCCGAAATTTATTGGCCCATAACATTTCCATGTGGCACCAGTGTCTTCTGCTGCATCGCGTACACGAGCAACGATGTCTGCATCTTGATTGGCAAATAGAAGCGTTTGTTTCTCACGAATACAACCATCCCCCAGCATTGCGCCTAGTAGATAGCCATCAACTTTGGGCGCCTTACCATCAGGAACAGGCGATGCATTATCAATTGAAAACCGACTACGTCCACATGGTTGTCGAAGACCGCGCTTAAGTATCTCTTTAGTTTTCAATGTACGCGCCGCATTGTGGCCCAACTGCCGCACACGCCAAAGATGATCGTCGGCGCAGCGCACAACTACACCATCCGACATTTCTACTTCCCATACCTCGCGTTCGGAATGGGCATATACACCCAAAACTTTAGTTGGCTGTCCATCACTACCAATTACAGCGTCGCCAACTTTCAATGCTCCCATCGTGCCCCAACCATTCGGCGTGAGAACTGGCTCGTCAAGTGGTTGTGCATTAGCGATCCACCAGATCATTTGGTTCGGCCTGCGCGCCCGGCGCACAATTTCGTGGGCGGCGACCTTCGTCTTCCCCCAGCGCCGCCCAGCGGCCAGAGTGCGGAAGCGAGCCTCCGAGTTGAGGATGTTTTCCTGGCCGCCGGAGTGCGGGATCAGAAGGCGGCTGCGGAGTTCGTTGCGGGCGCGCTCTAGCGCCTCTGGGTTGTCGCGGCCTAGTGCTTCGACCCGCTGACGCTCATTCGGCATTGGCCGCGTCGCCAGCGATCTTCTTCGCTAGCTCTGGGTCATCTACCGCGGCGCCGAACAGGTCGCTGGCAGCGTCGGCCGGGTCGATGCGCTCGGCGTCATCGAGCACGTCGCGGGCGGGGGCAATCTCTTTGCGGATTTTGATTATCTCGTCCACGGTCAACTCGTCAGGGTTTTCGAGACGGTCTGCCAGGGCGGAGTCGGTGCACCGAACGATACGGCTGATGCGCTCGCGCATGATGGCGTGAATCTTGTTGGAAACCTGTTCGTCATGGCGCCAGTTAATGATGGTGCTCTTGACTGGCACGGACTCGATTTCGGCGAACTCTTTGTGGACAGTTTCGGCGATCCCTTTGTTCGAGTAGCCGTCGGCCCACAGCTCCGCAATGCGGTCGCGTAGGCCATCAACACGGTCCAATGTATTGGTCATTCCCACAACTTCTAGTCTATCAAGTAGACGATTGAGACACAAGGGACTCCCCCTATCCCGAATTTCGGGGGAGTGGCGCCGGGGAACTTCTCGGGACCGGCCATGCCTTAATCGGTCTGCTGGCAGTGTAGCAGGTTAAATGCCGTTCTCGTACTGCTTCGCCTTCTCTAGCGCGGGGACAAGGTACTTCGTCTCCTCGCGAACGAGGAAGGCGGCCGCGGTGCCGATGGCGCCGTTGATGAGCTGAGCGACGAGTGGGTCCGGGTTGTAGCCCGGAATCACGAGCTGGAGGACAGTCGAGACTGCGTAGCCCAGCGCGCCCACAATCACCTTCTTTGCGACCGGCGGATTCGAGGTCGTGGCTGCTATGGAAATCACCCCCTCCTTAGCTGGCGATGGGCCGACTCTCAAGCTGGCCCAAAGTGTTTGGAGTGCGATTGTGCTTGATGTCGTCAAGCACCTGAAGAACAAGCGATGCGTCTGTGCCCCAATCAGATTCACCAATGGCCTGTACGATCCGCGTCGCCGGAAGGTTGCGCCGCAGAGCGCGAAGAATCTTCTCGTAGCCGTGACCTTTGTACTTCAGTGTCTTCACCGTGGCCTGGATGCCTTCCTCTGCCGTAGCGTAGTTCTGTACGCCGACCCAATTGTAGCGAGTCGAGTGGGGCATCGGCTGCGTGGTGTTGAAGGGGTTGTTGCGCGCTCCGCCGCCCTCAGTTTGCATCTGAGCCTGGCCCGCACGCCGCGTATGCAGCGTGACATCGGCACCCAGGCGCCGCGTTACCTCGTTCCAGAAAGGTCCGCGATTCATGGCCGCAGCCTTGCGACATCGCGGGCGAGACGCTTACGGCCGCCAGTCTGGATGCGCAAGCCCTTGTGGTCGCGCACGAGACGCTTGCGCTTGTTGCGCGCGGCGTACTGCTTGTGGAAGATGGCTGAAATGCGATGAGCAGTCTTCTCACCGATGACTCCGTCGGCAGTCATTTCCTGATCCTTCTGGAACCGGATGACAGCCTGCCGGAGCTTGGCGCCAAAGACGCGCCGTTGCCCGTGGTAGTAGGCAGCGTGACCGCTTGGGTGGATGTAGGCAAGACGCTTGGCGTAGAAGCGCACGCGCTTGCCCTTGTCGCCCTTCGAGAGATTGACGAACGGCGAACGATAGGCGCCACCAGTGTAGTTGACGTGCCACCACTCGGAGAAGGCTTCGGTCTTGTGCCAGCCGTAACGGCCGCCGTGGTCATCGGCCCACGAGCGCATCCAGGTCATCTTCAGGTCAACGGCCTTACCGCAGCCATGCTCAGACGTGTAGGGACGCGCGGCCAGGGGTCCACCGGCGAGGTAGACGGCCCAGGTATGATCCTGCCCGGCGCGGTCGCGATACGTCGAAAGTTCTGGTCCAGTCGGTTCGAGGCCAGCGGGCGCCAGGCCGTCGTTCCATGAATTGCCCGCGTCCTTCTGCAAGCGCCCGTAGGGGCGAATGTTGACGAGGTCGGAAGCAGGTAGAGCGCCGTTGTTCGAACAGGGCATACCCGTAGTCTAGCAAGTCAAGCGCCAGCGCGGAAGTAGACCGAGGCGATTCCGGCCTTGAATGCAGCCTGGGCGGCGCTGGACGACTCAATCGGCCAGTCCATCGTCTTCCCGCCCTCAACGATAGGCCAGTTGAACCAGCACACGGCTTTGACGGCAGGCATCTGCTCCTGAAGGACTGGCCCGAGGAAGTCAGCGATCCAGGCAGCCTTGCTCGTGCCGCTGGGGGCACCCTGCTCTGTGGAGGCCGTCTCAGCGATGATGATGTCCTTGGTCGGCGCCAGACCGCGAAGTTTCGTGTACGTGGGGCCGAAGACCGCCGTCGCCGACTTCCAGCTCGTGTTCTTCAGCGGGCCAGCGTTGTAGCCGTCCATGCCGACGTAGTCAACGTATGACTCTCCAGGGAACCAAGCGGCCGGGTCGGAGGCGGTATCCCACATGACGTTCGGGCACCAGAGGAACTTGACGTTCGGCGCGATGGCCTTGACGCGCGTGTACAGGCGCCGCCATGCGGCGACGTAGTACGGGCTGCGTCCCCAGGCGTACCAAGTGCCGTTGAACTCCCACCACGGCCGGTAGATGATTTCGCTGCCGAAGCTCTTGGCCTTCTGTGCCCAGGCATCTATCACCGAATCCTGGCCGCCTTCCGCGACGGCCTGGAGCGTGGTGCTGCCGATGCCGTGGTCGAGCAGCGAAACGGCGCCGCGAGACTTGACGGCGGCCAGGGCGTTGCTGTCGAGCTGCCCCCAGGGCTGTCCCCAATGCACGATGCCGACTTTCTTCCCGGCGTGTTCCTCAAACTTGTTCCAGGTGGTCTGGTCCCAGGGGACATCGCCGCCGGTGCCGTAGGTGCTGCCGTCGATCCAGGCGCCCCAGCGAATGTCGGCTGTCGGGGGAGGCGGTTCCGGCGTGGGCGGCTGCGCTTCTTGTTCGATCAGAGCCTTGGCTTCCCGAACCCGCGCCTTGCCGTTGCTGAGCGCTGTATTCGACGCGGAGTCGCGAGGCTTGACCTTAGCCAGTTCCGTCAGCGACGTGGCGAGCAGTTCAATGGCGGATGCCATGAAGGCAGTTTAGCACGTCATACGATCTTCAACATGCCTCCCATAGGATCGTGTATGTAGCTTCTTCTCCTGCTGCCGGTGTCTGATTAAGCATAAACGTAAATTTTGTCGTTGTCCGTGAAATTATCCGAAATCCAAATGTTCCAGAGCCTTTTGCGCGCTCAATAGATAGACCAACAAAGGTAGGTTTAGCGCCCAAGCCGTGTTCAATAGTTTTTTCTTCGCTTTCTGTTGCCCCAGATTTTATTTTCACGGTAGTTTCTCCGCGCGCAATTGGAATTTCGCCGCCAGCAGGGCCTTCTTTACCTTCTTTGCCTTCTGGTCCTTCCGCGCCTGCCGGACCCGATCCAACACGGAGCCGAATTGGATCCTTCGCATCATCGAACTCACCAAGCTTACGCGCCGAGCGCTCGGGGCTGCTGACGCTGATGTCGATGGGATCGCGTGGCATTACAGTTCCGAGCCTTCTTCGTCGATGAGCACCGGCGTCACGGTCCCCGCGCCGTTGTCATTCAGCGCGACCTGAATCTGGTAGACGCGAACTTTGCCGTTGAACATCGTCACGTTATTGATGACGGAGCGAGCTTCGACCATGTCGCCAAGCCAGAAGTTCGTGCCGATAGCGGGGACGCGGCCAGTCCCGTCGTCAACGTCCAGCGTCATGCTGACCACGAAGCGCGGGTTCTTCCGTACGCGCACGACCTCGTCAACCCAGCTTTGCCGCAGCGCCCCGTCAACGAGGCCGAACCCGTCGGCAACGATTTCGAAGCGACCGCGTTCTTTGACGGAGGCTTCGCTTTCGGAGGACTTGACTTCGGCGCCTTTTTCTTCGAATCCGCCGTCGGGAAGGTGAACCGCCTTGTTCGCGAGGCCACCCAGGTCGCGAAGGTAGTTGAGTGATTTGACGTTCTTTTGCCCGTAGCCATGCTCGAACACCGCGGCCGCGGTGCCGCCGTACGTGGGTTTGGCTTCGAACGTCACCAGCTTATTTTCGACGCTATCTAGCGCTTTCATGTACCAATCAAAGCCGTCCAGGCCGTGAGCAAGGTCGTTGATGCAAGACAGGGCAGTCTTGTAGGGACCAGCGACGTATATGCCCGACCCGCCCGCGCTGTATTCGGCTTCCGCGAGGAGTTTGATGCCCGTCTCCGCTTTCGTCGGGTATGTGGCGCCCGTGGTGTTGAGTTCATTAATCATTTTGTACGCGACCTTCGCCTTGTCGCCTTCGTATTTCGTCCCACCGGAGGACAGGCCAAGCAGACGCCGCGCGAGGCGCCATGCCGGGTCTGCCGCGTTGACCTTCACGCTGGGCTGGCTGCCGTCCTCCTGCGTCGCCAGCTCAGATGATACGACGTTGCCGTAGAACCGGAGCGTGGTTTCTTCGTAGACCTTGAGCAGCGTGTCTTCGGCAAACAGCGATGTCATCAGGGGGTTGTCCGGCCGGATCGTGAAGGATGCCGTCGATGGCTTGTTCAGCGACATGATGACGCTGCGCGCCGTAGCCTGCCGAATCTCGTTGATGGGCGTGCCGTCCAGTTTGGTCAGTATCATCGTCCACATGGTGTATTAGTCTAGGATCGTGGTCATTAGGCGTAGGTGTCACGCCATTTAACTTCGTATGGGCCGCCTGTGATTTTGAGAGAATTTTTGCCCGGTTCGATCTGCCACCAAGTGGAACTTGCGAACTGAAGTGCGTTGTAGGCATATGTTGATCCATCTTGCGTAATCGTATGGTTCTTGAAGTCGATATCGAAGTATTTAGACGCCGTTTTTAGTTCGACGTTGTTCAACAAGATCGACTGTCCAGTAGTCGTATTTTCAATTTTGTATTCTTTGCCTGGCCCATAGACACGGATCGTTGGGAAGGCAGGTACATCACCTTCATTCACCACGTCTGCATTCTTGGTCGCGCGTCCAATCCGCTTAGCTGACGATCCCCTAATCCAATAAATGTAACTTGAATCGGCAGTTATATCACGGGGGGAACTGCCAGAAGGTAGATATTCTGTGTTGATTTCTGTGCCATCTAGATTCGAACGCGCAATTTTGGCAGCGCTGCCGCGTGTCCAATACAAATATTTGCTGTCAACTACAGTGATGCCAATCGGTTCACTGCCGGGGCTAATGAATTCTGAATTGGCGCCCGTCCCATCCAATTTGGCGCGCCCGATTTTGTTGGCGTTAGTGCGCGTCCAATACAGATACGTACCATCGTTCGTTATAAAGTTCGGTTCGCTACCAGCCGCGATGAATTCTTTGTTGACTTCCGTGCCGTTCAGTTTCGCCCGGCCAATTTTGGCAGGCGTTCCAAGCGTCCAGTAGAGATAGGTTCCATCCGTGGTCAAACTCTTTGGTTCAGTGCCTGTTTCTTTGATAAATTCTGCGTTAACTTCCGTGCCATCTAGTTTTGCGCGGCCAACCTTGTTCGTCGCAGACAGTACCCAATAGAGATACGTGCCATCAGTTGTCACATCCGACACGCTGGTATGCCCAGCACTGATGAATTCTTCGTTGACTCCCGTGCCGTCGATTTTCGCGCGGCAAATTTTACCTGACGCGCCAGAACGTGTCCAGTACAGGTATTCGCCGTAGACGACGATTCCCCCGCTAGGTTCACCTGTGAGTTCCGCGCTAAGTTCTGTATCAACTTCGCTGACGTGCGTCGTTAGCCCCTTGGGGGATGGGTCCGCGGCTACCATCGGAATCTGGAAGTCCTTGACGTAGCCTTTCGTGATGCGCACTGGCTGCTGACGACGAAGCAAAAGTTCGACTTCCGGGCCGCCCGCAGGCTGCCATTTTAGGGTCGCATCTTTCCGCAGTGCCCGCGACGCGAGCTTGATCCGGCGCGACTTTTCGTTGCGGTTCGTGGCGCTGGAAGCAATGATGGTCCCAACGAGCACGACCGGGCGCCGTCCGTCGTAGAAGTCGCCGTGATGCCCACCATCTTCTTCGACGGCCTCAGTCGCATCCTCCCGCACGTCAGCCGAGTCCAGGCCGGAGGTTTCAGGTCCGAGAATGCCGACGAAGTCCGGGTCCGTGGAGTCGTTGAAGACGGCGCGCGTGCCGTCTGGGCCGGTCAGGACGTATTTGCAGCCGTATTCAACGCCGAGAACGGTCACGACAGCGCTCCCAGCTCGAACTCCTGCTGCTTCGTCCAGGTGTGCGGATCGGGCGGCGGCGCCGCAAAGTGATTCACGACCTCAATCTTAGTGCCTCCGGCCGCGCTGTGCCAGTCGTCGCTCGCGCCGCCATGCTTCTGCGACGGCCGCGTGCTACTCCCGCCGGGGATGTAGTTCGGGTGGCCGCCTGTGCGACCGATGGCGTCGCTGATGGCCTTCTGGAGGTAGTTCGGCTGCCCGCCGGGGGCGCCAACGGCGAATGTGGACGGACCACCAGGGCCGCCGCCAGCCGAGGAGGCACCAGGAGCGGCCGCGGGGGTCGTCTGGCCGGTGATGTTGCTGGCGAACTGCTCGTAGAGCTGTTCACGCGCTTCGTTGTAGGACGCAGTCTGCTCGCCGATGCTCGGGCCTTCTTTGCCCCCGGCACCGCCGCCGGTTTCGTACGGCGCTTCGACGGTGCCGGTTTCGACATCGGTGATGTATTGCACGTCGTCTTCGGCTTCAGACAGCGCGTCTTTGATGCTCGGAACCTCGCCGCGGAATTTCGCCAGTTCCTGCTTCGCTTCTTTGATGAGGTCTTCCTCGTGTTTGCGCGCCTTTTTAAGTTCGGCCTGCTGCTTCTTCCATTCGTCGATCTGATGTTTCTTCTGCCGCTTCTTGGTGTTGTAGTCCTTGGTGCTTTCGGATTTGCTTTTTTCCATCTTGCTGTATTCGTTTTCGAGCTTGCCAATCGTTCCACTCACCTGACTCAGCCGAGAGCGCGTACCTTTCAGCGCTTTTTCCGCCTTGCCCTGCTGATTCAGGATTTTCTTTTCGATGTGAGGGACGATGGGGTTCAGCAGTTTGCGCTCGTCCTCGCGGATATTTTCCTTGTAACCACGGAGCAGCCCGTAGTTCCAGTTTTCCATCCGCCCCGCGGCAATCTCGCGTTCCTCGTGCGATAGCTCCGCAGAGTAGTGCCCTTCTTCGCTTTCCGCGTTCTTTTCGGTCGCGTTGTACCGCTCCAGCCAATCGCCGTAGTTAAGCCGCGTAGCTTTCAGGTAGTGGTGAACCCGTTTCGAGAGTTTCGGCGGGTGCGGCCCAGGGCCGCCTTTCGCCCCGCTGCCGGAACCGGAGCCTTTTTTACCTTTCCCTTTGCCTTTTTTGTAGGCCGGGACGACTTCGTAGCCAAGGTCGCTGGCCGCCTGATCCAGGTACCGTTCGTTGGCGCCACGGTAGGCAGGGTTCGTCGCAATGACGTACTCGTGATGCTGCGGCGCCTGCTCCCCAACCAACATCGTTGGCTTGTTAATCCGCTGACTCGGGCCAGACTGTTTGCGGATCGCCTTTTCGTTCGCGCGCTGTAGCTCGCGGTCGTTGAGGCCGCCGCTGGCGAAGGTCGAGTAGAACGTGTCGGCTGTGCCACCGGAGTAGCCGCCGCTCTTATGCGTGATGACGTTGACGTTGACCGTTTTGTCGTGGAGGCCAGACAGAGCAGCGTTGACGGCCTGGATCGAGTTGAGGGCCTGCTGGTTAGTCGCCGTAATGTTCAGCTTGTAGTGCTGTTTCGCAGCGCTCTTGCCTGCGCCTTCGGCCTTCTTCGCCTTGCCGGAGGCATTGTCGATGGCCTCCAGGCGGGCAGAATACTTCTCGTCTACGGCGCGGCGCATATTGTGGTGCGCGCGTTCGGCCGGGGTCGTCGCCTTGTCGAGCGCCTTGATTTCGGCCTGGTACTTATCGTGGGCAACGTCGCGCAGATGCGCCTTCAGGCGCCGGATAGCCGCCTCGGCGGACTCCGAGCGAGCGAGGATGTTGACCGTGTTCTTCGTGCCCGTGACGCGCTGCGAGAGCGCGGCCAGGCGCTTGAGCTTGGCCTGCGCCTGCTGGTCGTTAGCGCCAACCTTGATGTTGGCGCGCGTCGCTTCGACCTTGTTGGTCTGCGCCTGGAGCTTCTGGAGCTTGGCGATGGTCTGGTCGGCACCCTGCGACTTCACGGCGATATTCTTCACCTGACCGCCGCGGCCAAGGTTCGTCAGCTTGTTGCCCAGCTCCGTGACCTTCGCCACATCCTTCGGGTTAACGAAGCTACCGATTTTCTTTGTCGCCGTGGCGCCGATGGTTTCAGCCAGCTTGTGCAGGCCGCGCTCCGTCGCCGCGGAGATTGGCTTCAAGTCCTTGATCGAACGCGCGTAGGGAACGGCCGTGGCCGCCTCCTGGCGCTGAGCGCGCGACACGTCAAGCATCGCCTGCGCCAGGTCGCGTTCAGATTTGGCTAGCTTGTTCCGTTCTTTGGCTTCCCAGGTACCGCCGCCGGGGCCGGACATCCGTTCTTCTGCCCGGATGCGTTCCTTGTACGTCTTAATCTCCTCGCGCGCCGTCTTGACGCGATTGCGGGCGCCCGTCAGGAGGGCTTTCTGACTGTCGATCTGTTCGCGGTTGACGGCGCCGGTCTGGTGGGCGGCGCGCGCCTGCTGCCGTTCAGCGTGCGTTAGCGCTTCGACCGCCTTCGTCACCTTGTCGGCGGGCGCACCTTCCTTCTGGAGCTTGACAAGGTGAGCGCGTGCCTCGGAGGCGTTCTTCGAAGCGCTGGCGTTGTGTTGCTGAGCGGCCGCGTATTTGTCGATGGCCTTCGAGGCGCCAGTCAGCGAGTTGTCGATTTCGTGTCCGGCCTTGCGGAAGTCCGCTTCAACGTCCTGAATCGACTGTCCAGTGTCGCCGAGGACGATCCCAAGGGTGACGAGGCCCGCGATAACGGCCGCCGGGATCAGTACCTCTGGCGCTAGGGCGGCCGCCAGGAGGCCAGCACCCGCCTCAGCCTCGCCGAATCCAAGTGCTGCGCGAGTAGCGGCCGCGGCGCCTGCGCCCAGCCCCGCATCTGCGCTCAAAGCGGCTACTGCTGTAGCCTCAGTCGCAACAGTGGCCTCGGCGGCGGCGACCGCCTCAGCCTCTAGTGCGGCAGCCGCCGTGGCGGCGGCGCCAGCCTCAGCCTCCATTGCAGCGGCCGCCTCAGCGGAAGCTACAGCCTCAGCCTCAGTCGCCGCGACGGCCGTTGTCTCAATGCCGACGTATCCGGCGAGGCGTGTGCTAACAGTCTTGATCGAATCGGCGTAGGTCAGCACCTTGGAAGCAACGAATAGACCTGCAAGAACGATCCCGATGCCCTGGAAAATCTGCTTGACGCCGACCAGGCCGTCGGCGGCCGAGATAATGTCACCGATGAAGGTCACGACCTTCAGCAGGCCATTGGCGAGCGGCGCCGTAGCGCGCGAGAACTCAAACAGCAGCTTCGTCAGGTGCGCCAGCGACGACATGAAGTCTTCGGTGGCTTCCTTCGAGTCGCCGAAGAATTCGGCGAGGCCAGCTTTGCCGCTCGCACTCTGCGTCCACTTGTCCCAGCGCTTGATGACGTTGTCGAGCGACTTGACCATGCCCTGGCCGGAGTTCGCGCCCGCGTCGAAAATGTGAACGATAAGGCTGCCGGTGTCCTGCGTCAGGTGTCCCAAGTCCTGCATCTGGCTGACGAGGCGGCCTACGTCGGACTGAAGGGCCGCGCCGCCGCCTACTGCCTTCTCTAGGTTGTTCGCCCACTCAGCGAAGCCGTTGCTCAGGCCAGGCAGGAAGTGCGCGCCCGCGGCGCCGAGACGGCCGATTATCGCCACCAGCGAGCCAAGGCCGCTGGCGAGGCCAGGGATAGACGCCCGGAAGTCGCTCATGATGTTGCCGAGTAGCTTTTTCGCTTCACTGGAGCGCAGTGACTTCATCCACGAGTCCCAAGCTTTCCCGGCGACCTTCGTCGTCGCCGTGCTTTCACGAGCAAACTCAGGGAGAAGCGACTGCACCGTCTTGAGGCTTTCGCCGAATGCGTTGAAGACAGCCGGGCGCGCAGCCTTCGTCAACGCTTTCCAACGGTTCGTTAGATTTCCGTAGTCTTCGAAGGCTTCCTTCGCGATAGGGCTGACGCCATGAAGCTCGTTGTTCAACCGTTCCTGCGCCGTTTTGACCTGTTCACTACCCTTGCCGTATTTCAGCTCGGCTTTGGTGAGCGCTTCGGCGGCCGCGTGGACTTCCTTGAATTCGTGGACCATCGGCGCGATGACGAAGCCGACCCCGGCCGCTGAGGTCGCGAGGCCGCCCAGGGCGCCCGTGGCGACGACAGCGCCGCCAGCCAGGCCCTCGCCGAGCGTCCCGGCCAGCGAGACGACGCCGCCGCCCAGCTCGAACAGCAGCGGCCCGAGGAGGCCCAGGCCGACGCCGAGGCCCTTGATAGAAGTCGTGATTGGCCCGAGGCGGACAGTAGTGTCGCCGAGCTTCGAGAGCCAGCGGTCGAGCAGCGACGAGTTGCGTGAAATCTGTGGGTCCAGGTGATCGACGGAGCCGCCAAGCTGCTCAATGCGGTGCTTGACGTGGTCAGCCTCGGAGGCGACGCGCTCCAGTTTGCGGGCCTCCTGCTCCGCGACGGCGAGAGAGCGACCGGAGAATACGCGGCGACTCGATTTTTCCAGCCCGCGCTGCTTGCCGATCAGCTTCTCGTATGATTCAGAGAGGCGGGCAATCTCGGCGCGCGACTTGATAGCGTCATCGGTGGCGCGCTGCCGCTCGCGCGAAACCATCCGCTCGGCTTTCGCCTGCTGTAGCGCAACCCGTTCGTCGAGGCGGCGAGCCTCCGAGAGGAGACGCTGTTCCTTGTTCGCAGCGCGAAGCTGTTTGCTGTCGATGGAAATCGACGTGCGCTGTTTACTGAGCGCTTTAAGCTCCGCCTCGGCGGCCGCTACTTGCTCGTCAAAGTGCTTCTTCGCGAGGTCGAGAGTCGCCGTCGCCCGACGCGACTTGAAGTAGTCGAGTTTGCCCTTCGCCTCGTCGATCTTCTTGTCGAACTCGGCGGCTTTGAGTGTAAGCTCGGCCTCCGCTTTCTTGCGACTCAGCTCGGCGAAGTCGCGGTCAACTTTCGACTTGAGCGCGGCCAGCTCAGCTTCGCCGGGACCGGCGTTGACATGAATGTCTACACGCGCTTCACCAACCTTGTCGCCTCCGGGGGGCATTAGACTGTTCCCTCAATCAAATGCGTCAATAGCGGCTTAGTTCCCTTACTGCTATTACAGCTTTGACACAGCCCCGCGAAGTTCTCCCAGCCATGTTCGCCGCCAGTTGATAGGGCCTCAATGTGGTCGATATGAATCGGCCCTTTAGCGCCGCAGAGTTCACAGATGCCCTGCCGAAGGATTTGTTCATAGGCGGCCGCTTCGGTGGGATCGCCCTGTGGGGCGCTGGCCTTTAGGGCGCGACGCAAAGACGCCCCACTGCGCGCCGTACTGCGCGGCCGATCTGGCGCATCAACATACCGCTGCTTTTCCTGCGCCCGAATACGCCCACGGTTAGCCGCGTAGTAGTCCCGACGATATTTGCGCAGCGTGCCTGGCTGCCGTGCGCGCTTATTACGTAGCCAGGCACGCTGATACTCACGCTTCTTATCAAGGTCGGCGTAGGCCATTAGCGACCGCTGCCCTCAGTTAGACCAGCTTCCTTGGCCCAATCCTTATGGCCCGCCATCCAATCTTGGCGCTCGCGATCTTTGTTCGCCTGAGTCCGTTCGTGCGCCGCCCGCGCCACTAGCGCCTCGTGAACCATAAAGTTCACTACATCATCCTCGCTGAATTGCGGGAGCGGCATTCCTGCTTCCTTATGCGTCCAGAAAATCCGACTCGCCATCGGCGATTCCACGAAAGCGACGGAAATCGGCGGAAACCTCCAGGCCGCCAATGTGGTGCCCGACAACGTCCATGTCGCGGCGCCGGGACGCCAGTTCGACTATGACTTCGAGGTCCGGGGTCGGCACGACGCTGGGAACCTCCTCCGGCGTCAACGCCGGATCGACGAGCGTGTGGCTCACGAGCCAGGCGTGGAAATTCGCCAGCTTCGTCAGGTTCGCTTTCTTCTCCTCTGGGGAAAGCTCTTTTTCCGTCTCCTCGACCGCGCGGTCGGGGATGGCGTACTGGAGCAGCTCATTGTCGAGTTCGCCAGCCTGCGCCATCTGCGCAAGGTTCGGGATGCGGATTTTGACGCGGCTGCCGGAGGGTAGGGTGACGGTATGGACTCCCGCCGCCGCCCACTCGGCCTTACTGGTGGTAGATGTCTCACTCACTTTTGTCCTCCTTGGACTGTAGTTGAACGATATGGTCACGGAGAGCCGCCGCCTGCTGGTTCAGCCGCCGCGCTGCACGAGCATGACTCTTGGCCTCGGAAGCCAGCGAGGTTGCCAGTGCAGTGAGTGCGTCTACATCGACCGTCTCCATGCTCTATAGCATAGCAGTCAAGCCCCGCCCTATCCTCTCTTGGGGCGGGATACAAAGCAGCTAGTCTAGACCACTAATGGAGTGACTGCTTATTTTTCTACGATGTTGCCAACAGTTGCCTGAAGGAAGCCTTCAGAGTGGCGCTGCGCGGCGCCCTTAACGGCGGCCGTGACAGGAGCGCCACCAGCATCTGGCTCCACGGGGAACTCAGTGTAGGCGGTTTTCGGCACTACCAATTTCAAGAAGTTTTTGGCGTCTTTCCCGGCAAATTCAAACGTCAGGTTTTCAGTCGTGAAGATCGAAGCGCTCTGCGCAGTGCCGGATTCTCCGCCGTAGTGGAACTTGTTATACTCTTTCAGGTCTTCAACAATGAAGTCGAAGCCGAGAGTAACGGCTAGCGGACCCTCAACGATGTCGAAAGGCACAGAATCATCTGTTTGCTGCACGGTCAGGTTATTACTGATCGTGAGTTCAAAGCTAGAGACGAGGCGGGTTTCGGCACCACCAATTTTGACAGTCGCGCCGTTGAAGTTTAGAGGGGCATCAGAATCTGTAGTCGGGGGCGCAAGTTCGCCTTTGAATTCTTCAGTCCCGCGGACAGCAGAGCGCCCCATGAAGCTAGCGGCTACAGTGCCCGGCTGTCCAGTGCTCCAGGCGAGTGTCAACTCATCGAGCTTGCAGTCATTGAACGTCTCCCAAAGCACGCCGCCCTGACCCTTACCAAGGGTGACGTACGGCAGTGCCGCTGCAGATGCCAGTTTGTGTTTATATTCTCCGGCCGCGCCTTCATCAGTTTTTGCGCCTAGAGCATAGTGCAGAAGATGGTGGATGGATCCAGCACGTACATATGCGGCCGGGGCGCCCTCGGAGCCAGTCTGCGTGACGAAGAAGTCGCCCGCGTTGCGATTGGAGTCTGTCTCAGAAAGCTGGTCGGTCTGACGACTCGGGGAAACGTTCCCGTCCGTGAATAGATACTTGTCCTGCCATTTTTTCGCCGCTTTGGCCTTTTCTTCCTGGGCACCAGCGACCCAGAATGCCTGGTTTCCGCGGATACCAGCCATTACGCGACAACCTCAACGTTCTGAAGGTAGGTGACCTGCTCGGCAACATCGGAGGGAACCTCAACCGTCGCACTCTCGTCCTCGAATACCAAGTCCAGCGCACCCACAACCGACAGGGTCAGCGGATACTGCTCAACGTCCTTGGACCGCAGCGTGACCAAGGACGAATCTGCCTCGACGGCTGCTTCAACTTCGTTGGGCACGATTTCGGCGGCGATGTCTTCCTGGCGCGCGACCTCGGCTTCATGCTGTGCGTCGCTAGGCGTGTCAGTCACTGGCATACGCCACAGTGTAGCAGATCGAGCGCTTGCACCTTTGTTACCCGGATGCCCCTGAAAGCGCTGCATTTTGGGCCTTACCAATAACCGTGACAAGAAGACGCGTGATATTACCGCCAGGGTCTTGTGGGTAATCAACCCGACTAACACTATAAAACCAAAGATGTTCGTCAGCGTCAATGGTGCCCTCGAAGCCGTCGCTGTGGCAGGCCCGACGAATCCGCTCCGCCCATTCCTCTACAGGCGTCGGATCAATCGTCTTGTCGGGATCGACCTCTGCGGTCCACTTGCCAAAAAGCTGAATGAACGCCGTTGGTTCAATCACTAGCTCATTCCCAGCGGCCGCCTGCGTCGGACCAGGATATACGGCGCCAATAGCGCCTTCGCGGCCCTTGGAGTCATGAAGCTTATCATTAAGGAACCGGATGCCCTCGGGTTTGAACTCCGCAGTCAGCGCTTCAATGAGGCGCTCACGAAGGCGTGTCTCGGGGGCGGTAGTAGCCATTAAGACATCTTAAGGCATTGCGCCGCCAAAATCCGCCGAATACATGCCGTACATGAGCACTCTGGAATCGATAGGCGCGTATGTGGACAAACAGCCATCAGGGCATGTTACTACGGATGATGTCCATGATGCGGGCGTTGACGAGCCGCAGGGCGTCACGCATGAAGTGGGTTGCCGGGTTGCCGGGGTGGAGCACCGGGCCACGCGCCGGGCCAAATTCGTCCCCCATCAGAACCTCCGCCTCCCAGCCGATCCAGTGCGGCACCGCGCCCTCCTCCTGGGCGGCCGCGTATCCCGCGCTAGCAACGAAACCTGCGCCGGTCGCGCGAATCGTCGAGGCGAGGAAGCCGGAGCGCTTTGGCGCCAATGCGGCGGCCAGGGTGGCGCCTACCTCACTCGCCTGCTGCTGTGAGCGCCGAGCGCCGACGTTAAGTGTCTGCGCGAAGCGGCCGAACTCGTCGCGCCACTGGACGCGCGTTGAAATGCCGACGCCTGCCATGCTCAGAGCGTAATGCGCCGGTATGGGTCGAGGAGCGCCATCACGCGCGCCGGGAGTTCGTGCTGTTCTTCGCGGGCGCGCTGGTACACGTAGCTGAGGTTGGCGATGGCTTCCGCCTGCAATTCGCCCTGCGTGCCATCTTTCTTGTAGAACTCGTCCACCAGCCAAGTGACGGCCTGCTTGATGCTCGCCGGGGCAGCGCCTGGCCATCCAAATTTGGCCGTGACCTTCGCGGTGACGGTGTCAATGCCTCCTCCGCGCCCGAAGTAAGTGTCCAGATTGCGTGTGAAGCCCATCGCGCCGATGCTGGCGGATGACAGATTACGTGCGGGCGTGAAGTCGATGTAGTAGTACGTCTGTCCCTCGCGCGGCCCGAGCCAGTATGCGCTCGTCGGGAACGTCGTGCCGCTTCCGACTCCCGGAACCTCGAAGCTGATTTTTGACGGTTTACCAACGAAGTCATCAGTCTCCAGAATCGTCGCGTGCATTTCCCACGGAAATTCGCGGAGTTCTTCAGTCTGCGCCATCGTGAAGTCGCGGCCGGTGTATTGGAGAATGGCGTCTTCGGCCGACGCGAGCGCGGCTTCGATAGCTTCGTCGCGTTCTGAGGAAGCCTCCGTGAGCTGACGCCGGAGCTTGTACTCGTCCAGCGACAGAATGCCGCTAGCGGCTAGTTCAAATGCGCTGCGGTGAACGGTGAGGACGCCCTCTTCAGCAAAGCCAACTCCGCCTGACCCCTCCCAGCGATATGGCCAGTCGCCGACTTCGTCTAGTTCAACGTCAATATAGTATTCGCCTTTACCAGGACGCGTGATATTCCCACCGACACCATATTCATAGGATATCTCTTCTCCACTAGGTTTAAGCAGCCGAAATACAAGCAATTCGGGGTCCGCGGGAGCATCTTTTATATCGAAAATCGAGGCCGAAATCCTAGCTGTATCTCCGCGGTCGTAGCTCATTCCTCCTCCGATAGTACAGGATGATCTTCAAGCCGGGCTGATCCAACGCTACTATCTCCCAGGGCAGCATCTGCAATAGACGCATCAGACAGCCTTGCTTTGCCAGGAACCGTAGTAAATAGCCGTTTAAGCCGCATTACAGCGGTTCCCAGACCACTCACAACAGCCGCCCCGAAGCTGCGACGCGCACCAGTAGCTTTAGCGCCTGACGTTGCTGAGACCGACCCTGCGCCAAAGCGCCGCCGTACGCCAACATCCGACATGAAACTGCTCCCAGACGCTTCAGCGCCTCCGTAGCGCCGCCGAGCAGGCATCGCCTCAGTATCGCTCGTCCCAGAGAGCGCTCCACCGCCAAAGCGCCGCCGAACTCCGGCATCGGAAGCGAAGCTACCGCCGGATACCGAGGCCGAGCCACGACGACGACGAGTTCCCACTGACACAACGCTTGACAAGCCTGACGTGCTCCCGGCGCTAAACCGACGCCGCACTCCAGCGTCAGACGCAAAGCTATTTCCAGTCGGGTTGGCGCCAGACAGGCGGCGGCGGCGACCATCGAGCTGCGCAGTTGATGTTCCAGACGTATTCGCTGCTCCATATACTATCTGAGGAACAATGACGACGAAGCCCCAATGGGCGCCGCCTGTGTTTTCAACAGGGGTGCCGGACGGAGTCGAACTCATCGTCATCCGTTCACCGTCAGTGGTGAAGGAGTGCGTGGTATCATTGCCGCTTGTCGCGGCGCCTTCGATTTTGACTTTCAGCCCCGAGGCCACGAAAGGCAGCTTCAGGTGCTCATAGACGCGCGCCTTCCCGGCCCCCGGTGCCGTCCCTGCCTCGACGTACAGCCGTTCGAATTTCAACCCTATGGGGCGCGGCAGATGCGCACCAGTCGTCCCCCAAGTGGCCTTCCAAGTGTCGGGCCAGCCGTACCTGACGACAGTGTTGCTCGACTCGGCAACTTCGACGGTTCCACCAGCGAACATTTCACCTTTCACTTCAGATTCGACCACATAGCAGTACCGCACCGAACGAGCTGTAGGAGTGCCTGACGGGACTAGCTTGACCTCCAAAGTTTCCCCAGCTTTGAGTTGCGCAGATCCTTCGGCCACTTTGAACGTATCAACAGTGCCTTCGATTTTGACTGCCATTGTATCTTCAGAGCGATTGACGCGAGCATATAGCGTATAGCTCTTCCCAGAGCCAGGCGTGCCGCTAAGATCAAAGGCAACTCCCTTGAGTTTGAATTTGCCGGGCACGATAATCCGGTTCAAGCCCTCAGTCGCCTGCCACCCAGCACTGTTGATTCCATAGGGCGGGTTGTAAGAGGGTTCTCCAGTCAGGGAATTACCACTGCCGCCGCCAGCAATCCAGAAAGTATTCCCCACCGTTTCAACCCAGGTATAAATGGCGGCACCTTCTTCGCCTACTCCTGGGACTTCAGGTTCACCTGAAGGAACAAGGAGAATCTGGAAAGTATCTTTTTCTTTAAGTTTGAGTTCACCTTTCCATTCGCCTTTTTTAGCTGTGCCTTCTATTTTGACCCGCGTCGATGCGTCCTCAACGCCATTAACGACATAGGAGAGCGTCCACGACTTACCAGAGCCAGGCGCATTAGCAAAAGCCACAATGAGCTGACGCAAGGTGCCGCCGCCGGGTGGAACAGGGAACCGCCCAGTTATATTCGACGCACTCCAGCCCATCACCCCTTCTGGTGAAAGGAAGCGTTCGGCCGTTTTCGACGGAGAGTTCGTGGGGGAGGCCCAGAGCGGAAAGAGCATTTAGTTAACAACCCAAAAGCGGGCAGACATGACTTAGTCCAGACTGAAGACTAGTTTATTCGTTTCAATGAAATACTGGTCGGAGGTTTCGATTTTCTTCGCGGTTTCGAGCGGACCCCACCAATGGTAGTTGGCGGCGCCAGATTCAGCGTCGAGCACGGCGAAGTGGGTAATTTCTCCCCAATTGGCTCCCGCGACAGGGAAGACCAGATCGACTTTGTTTTTCTTCGCGCCTTCGGCCGCGGCCGACAGCTTTTCAGCGAGCGCGAGGCGTTTATACAGCGTGCCCCCGGCAGTCGTGACCTCAGTGCCGCCTCCGGCATCGCTCGGCGCAGCCGTGTACAGCGCCAGGTAGACCGCTTTGAACCCTCCGAGAAGGTAGTCGAGAGCTAGGCTCTCTCCGTAGTCAGCAATATTCCCGGCCATCGCTGTAGTCTAGCAGTTCGCCTTAACGAAGACCGGCCGCACGAAGGCGGCCGGTGGGTAGGGGGTGGACAGGGGAAGGATTAGGCGTCGCCGAATTCGGACCCGTGGCCTGCGCGCCGCTCGGCAGGCGATTCGCCGGTGACGAGGGGTGAAGTGTCTTCGGTACGGTCGGCGAAGCCGGTCCCGCGCTGGACTGCGTCGGGGTTCTCGTCAGAGCCTTCAGTGACTACCGCCACTTTGGCTTTTTCTTCCCCTTCTTCGAGTCCAGCGTCGTCAACGGTGATCGACGGGAAGTTGGCGCCAGCGTACTGGCCGTCAGCAGTCGCGGTGATGAAGTACGGTTTAGTGCCGAGTTCATCGCCCGGACCCCCGGTGACTACGAAGTCACCCGAGTCAACGGCGCCAAGGTTCTCCAGCGCGGTCAGAACTTCCGCGGCAGAAGCGTTCGATTTCACGGCGGCCGTCTCGTCACCCTCGACGCTGTAGACGAGGGAGCCTTTTTTGGCTTTAACCGTGACCGAAACGGAACCCTGCACCGCACTGATGTCGGTAATCGGTTCGTCGAGGATGGTTGTTGGGGTATCGCTCATAAGTTCTCCTTAGTGGGCCGCCAGGCCGTCTCCCTGGACAACCGCGAAGGCGTTTGGATAGCGACCGGCGGTGAATCCGACGCGCTCCTCCGAACGGAACACGGTCTGGTTGCTGGTGAAGAAGACGTGGGAGCTGGTGTCCGTCACGATCCCTTCGCGGTCGAGCACGAGGCCCTGCGAGAAGTCACCGACGATGACGGCGCTCTCGTTTTCCGCGTCACCCAGGTTCGTGGGGACGTTGGGGGAGCAGTACACCGGCAGTCCGAACAGTTCGCCGCGGGGGAGCGGCCCACCGTTGTAGCCTGGGATGGCTTCGTTGGGCTTGCGAACCGTACCGGCCGCGCCTGCGCCGAGGAAGTATGCGTCGTCTTTGTTGCGGCCGCGAGCAAGGTAGCCCCAAGTCCGCGGATGCATGACGATTGCGTCGGGGAACCCGAGGAACTGAGTCTGAACCTCGGTGATCGCTTCACTGATCTTGTCAATCAGTGAAAGCTGATCCGGCGAAGCGTCAGCGTAAGGGATGCTGATGACGCCTGGAGTGTTGATGATCCCGAGCGGCTGCCCGACACCAGAGCCAGCGATGAACGCCTGCTCCTCCAGCGCGACGAAGCGCTTAGCCATGTCTTTCGTAATGAGCTGGTCAACGCTCCACTTCGCGTCCTTCAGAAGCTGGTTCGACACAGTCGCCAGCCCGGCGGCCGTGTAGATGTGCGTCTCGAACTCCGAGAAGCTGAGCTGGGACTGAATCTTCTCCGCGAACTCGGCGGTCCACGCGACTGCGAGGCCGGAGTCCTGAGCGACGAAGCGAAGGGTGTCGCTCGTCACGGGCTGCGAAGTAAACAGTTGGCGCAGGACGCTGACGCTGTCGCGCAGTGGGATCAGTTCGTTGCTGACCTCCGGCGGGACCAAGAAGCCACCGTCGGAATCGGTCCCCTCGCCCATCGCCTTGCCCTCGAAGAAGTCGTCGATGCGTTTCGCGGCAGTCACGTCGCCGGAGCGAGCGCGCCGCACGTCGTTGAAGTAGGAGTTATCGCCTTCCGGGCCGTAGACCTCGGGGTCGCCCGTGGCCTGCGTAGCGAAGAAGTCTGGCATCGCCTTCCCGGCGACCTTGCCGACGGCCTCGCCGAGCGTGTCGAGACGCTCAATCATGGCCTTGCGCTCCAGAGCGGCTTCCTCGGCCTGGCGTGCATCGCTCAGGCGGGTCAGCTCCGGCTCCAGCTCGCCAAACTTCTCCAGCATGTCGGTAACGGCCTTGCCGTCCAGCTTGTCGGCGCCCTCGGCGACCTGAGTCTTCAGCTCGTCCATGTCAGTGCGCAGCGACTCAAACTGAGTGGAAAGCTCGGAAAGAGCCTCAGCGTCGAGGCCCTTGCCCTCCAGCGTGTCGGAAATCTCTTTCGCGCGGTCAATGAGGGCGCTGATCTGCTCGGGGAAGTCCATGCGCCGCATAGTAGCACATGTGTAAAGCGCCCCGGTCGGGGCGCTGGGAAATGGCTTACTTAAGCCAGTCTTCGGGGATACACTCCATGCAGCCAAGCTCCTTCGCCACACGGATAAGGTAAGCACGTACCTCCGATTTACTCTCCGTACTCGACCCCGAACGGCTAATTGCGTTCTCCAGGTCAGTACGGTTGTCGATGGGGTACTTATCGGTGCCGGGGAAGTGGTATTTCGCGTTGCGGCGCTTTTCAGCACTGACGGCCTTGCCCGCTAGCCCCTCTAGAGTGTTAAACAGCTCATTGAGGCCAGAAATTGCGTCGTCCAGCTCGGAATCGCTGCCGAACGCCTTGCCCGCGAGGGCGAACAGACTGCCGGGTTCCATCGGTACCGGCGTCACCGAAATCTCCGCCACGTCGGCCGTGTGGATGCGCGGACCCTGCGGGGTCATCATGCGTTTGAAGATGCCGCCGACCGAGAAGCCCTTGATGGTGCCCGACTTGACCTTGTTCCACACGTCGGCCAGGGGCGTACCCGGCTCGGGATCGTCGAGGCGAGCTTTCACGAACAGCCCCTTGCCGTCCAGTTTCGCCTCCTCGACCACGCCAAGGGGCTGATCTGTGTGGTGGTGGTAACAGAGCACGGGGTTGCGTTCGAAATACTTTTCGAGGCCCTTGTCGAAGACGCCCGGCATGAACGCCTCCCCCTCGCGATCCCGGTCGAACCCGGCCGCGTAGCCTTCGATGCGAAGTGCCTTGCCGTCCAGCTTAACACGAGACTCGGCGTCGAGCGCGAAGTCGAACGTAAATGCGGCGGAGTCCTTCACGCCTAGGAGTATAGACGATTTAGCTCGTTACGTTTGCGTCAATCGCCCCAGGGGGTCGTATGAAGCTGCATCATCCAGTGCCAGGCGCCACGCTCCTTGCCCTTCTTGTCTGTCCATGTCGCCCAGACCCAACCATCGTCGCAAGCGCCGTGGGTCTGTACCGGCTCGCCGAGGAAGTAGAGCGTCATGCCGCAACCAAGTCAGGCCACAGATGAACGGCGTCGCAGACGACACACACTTTCAGCGGATCGGAGTTCTCCCGCGGCGGCGTGTCGGCGGCCGGTTCGTCGTCTGGCGACAGCGGCGTCATGACTTGCGAGCGGCGGCGGCATTCGGCGCGCGTGACTTGCTTGCGGATGCGCGTCCCCGGCGAGGCACCGTTGGGGAAGTCCATCGTGATGCTGCGATCTGCGTGCGCTTCCTTCAGGAGGCGGCCGCCACGGTTGACGACGGTCTTGCCAAGCTGCTCGACGACTCCAGCGTCTGGATTCGGTACGACCGGCCACTCGTAGTCTTTGTGACTCCACTCGTCGTTCCACTCCGCCGTCGCCATGCCCCTCCTGTTCGATCAGTTGTTCAGTTCATTGCATATCCAGCATATCGCAGGCGTCAAATCCGGGGGCAGGGTTCGAACCTGCACTTCGAGGTTCAGGGCCTCGCTGGCTGCCAATTACCTTATCACCCCGGAGTGGACTAGCTCGGATTCGAACCGAGGTCACGACTGCGCCCACGTCGTGGGCGCAACTCGTCTTTTCCTGTCTAGCCCACAACCATCTTATCGAGTTGGTCAAGGTTTATCAAGCTGCAATATTCAAACGAATATACTCCTGCCGCTTTGCTTGGCAGCAGGCTTCGCACCGACATCCTTTCTTATACATATGAGTAGTCCCACAGCGCGCAGGCTGTCGAGGGCGCGCCACAAATCCATTCAGCGCGGAATCAATTTGAGCTTGGCGCCGCTTGCTCATATACGGGCGCAGTTCATGCATCATTTTGGCTGCCGGGCTTCCTTGCAAACGCACATACCAGGGCTGCTTATGGTGCGCAATCTGCCGCCGTCCCACTTGAATTTTCCTGTCCCACAGCGCTGCGACACGTTCAATTACATCTAGGTCAGTCATGGACACGATAACAATCGGATTATTCGGAGAAGATGGCGATCCAGCCATAAATGATCCCTCTCCCTCCAAGAGTCCAACCAACCAATGAAAATCAGCCGCATTCACAAATAAAGCATAGCATAAATTGGGAGCATGGGATTCAAGCGCGTTGATGCTCAATCCCGAACGGAGAGCGCTACCAGATTACGCTACGGCCCGAAAACGAAGTTTAGCGCTTACGGCTGGGCTTGCCGCGGCGGTACGAGTCCACCGTGACGCGCGACTTACCGCGATTCGGGCCGCGCGGGGACCGCGAGTGCTTACGCACCCCGACAGCATTACCCGAGCCGGACTTCCGGCGCCGCTTGGCGCGCCCACGGGTCGCCATTAGGCAGTAACGAGATGTTCAAGCGGCCCCGGAGCACTCTCGGAGCGCGGCCGGAAGCGCGTAGTAAAACCGAAAATAGTGTCAAGGATTTCGATCATTAGTTCTCCTCTGGCGGACCATTGTCCTTGTGAATAACGATATAATCGCCGACCTCTAGCTTACTCGCAGTGGCCGCCTCAGCCACATCAGCCGCAGGGATAATATTAATGGCAAGCGCGCCATAACCGGTATTGGCTGGTTTAATACCTTGAATCCTGTAGGTTCCGTCGTCCATTAGTCAAGCCTAAGTATATCAGCTTCCACTAGCCAAGCGAATTACGAGGTTAATGATAACAGCGAGGAAAACTGATCCAATAATAGATGCACCAGCAATCTTTGCCTGTGCGGTACGAATCACAGAAACATCTTCACGCATCCGCTGAACTTCGTCCTTAGTCGCATACGTACTCTCCTTCTTTTCGCCAGAATGAATCAGGTCATTATGCTTTTGCGCTAGTTCGCCAGTTGCGTTATTAGCGGCCATTGCCTTATCCTCTGCCGCATTAACACGCTCATCAAGACGCTTCGCAATCTCCGCTACATTACGACGCTCCGCCTCACGCGCGGCCTCAAACTCACGCCATGAGACAGGAATAATATCGTCACCAGTAGACATTAGTAATCACCAAGCATATCGAACTCCTCTTCATTGCAGACCGCATCTTCCATCGCCTCCAACTCGTCCATCAGCGCGCCAGGAGGTCGCCGTTGGTTTGCGCGTCATCTTCCGTCAGCATAATGGTCATCGACGCAGTCATGTAACGGCGACGCCTTGCCGCTGAGCGGCTTCATCGAAGGTTGCGGTATTGCCGGGGTCTGGGGTACGTCCCGGCTCGCCGGGGAGCGGCCGGTCCTTGACGCCAGAAGCGTTATCGTTTTCTCCTGGCATATTGAGGACGAGATTTTCAATCTCCTCTGCTTCATCCGCCTTGGGTCCAGCCATGACATCGCGCAGTGGGTCAAGGTTGAATTGTTTACGGACCTCCTTGACCAAGACGCCCGGAATCTTCGCAAATTCGGCCCCGAGCTTGAACTGATCCTCAATGGGCATCTGATATTCGTAGTCGATTTTGAGCTGGAGGCCGAAGTCGGCAGTCAGCTCTTTCGTCAACAGTGTCTGGAGGGTGTTGAGGATCGGCCGCATCCGCTTGTTGTCGAAGTTCCGCCGTTCTTCGCCGGGGGCGGTGGTCGAGGAAGTCTCGCTGGCGAGGCCCAACATCACGCGTGGAACGCGGAACAGCGCCAGAATACGGTCGCGCGACTGGTCCGACATCAGGCCGAACTCAGCTTTCTGGGCATTAGACTGAATTGGTTTGTAGGTAAGCCCCCTACCCAATACCGCGACCTGGAATGCCTGGCGCGCGCCAGCGTAGATGCCCGCGAACTGGCGGCGCAGCTTCGCCGCGTTGGACTCGGAAATCGCCTGCTCGGCCTCCAGCACGCCCTCCAGGCGCGCCCCGTTTTCGTAGTAGGCCGTCTTCGTCTCGGTGAGCGCAATCTCGCCGTCGAAGACCCGCGGACCCATCGCGATGACTCCGGCGCCGCGGTAGGAGTCGTGGGGGTTCGGGCCTTTCCAGTGGATGACTTTCTCGGGCGCAAGTTTGACAGGAGGCTGGCCGGGCGCCTTGTATTCGTAGCACTCGATCAGTTCGCCCTTCTTGCCCGGCACGACCTCGGTGTACTGCGGCGGGAGCCGCAGAAGCTGAAGGGGGCGTCCCTGGCCGTCGTCGCCGCGCTTGAGGAGGAAGCCGTCGCCGGTGATGTAGCGGTCGATGACGAACAGCTCGATGACTTCTTCCCAGGACTGGTAGCCATTCGGTTCTTCGAGGAGCTGCACGAGCCAGGGGTCTGCGAGGCGGGCGCCCTTCTCCGCTTCGGCGCGGGAGCGTGGGGCTGTGTTGCCTTCGTAGTCCTCCAGGTGCCAGGCGGCGTGGGCGGCCGTCTCGGCGATGACGCCCATGCAGTCGGCTACCCAATCCATCGCCTTGTCGGTGCCCGAGCCGTAGGCTTCGAGCTGCCGCTTCGCGGATGCCGCGGCGAAGCGCGAGCCAGTCTGGCCCATCTGCGTCCCGTAGACCTCCGGCGCTTCAGTGCGCGACCCAGGGATGACAGAGCGCGCGTTTACGGCCTTCCCTTCAAGAGAAAGCGCATCGCGAACGGAGTCCCAGAACGGCATGGTGCCAGTCTAGCAGCGAAACCGCGCGAAAGTGCGGCCTCGGAGCAGCGATGTAGGGTCGTAGGGTTGCCTTGACGGGCCTGCGAGTATGTGTTTGTCGTCCAGGGTGGTTTCAAGTAGCGGTCGAGGAGCGTGTGCCGTCAGGGCCGTTGCTCCGCCCCGCGGGGCTGCGCGAGGCCCTGAGCGTAGCACATTCGGATTTTTCTCTCAGATTTGGCTTTCTAGAGCGGTTGCGTGTGATAGGGTAATTCTGAAGCGAATTTGGCCTTTGGCCCTCTAGATTTGGCTTTGTAGGCTATTTTGCGTCGTTTTTTGTGAATGTTTTGTCTCAAATTTGATATTGAAACGTTAGAGGTCGTGGCCGTAATTGACGCGAAGCTATGCTACTATGGTTGTGAAATGCAAGATCGTCCTACCGATAAACAGCTTCAGCAAGCCATTGACATCGGCCGCATGGTCGCTAAGGCGTCTGCGGAGTGCCGTGCTCGCTATGGCCGCCGCCGGACGCCTCAACGCACCGAGCGGTTGACCCAGCATCGACAGCGCTGTGCTGATGCCGCTGTTCCGCTGCGGTCCTACATCGGCATGGTCGCCTGGCATGATTTGCCGCTGGAGTTTGATCTTCCGATGCGCGACGTTATTGGTGAACTGCGCTACGAGCGCCGCCAGATCACGAAGATGCTCTGATGGGCGAGGCCCTGGAAATCGTCGCTGCGTTTGGTCTTCTCTGGGGCTTCATGACGCTGTTCAAGCCTGGCCGCTCGCGCGGACCCTTTCGTTGGTGATTACTTACAGGGACTTTTGAGTAGTTTGCCTTCGATGACGTAACCGTAGGCAGTCGCATCTGGTCCAGATATTGGCACATCAATGATAACGCCAATCTGGGCGCCACATTTGCATGTATACCAGCCTAGGGTTGGTCCGCGCTCGGAGTTAAGTAGTGCGGTTCCGCCTCCGTCCCAGATAAATTCGTGTTCATGCGCGTCGCTACTAGGCATTAGTGAAGCATAGCAGGCGACCCGCGGGGATCGAACCCGCATTTGCCTGGACCACAACCAGGAGCTATTTCCTATTCGGCCAGGGCCGCAAGGCGCGAGAGAGGATTGAACTCTCGAAGACCGGGTTGCAACCGGCCGCCTTACCACTCGGCCATCGCGCCAGTAGCGGGGGCGGGATTTGAACCCGCGTGACCGGCTTATGAGGCCGTGCTGGAACCAAACTCCAGTCCACCCCGCTGCCTACAGCATATCGTCCCTGTCAAATCCAAATTCTGGAGAAATTTGGACTTCGCTTGGAGTTCCGGCGATGGTAGTCCGACCGGGGACCATTTGGCAAGTTTTCTGGCGAGAAAACCTAACATCTTGATTCGTATGCTAGGCAAAGGAAATGAACCGTTATCACATCTGTCAAGCGTACGTAAATGATGCCTTACACCATCTGTCAAGCGGGCGAAATTGCGCCCCATTAGGGCTTTCACCCGTGCAAGCCCCGCCCCCACAACCCCACGCGCCTAAATTTTCGGGATTTACAGCGTGCCTGCATCGTTTTGTCTTGTAGACGAAACGTTGCGAGCAGGTGGGGTCGTGGGGAATAAAAGGTAGGCGGATGTGTGGGGTTGCGGCCCGATACCACAGCCCCACGTCCCTGTCTGTGCGATATCTCACACAACGTAAGGTAATCGCTTGCTAGGGTTGTGGGCGTCGCAACATAAACCACACGAAAGGAACGCGACATGTTCAAGCAAATCCGCACCGCCTACACTGACGAGTCAATCAACGGAACGATCCTGAGACTAGGGACCGTCATCATCATGGTCTGTCTGACCATGTGTGCCATCGCTGCCGTGGCTATCGCCATCGAAAGCAGCGAAGTCCCCGACACCACGGCGAAGCACGCGCCTCGCGTCTGCTTCCCCGCGAAGCGATGGGGACCGGCACCCAAACGATATGCGCCCTGCGTCAGAGTGACGCATGTCTCCGAGGATGGTTCCTTCTCTTTCGCCGTGAGCGACAAGGGCGGCACCGTCCGCTACACCAGCGGCGCGGGCGCGCTAGACCGATGATCCTCGCAACCCTCGCAACCCTCGCAAACATGTACAAATACGCGGCGCCCAATGTCGTCGCGTATTCGCCAGTCACCGAAGAAGTATGCTCAGCCAACCCAGGCAACTACTGGTACATGACTAACTGCGACTGTCTTGAAGACAGCTTCGGCCACGATATGATTCTTGCGTGTCGTATCCCCGAATACTTCAAACCATTGGAGGATGCATCATGAGTATCCGAATCAGGAACACCAGGACCGGCCGCACTACGCAGGCGCGAGACGGCAAGGATGCGGCGGTTATAGCGAAGATAGAGCTTGACCGGCGAAGCGGAATAGAGACGACGGGGATGTACCCCGCCGCCCCGCCTAGCCTTCGCCGCCACTGCGCTCAAGTGAAAGCGGCATCATGAAGGGGCGACAGCGGAAGCCAAGCTGGGCACGCAGCCACAGCGCGAAGCCTAAGCGAGTCGGCGGCCGTCGTGAGAGGGCCAGACTCCGTGAAGCCAAGCGGGCGCGCTATGCATAGGCATGGCACCCCCACGCCCCGATGGGTGCTGGTAGCGTGGGCGGCCCTGGCCGCCCTGCTGCTCTACCTCCCGCACACCGCAAATGCTGCCGCGCCCCCGCCACCGGAAGGATGGGGCGCGGCAGAGTTCAAGATGGCGCAGGCATATTGGGGCGTCGAGGTCCCGCCGCTGTGCGAGACAATCGAAGTCGCGTTTGACGTACCCCTATCGCCCGGCACAGCCGGGGAAGCCACGCAGCCGCGCTTCCCCGGCACTCACTGCTGGATGCTGATTGCGCGACCGCTGCATGGCGTCTACTACCAATGCCTAACGGTCGTGCATGAGTTCGGGCACTGGATGGGGCTAGGACACTCCGCCGACACATCTAGTCCAATGGCAGCGGTCCTGAATCCCACAATCTACGTACGCGGCTGCGCCAAACTCTCGCGGGGTTATGTGACGAGAATCACACATACCCGACTGCGAATGCGCTAGGATGCGGCTGTAGTCAATCAATGAAAGGGAAACGTGAGAACACGCCCTAATAGCGATAGCGAAGGCGAAAGCATGAGCGCCCGCGCCTACCCCGGCCGCGACAAGGCGCGGATCCTGCGCCGGGCGGCATCCCTACAGCGCCACCACGCGGCGGAGTCAAATCAGCGAGCGCAATGCTGCCGTAAGCCTGAGCATGTAGAAGTGCCTGACGCTGCGATCTTCACCACGCAATGCCGCAACTGTGGGGCGGTAGTATGAGCGTCACAGTGCCAACCTTGGCCGAAACATCATCCGATTTCATCGGGCCGCTTAACCCGCACGTCGGCCGCCACACGGTGAGGCTCGCCCCCGGAGCGCGGGCATTCGTCACGAGTCATTCGCCCCTGCGCGTACAGCGGCACACACGCGGCCCGCGTGTCTACCTGGCAGGACGGCGCGTCCACCACGGCCTAGCGTTCGGCCTGGCCGCGTTGCTCGCGCTGACACGTCGTCATCGACGCCTAGCCCTCGCGCTTGGCGCCTGGGCCGCCACTGACTGGCGTGACATTCCATTCCGCGATAGGGATAATCACTAATGCCCGCGCCCGGTTGGACACCGCCGCCAAGTGCGAATGCGGGCGAAGGCGACTGTATGCGCCGAGCGCTGGCTTGCGTTGTCGGCGTCCATCCCGACGAGATTGACTGGATCAGACCACGCAGCGGTGTTCCATTCTGGCCGCTCTATCGCGCGGAGGCTAAGCGGCTCGGATGGTACATGCGCATTCGGAACTTTGAAGCGACAGGCGGAATCCGGTGGGGAGACGTAGCAAAGCCATCGGGTCTGTGGATCGGTGTCGTGCGAGGTCGCGGCGGCCGGACTACACACGCCGTGGTGTTCGACGGCGACAAATTCCACTTTGGCGAGCAACACCGTCGCCGCCACCCCAACAAGCTATACAAGATCATAGAACTACATGAGCTATCCATGTGTGACAAGAATCACATACGAAGCCCTGACCATCTGATAGCGTGAGCTATCCCTAGTGAAAGGAAACTAAGAAATGGCTAAGACGAAGGCACGAAACGATGGCTGGGACCACACAACGCGCGATCTGCTGGATGGGACCACCATTCGACACGGCGATACCGTGCTGGTTGAGGCTGAGTACACACAGAGCGACCGACCTCCTAACGGAAGGCTGGACGATCCACCCGGACCGGATGACAAGCTCTGGCTCAATGTACAGGGTCATGCGCCAATCATGGTTCCCCTGTGTGCGGTTCGGGCGCTCCCGACGCCGCAGACGCGTATGTACACGGTCATCGGCGTTCATGATGGCGGACAAGGAAATCGCTTCGCGGAATCTTACGAAGACATCTGCCCCGGCGGAGCGGAAGACAAGGCAACCGCCGAGCACCCGGACCTGCTGATTTCCGGCGTGGTCGAGGGCGAGTGCGAGCTAGTCGATGACGACCCGACAATGTGACCAACGTCACACATAAACCCAAATCAACCTGCTAGTATCGAGCTATCCATAGGAAACACAAACGAAAGGACCCCCCCCCTATGATTCCCGAGCGAACCGGAGTTACCGTCGATAGCACCGTCCAAGGTGAGGACGTGGCTATGAGCATCGACCAGTCGGCGTTGGCCCACATCATGAACGTCCTCACGGACCTGTATGCCGACTCGGAATTGGCCGTCATTCGCGAGTACAGCACGAACGCGCTGGACTCCCACATCGAGGCCGGACAGACGCGCCCAATCGAGGTTACGACCCCGACGCCGCTGCGGCCGCTGCTGACGATCCGAGACTACGGCGTCGGCCTAGACGCTGACGACATTCGAGACATTTACTCCCGCTACGGCGCGAGCACGAAGCGCACGAGCAATGACGCGGTTGGGATGCTCGGCCTCGGCTGCAAGTCGGCGCTCGCCTACGTTGACCAGTTCACGCTGGCCGGAATCAAGGATGGGCAGAGGATGCTCGTCTCCATCGCGCGAGACGAGCACGGTGCCGGAACGATGACGGTCCTAGAGGCCGGGCCGACCGACGAACCAGACGGCGTCGAAATCGGTATCCCTACCGATGACGAGTACAGTCTGGAACGCAAGGCGCGCGATTTCTTCTCCTACTGGCAGCCGGGACTCGTGCTGCTGAATGGCGAGGAACCCCCGCAGCTATCCGGCTACGCCGTTGGCGACAACTACCTAGTGGCCGACCGGGACAATTCGTTCGGCGCTTCCGGCCGCCACGATGGCCGCCCGCTGACCATCGTGATGGGGAACGTGTCCTACCCGCCACCCGACGATTACGAGCACGAGGCGGTAGACACGCTGCCGAATGACAAGCGGCTTGTCGTCAACGTCCCCATTGGCGCCGTCCACTTCACACCTTCGCGTGAGGGACTACAGGATTCCGAGCGCACACGCAAAGCAATCGACGCCGCGCTTGCAGATTTCCAGCGCGAAGTCGCGGAAGTCGTGACCGATGCAATCACCGGGGCGCCCGACCGCCCGGCTGCCGCGAAGGCGCTGATTGAAGCCCGCGCCGCGTTCGGTAAAAAGAATGTCCCCGACCTACAGTGGAAAGGTGAGGACATCCCCACGGTGCTGTCTGCCGAAGACTTGGACCCGGTCGTGGTAGAAGATGGCAAACGCGAATACGCGGCGTCACTGTGGGCAGCCAAGAGGGTGCATGGCTACTCGCGCTCTACGTCTCACCGTACACCGGCTGGGCAAATCACGCTCGACGTGGCGGGAGAGAACCCCTGGGTTCTCGGCTACCCGAACGCGAAATGGTCTGCGACTCAGAGCCGCAAGCTGCACCGCTACCTGGAACACCACGGGATGCACGATGCGCCGGACAAAGCCACGATTTTCATAACGGATTCGGCCGCCGTGCCTTGCCCTCAGTGGATCGACGGCGCCGTGACTGCGGTCAACTGGCAGGACGTGCGGGACTGGAAAGACCCGCTTAAGGTGAACGAAGGCGGGAGCGGCGCCGTCAAGTACGCGGGCACCTACCCCGTGATTACGGGCGGCCGATACTGGAATGAGAAATTCGAGGCTGACGAGTTGCCTACGGTAGGGCGCAAGCTCTACTACGTGATTGGCGAAAAGCGCTCAGAGTTGGCCTACTCAGTGGCGAAGTGTCTGCCAGAGGACGCCTACGTGGTTTGTCTCGTCTACACGCGCGCCGACAAGTTCAAGCGTCTGTTTCCGCATGCCCGCAACGGCTTGGAGGCAGTACGACGTGGGGCGACCGGATGGTACAAGTCCCTGGGCGCCAAGTCCCGACTGGCTATCACGCTTGGCCTGGAGCTTCGCTATCGCTACGTCGGGCCGATTGCGCTGCCTGCTGACAAGGTTGATGACCCGGAGCTATCCGCGCTCTGCCGAGCCTGGCGCCTGTGGGAGTCGGGGACGCTGAAGGAACGCTATCAAGCGCGAGCGGAGTTCATTCAGCGGCCAGATGACGAGGAAATGATTGACTACGCGACGGTCTGCCAGCGCTACCCCTTGCTAGACGAGGAGTTGGAGTCTACAATCGAGAGCCATCTTGACCATGCCCTGCTGTATGTCAATGCGGTCTACGCCGCCAACAAAGGAGGTAAATAATGCACCCGTACCACCACGTTAGGACGGAGGACGGCCGCGAGAGCTTGACGGTATTCATGCCGAGCGGTGCGCCCGTCGTCGCCACCGGGGACCATCCTCACTTCGCCGAGCTTTTGGAGGGCGCACAGTCGGATGCTTCCGCTGACGACCTTCGCAGCCTGGCGGACCTGAGCAACGCCGTCGCGCAGCACTTCGACACGCTGAGCGAGCGGGTAGCCGTCGCCAATGGCCGCGTTTACTTCGACGGTGACGAGGTCGATTCCACGATTACGCAACAGATTCGCCGCTGCCTGGACGATCCGGGCGTTGGCGACTGGCGGCCGCTCGTGCGGTTCATGGAAAACGTCGCGGCTAACCCGAATGAGCACTCGCGGGAACAGCTTTTCGACTGGCTGCGGGACCGCGAGTTCACAATCACCACGAATGGCTGCTTCATCGCCTACAAGGGCGTCACGTCCGACGGCGAGGACAACTACGTGTCAAGTAGTCGCGGCCACGGCATCGTCAACGGCGAGCGTTACGAGGGGCAGCTACCCAACCCCGTTGGCGCTGCCGTCGAAATGCCGCGTAGCGACGTACAGCACGACCCCGGCGTCGGCTGCCACACTGGCCTGCACGTCGGGACGTATGAGTACGCGCAGGGGTACGCGAGCGCGGCGCTGCTGACCGTTCTCGTTAATCCTCGCGACGTGGTTAGCGTTCCAACCGATTGCGAGGCAGCCAAGATGCGCGTCTGCCGGTACGTCGTCTCAGACGACGAACCGACGGCGCCGCAGGAATCGGCCGCCATCGCAGACGAGGGCGAGGTCTACACAGACACGCTCGCCCCGGACGCCGACTATGACGGCTATGACGAATTCGTGGCGACCGGGGAAGTCCGGTACGCACGGCTGGGCGAGTTCTACACCCTGGGCGAGGGACAGACCTGGGCTGGAAAGGTCTGCCGGGCGATGTACGACCACGACTCAGGGCCGGTAGATCACATCTTGGTCCCGAGGTACCCGAGGGACTAGGGGGACGGGGCGCTCTGTGACGGGAATCACAGAGCGCCCCACAAATCTGTGATACAAATACTCCCACTTGACCGGGGCGCGCTCCCACGAAGCGAGCGTACGCAGGCAGCACCCTGCCCCGCGAATAATGAGGTGACTAGTCGGGCCGATCAAGCGACTGACTAGGGCGAACATAGAGGCCGTAAACCTTTGCCTCATTGTTCCGGTGGCGGCGCCGTGGCAGCACTAGCGTAGCCGGTGGCTCTACCCAGGGCCAGCCGTCGGGGTTCGATTCCCCGAGCCGCCAATGAGATATTCAACACAGAAAGGAAACGATGACGAAGCGACAGAGACAAGCCAAACACGCCGCAGAGCACCGCCACATGCGCGACCGGCTGCTTCGCCTCTATGAGGCGGCGCCGGAGAGCGCGCTAGAGGCCGGACGCCTCTGGTACCCGACTGCGGAGAGCGTCATCGCTTCTATGTCTCGCGAGTACGCCGTGGGGCGCCCGACAGTTGCCGCCATCGTGGCCGCACTCTCGCCGCAACAGCGGTGGCGCACGAACGTAGCAAGCGCCCGCGCCGTGCTGGCCGGGCACCCCTGGAACGCAGCGGGCTATGCGACCAACCGCGCCAAGGCCGAACGGCTGGCAGCGGGCGAGTCGCCCCTGATTGTCCTGGGCGGCGACAAGGTTACGAACTTCTGGGCGAACCTGAACGGCAGCCGCATGGCCGTCACGATTGACCGCTGGGGACAGGCTGCCGCCCTTGGCTTCGCCTACCCGCACCAGCCAAAGCACAAACGCTACGCGAGGATCGCGAAGGCATACGCCGCGGCCGCGGCCATCGTCGGCGAAACGCCGCGTGAGTTCCAGAGCATCATCTGGCAGATCATTCGCCCCGCCGTGGAACACGAGCGCGATTGGAGGATTATCCATGCCACATCTTGACGAGCACGAGCGGATTGAGCGTGCCCACGCGGCGGAGCTTAGCCGGGCGGCGCGGGCTAAGGCGGATCGCGCTGAGAATGAGGCGCGCATTCGCGAGCAAGTCGAAGCTGCCCCACGCCGTGGTTGCCAGCGATGCGGCGATCCCTACGCGGCAATCAATCTTGACGGCCGCTGTGACCTATGCGAACGCGATGCGCAGCTTGATGGCGCTCGCGACAAGCTAGGGCCAGAGGAGCTTTACCCCGAGCACTTTCCAGACCCAGACGAAAACGAGTGAAAGGAGTAGCAATGGAACCCACCAGCATTACCATCGTGGCGATCCAGAACCCCGGCGACGCCGAGGCGACTATCGTCAACCCGCAGGAAATAATCACCCCGGACGATGCCATCGAAAAGTTCGGCACGCAGATCGAGCAGGGAGCGTTCGTGTCCCTGACCGGCCGCAGCATAAATGGCAATACGATCGGCGTCCAAATACTCGTCGCAGACCGTAGCGGCGCCTCCCTCTACCTTCAGGACAATGAGTTCATGCAGGACGAGGAAACGGCCGCCGACGTAGACAACATCGGCAAAGTCATCGCCAGTGGCTACGCGCCGCTGCCGCAGTTGAACACCTACACGGTGTTCGGCTCGAATGACGACGGCGAGCGGTTCGTCAACGTCTGCACGGCGGAGACGCCGGAGGAGGCGGCGAAGCAGACGAAGACCGCCGTGCTCGTGGACGCCGGATGCGAGAGCATGGTGGACATCGTCATCGTGCTCACCGGCGACCACTCGGACGCGGAGGCCGTCAACCCATAGTGCCTGTCACGGGGGGGGGCAGGGTTCCCTCCCCTCCCCGTGATACACTAACTACGAAGGGAGCTATCCAATGACAACAAAACTTATTTCATCCCCAGATACCGTAGGGATCGACCCGGAGGAAATCCGTGCAAACCCCGGCGCTCTTGTCGAGGTTCACGAGGACGTGCTGCGCGACCTAATGCGCACCCCGCACGCGATTGAACGGCCGCGCCCTATTGAGCATGGCGACCTTCAGCACCCGCGGCGGAGGATGTGCGTCTGATGTTGGCCGACGCTAAGAGTCGCAACCGCGCTGTCCTGGGCCGCGCCGTACATCCGGCTGCGCTCGACCGTTTGCACGAGCTTTTTCCAGAGGCGCGCGTTAATGTCGAACATGAGGCTCACCCGGTAGAATTGCTGAAGGGCAGTATGAAGATGAGCCGCCGTTTCTACCAGCGCCCTTCGCACGAGACGCGGGTATTCATTGACCTGGACGGCGACAAACGGCCAGGCGGGACGATCTTCGGTACCGCAACCTGTCACCACGAAGACAATTTCGACCGGCGCAAGGGAATCACGCTGGCATACAGACGGGCGCTCGATATTGCCCGGCGCACTTCCGCGAGTCGGATACAGGACTCCGCGTATAAGCAACAGGGACTCAAAGCGGTGATTGAGCGGGCGTCGGGTGCAGTGCTGCGCACAAGGCTCGAAACGCTCAAAGCCACCCTGGGCGCCGGTCCCTTGGGAGAGTCAATCGCTTACCCACTTCGGCGCGAGCGCGACATGATCGAAGACGAGTTCAAGCGCCGGGGGCAGTCGATATGACTACACTCACCGAGAGTAAAGAAACGCTGGAACGGCGGATCGCCTGGGCGATCCGTGAGCGCGACGAAGCGAAGGCGCGCGAGCAACGCTCAGTACACAACGCTGACAATGCCCGGAGGCGCCGCGAAGAAATGCACCGCCATGTTGGGTACTTGCAGGACCGGAAGCGCGAGGTCGAAAACGTTGAAGCTGCAATGAAAGGAATCGCGCCATGAGGCCACCTGACGCACGAAGCCCTGCGGAATGGCGCCAGTACCACGCCGAGCGGTTGGGTGCATGGTGGGCGCAGTGGGAGTCCTCCCTGCGGCGCCACGATGACCTGGGCGCGACCGTCGCGGCTGGCGACAACTGCGCTTTCTTCGCGAAGCAGATGGGACTCGGCCGCTCGCGGTGGCTCGCTGAGGCGTTGGCCGCCGCTGACTCGTGCTCGCGCGTGCTCGTGTTGTGTCCGCCTGCCGTCAAACGCATGTGGTGCGAGCAGTTGCTTAAAGCCGGGTTCGCGGCGCAGCGGATCGAGGCGGTGAGCGCGTGGCAGGCAAGTCGCGGAGCTATCCGCGCTCAGGCCGCGCTGCTACGGAAGATTGACGAAGCCGACGTGGTCATTATCGAACCGCCGTGCCGCCCCGGCACGAAGCTGTTTGCTGCGTTGGCGAAGCAAGTCCGCGAAGCTAGCCGCTCGACGCAGATCATTACGACCACGACGCTCGTCTGGGGATCGGTCACGATGCCGCCCGCCTACGTGGACTCGTGTCTCAAACTGCTGGGCTATCTGGACGAGACGCCGGTCAAGGTCTGCTGGGCTGACGACTGCTGGGCGGCGGCAGCATGAATGCGCCCCGCGATGCCTGTCCATTCTGCGACTACGCCGGGCCGAACACGATCCTCTGGGAAACCCCCGGCGTGTATGCGGTTGCGCCCCTGCGCGAAGTCACCCCCGGCCACACGCTCGTCATCCCGCGAGCGCACGCTGAGGATTTCGCCGACGATCCAAGCATAACGGCCGCCGCCTTCCGGGGCGCCGCCGAATTCGCTCAGGCTAACGGCGTCGAGGACGCCAATCTGATTACGTCCAAGGGCGCCGTCGCTTCGCAGACAATACACCACATTCACGTTCACGTCCTGCCCCGGACCTGGGATGACGCGGTGCGGCTGCCCTGGAACAACCCACACGAGTCACCATCCCCGACTCACCATCTGTACCGGCGCTACCTGCGTGAGTCTGCGGCGTTGCAGGAAACGCTGCGTGCCCTGCACGCGGCAGAGGGTGGCCGGTTCGATTGGGAAGTCAATGAGGCCAGCCAACTTGTCGGGCACGCACGCCGCTACATGGGCAAGGTTGGCGAAGTCCTCTACTGCGGCTGGCCGCACTGCCTGCACGCTGACGAGCCGGAGGATCGGTTTCGCGAGCACGCGACTGACTATCGTGGCCGGGCCATTCCAATCGGTGAGGGCGAGCAATGGTTCAAGGGGCGCATCCACACAGACTGCTGGGAAGCAATGAAGGAGCAGGATACATGATCCGGCTCGTGGTCTGCGAAGCTAAGCGGGACTGCGATCCTGAAGACGAGCCGCGCTGGATTGGCATCGTCGTCGTGACTCGCGTTGAAGGGACGCGCATCTGGTTCAAGCTACCGCCCATGCGCGAGCTTCGCGGTAACTACGAAGGACGCTTCCCCGGTCACTACTGGCACTTTCGTCTTCGCCCCGAGACAATGATCGAGCTATCCAAGTGTGACGAGAATCACACAAAAACTCGAAAACAGGGTGTAAGATAGTTATGAATGCTCCACTAGCCAAGGCTGTGCCCCACCCGCATATCAAGGGCGCCTACACCGTAGACGATCCCAGGGCGACCGACAAGCAACTGCTACGTCTCGTGAGCAAACAGAGCGCTGAAGCCATAGCAAGCAAACTTAACGAGCAAAGGAGGAATGCCAAATGATTGAAGTCAGGACTCAGGCCGAACTTGAACGCGCTCTGGCGCGCACGAACAACGGCAACGCGGAGTTGATTGTGTGCGCCGGAGGCGGACACTTCACGCTGTGGGGGGACAGCACCGCCACGCTGCGGGAGGACAGCACCGCCACGCTGCGGGGGAACAGCACCGCCACGCTGTGGGGGAACAGCACCGCCGCGCTGTGGGGGGACAGCACCGCCACGCTGTGGGGGGACAGCACCGCCACGCTGCGGGGGAACAGCACCGCCACGCTGCGGGAGGACAGCACCGCCACGCTGCGGGGGAACAGCACCGCCACGCTGTGG